>ERZ773221.576-NODE-576-length-41812-cov-43.848576_pt1 | contig 41812 bp, 38 predicted proteins | sample MGYA00580994_ERZ773221 | MGnify/ENA primary metagenome ERZ773221 (study PRJEB29015, sample SAMEA2737758) | human gut metagenome | biome: human gut; feature: human-associated habitat; material: faeces | place: China | collected 2012 ... | reverse complement strand
CGCTTTGGGAAAGTTGCGTGAAATTTCTAAAAAAACAGTGTACAAATCTGAAAATCAATGATACAATATGCAATGCTACGCAGAAACGTCAAACTGAGGCAGCAGAACTTTCCGCCAAGGTAGACGCGATGGTGGTTGTGGGCGACCGAAGAAGCGCCAACACAAGGCATTTGACCGAGATTTGCAGAGAGAACTGCGGAAAAGTCCTCCAGATCGAATCCGCAGACGAGCTCTCACCGGAATTCTTTTCCGGATGCCGTGTGGCGGGACTGACAGCCGGCGCATCTACTCCTGCGAGTATCATTATGGAGGTATTAACAACAATGACGGAAGAAAACATCAACACCACTGCCCCTGAAACCAGCGAATCCTTTGAAGAACTGCTTGAAAAATCTTTCAAGACTCTAAATACAGGAGATAAGGTGACCGGTATCGTGACCGCCATCGGCACGACCGAGATCCAGGTCGACGTCGGCTGCAAGCAGGCAGGCTATATCCCTGTTTCTGAGCTGAGCAGCGACCCCGACGTCAAGCCCGAGGACGTCGTCAAGGTCGGCGACGAGATCGAGGCTTACGTTGTCCGCGTCAACGACGTGGAAGGCTACGCCACCCTCTCCAAGAAGCGTCTCGACGCTGTCAAGCTCTGGGAAGACATTGAGACCGCCGTTGAGGACAAGACCGTTCTCGAAGGCACCGTGACCGAAGTGAACAAGGGCGGCATCGTCGTTTCTGTCAAGGGCGTGCGCGTGTTCGTGCCCGCTTCTCAGAGCGGCATGCCCAAGGACTCCGACCTTGGCCAGATGGTCAAGCAGAAGGTCAAGCTCCGTGTGACCGAGGTCAACCGTGCCCGCCGCCGCGTCGTCGGCTCCATCAAGTCCGTGCTGAACGAGGAGCGTCAGGCTGCTCAGGCCGCCATCTGGGAAGGCATCGAGGTCGGCAAGCACTATGACGGCGTTGTCAAGTCCATGACCTCTTACGGCGTGTTCGTCGACATCGGCGGCGTGGACGGCATGGTTCACATCTCCGAGCTGAGCTGGAGCCGCATCAAGAACCCCGCCGAGGTCGTCTCCATCGGCGATCACCTCGACGTGTATGTCATCTCCTTCGACCCCGAGAAGCGCAAGATTTCCCTCGGCGTCAAGGATCGCACCCAGAACCCCTGGGATGTGTTCATGAACACCTACAAGGTCGGCGACGTTGCCAACGTCCGCATCGTCAAGCTGATGACCTTCGGCGCGTTCGCTGAGGTCGTTCCCGGCGTGGACGGCCTGATCCATATCTCCCAGATCGCTGACCGCCGCATCGACAAGCCCTCCGACGTCCTGTCCGAAGGCCAGATGGTCGACGCGAAGATCACCGCCATCGACGAGGAGAAGAAGAAGATCTCCCTCAGCATCCGCGCGCTGCTCAGCGGCGAGGAAGAGGCTCCTGTCGAGGAGTAATTTTCCCGAACTGAAAAGAGACAGGCTCCGGCCTGTCTCTTTTTTACGTTCTTTTTTACGCTGACACGTAAGAAAGACTTTGCAAACGGCGATCGGTATGCTATAATTGTTAAAGTTTCGACATAGTTCCGAAATGATAATCAAATTCACATACATACAGGAGGAATTATCCATGGATTACGCAGCGCTTTATCAGAAGAAGCTGACCTCTGCCGCGGAAGCCGTCAAGGTCGTCAAGAGCGGCGACTGGGTCGACTACGGCTGGTGCACCAACCATCCCTACACGCTCGACAAAGCTCTGGCCGCACGCCAGAATGAGCTCAAGGACGTCAAGGTCCGCGGCGGCGTGACGATGTGGATGCCCGAGATCTGCAAGGCCGAGGACGCCGGTGAGCACTTCACCTGGAACTCCTGGCATTGCAGCGGCATCGACCGCAAGATCATCTCCAAGGGCATGGGCTATTTCATTCCCATGCGCTACAGCGAGCTGCCGCGCTTCTACCGCGACGGCAACGCCACAGTCGATGTTGCGATGATCCAGGTCACGCCGATGGATAAGCATGGCAACTTCAGCTACGCGCTCGCGTCCTCTCACCTGGCCGACATGCTCGACACTGCCAAAACCGTTATTGTTGAAGTCAACAAGAACCTGCCGTGGGTTTACGGCCTCACCGGCTGCGAGATCAACATCAAGGACGTCGACATGGTTGTGGAAGGGGAGAATCCTCCCGTTGCGCAGCTCGGCGCGGGCGGCGCCCCCACCGAGGTCGACACCGCGGTCGCCAACCTTGTCGTGCCTGAGATCCCGAATGGCGCGTGCCTCCAGCTCGGCATCGGCGGCATGCCCAACACCATCGGCTCGATGATCGCGCAGTCTGATCTCAAGGACCTGTCCGTTCACACCGAAATGTATGTCGACGGCTTTGTCGACATGGCCCTCGCCGGCAAGATCACCGGCAAGCACAAGCAGCTCGACAAGGGCCGTCAGGTCTTTGCCTTCGCCGCCGGCACGCAGAAGCTCTATGACTACATGGATCGCAATCCCGAGGTCATGGGTGCGCCGGTCGACTATACGAACGACGTGTTTGTCATCTCCCAGATCGACAACTTCATCTCCATCAACAACGCCATCGACTGCGATCTGTTCGGTCAGGTGAATGCCGAGTCCGCGGGCATCAAGCACATCTCCGGCACGGGCGGCCAACTCGACTTTGCGATGGGCGCGTACCTCTCCAAGGGCGGCAAGAGCTTCATCTGCATGTCCTCGACCGTCACGGGCAAGGACGGCACGGTCAAGAGCCGCATCGTTCCCACGCTGACGCCCGGCTCCATCTGCACCGACCCGCGCTCCTGCACGCACTACATCGTCACCGAGTATGGCATGGTCAACCTCAAGGGCCTTTCGACCTGGCAGCGTGCCGAGGCGCTCATCGGCATCGCGCATCCCGACTTCCGCGAGCAGCTCATCGCCGACGCGGAGAAGATGCACATCTGGCGCCGCAGCAATAAGTAAGCAAAAATCGTTCTTCCGTCGCGGGGGCTCTCCTGAAAAGGGGAGCCCACATTTTTTCGAAAATCCACCTCGTTTCCATTTTTATGCGATATTTCATCAAAAGTCGCTTGAAAATGATGGCAAAGTACGTTATACTATGTATGGGGAATTGTTTCCTCTTGTGTGTTTGTGTTGTTTTTCTTTTCCATCGCACGGAAAACCGGGGCGAATGCCAGATTGGCATTCTGCCTGAAGGGAGGTGGGCATAGAATGTTTCAAGTGGGAGATAAGGTCGTGCACCCGATGCACGGTGCCGGTGTGATCGACAGCATTGTCCGCGAAAAGATCAGCGGCAAAGCAATGGATTTTTACGTCTTCAAAATGCCCATTTCCGGGCTAACGCTCAAGATCCCGACCGAGAATTCCACGGCCATCGGCATCCGCGCCATCAAGACGAGAAGCGAGATCGAAGAGGTCATCGCGCACATTCCCAAGCTCGGCGTCGACATGACGGCGAACTGGAACCACCGCTACCGCGAGAATATGGATCGCCTGAAAAGCGGCGATCTCGACGAGGTCAGCGCCGTCATCAAGGCGCTGATGCATCGCGACAGCACGCGCGGACTATCCAACGGCGAGCGCAAGATGCTGCACATTGCCAAGCAGATCCTCGTATCAGAGATCGTCCTGGCAGAAGACGTGGAGTATCCCGAGGCTGAGGGGCGCGTCAACGCCGCGATGCTGTTAAAGGAGAGCGATTGAGTCCATGAGCCTGCTGCAAAAGATGTTCGGCAAGCACCAAAAGCGCACTCACCCGTACTGCGCCGCGCTGATTGCGGCCGCCGGAAGCTCCACGCGCTACGGCGGGGAGAACAAGCTGTTGCAAACCCTTGACGGCATCCCCGTCCTTGTGCGCACACTGCTCACGATCGACCGCGTGGAGGGCATCGACGAGATCGTCATCGCTGCGCGGGAGGACGAGCTGCTGCCTTATGCTGAGCTCTGCAAGACCTTTGGCCTCAGAAAACCCGTAAAGGTCATCGTCGGCGGCGCAACGCGGACAGAGTCCGTGCTGCGCGCGGCGCTCGAGGCCTCGCCCGAGACGGAATTTTTTGCCGTGCAGGACGGTGCGCGTCCGCTCGTCACCGTCGAGCTCATCGACGAAGTGCTCGACGCGGCAAGAGTTTATCTCGCCGCCGCGCCCGCCGTTCCGGTGCGCGACACCATCAAGGTCGCGCACGACGGCATCGTCGAGCGCACGCCCGATCGTAGCGCGCTCTTCGCCGTGCAGACGCCGCAGGTCTTCGCCGCCGACCTTTTGAAGGCGGCGCTCCAGTCCGCGATTGCGGACGGCGCGACTATTACGGACGATTGCTCCGCTGTGGAGCGGCTGGGCAAGGAAGTCCGCTTGACAGAGGGCAGCGAGGAAAACATCAAGATCACCACGCCGGTCGACCTTGCGATCGCAGAGGCAATTTTACAGCGCAGAGGGGAATGAACCTTTCCCCTCTGCCTTTTCTTGAAGAAAGGACCCATACCATGACGAATTTACGCATCGGGCACGGCTACGACGTGCACCGCCTGACCGAGGGCCGCGCACTGATTTTAGGCGGCGTGACGATCCCCTACGAAAAGGGCCTGCTCGGCCATTCGGACGCTGACGTACTGACCCACGCCGTGATGGACGCGCTGCTCGGCGCGGCGGCGCTCGGCGATATCGGCAAGCTCTTTCCCGATTCCGCCGACGAGTTTGCTGGCATCTCGAGCTTAGAGCTGCTGCGGCAGGTGAAGCTGCACCTCGCCGCCGCGGGGTACGATGTCGTCAACATTGACGCGACGATTTTGGCGCAGGCACCTAAACTCGCGCCGTACCGCGAGCAGATGCGCGCGAACATCGCGCGCGAGCTCCAGATTGATGTCTTGCGCGTGAGCGTGAAAGCCACGACCGAGGAACACCTCGGCTTCACCGGCAGCGGCGAGGGGATGGCCGTCCACGCTATCGCGCTCCTTGAGCGCGCGGACAACTGAATCAAAACCGCTTCGGACGGACGCTTTTTCTGAGCGCCCGTCCCTTTTCGCCCGCACACCGCCGCCGCGCACGCATATCATGCTGTGAGGGGGAATCGGTATGGACTATTATCTCTTTGCCGCGCGCTCAGTCACCCATGCCCAGCGCATGGCGCGGCTTTTGAGCGACGCGGGTATCTCTGCCAAAATCCGCCGCGCGGGCGCTGCGATCACCGAGCGCGGCTGCGGCTATACGCTGGAAATCCCGCGCCGCCATGCGGCGCGCGCCACGCAGGCCTGCCGCGCGGGCGGCGTGCTGCCGGTCAAGGTGCTTTTCGTCTCGGATGACGGCATGCAAGAGGTGGTGCTATGATCTATCTCGACAGCGCCGCCACGACGTTTCAAAAGCCCGCTGCGGTGCAGCGGGCCGTCGTGCGGGCGATGCGCACGATGAGCTCGCCCGGGCGCGGCGGGTATGCCGCGGCGCAGCAGGCCGACGAGCTGCTGTTTCGCTGCCGCAGCGCAGCCGCGGAGCTCTTCTCCGTGCCGTCGAGCGAGCAGGTCGTTTTCACGATGAACGCGACGCATGGACTGAACATCGCCATCAAGAGCCTTGTCCACCCGTGCGGGCGGGTCGTCGTCTCAGGCTATGAGCACAACGCCGTCACGCGGCCGCTGCACGCGCTGGGCACGGAGGTCATCGTCGCCGCCGCGCCGCTTTTTTCGCCGCAGGAGACGGTCGAAGCCTTCGAGCGCGCGCTTGCGCATGAGCCCGATGCCGTTATCTGCACGCATGTCTCCAATGTCTTCGGCGCTATTTTACCAATTGAGCGCATCGCGCAGCTCTGCCGCGGCGCAAGCGTGCCGCTCATCATCGACGCGTCTCAATCCGCGGGCTCGCTGCCGATCGACTTTTCCGCGCTCGCGCCCGCATTCCTTGCCATGCCGGGGCATAAGGGACTTTACGGCCCGCAGGGGACGGGGCTGCTGCTCTGTGGCAGCGACGCGCTCCCGCTCATTGAGGGCGGCACAGGCAGCGAATCGCTGCGTCAGAGCATGCCGGACTTTCTTCCCGACCGTCTGGAGGCAGGGACGCACAACGTTCCTGGCATCGCGGGGCTCGAAGCGGGCATCGCCTTCGTGCGCGCGCAGCGCCCGGAGCGCATCCTGCACCACAGCCGCGCGCTCATCCGTCGAGCAGGAGAGGGCCTCGGCAAAATTCCAAATGTACACGGATTTCTCTCACTGGAGGCAAGCTTGCAGGCAGGGGTCTTATCGTTCACGGTGGACGGCCTTTCGCCAGAAAGTGTCGCCGAGGAGATGGCAAAGCGCGGTATCGCGCTGCGCGCGGGGCTGCACTGTGCGCCGTTCGCGCACAAAACGGTGGGCACTTTGCCCGACGGAACGGTGCGGCTGAGCGTTTCCGCCTTTAATCGCGAAAGCGAGATCGACACGTTTCTTTCCTCTCTGCGCGCGATCGCGGCAGGTCAGGCAAAAAACTGAGATTTCATAGAAAATTCATCGCTCTACCGTTGCAATTTGGAGTGTTTCATATTAGAATAAGTAATAACTATTGCTTAAGGGGAGCGTGCCTATGGAATTTGTCATGCCCATTCTGGAGGGCGCGTGGCGCTATGTGCTCACGCTCAGGATTTCGGACTATCTTGATATCGCGCTGATGGCGTATGCGATCTATTGGCTTTTAAAGCTCGTCGGCACGTCGAAGGTCGAGAGCGTCGGCAAGGTGATCCTGCTGTTCCTGCTGGCGCTGATGCTCTCGGACGCGTTCTCACTCAACGGAATTTACTTCCTTTTGAGCCATATTCTCTCACTCGGTGCGCTGGCGCTCATCGTGCTCTTCCAGCCCGAGATCCGCCGCCTCATCGATCAGCTCGGCTCGAGCCGCTGGCGCTCGTTCAACCCCTTCGCGCGCACGCAGCAGGTCTCGGCCATTGAAAACGCCATCGCGCAGACGGTGCTCGCCTGCACGGAAATGTCCAAAACGCGCACGGGCGTTCTCATCGTCTTCGAGCGTGAAATGGCGCTGGACGACATCGCCCGCACGGGCACGATCGTCGACGCGCGCGTGAGCAGCGAACTTCTCAAAAATATTTTCTTCGTTAAGGCGGCCATGCACGACGGCGCGGTCATCATGCGTGACGGGCGGCTGCTCGCGGGCGGTTGCATGCTGCCGCTCTCGAAAAACGTGAACCTGAGCCGCGACCTTGGCATGCGTCACCGTGCGGGCATCGGCATGAGCGAGAATTCCGACGCGGTCGTCGTCATCGTCTCGGAGGAGACGGGGACGATCTCCGTCGCCATCGGCGGCCTCTTAAAGCGCCACCTGATGCCCGAGACGCTCGAAAAGCTGCTCATCAATGAGCTTGTCCCGCAGGAGCCCACCGAACAGGACGACAAGCTCCACATGAAGCTCTTGAAGCTCCTCAGTGCCGGAAAGGGGGACAAGGACGATGAAAAGTAAGCGCCGCAAGATCTTCTACGTTGCATTGTCCATCCTCATCGCGGCAACGATCTGGTTCTACGTGAACAACAAGGAATCCGTGACCGTGTACGTCCATGACGTGCCGATCGAATTTCTCAACGAGGACACGTCGCTTGCCGACAAGGGCCTCATGCGCATCAGTGGGGACGAGGATATCACCGTCGATTTAAAGCTCCAGATGCCGCGCAACGTCGTCTACGACTTTGACACGAGCGAGCTGCGCCTCGTGAGCGACCTTTCGACCATCACCTACGCGGGCAAGCAGTCCGTCAGCTACACGATTCTGTACCCTTCGAAGGTCTCGTCGAGCAGCGTGAAGGTCGAATCGCCGACCATCCGCACCGTTCAGGTCGAGATCGGCGAGCTCAACAAGAAGGACATCGAGATCCGCTGCAAGGTCGTCGGCAATGTGGCCGAGGGCTACATCGCCGGCACGGTCGAGATGCTGCCCGAAACGCTCGAGGTGCGCGGCCAGCAGGCTGACATCATGCAGATCAGCTACGCGCAGGTCACGCTCGACATCGAAAATGCATCCTCCACGGTCGTGGAGCTGCTCGACTATGAGCTCTATGACTTCAACGACCAGCTCATTGAGAGCAAGAACATCCATCCCATGAGTGAAAACGTGCAGGTGACGATGCCGGTGCTCAAGGTGAAGGACGTTCCGCTGACCGTCAACTTTATCGAATCCGCGGGCTCGCGGCTCGAGAATTACACCTATACGCTCAGCCACAGCAGCATCACCCTTTCCGGTGATGCGACGCAGATGGCAGGCATCAGCGAGATCTCGCTCGGCACGCTCGCGCTTGAGGACGTGCAGGGCTCGGAGACGCTGACCTATGACATTCTCATTCCCGACGGGGTGAACAACTTAAGCGGGATCACAAGCGCTACGCTCACGATCAGCAGCGGCGACATCAGCACGAAAGAGGTCGAGGCGACGCACTTCAGCTACGAGAATTTCTCAGGCGATCACACCGTCACCGTCGTGACCTCGTCACTGCCCGTCACGCTGCGGGGGGCGTCGAGCGACCTTGATGCCATCTACGGCAGCGAGGTCCACGTCATCGCAGACCTATCCGACATCGCCGCCGACAGCGGCAGCTACACCGTTCCCGCCCGCATCGAGGTGAGCGGCTACGACGTGGGCGCGGTCGGCACTTACGAGGTCACCGTTCACATCAGCTAAGCCAATTCGCAAAAGGAGACAGCATGACTCAGATCGCAACAGTAGAAAAAATCCTTCCCGGCGGCATGGCGGAGATCTCCGTCCCGCGCAAGTCCGCCTGCGGCCACGACTGTGAAGAGTGTGCGGGCTGCGGCGTATCGGGTGCAAGCGTGCGCGCTGTCGCGCGCAACGACGCCCGCGCCGAAGTGGGACAAAAGGTCGTGGTCGAGAGCAGCACGAAGAATCTGCTCGGCGTGATGCTCCTCGTCTATCTTCTGCCGATCGTGCTGTTTCTTGTCGGCTACTTTGCGACCGGCGCGCTCGAAAGCGAGGGACTGCGCTACGCCGTCGCCATCGCGGCGTTTTTAGTCGGCATCATTCCCGCGATCATCTGCGACCGCCGCACGAAGAAAAACGGCAAGCTGACGTTCACCATCGTGCGTCTTTTCTAAGGCATGTTTGGTTACATCAGGCCGTCCAAGCCGCACCTCAGCGAGCAGGACGAAGCGCGCTTCCAGTCCGTTTACTGCGGGCTGTGCCACGAGCTCGGGCGAAAGTACGGCTTTGCCGCCCGCTTTGTGCTGAATTTCGACTTCACGTTCCTTGCTATCCTGCTCTCCGACGCGCAGGAGCCGGAATGCGAGAGCTGCCGCTGCGCGGCGCATCCGTGCAAGGCACAGTGCGTCATGGCGCACACCGCCGCGCTCGAAACGGCGGCAGACCACAGTCTGGTGCTCGCCTGGTGGCAGCTTCGCGACCATATTGAAGACCACGGCTTTTTCAAAGCCATCCCATACCGGCTCGCGGCGCTTTTGCTGCGCGGCGCTTACCGCAAGGCGAGGACGTTCGTGCCGGAATTTGACGCCTCCGTGCAGCGGCACCTAAATGATCTGCACGAGCGCGAGCGGGAGCACTGCGCCTCGCTCGATCAGGCTGCCGAGCCTTTCGCCGCGCTGATGGCGGACGTCGCCGACTGCGTCGATGACGAGATGCGGCGGCGCGTGATGAAGGAAATTTTCTACCACCTCGGCCGCTGGATCTACTTGGTCGACGCGGCAGATGACTTTGAAAAGGACGCGCACTCGAATTGCTACAATCCGCTGCGCTATCGCTATGAGCTTGATGGCGACAAGCTGGACGAGCAGAGCAGGGAAGCCGTGGCCGCCTCGCTCGACCTCTCCGTGCACCGCATGGCGAGCGCTTACGCGCTGCTCTCCTGCGGCGTGTGGACAAGCATTTTAGACAGCATTTTTTACGAGAGCCTTTACGGGATCGGCAGCGCCGTTCTCAAGGGCACATATCATAAGCCCCCGCGCAGAATACACTTCCGCATCAAGGCGGAGAAAAACGAGGAAACCGTATGAATGACCCCTATCAGATCCTGAATATCCCGCCGACGGCGACTGACGAGGAGGTCAAGCGCGCTTACCGCGACCTTGCCCGCAAATACCACCCGGACAATTACCACGATAACCCGCTGGCCGATCTCGCGCAGGAAAAAATGAAAGAGATCAACGAGGCCTATGACCAGATTCAGAAGCAGCGCAAGGCGTCTTCCGCCGCCTCGCAGAGCCACTCCTACGGCTACGGCAGCGGGAATAGCTATGGCAACTCCGCTTACGGCGGCGCCTATGGAGCGGGCTCGCTCAATCAGGTGCGCATGGCGATCAACCGCGGCGATATCTCGCTCGCTGAGCGTCTCTTAAGCGGCGTGAGCGACCACAACGCGGAGTGGAACTTCCTGATGGGCGTGGTCTGCTCGCGGCGCGGCTGGATGGACGAGGCCAAGCGCTATATGGAGACCGCCGTGCAGATGGACCCGAACAATCCAGAGTATCAGAACGCGCTCTCTGCGCTGACGGGGGCGGGCTACCGGCCCAACGGCTTCCGCTCGGTCCACACGGCCAATTTTGATGACAGCGCGTGTCTGCGCTGCTGCGCGGCATGGTCGTGCTGCACGCTCTTTAGCGGCGGCGGATGCTATCTTCTGCCCTGCATTTACTTCTGATTTTTGTTTAATCCTGTACTTTTCAGTTTTGTGTTTTTACTATATCATGGAGGAGAAGAATCGTGGTCAAAAGTATGACTGGCTATGGAAGAGCCAAAAAAACGCTCTCCAATCGCGATATCACCGTCGAGGTGCGCTCTGTCAACAACCGCTATCTTGACTGCACGGTGAAGCTGCCGCGCGCCTACATTTTTGCCGAGGATGCCATCAAGGGGCGCGTGCAGAAGGCCATCTCGCGCGGCAAGGTCGATGTATTCGTCACCATCGACTCGACCGGTGCGGATGAAGAGGTCGTCGTGGTCAACGAGGGTCTGGCCCGCAGCTATTTCGCCGCATTCAAAAAGCTCTACGAGCTTGGCGGAGACTATCTCAAAAAGCAGTCCTACGTGGCGGATATCGCCCGCATCCCGGACGTGCTGACCGTCACGAAGGCGGAGGAGGACCTGGAGTCCGTTGGCGCGGACATCTGCGAGGTGCTCGACGAAGCGCTCGCGTCCTATAACCAGATGCGCGCGACGGAGGGGAAGAAGCTCGCCGAGGACATCGGCGGCAGGCTCACGACCATCGAAACGCTCACCGGCAAGGTCGAGGAGCGCTCGCCCGAAACGGTGCGCGAGTACCGCGAAAAGCTGACCGCGCGCATGCAGGAGGTCCTGCAGAGCACGACGATCGACGAGTCTCGCATCCTGACCGAGGCCGCCATCTACGCCGACAAGGTCGCCGTGGACGAGGAGACCGTGCGTCTGCGCTCGCATGTGTCGCAGCTGCGCGACATGCTGCTCTCCGACGAGCCCATGGGCCGCAAGATGGACTTTCTCATTCAGGAGGTCAACCGCGAGAGCAACACCATCGGCTCGAAGTGCAACGATGTCGCCATCGCGCGCGATGTGGTCGCGCTCAAGGCGGAGGTCGAAAAGATCCGCGAGCAGGTGCAGAACATCGAGTAAGGGGCGAAGCAAATGAAGCTGCTGAACATCGGATTTGGCAACATGGTGTCCGCCGAGCGCCTGATCGCCGTCGTCAGCCCTGACAGCGCGCCGATCAAGCGCCTCATTCAGGAGTCGCGCGAGCGCGGCATGCTGATCGACGCGACCTACGGCCGCAAGACCGCGTCGGTGTTCATCATGGACAGCGACCATGTGGTGCTCTCGGCCATCGCCGCTGACAAGCTGATCGCAAGGCTGGGCGTGGAAACGCTCGCCATGGAGGAGGAAGCATAGAAAATCATGTACAAGGGGAAAACATTCATCATCTCCGGCCCATCCGGAGTGGGCAAGAGCACGGTGCTCAAGGAGTTATTTCAAGATCGCGACGATCTTTATTTCTCCGTTTCCGCCACGACGCGTCCGCCGCGTCCCGGCGAGATAAACGGCGTCCACTATCACTTTACCGACGTCGACGAGTTCCGCAAGATGATCTCGGAGGACGCCTTTTTGGAGTATGCCGAGTATGTCGGCAACTTCTACGGCACGCCGAAAAAGTTTGTCGACGAGGCCATGGAGCAGGGGAAGGACGTCGTCCTCGATATCGAGGTACAGGGTGCCTTGCAGGTCGTGCATAAGCGGCCTGATGTCGTGCGCATCTTCATCGCGCCGCCTTCGTGGCAGGCGCTTGAAGAACGCCTGACGAGCCGTGGCACCGACAGTCCCGAAAAGGTGCAAAAACGCCTCGTCCGCGCAAAGGTCGAGCTTCAGACCGCTAATACCTATGATTATTTCGTCATCAACGACACGGTGGAACGCGCCGTGCGCGAGATCAACGCCATCATGCTCGCCGAGCACTGCAAGCCCGCCGAGCGCATGGCTATCTTGTCTGAATAAGTTCAAAAATCAGCCGAAAAGGCAGAAGGAAGTAAATTATTATGATGCTTTATCCCGCAATGAGCCTGCTCAACAAGTACGTTGAAAACCGTTATCTGCTCGTCAACGTGGTCGCGCGCCGCGCCCGCCAGATCGCCGAGCAGGCTGACGAAGAGGGTTATCCCCTCTGCGAAAAGCCGGTCACCACGGCCATCAATGAGGTCGCTGCCGGTAAGCTCACCGCAGAGAATATCGACACGCACATCGCAAAGTAAGTCTTGAATAACGCAAAGGGGGAGACTGTATGACAGAGAAAATGCTTGCTCGCGTCGCAGTCTCTTCCGTTCCCTATGCCGCCGACCGGCTCTACACCTACCTTGTGCCGGACGAGCTCATCGGCAGCGCCGAGGCCGGCAAGCGCGTGACGATCCCCTTTGGGCGCGGAAACAGGCGCGTGGAGGGCTTTTTGCTCGAAGTCGGGCGCGAGGCGGCGACGTCGCCGCTCAAGCCCATCGACGCGGTGCTCGACGATGCGCCGTTGCTGGATGCAAAGGACATCCGCCTTGTGCGGTGGATGAAAGCGCGCTATTTCTGCACGTATTACGACGCGATCAAGACGATCCTGCCCGGTGGCGTGTGGCTCCAGTACCGCGAGCTGTGGCATGTGAACGGCGAGATCAGCGCGGAGGATGCGCTCTCGTCCGTCGCGCCGGATTCCCTTGAGGAAACGCTGCTGCGCGCCATGCTCAGCGCCAAGGAGATCGAGCGCGCCGCGCTCGATGAGCTTGGCGGCGAAAAGACGGCAAAGGCGCTCCATTCGCTTGAAGCCTGCGGCCTCGCCGTGCGCGAAACAAAGCTGCGCCAGCGCTTGCAGGATAAGTCCGTGCGCATGGTGTCGCTCTGCGTCAGCGCGGAGGACGCGCTCGCCGCGGTCGAGCCCAAGCGCCGCAGCGCACCCGTGCGCTATGCGGTCGTCGAGCTTCTCAGCCGCGAGGGGTGCCTATCCAGCAGCGAGATCAGCTATTACACCGGCGCGACGATGCAAACGCTGCGCGGCCTCAAAAAGGCCGGTCTTGTCGAATTCTCCGAGCGCGAGGTGCTGCGCGTCAGCCGCTATGATGATGCGCCCGCGCGCGAGGACATTGTGCTCAACGGCGAACAGCAGGCCGCTTTCGACGGCCTCTGTACGCTCTTAGGCCGCGAGGGCGGCGGCGCCGCGCTGCTGCATGGCGTGACCGCCAGCGGCAAGACGCAGGTCTATATCAGGCTCATCGAAGAAGCGCTCACGCGCGGCAAGACCGCCATGCTGCTCGTGCCGGAGATCGCGCTGACGCCGCAAATGCTGCGCCGCTTTACGGCGCAGTTCGGCAGTGACGTCGCGATGCTGCACAGCGCGCTGCCGCTCACCGAGCGCTACGACCAATGGAAGCGCATCCGCCGCGGTGAGGTGCGCGTCGTGCTGGGCACGCGCAGCGCGGTGTTTGCACCGCTGCAAAACCTCGGGCTCATCATTTTGGATGAAGAGCAGGAGACGAGTTATCAGTCCGAAAATCCGCCGCGCTACCACGCGCGCGACGTCGCGCAGTTCCGCTGTGCGCAGAACGACGCGCTGCTGCTGCTCGGCTCGGCCACGCCGACGATTGAAACGGCATATGCCGCGAAAAGCAGTCGCTATCAAGTCTTTTCCCTTCATAAGCGGTTCAACGATCTGCCGCTGCCCAAGGTGCTGATCGCCGACATGAAGGACGAGCTGCGGCAGGGGAACGAGACCTCGATCGGTCATGCGCTGCGCGCAGAGCTTGAAACAAATATCGAACGCGGCGAGCAGAGCATTCTGTTTCTCAACCGGCGCGGCAGCGCGCGGATGCTGCTGTGCGGCGAGTGCGGCTACGTGCCGCAGTGTCCGCGGTGCAGCGTGCCGATGACGTACCATTCCGCCAACGAACGGCTGATGTGCCATTACTGCGGGCACTCCGAAGCCGTAGTGGACAGGTGCAGCGAGTGCGGGGGACTGATGAAGCGCGTCGGCTCCGGCACACAGAAGGTCGAGCAGGAGCTTTTTGACCTGTTCCCAAAGGCTAAAGTGCTGCGTATGGACGCCGACACCGTCGGCGCGTCGCGCGGACATGAAGCGCTGCTGCGCGAATTTGAAGAAAAGAATATCCCCATTCTCCTTGGCACACAGATGGTTGCCAAGGGGCTGGATTTTGAAAACGTGACGCTCGTGGGTGTGCTGGACGCGGACCTTTCGCTCTACGCGCAGAACTACCACGCCGCCGAGCGGACGTACAGCCTGCTGGCGCAGGTCGTCGGCAGGGCCGGACGCGGCGAGCGTCCGGGCCGCGCGGTCATCCAGACCTACCACCCCGAAAACGAGGTCATTCAGGCCGCGGCAAAACAGGATTACGAGACGTTTTACCAAAACGAGCTGCGCATGCGCTCGCTGCGGCGCTATCCGCCGTTTGCAGATCTGTTCACGCTGACGGTCTCAGGCCTTGATGAGCTGCGCGTCATCGCCGCTGCCCGCGCAATGTGTGACGCACTGCGCTACGCCTGCTCTCAGCCGCCGCTGAAAGACTTGGAGGTCGAAGTGCTCGGCCCCGCGGGCGCGCCGGTCGTGAAGGTCAACAACCGCTATCGCTATTGCGTCTACCTGTGCGGCAAGGGCGGCAGCGTGCTGCGGCGCACCGTCAGCGAATATCTGCTGGCATTTTACGCAAGAAAAGAAAACCGCGGTCTCGACATTTTTGCCGACTGCAATGCTTTACAATAGAGAAAAGAGGATGAAATTATGGCTATTCGCAAGATCCACGAAGTGGGCGACCCCTGCCTTGCAAAGGTCTGCCGCCCCGTGACGGAATTCAACGACCGGCTGCATGAGCTGCTCGACGACATGGCGGACACCCTGGAGGAGGCCGGTGGCGTCGGCCTCGCCGCCCCGCAGGTCGGCATCCTGCGCCGCGTCTGCATCGTGGAGGATGAGCAGGGCGAGATCATCGAGCTCATCAACCCCGAGATCATCAAGACCGAGGGCGAGCAGACGGGCCTCGAGGGCTGCCTGAGCGTGCCGGGCAAGTACGGCATCGTCACGCGCCCGATGGTCGTGCGCGTGCGCGCGCAGGACCGTTACGGCACGGAGTTTGAAGTTGAGGACGAAGAGCTGACCGCCCGCTGCTTCTGCCACGAGATCGAGCATCTCGACGGCCACCTCTACACCGAGCACTGCAAAGTCCTCACCGACGAGGAGCTGGAGCAGTATATCCGCGAGCAGGAAAAGGAGCTGGACGAGGAATGAGGATCGTCTTCATGGGCACGCCCGACTTTGCGCGCACGATCTTAGAGCGTCTGGTCGCGGACGGGCACGACGTGTGCGGCGTTTTCACGCAGCCGGACAAGCCGCGCAACCGAAACAAAGTCACGCCAAGCCCTGTAAAGGAATATGCTTTGTCGCAGAATATCCCCGTTTTTCAGCCGGTGACGATGCGCGACGGCACGGCGCTTGAGGATTTCAAGACCCTCGCGCCCGAGCTCGCGGTCGTCGCGGCCTATGGTCGCATCCTACCGGAGGAAATGCTCACCGTGCCGGTGCATGGCTGCATCAACGCACACGCGTCCATTCTGCCGAAGTACCGCGGCGCAGCGCCGATTAACCGCGCCATCTTAGACGGCGAAAAGGAGACCGGCGTGACCGTGATGCACATGGCGAAAGAGTGCGACGCGGGCGATATGATCTTAGTCAAAAAGCAGGCCATCCGCCCCGACGAGACGGCGGAGGACCTGTTCAAAGAGCTCGCTGTGCTCGGCGCGGATGCGATCGCCGAGGCCATCGTTGAGATTCAAAACGGCACGGCCCAGCGCGTGCCGCAGGACGAGTCGCAGGCGACGTATGCGCCCATGCTCTCGCGCGAGCTTTCTCCCATTGACTGGACGAGAAGCAGCACGCAGATCATCGACCAGATCCGCGCGCTGATCCCGTGGCCCTGCGCCGCGGCGAGCATTCTCGGCGCAAACACGAAAATTTTCCATGCCGTGCCGCTCGGCGAAACGAAGGACGTGCCCGGCACGCTGTGCGCGCGCAAAAAGGGCATCGAAGCCGCCTGCGGCGACGGCAAAAGCATTCTCATCACGGAGCTGCAGCCCGACGGCGGCAAGCGCATGGCAGCGAACGCTTTTCTGAACGGCAAGCGCATCGCCGCGGGGACGGTCCTCGATGCGTAAGGGAAATACCGCGAACGCGCGCGAATGCGCGCTCTCCGTTCTGGTCGCCTGCCGCCGCAACGGTGCGTGGGCGGACGCCGCGCTGAAGGCGCAGCTCGGCAAGTGCGCACTGAGTGCTCAGGACGCGGCGCTTTGCAGCCGCATCGTCTACGGCGTGATGCAGAACGAGCTTCTGCTGAACTGGTATTTGAGCGCCTACTGCACGCAGAAGCTCGACCATTTGCAGCCACCGCTCTCCGACATTTTGCGCATCGGCGCGTACCAGATCTTATTTCTGGACAAGGTACCCGACCACGCCGCTGTCAGCGAGTCCGTGGAGCTCTGCCGCACGAACGGCAGAAGCGCCGCGAGCGGACTCGTCAACGCCGTGCTGCGCAAGGTCGCGCAGAATAAGTCGAATCTCCCGCCGCTGCCGGAGGGGAATTTCGCACGATTGAGCGTCGCCTACAGCCACCCGCAGTGGCTCGTCAAAAAGCTCGTGTCTCTCCTCGGCGTCGAGGAAGCGGAAGCGTTTCTTCGCATCGACAACGAGGCTTCGCCCATCAGCGTACAGGTCAACCCGCTCAAAACGAATGAAAAAGCGCTCGTCGACGAACTTCGCGGCGAGGGCGTCTGCGTCAAGCCGCACCCGTGGGTGCCCGGATGCCTGGAGCTTTCCGGCACGGGCGACCTAACGACGCTCAGCGCTTTCTACAATGGCCGCTTCACCGTACAGGACGCGGCGGCACACCTGATTGTCTGCGCCGCGGACTTTGCGCGCGGGCAGAGGGTGCTGGACGTCTGCGCCGCTCCGGGCGGCAAGTCGTTCGCCGCGGCATTCGCGATGGAAAACGAGGGGAGCATCCTCTCGTGCGATCTGCATGAAAACAAATTGAAGCGCATCCGCGAGGGCGCGCAGCGCCTCGGCATCACGTGCATCGAGACCGCCGCCGTCGACGGCCGCGCGTTCCGCGAGGAATGGGCAGGGCGTTTTGACGTCGTCATCTGCGATGTGCCGTGCTCGGGCCTTGGCATCATCCGCAAAAAGCCGGACATCCGCTATAAGGATGCGCAGGATTTTTCCGCGCTGCCGGAGATCCAGCGCGCGATCTTAGAGAACAGCGCGCGCTATGTGAAACGCGGCGGCCTTCTCGTCTACTCGACCTGCACGATCCTGCCCGAGGAAAACGAGCAGGTGACGGACGACTTTTTAAAAGCGCACGACGAGTTTACTTACGAAGCCTTTTCGCTGCCGAACGGCGTGAGCGCGCCGGGGCATTTGACGCTCTGGCCGCAGCGCGACAATACGGACGGGTTCTATCTCAGCCGCATGAGGAGAAAGACGCATGACTGATTTAAAGTCAATGACATTGGAGGAAATCACCGCGGCGCTGCGCGCGATGGGCGAACCGTCGTTCCGCGGCAAGCAGGTCTTCACCTGGCTGCACCGCGGCATCACCGATTTTGACGAGATGATGAATATTCCTAAATCCCTGCGCGAAAAGCTCAGGGCGGAGTACTACATCACCGTGCCGACGGTCGCGCGCAAGCAGGTGTCGAAGCTCGACGGGACGATCAAATACCTCTGGGAGCTGCAAGATGGCAACTGCATCGAAACGGTGCTGATGTCCTATCACCACGGCAACACGGTCTGCATTTCCTCGCAGGTCGGCTGCCGCATGGGCTGCAAATTCTGCGCGTCCACGCTGGCCGGCAAGGTGAGGGACTTAACACCGTCGGAAATGCTCGATCAGGTGCTTTTCACGCAGCTTGACTCCGGACGCGAAATTTCCAACATCGTCCTGATGGGCATCGGCGAGCCGATGGACAACCGGAAAAATGTGCTGCGCTTTTTGGAGCTCATCAACCATCCCGACGGGATGAACATCGGCATGCGGCACATCTCGCTTTCCACCTGCGGCGTGGTGCCGGGCATCGACGCGCTCGCGGAGGACAATTTGCAGCTCACGCTGTCTGTTTCGCTCCACGCGCCCGACAGCGCGACGCGCAGCCGCATCATGCCCGTGAACAACGCCTACGACGTGGAGGAGCTGTTCGCCGCTTGCCACCGCTATTTTAAGAAGACCGGCCGCCGCATCTCGTTTGAATACGCGATGATCGACGGCGTGAATGACCACGACTGGCAGGCCGACCTACTGGCCGAAAAGATCCACGGCATGCCGGGGCATGTGAACCTCATCCCGCTCAACGACGTGGTCGAGAGCGAGTTTAAGCCGAGCAAGCGCGTCGCGGCATTCCAGAAGCGCCTTGAGTCCCACGGCCTGACGGCGACGGTCCGCCGCAGCCTGGGCGGCGACATTGACGCCAGCTGCGGACAACTCCGGCGCAAAGAAATGAAAGCAAGAGAGGGGGTCGCGCAATGAGAGCCTGTGGAAAAACCGACGTCGGTCTGCGGCGGCATGAAAATCAGGATACCTTTGCCGTCGAGCAGGGCAAAAAGCTGCTCATCGCCGTCGTGTGCGACGGCATGGGTGGCGCCGAGGGCGGACAGATCGCAAGCTCTGTTGCGGTGGAGACCTTTATGAAGGAAATGCGCGCGCTCATCCGCGCGGACATGACCGCCGAGCAGCTGCGCGAGCTCGCGTCGTTCTGCGTGGCGAAGGCCAACACGGCGGTCTATCAGCGCGCGCTGCAAGACCCCGCCTATCAGGGCATGGGCACGACGCTCGTCAGCGCAGTGGCAGAGGAGAAGTACGCCATCGTCTGCAACATCGGCGACAGCCGCGCGTATTTGATCCGCGGCGGCGAGATCACACGCATCACGCACGACCACAGCGTCGTGCAGACGCTCGTGGAAAACGGCAACATCACCGCCGAGGAGGCGCGCACGCACCCGAACCGCAACCTCATCACCCGCGCGCTCGGCCCAGACGAAAACACGCTCTGCGACGCGTTCGAGGTCACGTTCACCAAGGGGGACAAAATTCTCCTCTGCACGGACGGCCTTGTCGTCACCGCGACGGACGACGAAATTTGCCGCGCCGTGTGCGCGGGTAAGAGCGCGGAAGAAAGCCTTGACGATCTCATTGCGCTCGCCAAGGCGCAGGGCGCGCCGGACAACGTGACGGCTGTGCTCATTGAACACGAGTAAAGGAGGTGGCACCGTATGAACAATATGATCGGAAAAATGCTCGACAACCGCTATGAGCTGCTCGAAGTCATTGGCAGCGGCGGCATGGCCGTTGTCTACAAGGCCAAGTGCCACCGCTTGAACCGCCTCGTGGCGGTCAAGGTGCTCAAGAGCGACCTTGCCGAGGACGCCGACTTCCGCCGCCGCTTTCGCGACGAGTCGCAGGCTGTCGCAATGCTCTCGCACCCGAATATCGTCTCGGTCTACGACGTCAGCCGCGGCGAGACGGAGTATATCGTCATGGAGCTCATCGACGGCATCACGCTCAAGCAGTATATGGAAAAGCGCGGCCAGCTCAACTGGCGTGAGGCGCTGCACTTCATCACGCAGATCATGAAGGCGCTCTCGCACGCGCATTCGCGCGGCATCATCCACCGCGACATCAAGCCGCAGAACATCATGGTGCTTCGCGACGGCAGCGTCAAGGTCGCTGACTTCGGCATCGCCTGCCTCGCCAACTCCGCCAACACGCTCACGCAGGAGGCGCTCGGCTCGGTGCACTACATGTCGCCCGAGCAGGCGAGGGGCGACCGCACGGACGCGCGCTCGGACATCTACTCCGCGGGCGTCGTGCTCTACGAAATGCTGACGGGGAGACTCCCGTTCGAGGGCGACAACGCCGTTTCCGTCGCCATCCAGCACCTTTCCTCCGTGCCGCTCTCGCCGCGCGAGATCAATCCCGACGTGCCCGAAGCGCTTGAGCTTATCTGCATGAAGGCGATGGCCTCCGATTTGGAGAAGCGCTACGCCTCGGCGGATGAAATGCTCGCAGACCTTGAGGAGTTCCGCAAGAATCCCGAGGTCGACCTCGACTTCACGATCGAAGACCTGCACCGCGAGACCGTGGACGAGCCCACGCAGTATATCCCCGCCGTGCACACCGTCTCCAAGGCACAGAAGGTGCAGGAGGCGGACGACGAGGAGGAAGAAGAAGCATCCCCGCACAAGCTGGGCACGCGCAAGCTGCTCACGATCATCGGCGCGGCGGTGGCTGCGGTGGCACTCATCGTGCTGCTCTGGCACGCGATCTTCAGCGATCTTCTCGGCGGCGAGCAGACGCCGACGGAGTATGTGGTGCCGCATCTCATCGGCATGACCATCGACGAGGCGAACGAGAACGAAAACGTGAAGGGCATCTTCACGATCGAACAGATCGGCCAGCGCGCGAGCAGCAAATACGCGGCGGGTCAGATTATCGAGCAGTCGCCCGAGCGCGGCAAGACCGTAAAGGGCAACCGCGTCATCTCGGTTTTCGTCAGCTCCGGCGCCAAGACGGAGAAAATGCCGAATCTCGTCAACAAGGAGTACCGCGACGCAACGCTCCAGCTCACCAACCTTGACCTGAACCTTGTCGTCAACGACCCGGTCGAGGAATACAGCAGCATCACAAAGGGCTATGTCATCCGCACGATCCCCGAGTTTGGTGAAACGCTTCAGGAGGGCGACAGCGTCACGCTCGTCGTCAGCAAGGGCGAGCAGCCCAAGCCTGTGACAGTGCTCTCTTTCATCGGCATCGACATTGAGATCGTCCGCCAGCAGGTCACACAGACCGGCCTTGTCGTCGGCGAGGTGACGCAGCGCGCATCCGACGAGCCCTACGGCACGGTCATCGAGCAGAGCATCAACGCCGAAACGAAGGTGGACGCGGGCACGACCATCAACTTCGTTATCAGCGAAGGCCCCGCCATGCCGGACTACGGCGATGACGCCACGACCTCCGGAGGGGAACCGCAGCCGTGAGAGGAAGAATACAGCGCGCACTGAGCGGCTTCTACTATGTCAAATGCGCGGACGGACAGCTCTACACCTGCAAGGCGCGCGGCAAATTCCGCAGGGAGGGCATTTCGCCGCTCGTGGGCGACGACGTCGAATTCTGCGAGGTGCCGGGCGGCGAAGGCCGCATCGACGAAATTTTACCGCGCCGAAACAGCTTTGACCGTCCGAGCGTCGCCAACATCGACCAGATGGTCATCGTCTGCTCACAGGCGATCCCGAAGACCGATCCATATTTGGTCGACCGCATGACGGCCATCGCCGCGCTCAAGGGCTGCAACGTGCTCATCTGCATCAACAAGTGCGACTTAGACCCCGCGGACGCGCTGCGGGAATACTATGAAAACGCGGGCTTTCGCACCGTCAGCGTCAGCGCGGAGACGGGCGAGGGTATCGAGGCGCTACGCGCCCAGCTCGTCGGGCGGCTCTCCGCCGTCACAGGCAACTCCGGCGTTGGCAAGTCGAGCATTCTGAATGCGCTCGACCCCAGCATGTCGCTCAAGACGGGTGAGGTGAGTCAGGCGCTCGGCCGCGGACGGCACACGACGCGCCATGTTGAGCTCTACGAGCTACCCTGCGGCGCGGAGATCATCGACACACCGGGCTTTTCCTCGTTCGAGACGACGGGGCTCAATTTGGAGCTCAAAGAAAAGCTGCCCGAGTGCTTTTTGGACTTTTCGCCCTACCTTGGCGACTGCCAATTCATCGGGTGCAGCCACACAAAGGAAAAGGGCTGCTCGGTGCGTCAGGCCGTAAAAGATGGCAGGATCGTCAGAGGGCGGCATGAAAGCTACTGCCGACTCTACGACGAGCTCAAGGACCTGCGCGAATGGAACGCGGGCAGTCAAAAACGACGCTAACCGAAAATAAAATGGACAAAGGCCCGCTTCCTTTCGGAAGCGGGCCTTCGCCATTTAGAGAGATGAGAGAGGGATCAAATATCAATCCTGAAACAGGGGGGTGGAGAGGTAACGGTCGCCGGTGTCGGGCAGCAGGACAACGATGGTCTTGCCCTTGTTCTCGGGACGCTTGGCGAGCTGGATACCGGCCCAGACGGCAGCGCCGGAGGAGATACCGACCAGCACGCCCTCGCTGTGGCCGACAAGCTTGCCGGTGGCAAAGGCGTCGTCATTTTCGACGGTGATGATCTCGTCATAGATCTTGGTATCAAGAACGTCAGGCACAAAGCCCGCGCCGATGCCCTGGATCTTGTGCGCGCCCGCAACACCCTTGCTCAGAACGGGGGATGAGGCGGGCTCGACGGCGACGACCTTGACGTTGGGGTTCTGCTCCTTGAGGAACTTGCCCGTGCCGGTCAGCGTGCCGCCGGTGCCGACGCCGGCGACAAAGATGTCGACCTGCCCGTCGGTGTCTTCCCAGATCTCGGGACCGGTGGTCTCATAGTGCGCCTTGGGGTTCGCGGGGTTGACGAACTGGCCGGCGATGAAGCTTCCCGGCGTCTGCGCGGCAATATCTTCAGCCTTGGCGATGGCACCCTTCATGCCCTTTGCGCCGTCGGAGAGAACGAGCTCTGCGCCGTAGGCCTTCATCAGCTGGCGGCGCTCGACGCTCATGGTCTCGGGCATGACGATGATGATGCGATAGCCGCGTGCGGCGGCCACGGATGCAAGGCCGATGCCGGTATTGCCGGAGGTCGGCTCGATGATGACGGAGTCGGGCTTCAGCTTGCCGCTTGCCTCAGCGTCATCAAGAATGGCCTTGGCGATACGATCCTTGACGGAGCCTGCGGGGTTGAAGTATTCGAGCTTGGCGAGGAGCTTAGCCTCGAGCTTTTCAGCCTTTTCGATGTGGGACAGTTCGAGAAGCGGGGTCTTGCCGATCAGCTGGTCCGCAGAAGTGTAAATCTTGCTCATAATGCTTCCTCCTGAACGATGTACGTTCTATATCAAAATTTTATTGTTTGTTTTATAGGTTTCGGTGATCGCTTGCATCTTATGTTCTGCCGCGGCGACATCGGAACGGGTGAAGGAATGAATTCACGTTCATTACCAACCTTTCGAGTAGGTATGTAGGAATTATACGATGTGCATTTGGATTTGTCAAGAGGAAATTTCAAAAAATTCTATTGAATTCCCATAAACCATGTAATATAATAGGAATATCAAAAGTTGAAAAAGGCCGACTCCCGTATGCCTTTCAACGGATGTGCTTAGAAAGGCGTGAACATACTATGATGATTTCAACCAAGGGCCGCTATGCGCTGCGCGTGCTCATCGACATGGCCGAGCACCAGACCGACGGGTACATCCCGCTCAAGGAGATCGCCAAGCGGCAGGACATTTCAGAAAAATATTTAGAGAGCATCGTCAAATCGCTCGTCAAGGGCGGCGTGGTCGAGGGCATGCGCGGCAAGGGCGGCGGCTACCGCCTGTGCAAGAGCCCGGATCAGTTCACGACCGGCCAGATCCTGCGGCTGATGGAGGGCTCGCTCGCCCCCGTCGCGTGCCTCGAAGCCGGCAGTTCGCCCTGCGACCGCGCAGGGGAGTGCCGCACACTCTCGCTCTGGGCGGGACTGAACGATGTCATCAATAAATATCTTGATCAGTACACGCTCGCGGATCTGCTGCGCGAGGATGGGGATTATGATTATGTAATATAATTACAGTTTCCCTGCACCGTGCAGGGGGACGCGGATAAGGGGGCCATTCTCTCACGTGAGAGAATGGCCCCCTTGGACCCCCAAGAGAACGCAAGGGGCTCTGCCCCTTGACCCCGCACATTGCGGGTTTGCAGCTTGAAGAGCTGCACGCGCTGCGCATTGCACAGCCGTTGGCAGCTCTGCTGCCTTACGGATGTGGCATACCCCTTGCGGGTAGTCGGGTGCGGTGTACATGGCTTCGCCATGAATCTTCTGCAAGTCGTAACTACTCTCAACCGCGCCTTACTATCGTCAGGCGCGAGTGACGTTTGCTCGGCGGCAGACTGCTTGCCGAATGCGGCTTGCTGCGCTCGCCGCATTGATGAGTACCTCGATAGACGATGATTAGGTGTACTTCTACAAGATGGGCAGAGCTCTGGGGGTTCCAAAGGGGGTGTTCTCTTTCGCGAAAGAGAACACTCCCTTTGACTCGCTCCCCTGCGCGGCGCAGGGAACCCCTTTGCACTTTTTGCAAGAAGAAAATAAAAGACTTCCTTTTCTAAAAAATCTCTGTTACAATACAGGATACAAATACTAAATCGCAAGGAGAACTTTGATGAAAAAGCTGCTTTGCCTTCTTCTGACGCTCGCTATGACGCTTTCGCTCGCTGCCTGCGGCAGCAAGGCGGACGACAAGACGCCGGAAGAGGACGATCCAACACAGGCGGAGACGAACATCGCCGACAAGCAGGACGAGCCTGCCGCGGATGACGTGGACAAGGACGATGCATCCGACGCTACAGAGATCGAACCCGACGCAAACAAGGGCGAAAAGCCTGACGAGGCACAAAAGCCCGCGGAACCGACCAAGTCCGACAGCAAGAAGGACGAGACGCCCGCAAGCAAGCCGTCCGAACCTGCTAAACCTGCCGAGCCCTCCAAGCCCGCGGAAACACCGTCGGAAACACCTGCGGCGCAGGACACCGGCGCGCTCTCACTGCTCACGTCTGTCTGGAGCACGTACAGCGAGGATGACAAATTTCCCGCCGCGGGCGGAGACGCAGAGCACAGCGTCGACGACGCGCCCGGCAGCTTCGATGTGTCGAACGCTGACAACCTGACCTATCAGCTGACGTTCCCGTCCGCCGACGTATCGCTCATCGACGGCGCGGCATCGCTCGTGCACATGATGAACCTCAACACCTTTACCTGCGGCGCGTTCCACGTCAGTGACGCGGGCAACGTTTCGACCGTCGCCGCCGACATCCGCAGCGCCGTGCAGGGCAAGCAGTGGATGTGCGGCTTCCCCGATAAGCTTGTGATTTTCACCTCGGGGCAGTACGTCGTGTCCGTCTACGGCAACGAGAGCCTGGTCAATACGTTCCGCGATAAGTTCGTCGCCGCCCACAGCGGCGCGAGCACCGTCTATGACGAGGCCATCGGCGCGTAACTTCATCAAAAAAGGAAGCGCAAGCATTTTGCTTGCGCTTCCTTTTTACAATTCGATGATCTGGCAGGGGACGGGGATGGGTAATTCCTCATGTGTGGAGAGGATCACGATTTTCGTCTCTGCCGCGCGCAGGATGGCGCGCATCGCGGCCTCGCGGTTTTCCGCGTCGAGGCCGGTGAACGGCTCGTCGAGCGCGAGCGCGTCGGACGGCGCGAGCAGCGCTCGAGCGAGTGCCAGCCGGCGCTGCATGCCGCCGGAATAATCGCGTACCTTCTTTTTCCCCACGTCGCCAAGTCCCAGTTCTTCCAGGAGCGCCTGCGCCGCCGCGGCGTTGTAATTCGCGCCGAGGACGAAGCGGAGATTTCCCTCTGCGTCCAGCCCTTCGAGCAGGCAGTTTTCCTGAAAGACCGCCGTCCAGCGAAATTTATCGCCGTTGACCGTGCCGCTGTCCGGCGTTTCCAGCCCGAGCAGCACGCGCAGCAGCGTCGTCTTGCCGATGCCGGAGGGACCGAGCAGGCGCGTCACGCCGACGCGCGCGGTAAAGGAAATGTCGTCAAGCACGGCATTCTCGCCGTAGCGCTTGCAAAGGTGTTCGACTCGAAGCTCCATCATGCGCCCATCCTTTCTGCAATCTTGTCCACGAGGAGAAGAAACAGCTTTTCAAACGCCGCCGAGATCAGCACGATCGCCGCCGTCCAGGCGAAGAGGTCGGCGGTCTGGAAGTATATCTTCGCGTTGTAGAGCTTCTCACCGATCGAGCCGCTGGAGAGGGCGATGACCTCCGCCGCGGTGCCGGCCTTCCAGCAAAGGCCCAGCGCCGCACTGACGGCAGAGCGGAAGTAGGGAAGCACCTGCGGCAGATACACGCCCCGCAGCGTGCGCGAAAACGGCACGCGGAACACGCGCGCCATCCCCAGAAGAGAGGCGTCCGTGCGCCTGATGCCCTCAAGCACATTTAAGTACACGGGCGGGAAGACCATCAGCGCCGCGATGAACAGCGGCAGCGTTCGGCTGGAGAGCCAGATAAGCGCCAGAATGATGAACGACGCCACCGGCACGGTCTTGACCGCCGCCACGAGCGGCGCAAGCAGCTCTTTGACGCGCGAAAACCGCGCGGAAAGCGCCGCCAGCACAACTGCCAGCGCGCAGGAAAGCAAAAAGCCGCCCAGAATGTGCATGCTCGACGTGCCGATGGCGCACCAGAACACCGCCGTGCCCGCCAGCGAAATGAGCCGCGCGAGCGAGGATACGGGAGAGGGGAGCAGCAGCGCGCCGTGCGGGTATGCCGCGTGCAGTGCCAACGCGGCAAGCTGCCAGACGATCAGCCAGAAAGCGACTGCCCAGAGATGCACGTTCTGCTTTTTTCCGCGCATGATCATCTCTCCTTTCCTTGAAATACGGCGGCGGGACAGCGCCCGCCGCCGCAAAGAATTTATGCGAAATAGAAGCTGTTATCCGGCATCTCGCCGCCGACAGCGGCGGGAGACGCATTGTAGAGCACCTCTAAATAACCGGGCAGCGCCTCAAGAAGGTCTGCCCCCGTCAGGCAGACGATGTTGCAGTAGGGCAGTGCCTTTTCCGCGACGGCGGCGTCCACGATGCTGTATTCGCCGATGAGCGCGGCGGCATCCGCGGTGTTGGCGTTCACCCAGTCGACGCTCGCGGCGTAGTCCTTGAGAAAGGCCTCCACGGCGGCAGGATTTTCCTCCACGACCGCGCGGCGGGCAACAATGACGCCCGTGATGAGCGCCGAGCCGTTATCGAGTGCGTCCCATTCAGCATTCAGATCGAGCGCCATGCGCAGGCCCTCGATCTTGCTCTGCGCCACGGTGACGAAGGGCTGTGGCAGGAGCGCAACGCTCGCCTGACCGGAAGCCAGTGCCGCGACACACTCGCTGTGCTCGCTCTTCCAGTCGATCGTCACATCGTTATCGGGATCGATGCCGTTTTCCGTGAGAAGATAGCGCAGGGCGTATTCCGGCGTAGCGCCCTTGCCCGCCGCCACGATGGTCTTGCCCTTCAAGTCGGCCATGGAGTGCACGCTCTCGCCGTTTTCCACGATGTAGAGAACGCCGAGCGTGTTGACCGCCAGCACCTCGATCTCGCCCTCCGTCTTATTGTAGAGCACGGCGGCGAGGTTCGCGGGCACGCAGGCCATGTCGAGCTCGCCCTTGAGGAGCGCGGGCGTCACTTCATCCGCAGAACCGGCAAGGGTAAAGGTATATTCGTTGCCAGTCGTTTCGCCGCTTTCGCTGTCCTTCATCAGCTTCACAAGGCCCATGGCCGTAGGGCCCTTGAGCGCGGCGATGGAATAGTTCGCAGGGGTGAACTCCTCCTGCTCGGTCTGCTGGTCATCCCGCGCGTCGTTCGGCGTCTCATCCGCCTTCTGCCCGCAGGCGGCGAGCGAGAAGACGAGCGCAATCGTCAGGCACAGGGCCAAGAGATATTTGAGATTCTTTTTCATTGTTTTTCTTCCTTTCCGATGCTGCCCTCGGGCGCGTAGACCGTTTTGGCGGTGATGCCGTCCAGACGGCCGATCTTGCCCGACAGGGCGGAGATGACGTTGCCCGGCGCGTCGAGCGCCACGCTGATGATATTCACGCCCTTTTCGCGGTACGGCACGCCCATGCGCCCGATGATATACTGACCGTACTGGTGCAGAAGCTCGTTGAGCGGCTGGACAGAGCTTCCCCCGCGGACGATGATGGCCAGCACGGCGACTCTCGTTTCCATTAACGCATTCTCCTTTGTCAAAATAAAAATCATCCCTTCCGCCGTTCAGCAGAAGGGATGGAAACAGCAAATGACGACGCAGCAGGGCTGTGTCTTTGTTTTCCCTCTTCTTGTGGCTCGGAACGCATCCTCGCTGTCAGAACGGTAGAATGAATCTGGTTCGCCGCCGGTCAGAGTAGTCTTCCCGGAAGGCAAAGCGATGATACCACACTTTCGCCGCAGCGTCAAGATGGAGGGACAATGGTATCGGATAAGCTGGAAAAAGGGCCACAAGAAAACGTCCGTGAACAGTGCAAGGCATATAAATTCCATTGACTTTTTCGACGTTATCTTATACGATATGATAAACGCACAAGTTTTATACGCAGGGCTGGATCCCTGCCCCGGGAAGTCAGCTCTGTGATCTCACAGGGCTGATTTTTGATATTTGGGGAGAAATGAGAGGGAAGCGCATGCCATATTACGCACACATCCGGCAGGATGAAAACGGCCAGACCATCTATCAGACCGTCGCGGAGCACCTGACAGGTACAGCCGCGCTGTGCCGAGAGTTTGCCGCCGACTTCGGCGCAGAGGCGGACGGAGATCTGATGGGGCTCGCGCACGATCTCGGCAAATGCACTGACGCATTCCAGAAGCGCCTGCTTGAAGGTGGTCCCGTTGTCGACCACACCACGGCGGGGATGCTCACCTGTATAAAGATGAAGCGGCCCAGCGCCGCCGCGTGCGTCGCCGGTCACCACGGCGGACTTTTGGATGTCGGAAATCTGAGGACCGACCGCGCGGGCGAGGCCACGCTCTCCGGCCGGTTCAAAAAGGGCGTGGAGGGACACTATCTTGAGCGCTGCGGCGAGAGCGGCGTGACACTGCCAACTCTTCCGCCTGAGACGCCGGAACGGAATCCATTGAAAGCGTCGTTTCGGACAAGGATGCTCTATTCCTGTCTGGTGGACGCGGATTTTCTCGATACGGAGCGGTTCATGGACGGCGAACGCGGGCGCGGCGGATATGACGATCTTCCGACGCTGCTAAGGCGGCTGAAAGAATACATCGCGCCGTGGCAGGAACCGAAAACAGCGCTCAACAAGCTGCGCTGCAAAATTCTAAACAGCTGTTTGGATACAGGCAGTAAACCAAAAGGCATTTACACGCTGACCGTGCCGACCGGCGGCGGAAAGACGGTCGCGTCGCTCGCCTTTGCGCTGCGGCACGCAGTGGCGCACGGGATGAAGCGGGTGATCTACGTCGTGCCGTACACGTCGATCATCGAGCAGAATGCCGAAGTATTCCGCGAGATCCTCGGCGACGGCAATGTGCTCGAGCATCACTCAGGTGTGCAGTTCGAGCTTTCCGACGGTGCGTCGCCCGAGGAGGTGCGCCGCGCGCTGGCGGCGGAAAACTGGGATATGCCGGTCATCGTCACAACGGCGGTGCAGTTTTTTGAGTCCATTTACGCAAACCGTTCGTCAAAATGCCGCAAGCTCCATAATCTTGCCGACAGCGTCATCATTTTTGACGAGGCGCAAATGCTGCCGCTTTGCCATCTGCGGCCCTGCGTGGCGGCGATGGCATCGCTTGCCGAGCAATTCCGTTCAACGCTTGTGCTGTGCACAGCCACGCAGCCGTCGCTCGGTGACCTGCTGCACACCTATGCGCCAAGCTGCCCTATCACAGAACTGTGCCCGCAGACGGCGGAGGAATACGACAGCTTCCGCCGCGTGACGTTTCGACAGGATGGCATCTTGGAGGACGACGCGCTTGCGGAAAAGCTCAGTGAGCACCGGCAGGTGCTTTGCATCGTGAACAGCCGCAAGGCGGCGCAGAGCATCTTTGCGCGCTTGCCGCAGGAGGCGAGCTTTCACCTCTCGACGCTGATGGTGCCCGCACAGCGGCAGACGCTTCTTGATGAGATCCGGCGGCGCCTAAAGGCGGGGGAACCGTGCCGCGTGGTGTCGACCTCGCTGATCGAGGCGGGCGTGGACGTGGACTTTCCCGCGGTGTACCGCGAGCTGGCTGGGCTGGATTCCATCTTGCAGGCGGCGGGGCGCTGCAACCGCGAGGGGAAACGGGCGGCAGGTGAGAGCATCGTAACGATCTTTGAGCGGACGGAGCTGCCGCCGCTTCTGTTCCGCACGGCGGTGGGCGCAACACGCCATGCGCTGAAAGACGGGCGAGACCCCGCCGTGCAGGAAACCATGCAGCGCTATTTCCGCGAACTGCGCGCGCTGAGTGGGGAAACACTTGACAAGTACGGCATTGTCAAAGCCTTTGAGGATGGCATCAACGGCTGCGAACTGCCGTTTCGCACCGTGGCGGAGAATTTTCATCTGATCGATCAGAACACGCGCACGGTCTATGTCCCGTTTGGCGGCGGAGCGGCGCTCGTTGAGCAGCTAAAGGAAGGCGAATGCTCCAAGGGTCTCTACCGCAAGCTGGGGCGCTACGCCGTTTCCGTGTACGACCGGCATTTTGAGGCGCTGCATGCAGCCGGTGCGCTGCTGACCGCGCGGGATATTCCCGCGCGGGATATTCCCGCGCTGGATGAAAGCAGCGCCATCCTTTCGGACCTTACGCTGTATGATAAGCGGACAGGCCTGACGCTGGAACCGGAGATCGGAAAGGCATTTTTGATCTAAGAAAATAGCAGAAGGACGGAAGACCGTCCTTCTGCTTGTAAGCATAATTGCTTTTCAACATATTTCAATCCACGTCTTATCTGACGACTTATTTAACATAGCATATATATTCCTCCTTGTCAACTATTAATTTCTCTTTAACATGAAGTTGACATTATAAACATATTGTATTATGATCAAATTAAGTTCAACTAAGAGAGGAGTGATCCAATGCCGATTCAAGTGGAGGTCTGGGGCGATTACGCCTGCTTCACGCGGCCTGAAATGAAGACGGAACGCGTCAGCTATGACGTGATGACGCCCTCAGCGGCGCGCGGGCTGTTGGAAAGCATCTACTGGCACCCAGGGCTCCGTTGGGTGATCGACCGCATCCATGTGTGCGCCCCCATCCGCTTCACCAACATCCGCCGCAACGAGGTCAAGGATGTCATCAGCGCCCGCAGGGCAAAGACCGTGATGGAAAAAGGGCAGGGGGAGCTGTACCTCGCCGCGTCGGAGAGCATTCAGCAGCGCGCGGCTATGGTGCTGCGGGACGTACACTATGTCATCGACGCGCACTTCGACATGACGGACGCCGCTGCGCCCGGCGACAATCCCGGCAAGTTTCAGGACATGATCAAGCGACGGCTGGAAAAGGGGCAGTGTTACAGCATGCCGTATTTCGGCACGCGGGAGTTTCCCGCGCAGTTCCGACGCTGCACGGAATTGCCGCCGTGCCCCGATGAGCTCAAAGGCACGCGCGACCTCGGCTGGATGCTGTGGGACCTCGACTACAGCGATCCAGCGGACATCACACCAAAGTTTTTCCGCGCGAGCCTTATCGACGGCGTGATGACTGTTCCGCCGCCAAACAGCGGGGAGGTGAGAGGATGATCCTGCAAGCGCTGACACGGTACTATGAAGACCTCCTCTCGCGCGGCGAGATCGCCGCGCCCGGCTGGGCCCCTGCCAAAATCAGTCTCGCACTTTACATAAACGAAAACGGTGAGCTGACGCAGATCGTTCCGACAATGGTGGAAGGGACAAAGGGTAAAAAGACGGTCATGCAGCCGCAGCTGATGGTGCTGCCGGCAGCGGTGAAACGAACGGTCAGCATTGCCTCGAACTTTTTGTGGGACAATTCCGCTTATTTGCTCGGCATCGACCAGAAAGGGAAGCCTGAACGCAGCCGCGAGTGCTTTGCCACTGCGGCAAAGCTGCACCACGCGGTGCTGGATAGCGTCGATTCGCCCAATGCCCGCGCAATACTGGCATTTTTCGACACTTGGGAACCGGAACGCGCGGCAGAGCATTCGGCGCTCATCAGGCAGCTCGACGATGTGACCGCGGGCGGTAACCTCGTCTTTCGCGTGGATGGCCGCAAGGTCGAGGAGGATGCCGCTATCCGCAAGGCGTGGCAACGGTATCAGGACGGCGGCGAGAGCGGCATCAAGATGCAGTGTCTCGTGACCGGAAAAGAGGATGAGATCGCCGCTGTGCACCCGTCGGTCAAGGGCGTGCGGGACGCGCAGTCCAGCGGCGCGGCGCTGGTGTCGTTCAACGCGCCGGCGTTCTGCTCCTACGGACGGGAGCAGAACTACAATGCCCCAGTCGGCAAATACGCCGCCTTTGCCTACACCGCCGCACTGAATCATCTGCTTGCGGACAGCGACCACGTCCAGCACATCGGCGATACGACAGTCGTCTGCTGGGCAGAGGGCGCAGATGATGCCTATCCCGGCTTTTTCAGCGCCGTGATTGGCGGCGGCACATACGGCGGCCTGTCGGACAATGATCTGCGCGCGGCGCTCAAACGTCTGGCGAATGGGCTGCCGTGCGACGACCTCGGCGTCGACCCGAATCGACCGTTTTACATTCTCGGTCTCGCGCCCAACGCGGCGCGCCTTTCCGTCCGCTTCTTTCTGCGCGACAGCTTCGGAAAGCTGATGGAGAATGTGAACGCGCACTATGCAAGGCTGGAGATCGCCGGTGCAAAATATTCGATACTCCCTTTGTGGGCTCTGCTGAACGCAACCGTACGAGATTCCAAAAAACAGGTCCCCAGTCCAGTTGTGTCTGGGGCAACGGTGCGGGCTGTATTTTCAGGAACTCCATACCCTGTATCTTTGATGGAAGCTGTCTTGCTTCGCATTCGTGCAGAGCGAAACGTTACTTGGGAGAGAGCCGCTATTTTGAAGGCCTATTTGGCAAAGAACTACGAACGAGGAAGCGATCATTCAATGTTTTCGGAGGTGACAAGTGTGCAGTTAAATGAAGATTGTAACTATATGCCATATCTTTTGGGTCGTCTGTTTCGAGTGATGGAAGAGATTCAGCTTGCATCGATGGGGTGGAGCGTGAACCGGAGTATTAGGGACAGCTATTTCAACTCGGCGGCATCAACACCGAGGAGTGTATTTGGCAAACTGTTCTCCTTGAGTAATTACCACCTGAAAAAACTCATGCGAGATAAGCCAGGATTAGGGAAAAAGCTCGGAGACTTGGAAAGTGATCTTGCTGCGCGACTGACCACACCACCACCGGCGCGATTCACGCAGGAAGAAACAATCTGTTTTTATCTTGGTTACTATCATCAGTGTAATGGCAAAAAGGAGGAGAAAGAAAATGTCTGATCCCATCAAGAACCGTTATGAATTTGTGGTGCTGTTCGACGTGGAAAACGGCAATCCGAACGGTGATCCCGATGCGGGCAATATGCCGCGCGTCGACCCCGAAACCGGCTATGGCCTTGTGACGGACGTTTGCCTCAAGCGCAAGATCCGCAATTATGTTGAAATGGCAAAAGAGGATGCAGATCATTATCATATCTACATCAAAGACGGCGTACCGCTGAACTCGAGCGATAAAGAGGCCTGCGCCTACGTCGGCGCAGACCCCGATAAGCTGAAGGAAGCCAAGAAAAAGGACGAGCATCTGGATGAAAAAATTCGCGACTTCATGTGTTCCAATTTCTACGATATCCGCACGTTCGGCGCGGTGATGACGACCTTTACCAAGGGTGCGCTCAACTGCGGTCAGGTGCGTGGGCCGGTGCAGCTCGGCTTTGCCCGAAGCATCGACCCCATTCTGCCGCAGGAGGTGACCATCACGCGCGTCGCCATCACGACCGAGGCGGACGCGGAAAAGAAGAACACCGAAATGGGCCGCAAATTCATCGTGCCTTACGGCCTCTACCGCGCGGAGGGCTATGTGTCGGCGAATCTCGCGCGCAAGACGACCGGCTTTTCGGAAGAGGACCTCGAACTCCTGTGGACGGCTATTTTGAACATGTTTGAAAACGACCATTCCGCCGCGCGCGGCAAGATGGCCGTGCGCGAGCTCATCGTCTTCAAGCACAACTGCGAGCTCGGCTGCGCTCCGGCGCACAAGCTCTTTGACCTTGTCAAGGTCGAACACAAGGACGGCGTGACCGCGCCGAGAAGCTACGGCGACTACACTGTCAGCGTGGATGAAACGCACCTTCCCTCCGGCGTGACTTGCACGCGGATGGGGTGATCTATCAGGACGAGGACTTCCTCCAGCTTTCCGGCTTACAGCATTTCAAATTCTGCCGTCGCCAGTGGGCACTCATCCATGTAGAAAAGCAATGGGCGGAAAACTACCGCACAACGGACGGCGCGATCATGCACGAAAACGCGCACGACGGCTCATTCACCGAAAGCAGGGGCGACCTCGTCATCACGCGCGATATGCGCGTCTTTTCCCGCACGCTCGGCGTATCAGGCGCGTGCGACGTGCTGGAATTCCGCCGCGGCGAGACGGGCATTCCGCTCAAAGGCCGCGAGGGCCTGTGGCAGCCCTATCCCGTGGAGTATAAGCGCGGAAAGCCGAAAGAGGGCACGGAAGACACGCTCCAGCTCTGTGGACAGGCGATGTGCCTTGAAGAAATGCTCTGCTGCGAGATCCCGCGCGGCGCGCTCTATTACCGCGAGCCGCGGCGGCGCACGGAAGTCGACTTCACCCCTGCGCTGCGGCAGGAGGTGCGTGCCCTCCTTGAAGAGATGCACGCGCTCTACGTGCGCGGCAGCACGCCGAAGGTAAAGCCGACAAAGGGCTGCAACGCCTGCTCGCTGAAAGGATTGTGTCTGCCAAAGCTGATGAGAAGCAAGTCCGTTTCCGCGTATCTGCGCAGCGCAATGGAGGGAGAGCAATGAGACAGCTTTTGAACACGCTTTTTGTCACATCGGAGGATATTTACCTCTCGCTGGACGGGGAAAACGTTGTGGCGAACCGCGGCGGGGAAGCGGTCGCGCGCTATCCGCTGCACACGCTGCAAAGCATCGTCTCATTTTCCTACGCGGGCGCGTCGCCCGCCCTGATGGGCGCATGCGCGCAGCGGGAGATTGGACTTGCGTTCTGCTCGCCGCGCGGGAAATTTCTCGCCCGTGTAGCAGGTCAGGCGCAGGGGAACGTCTTGCTGCGCCGAATGCAGTACCGCGTGGCGGACGACCCGTCGCAGAGCTGTCGCGTCGCCGGAATGATGATCTTCGGCAAGGTCTACAACGCAAAATGGAGCGTGGAGCGCACGCGCCGCGACCACGCCATGCGCATTGACGAATCGCGCTTTTCAGCCGTGTCCGACCAGTTACAGGGGCTTCTGCCGCAGATCGCAGCGGAGACGTCGCTCGACAGTCTGCGCGGCCTCGAGGGTGTCGGTGCGGCAGCATATTTCAGCGTGCTGGACGACATGATCTTGCAGGGAAAAGAGACGTTTTTCTTCCGCGAGCGCAGCCGCCGTCCGCCGCTCGATGCGTTCAACGCACTGCTGTCGTTTGCTTACAGTCTGCTCGCGCACGACTGCGCCTCGGCGCTTGAAAGCGTAGGGTTGGACGCCTACGTCGGATATCTCCACCGTGACCGGCCAGGGCGGGAGTCGCTGGCGCTCGATTTGATGGAGGAGCTGCGCCCGTGCTTTGCCGACCGCTTTGTGCTCACGCTCATCAACAACCGTGTGCTCAAAGCGATCGATTTTGACTTCCGCGAGAGCGGCGCGGTGCTGCTGACGGACACAGGGCGCAGGACGTTCCTGCAGAAGTGGCAGGAGCGAAAAAAGGAGACCATCACGCATCCGTTTCTCGAGGAGAAGATGCCGTGGGGTCTGGTACCGTATGTACAAAGCCTGCTGCTCGCGCGGTACCTGCGCGGCGACTTGGACGACTATCCGCCGTTTTTATGGAAGTGAGGCGCCTATGCTGGTTCTGATCACCTACGATGTGAACACGAGCGACGCCGCCGGACGCGGGCGGCTGCGCAGAATCGCAAAGGAATGTGTCAATTACGGTCAGCGCGTGCAGAATTCGGTGTTCGAATGCCTGCTGGACACGGCGCAGTGCCGGAAGCTGCAAAATGAACTCTGTAAGATCATTGACTCAGAAAAGGACAGCCTTCGATTTTACTACTTGGGCAAGAAGTACGAGAATAAAATCGAACACTTTGGCTGCAAGCAGACGTATCTGCCCGAGGAACCGATGATCTTATAGTGCGAAGCACAAGTGCGCAGAGATCACTTGGGCGGTTCGCACCCAAAATCCGCATGGTTTTCCTGCATCAAAAAGGAGCAGAATGCCCTGACAGGCGGCATTCTGTGCAAAAGCATCTGAAATTTGTCTGTTATCGCAAAAATGTGCATAGTGATTTGTACACTTTTGCTGTCGCGCCCCGCAAGGGGCGCGTGGGTTGAAATCAGTATTCCGGCTCTAACTCGTAACCAATACCCAGTCGCGCCCCGCAAGGGGCGCGTGGGTTGAAATTAAAGCACTTACCTGCTTCACGGACTTGGGGATAGTCGCGCCCCGCAAGGGGCGCGTGGGTTGAAATTCAACCCGCAAGCTTGCGTTTCTGCTTTGCTTGTTGTCGCGCCCCGCAAGGGGCGCGTGGGTTGAAATGGTATCTATAAATTTGTGAAGGATTGGTTGCCGTGGTCGCGCCCCGCAAGGGGCGCGTGGGTTGAAATACTATGAAGACCCTAAGAGGCTCTTTGCCTATCGTCGCGCCCCGCAAGGGGCGCGTGGGTTGAAATGAGTTCTGCCCCTCTTGCGGACATAGCTCTCGAATGTCGCGCCCCGCAAGGGGCGCGTGGGTTGAAATATTTTGGTTTGTCTCCTACTTTCGCTTGTTGGCTGTCGCGCCCCGCAAGGGGCGCGTGGGTTGAAATATAAAACGACCATCCTTTCATCAGAATAAAGTTAGTCGCGCCCCGCAAGGGGCGCGTGGGTTGAAATCGGTTTCGGCTTCGGTCTGGTAACTTGGTTCAGGTCGCGCCCCGCAAGGGGCGCGTGGGTTGAAATGCACTCCATATTATAATGATGGTGAAGGACATGTGGTCGCGCCCCGCAAGGGGCGCGTGGGTTGAAATTTGCGGTGTCCGTTTTAGGCTCTACCGCTTTAGCGGAGTCGCGCCCCGCAAGGGGCGCGTGGGTTGAAATAATGCTCGCGAATGGCAAGCCGTCAATGCGAGTGGTCGCGCCCCGCAAGGGGCGCGTGGGTTGAAATATACGTGCCACCTGTAAACGGTAGACTAAACTCCCGTCGCGCCCCGCAAGGGGCGCGTGGGTTGAAATATACGTGCCACCTGTAAACGGTAGACTAAACTCCCGTCGCGCCCCGCAAGGGGCGCGTGGGTTGAAATTTTGAGCGGATACCACATCTGCACCGAAACAAACGTCGCGCCCCGCAAGGGGCGCGTGGGTTGAAATTAAACGAGAAAACGTCGCCGACCATTAAAAATGGTCGTCGCGCCCCGCAAGGGGCGCGTGGGTTGAAATTCCTTGTCTTCGTCCTCATCGCTATCGCTGGGATGTCGCGCCCCGCAAGGGGCGCGTGGGTTGAAATCTAAACATGCTGGTAGGGGGTTGCGATGCGTAGTGGTCGCGCCCCGCAAGGGGCGCGTGGGTTGAAATTGGTTTTACTATGAAGACCCTGAGAAACTCTTCTGTCGCGCCCCGCAAGGGGCGCGTGGGTTGAAATTCCTTCCTCCATCGCCTCCACATAGTACCAGCTCGTCGCGCCCCGCAAGGGGCGCGTGGGTTGAAATTCAAACGGATGCTCCACGGCATACTTAAATGCCGAGTCGCGCCCCGCAAGGGGCGCGTGGGTTGAAATTTCATTGTCTTGCCCTCTGGTCCTGCTGCTGGTGTCGCGCCCCGCAAGGGGCGCGTGGGTTGAAATGTTGCTTGCGCCGGACATCTCCGCGCCGGATGCGGTCGCGCCCCGCAAGGGGCGCGTGGGTTGAAATTATTGACAAGATCAAGTCCGAAATCGACGAGTGGGGTCGCGCCCCGCAAGGGGCGCGTGGGTTGAAATTAAACGAGAAAACGTCGCCGACCATTAAAAATGGTCGTCGCGCCCCGCAAGGGGCGCGTGGGTTGAAATTCCAACGTCATGGTCAACAGAATTATAATTATAGTCGCGCCCCGCAAGGGGCGCGTGGGTTGAAATTCAAGTCTCTTTCTGGTGGTGATGATCAATGATTGTCGCGCCCCGCAAGGGGCGCGTGGGTTGAAATCGGGCGGTCATGCTGCAAGGCTCGCTGCACCCTCGGTCGCGCCCCGCAAGGGGCGCGTGGGTTGAAATTTTTAGTATTTATTTGGGTCGGAAAACCCGATGAGTCGCGCCCCGCAAGGGGCGCGTGGGTTGAAATATTTCGTCCTCCTGTTATCTCTATTTTCGCAGCCGGTCGCGCCCCGCAAGGGGCGCGTGGGTTGAAATATCCACGACAATGGGGCCAGCATGACGGACAAGGTCGCGCCCCGCAAGGGGCGCGTGGGTTGAAATCTTTCCGGCTTTGGGTTTGGTCTGGTAACTTGGGTCGCGCCCCGCAAGGGGCGCGTGGGTTGAAATCTCGTCGCGCGTCCTGGTCTATATAGGCTCTATGTCGCGCCCCGCAAGGGGCGCGTGGGTTGAAATCCCTTTCCCACTACAAGACCGAGGCTGTGAACTACGTCGCGCCCCGCAAGGGGCGCGTGGGTTGAAACGCTCCCGGATTCTCATTGCCGTATCCCTCCATAAAAAGGAAGTCTCTGCCAACCGGCAGAGACTTCCTTTTTCTATTTTACTGATCAAAACTTGGGTTTACGTAGTAGACGTTTTTCTCGTCCAGGCGGTCCTTGGCGAGGCGCAGGCCTTCACCGAAGCGTACAAGATGGAAATAACAAGCCTTTAAATGCGCCATTCGATCTTGATGGAATCGCTGGTCGCATAGATGACACGGATGAGCTGATCTACCGTCTGTCGCTTATCGTCAAAGCTCAGTTCATCCCACATGGTCAGATGATTGCTGATCTCCGTGTAGTCTGCCTCCTTGTGCAGCTTCAGTTCAGAGATGCGTTTCATCAGCTCTTGCTTTTTCCCGTCCAGCTCCTTGATGCGTCCGCTGATATAGCGGAACATGGTATCGTCTGCAGCAGACAAGCGCTCCATCAATGCGGCGATCTCACTTTCAGCTTGCGTGAGTTGGATGCTCAACGCAGTCAATTCAGGGTTAATGCGATTTCCTTTACACCGTCTGAGTTTTCTGAATTGTGTCAACTTTTTTCGCATCTCATCATAGATGAGTTGCTCAAACTCGTCCGTGTAGATCGTTCCGGGACCCGCACAGGCCTTGGCGTTCATTTTGTTGGAGCAGAGGAGGTATCTGGAGCGTGTAGTCGAATAGTGCTTATCCACCAGCGCGTATCCGCAGATGCCACATTTGATCTTTCCCGCCAGCCATGTGTTCTTGGCTTTCTGATACGGCTTGATCTGCTGTGCTTCCAGACACTTGGCACGGCATTTCAGCCACAGGTCGGCGGGAATGATCCCCTCGTGCGGCGCCAGCACCAGATGATTGCCCTCCAGATTCATCTGCTTGCGTCCGGTGGAATCCTTGCCCTTGTAGTAGTAGCACCCGTTCGTCCCGATGAAATCGGCAGGGTCGTTTGCCATAATCGCGCCTTGGTTCTGATAGAACTCATAGACGGATAGATCCGAGCGAACATAGATGGGATTTCGCAGAACGTCTGCAAGGCGCGTGCGTCCCCACGGCTTTCCGTTTTTGAGAATACCGTGGCTCTGGAAGTAGCGGATGATGTCGCCGTAGGAGCATTCCGGCTTGGAATAAAGCTCATAGATCAGCCGCACCTGCTCTGCTTCTTCCGTGTTGATCTCATACATGGAAGTCTTGACACCATCAATGGTTGTCGGGATCAGCCGGAAGCCATACGGAACTCTGCCGCCCATATAGAAACTCTTTTGGCTGCGGGAGTAGTAGGCATCAGCCACGCGCTTTTGAATGGTTTCCCGTTCCAGCTGCGCAAACACGATGCAGATATTGAGCATGGCGCGTCCCATCGGGGAAGATGTATCGAATTTCTCTGTTGTGGACACAAACTCGACCTTGTGTGTTCCAAACTGCTCCATCATATTGGAGAAGTCGAGAATGGAACGACTGATGCGGTCCAGCTTGTAAACAACGACCTTGCCGATCACTCCGTTTTCGATGTCGTTCATCATTTCCGCAAAGGCGGGGCGGTCTGTATTCTTCCCGCTGTAGCCTCTGTCGGTATAAACCTTGTACTGTTCACCTCTCATTTCGTATTGGCAGAACTCAATCTGGCTTTCGATGGAAATGCTATCGGCTCTGTCAACGGATTGTCTTGCGTATATTGCATTCATTTTGTAGCTCCTTTCTCATAGAAAAGAGCTGCTGACAGGTACATCATACCGCAGCAGCTCCTAAATAGCTATCATTTTCCTGTTGTTTCTCGTATTTGATAAAAATCTCGAAAAGGCCCTCTTCAATACATCGCCGCTGCTCCATGCACTCTTCAGCGGTAAGTTGAGGGGAGAGGTTTTCAATTCGAATCATGGCTTTTCTGCCGGAAACGATATGCGCATCACTGTCGTAAGTGAAGGGGCGGACAATAATAACGATCACCTCCCATGGGTGCTATCACTCTATTTATAAAAAACTTGTCCTATGCAAAAGAGACAGACCCAATCGGTCTGTCTCTTTCACCGGTATAATTCATGGCAGGGAAGTATGGATCACCTACATACCTCCCATCGTTTGCTCATGCTGTTGCTTTTTCTGTTCTTCTCGCGCAGACTGCTCGTCCAATTTTTCTTTCACAGCCATAGCCGCGCCTGCGGCGAAGCCGATCACCGCGCCGAAGTTTTCGGCGGCGATCTTCGCCTCTATGCGCCGCCGCTTTTCCTCGGCGTCGTCATCCTCATCCAATAGCGATCCCGCGGCAGCCAGCCCGGCCACGGCTGGAATCAGAGGAACAGGCCGCGGATCGCCGCCGCGCCATACCACCCCGCCAGTGCCGCCGTGCCAAGGATCAGCGCCAGCATGATCCACTTGAGGGCCACCAGCAGGCTGAAGTCCGGGAGCCAGTCGATCCACTTGGAGGAATATTTCTCGCTCAGATTCCCAACCCGTTCCAGCAGTCTGTTCATCTCTGTCAGCGATTTCTGTATCTCGACCAGTGTGTTCTGTACCGGCGTCAGATCGATGTACGGCTTCAGTTCCGGCAGGGTCTTCCGGATTTCCTCCAGCTCCCAGTTTATTCCGTCTGCCTGCTCCGCCAGCTTGTTCATCGCCTGCGGCAGATCGCACTGGATCACGATGGGCTGCATCATCTGCGGCGGTGTATTTGCCAATGCGCTGTTCGACTGGTTCATCCGCTTCAATTCCTCCATCGGTTTCCGCTGCTCGACGGAATTTTCTCTGGACGAGTTTTGCCCGTATTCTGAATTCATGCTCCATGGCCTCCTTGCAATACTTTTCCTCGTGTAGTTTGTTGTCACGGCATTTTAGTCCGTCCGGCGTGGTGTAGGTGATGTACTTGCGGCCACTCTCCCAGCGCACCGCAT
>ERZ773221.569-NODE-569-length-42134-cov-10.160912_pt1 | contig 42134 bp, 30 predicted proteins | sample MGYA00580994_ERZ773221 | MGnify/ENA primary metagenome ERZ773221 (study PRJEB29015, sample SAMEA2737758) | human gut metagenome | biome: human gut; feature: human-associated habitat; material: faeces | place: China | collected 2012 ... | reverse complement strand
CAGCGCCGGCGCCGTGGGCCTGCTGCCCCGCCAGCTGATCCCTGCCGTCCGGCCCTCCGGCAACACGGCGGCCATGGGCGCGGCGCTGCTGCTATGCTCCCGCCGGTTCGAAGCGGAGACGGTGTCCATCGCCGCCGCTGCCCGGCTGGTGGACCTCTCCGCCTCCCCTGTGTTCCAGCAGCGTTTTGTGGAGGATATGACCCTTTCGGAGGTGACATCATGACGGCGCTTTTGGACATGGCCCGCGCCGTGGGCTTTGAGGCGGCGGCCCCCCTGCGGGCGGAGCAGCTGGTTTTCCGGCCGGAGGTGCGGGAGATGTGCCGCGCCGACCGCTGCCGCAGCTATGGCAGAAACTGGTGCTGCCCCCCTGCCTGCCCCTCACTGGAGGACATGGCCCGCCGCATGGCGGACTACGGTGACGGCGTGCTGGTGGAGACGGTAGGCGCCATGGCCGATGACTTCGACTACGAGGCCATGATGGGCGCGGAAAAACGCCACAAGGAACGGTTCACCGCTCTGACCCGCACGCTGGCGGAGCGGTATGGCCGCGACGCGGTGCTGCCCATGGGCGCGGGGACCTGCCGCCGCTGTGCCGCCTGCACCTATCCCGACGCGCCCTGCCGCTTTCCGGCGGAGCGCATCACGTCCATGGAGGCATATGGCCTGCTGGTGAGTCAGGTGTGTGAGTCCTGCGGCGCGGCGTATTACCACGGCCCCCGCACCATCACCTACGTCAGCTGCGTGTTTCTGCGGCGGTGAATAGAGATACAGGAGAGAGCCCCGGCGAAAATCGGGGCCCTCTCCTGTTATACTTCCTATGCCTGCACCCTCCCGACAGACCGGCGTCTCCGACGGCCCGCTTTATTTTCTCTCGGCAAGGAGAATTCCGCGCCTACGGGCGCGGGTCACTTTTGGCCGCAGCGGCCCGCTGCACAGACTCTCTCTGTGCCTCCGGCGGCCCCATTTCTTTCAGCAGCGAAAGAAATGGGGGAAAAGAACGCCGCCAAAAACCAATGGTTTTTGGAATTCCTTTCGTCCGATCACAGCTACGCCGCAAAAAGGCCCACGCCGAATCGCTCCTGCCCCTATCCCCGCTGCCGCTTCCACATGCCGCGGGGAAATGCCGTACCCTACCGCCGTGGAACAGTGTACCTCCGCGTGGTACGTAGGAGCGGCAGCGATAAGAGGACTGCACGCGATTCGTTGTACGACGATGTTCGGCAATTTAAGTCGCGCGTGGTACGCGGCGGTTTTCAGCGCACCCCAGCCGCGCAGGAAGTCTTGAAACCTGCGGTTTCAAGCAGCGTTTTTGGTCACTTTTGGGGCTGCGGCCAAAAGTGACCCGTGCCCGCGGGCGCGGAACTCTCCCTGTTGGTGACATGGAGGAAAAACGAACGGGCCGTCGAGGACGCCGGCCCCTACAACGGGTTAGGCGAAAGTGCGCCGGTATTTGGCGATGCGTCGATGCGGGCTGCCGGGGACGCCGGCCCCTACGGGAGCGAGAGCGGGGCCGTCAGCAAATTTGAGAACATCAGCAAACGAACAGATATATCCACGAGCCGCGCCGGAGCGCGAAGCATTCCTTTGAAAATAACCGGAAAAGAGCAATAGCATAAAAAAACAAGCATAAAAAAACAGTAGAATATCACGATAAAACAGCAGAATATTACCACCAAAAAACGACAAGGAGGGGAGAGCGATGGAAGGATTCATCCGGCAGCTGCTGACGCTGCCGCAGGTGCAGGAGCTGACGGCGGGCATCAACGGCCGCGAAAAGCACAGCGTGGTGACGGGGCTCTCTCCTGTGCAGCGGGCGGCCGTCGCGGCGGCTGCGGCGGAGCAGACCGGCAGGCCGCTGCTGATGCTGTGCGCCGATGGGCAGGAGTGCGCCCGACAGGCCGCCGATCTGCGGGCCCTTACCGGTCAGGAGCCGGTGGTGCTGCCGGCTCGGGAATGGCAGCTGCGGCCTGCGGCGGCGTACAGCCGCCAGTGGGAGTACCGGCGGCTGTGGGCTTTGTACCGGCTGGCGCAGGAAGCGCCCCGCGTAATGGTGGCCACGGCGGCGGCCATGGCCCAGCTATGCGTGCCGCCGGAGGTGCTGCGGCAGACCGCCTTCACGCTGGAGGTAGGGCGGCAGTATGACGTGACGGCGCTGACGGCACAGCTCACCGCCGCGGGCTACGTGCGCTCCCAGCAGGTGGAGGGCGCGGGGCAGTTTGCCCTGCGGGGCGGTATTCTGGACATCTTCTCACCGGGGCCGGAGCGGCCGGTGCGCTGTGAGTTCTTCGACGACGAGCTGGACAGCATGGGCGACTTCGATGTGTCCACCCAGCGCCGCGTGGAGAACCGGCAGGCGTTTACGGTGCTGCCGGCGGGAGAGGTGCTGCCGTTCCATGATGCGGACACGGCGGAGAGTGCTGCCCGGCGGATGGACGCGGCGGCCAGGCGGCTGGCAAAGAAGGAGAACGCCGCGGCTCTGCGGCAGCGGCTGGAGGAGGATGCCGCCGCGCTGCGGCAGGGGGTGACGCCCCCGGGCGGCGACCGGTACCTGGCGGCGGTGTATCCCGATGCGGCCACGGCCTTCGACTATCTGCCGGAGGACTGCCTGATCTGCGTCAGTGAGGCGGGACGGGTACAGGAGGCGCTGAAAGCCTTTGTGTGGCAGGTGAAGCAGGACGTGACGGCGTCCATGGAGGCGGGGCTGATGGCCGGCGCCTTCGGGCGGCTGACGCTGACGGAGAACGAGACAGCGGAGGAACTGGAAAAATTTCCCGTGTGCCAGATGGAGAGCCTGCCTACCAGCCGGTATCTGACGGCGCCGCAGCTGCTGCTGGACATCCCTGCCAAGCAGCTGGCCAGCTACGGCGGCAGTCTGGAGACGGCGGCGGCAGACATCGTACACTATCTCACCACGGGTTACGGCGTGCTGGTGCTGTGCGGCGGCGAGGTGCGGGCGCGGAACATGCAGCAGCTGCTGCGGGAGAAGAAGATCCCCGCGGCGCTGGCGCTGGACGGCGCGGCCGTGCCTCAGCGGGGGCAGGTGTGCATCACCGTGGGCGCGCTCAGCGCGGGCAGCGAGTGGCCGGCGCTGAAGCTGGCGGTGCTGACGGAGGGGCAGCTGACTCAGGCTCTGTCCGGCAGCCGGAAAAAGCCCCGTGCCGCCAAGGCGGACAACCGACAGAAGCTCCAGTCCTACACCGATCTGACGGTGGGGGATCTGGTGGTACACGTACACCACGGCATCGGCCGGTTCGCCGGTATGATCCGGCTGCCGGTGGACGGCATCGAGAAGGACTATATCAAAATCAACTATGCAGGCAGCGACTGCCTGTATGTGCCGGCCACATCGCTGGATCTGGTGAGCAAGTACATCGGCGGCGGCGACGAGGCGGCGGAAAAGACCAGACTGAACAAGCTGTCCGGCGACCAGTGGGCCAAGACCACGCGGCGGGCCAAGGCGGCGGCCAAAGATCTGGCGGAGGGACTCATCAAGCTCTACGCCCAGCGGCAGCGGCAGGCGGGCTTCGCGTTTTCACCGGACTCCCCGTGGCAGCAGGAGTTTGAGGACTCGTTTCCCTACACGGAGACGGAGGACCAGCTGGCGGCTATCTGCGACATCAAGCGGGATATGGAGAAGCCGTCGCCCATGGACCGGCTGCTGTGCGGCGACGTGGGCTACGGCAAGACGGAGGTGGCGCTGCGGGCGGCCATGAAGTGCATTCTGGACGGCAAACAGGCGGCCATTCTGGTGCCCACCACCGTGCTGGCCCAGCAGCACTATGCCACGGCTATCGACCGGTTCCGCGCCTTCCCCGTGACGGTGGAGGTGCTGTCCCGCTTCCGGACGCCGGCACAGGTGAAGGACGTGCTGGCCAGGGTGAAGGAGGGCAGGGTGGACCTGCTCATCGGCACCCACAAGCTGCTGGCTAAAAATGTGGAATTCAAGGACCTGGGGCTGCTGATCATTGACGAGGAGCAGCGCTTCGGCGTGACCCACAAGGAAAAGCTGCGGGAACGGGCGCGGCAGGTGGATACGCTGACGCTGTCCGCCACGCCCATTCCCCGCACGCTGAACATGGCGCTCAGCGGTATCCGGGACATGAGCACCATCGAGCAGCCGCCGCAGGACCGGCAGCCGGTGCAGACCTACGTGCTGGAGCACGACTGGGGCATTCTGAGCGAGGCCATCCGGCGGGAGCTGGACCGCGGCGGGCAGGTATACTACCTGCACAACCGCGTGGAGAGCATCGACTCCACCGCCTCCCGCCTGCGGCAACTGCTGGGAGACGGCGTGGTGGTGGAGACGGCCCACGGCAAGATGGCCGAGGGCGAGCTGAGCCGCGTCATGGGGCGCATGGCCCAGGGCGACATCCAGGTGCTGGTGTGTACCACCATCATTGAGACGGGCATCGATATCCCCAACGTCAATACCCTTATCATCGAGGACGCGGACCGCATGGGGCTCAGCCAGCTCCATCAGATCCGCGGGCGCATCGGGCGGTCCAACCGCCGGGCCTACGCCTATCTGACGTTCCGCGTGGGGAAGGTACTGACGGAGGTGGCCGCCAAGCGACTCACCGCCATACGGGAATATGTGGAGTTCGGCTCCGGCTTCAAGATCGCCATGCGGGATCTGGAGATCCGCGGCGCAGGCAATCTGCTGGGACCGGAGCAGTCGGGGTACATGATGTCCGTGGGCTACGACATGTACCTGAAGCTGCTGAACGACGCGGTGCTGGAGCAGCAGGGGCGCGGCGCGGAGGTGCGGACGGAGTGCTCCGCCGACCTGACGGTGCCGGCCTACATCCCCGAGGGGTACGTGCCTGCCGCCGAGCAGCGGATGGATCTGTACCGCCGTATCGCCGCCCTGCGGACACCGGCGGACGAGGCCGATCTGATGGACGAGCTGCTGGACCGCTACGGCGATGTGCCCAAGCCGGTGACGGCGCTGCTGAACGTGGCCATGTTGCGCGCGGCGGCCATGGAGACGGGCATCACCGATATCACCCAGAAGGGGCGGCAGCTGATCTTCAGCTTCGACATGCGCATCGAGCCGGCGGCGCTGCTGGCGGTGTGCGGCATGGCGGGCTATCGCGACCGGCTGCAGCTGGCGGCGGGGGCGTCGCCGAAGCTGACGCTGTTTTTACAGCCCAGGGAGGACGCATTGGACGCCGCTGGCGGCCTTGTGGAGCAGCTGCGCTTGCAGCAGAACGAATTACAATTACAGGGGCAGCAGCCCCAAGAAGGAGGAAATGAACCATGAAAAACAACTGGGTGCGTTTGATCGCCGGTGTGCTGGTGTCCGTGGCACTGGTAGGAGCCATCTCCCTCACCGGCGGTATGAAGAAGGGCAGCCGCACCGACGGCCTGCTGTACGAGGCCAGCGGACTCCATCCCGACGGACAGCTGCTGCTGGTGAACGGCAAGCCCGTCACCTGCGAGGAGTACCTGTACTGGCTGGCCTACGACTGCGAGTACCTGAGCACCTATGTGCAGGACATCGACTGGAGTGCGGAGCTTACCAGCGGCATCACCTACGGCGACTATGCCCAGACCGATACGCTGGAGACGGTGAAGCTGTACAGCGTGGTGCGGGCGTGGGCCGAGGAGGCCGGCATCACCCTGACCGATGAGGATCAGGAGGCGCTGGACGCCCAGCGGCTGGAGTATGTGACGTACTACGGCGGCGAGGAGGCCTATCAGCGGCAGCTGGCTATCCAGGGTATCAGCGAGGAAGCCTATGACCACATCCGCGAGACGTCCTATCTCTATCAGCGTTTGCAGGATGCCTTCTGCACTGAGGGCAGCGCTCTGTATCCCGACGGCGCGGCGCTGGCGCAGTACGCTGCGGACAACAACTATCTCACCGGCCGCGTGGTGTTCGTACCCGCCGGTGACGGCGCAGAGGACGAGGCCAACGGCTATCTGAAGCGCTTGCAGGAAGCCGAGGACAAGCTGGCCGAGCACGCCGCCATCTGTCAGGAGCGGGAGGTGGACCAGCAGGACAGCATCACCTTCGCCGCCGCAGAGGGTGACGCGCTCAGTGAGCAGGCGCTGGCCCTCCAGACCGGTGAGCTTACCGGCGTGGTGGCCCTGGACGAGGGATACTACATCTTCCTGAAGGAGGACACCGATCTGTCCGCCGTGCTGCCTGCCTATTTCAGCAGCCTGCTGGCGGACCGGAGATCCGCCGCCAACGTGGTGTTCAACGAGGACCTGTACAGCACCATCGACACCGGCGCGTTCTATGAGAAGCTGGTGGCTCTGCGCAGCGAGGCGGCCCAGGAGCCTGCACAGGCCCAGCAGTGAGCCATGCGTCCGTCAAAATGACGGAAAGGGCAGGGGCTGAAATGGACCTTTTGACGATTTTTTAACAAAGTTGCATTTAGTGGTTGACTATTGTTAAAAAGTTGACTATCATAGCCGTAGACATCCGTTATCCGATGCTGTATAATAAGCTTAATTTTTATAGGAGGTAACTTTTCATGAAAGACCTGTATGTTGTCAACTGCTGCAGAACCGCTATCGGTTCCTTTGGCGGCTCCCTGAAGAACACTCCTGCCGCCGAGATGGGCGCGATCGTGGTCAAGGAGGCTCTGAAGCGTGCCAACGTTGCTCCCGAGAACGTGGATGAGCTGATGTTCGGCTGCATCCTGACTGCGGCACAGGGCCAGAATGTGGCGCGTCAGGTTTCCATTAAGGCTGGTATCCCCTACTCCGTGCCTGCCTATACCGTCGGCATGGTCTGCGGCTCCGGCATGAAGTCCGTCATCGAGGGCGCACGCTCCATCCTGGCCGGTGATTCCGACATCGTGGTCTGCGGCGGCACCGAGAACATGAGCGCCGCTCCCTATGCCTCCATGGACGCCCGCTGGGGCGCTCGTATGGGCGACAAGAAGCTGGTGGACACCATGATCAAGGACGGTCTGTGGGACGCCTATAACAACTATCACATGGGCACCACCGCCGAGAATATCAACGACATCTGGGGCATCACCCGCCGCGAGCAGGACGAGTTCGCCGCCGCCTCCCAGCAGAAGGCCTGCGCCGCCCGGGATTCCGGCCGCTTCGACGATGAGATCGTGGCCGTCCCCGTGAAGGTGAAGAAGGAGATCGTGGAGTTCAAGCGCGACGAGTACGTGAAGGAAGGCGTCACCGCTGACAGCATCGCCAAGCTGAAGGGCGCGTTCCCCGTGGGTCCCGAGTCCCCCAATCCTCAGGTGGTACACACCTTTGAGGTCACCGGCGCACAGGATGCTGCCGATAAGGGCACCCAGCGCGTCACCGCCGCCAACGCCTCCGGCATCAACGATGGCGCTGCCGCCATCGTGCTGGCCTCCGGCGAGGCTGTGGAGAAGTACGGTCTGAAGCCCATGGCCAAGCTCATCGGCTGGGGCCAGGGCGGCGTAGATCCCAAGATCATGGGCGTGGGCCCCGTGCCCGCTTCCCGTCAGGCTCTGAAGAAGGCCGGCCTGACCATCGACGACATCGACCTGGTGGAGGCCAACGAGGCCTTTGCCGCCCAGTCCATCGCCGTGGCCCGCGAGCTGCACTTTGACATGAGCAAGGTCAACGTCAACGGCGGCGCCATCGCTCTGGGTCACCCCGTGGGTGCCTCCGGCGCCCGGATCATCGTCACCCTGCTGCACGAGATGCAGAAGCGCCCCGAGGCCAAGCGCGGCCTGGCCACTCTGTGCATCGGCGGCGGCATGGGCGTTGCCACCATCTACGAGAAGTGCTGAACAGCCCAGCGGCTTAACGCAAACGAATAAAAATCTCCCCGGCAGCCAGTCTGCCGGGGAGATTTTTTTACCTGCTTCGCCTGCATGGCGGCAGCGGCAGGGCCATATACTGGGTGCTGCGGGGCAGTGTGCACCGGTTACGGACAATGCGGCGCGATACTGTACAACGAACGAGAGACTTATCGGGAGAAAAATGTTGATTTTCCGGGTTGACAGACGAGTCTAAACGTGATAAAGTACGCAATACTGGGCCGCTGGGCCCTTGTGGGTGACGAAATGCCCCAAATGTTTACAAATTTTTCAAACTTTTTATGATATAATACCCTGGGAAGTGGGTTTGAGGCCCCGCACCTGACAGGAAGGGATGCGCCGGGCCCGACGATGAAAAAAGAATTTTTCCAAGTATCTAAAAAGGTAGTTTCTGCGGTAAAGGAGCGCAGTGTGCTATGTGGATGCCGTCTCTTGATCTGGCGGGGGGCCTGTGGGCCCGGGCGCGCCGGACTTTGTATACATTTTTTTCCCGGCTTAGCCGGTATGCACAGCGGTTCTGGTTGAGCCGCGCATATTTTCCCGTACTGCTGACGGTGGCGGGGGCGTTTATGGCTGCGGGGCAGCCGGTCTATGGTGTGGTGGCCCTGGGCTGCATCGTCATCTGGCTGCTGGCCGCCTGCCCGGATCTGTTGGCTCCGGTGTGCCCGTTTTTCATGGCGTTTCTCATGTCCACCCAGTGCTACGGGCAGCTGTCGGACTTCTTGCCCTGCGCGGCTCTGGTGCCGCCGCTGGTGCTGGCGCTTCTGTGGCACTTTGCCGTGTGGCCGGTGACGCTTCGCCTGGGCCGCAGCGGCATGGGCCTGGCCCTGGTGTCCATCGCCACCCTGTTGGGCGGCTGCGACGTGATCTCCCGGAAGCAGGCCGTGGAGCCTCTGTCCCTGTACTATACCCTGGGCCTGGGGGTGGGGATGCTGGTGCTGTATGTGCTGTTCCGCTCCCACCTGACAGAGAAGCGGACCTATGACCTGCACCGGCGGTTTGCCGGGATTTTCTGCGCCCTGGGCATGTGCATGGCTCTGGCGGTGCTGCTGGCCTATCTGAAGGCGTGGCTGGCAAACGGAGCCGTGGTCGGTGTGCTGTATCTGTCCTATCGGAACTTTGCCACATCCGTTCTGCTGACGGCGCTGCCTATGCCGTTTTATCTGAGCCTGAAGCACCGGGGCCATCTGGTCACCGGCGGGGTGATGGCTCTGGCCCTGGCCCTGACGGGCAGCCGCAGCGCGCTGCTGTTCGGTGCGGTGATTCTGGCCCTGTGCGGCGTGTATCTGATGCGTCACGGCGTCATCAGCCGCCGGTGCCTGACGGCCCTGGCCGTGGCCGCCGGGATCGCTGTTCTGGCAGCGGGCCCCGTGGTGCTGCAATGGGTGCTCCATAGCCGTATGGGCGAGGACATCCAGGACAGCAACTCCGACCGGCTCCAGTTTCTGGCCCGGGCGGTGGATGATTTCCTGCGGCATCCGGTATTCGGCATCGGCCTGTGCAGCACCCGGAACGCCGATGTGTTCAGCGGCGTGGAGGGCAGCATGGTGTTCTACCACAACAGCGTGGCCCAGGTCATGGGCAGTATGGGCCTGGTGGGCATCGTAGCCTACGGACGGCTGCTCCACGACCGCATTGCTCTGCTGCGGGAGGGCGGCCGCGACCCGTTCATGCAGGCGCTGGCCGTGTCGTATCTGGGCATGGTGCTGATCTCCCTGTGCAATCCCGGCGAGTTCTGCCCCTTCCCCAACGCTGCCATGATGGTGATGCTGTTTGCTCAGGCGGAGGAGGCCGTGGGTGACGTGGCTGTCCCTGTGCGGCAGCTGCTGGTGCGTCATCTGGGCGCTCCCGCAGGGTTCCTGCAGTTTTGAAAACGTAGTTATAATTAAGTAAGATGCGGTGCAGTCCCTTTTCGGAGACTGCACCGCATTTTACTTTATACATTATTCGCCGTCGTCCCGCAGGTATTGCAGCCGCCGGAAGCTGCGCCGGGCCAGCAGAAAGCCCACAACCGCCAGCAGCAGGCACGCTGCTCCCAGCAGGAAGGTCCGGGCGTCCAGGGCCGCATGTTCACATAGGAAGGAGAAAATGCGGTACGCCCCCATGACCAGCAGAATACCCAGCACCAGCAGGGCCACCAGCACGGTCATATCCGTGCATTCGTCGATCCGTTTCATATGCCCCTCCTCAGTCCGTTACCGCCACGTCCAGGCCGAACTCCTCCGGCAGGAACCGGGGGCACACGTTGCCGCTGGTGCAGATGGTGGAGGCGGCCAGCCGGGTGCCGATCTCGCAGGATTCGGCCAGTGTCTTGCCATAGGTCAGGCCGATGGTAGCTCCGGCAAAGAAGGCGTCTCCCGCGCCGGTGGTGTCCTTCACGTCCACCTTGCGGCCTGGACAGGCCCCCTGGTCCCCGTCACAGCTGGCGTACACGGCCCCCTGGGCCCCCATGGTAACGATCATCCGGGGGATCCGGGCGCTGCGGATCTTCAGGGCCAGGATCTTTTGCAGCTCCTCCGGGGTCTTTTCGCTGTAATCGTCGGAGAACAGAATGCCCATCTCCTGCTGGTTGCACACAAAGCAGCTGGTCTGCTGCAAGAAGTCCCGGCGCTCCACGGCAATGCTCATGTTGGACACCACGGCGTATACGTCCTTTTGGTACTTCCTGGCGTACTGGAACACCCGCTTGACGATCTCCTTGTCCATGTCGATCTCCAGGGCGATGCTGTCGGCGTCCCGGAAGATCTCGTCCCCCTTTTCATCCAGCAGGGCGATCAGGGGCCGCAGGTCCGGGCGCTTGCTGATGGCGGCGCACACATCCCCCTGGTTGTCGAACACCGCCAGCCAGGTGCCCATGCCGTCGGGAGTGGGCAGTACATAGTCGGTGTTCACCTTGTGATTTTTCAGCTGGCGCACCACGTCGGAGCCCAGACCGGTGTCATCCACCAGGCTCACAAACGTGGGGCGCAGCTCCACGTTGGCGATGTCCTCCACCACGTTGCGGCTGACGCCGCCGGGGACCTGCTCCACCCGGCCCACATTGCGCCCGCCGGGGATATAGGTGGACGTGGGGTATCCCTTGATGTCCACAAAAACGGCGCCCAGCACCACGATTCCCATAAAAACGTCCTCCTGCGACTATATTTTCTTCATTATACCGCCTGGGGACCGTTTGGGCAAGCCCTTTCGGCGCATTTGTCTTGACGGGCCCCGGCTCCGGCGGCATAATAGAGGCAGCATACAAAAATTTTTCCCCTTTTCCGCGAAACCACAGGGATTTTTTGACGGGATGACAGGCAGAAGCAACTCGAAAGGAGAATGTCACCATGGAGGACCGCGACATCGTGACCCTGTACTGGCAGCGGGATGAGGAGGCCATCCGCCAGACGGACCGGCAATATGGCCGGTATCTGTCGGCCATCGCCTTCCACATCCTGGCGGACCGGGAGGACAGCCGGGAGACCGTCAACGACACCTATCTGCGGGCATGGGGCTCCATGCCGCCCCACCGGCCCCGGGTGCTGTCCACCTATCTGGGCCATATCACCCGGCAGCTGTCCATCGACCGCTGGCGGGCCCGGGGCCGGGTGAAGCGGTCGGCCTACGCCGTGTCCCTGGAGGAGCTGGGGGACTGCGTATCCGGCGCTGCCACCCCGGAGGAGGCCCTGGATCTGGCGGAGCTGGGCCGGGCCGTGGGCGACTATCTCCGGACGCTGCCGCTTCCCGCCCGCCGGGCGTTTCTCTGCCGCTATTACTATGCCGACTCCCTGGCGGAGACAGCCCGGGCCTGCGGCATCAGCGTACCGGCGGTCAAGAGTCAGCTGTACCGCACCCGTCAGGGGCTGCGGACGTATCTGGAAAAGGAGGGCTTTGACGTATGAACCCGGAACAGCTCAGCGATGCCATGAATGAATTGCCCCAGGAGCTTTTGGAGGAGACCCAGGCCGCCCGGTCCCGGCGGAGGCTGCGGTGGAAGCCGCTGGCCGCTGCGGCGGCGTGTCTGCTGCTGGCGGCGGGAGCCTGGGCGCTGGCAGGCCGCCCGGCGGAACCCACCCCGGCCCCGGAGCCCGGGGACCTGCCGGTGCTGACCATCGACAGGGACTACGGCGGCATGGGAGATTACCCGCTGTCGGCGGAGGAATTTGCCGCCTATGACGGCGGACCGTGGCGGGAGGGCATGGAGCTTGCCGCCCTGCCGGTGTTCCGCAACACCACCCGCATGGACGTGGCCAATGGCTTCCGCACCGGCGGCGGAGACTATGCGCAGCTGCGGCGGACCATGGAGCAGCTGGCGGCGGCGGCGGGGGCGGACGTGGCCCAGTCTGCCGTGGAGGTCCGGGTGCCGGACGAGACGGTGCAGGCCGCCATGGAGGACGCCTGGGCTGGGGAGACCTGGCAGTGCGGCGTGACGTTTGCCGTCAGAGGGGGACCTACGGAGCTGGCGCTGACGTGGAAGGATGTCACCGTGACCGTGGGGGAGAGTGGAGAGCTGTGGGTGAAGCTTTCCCGGCCGGAGCTGGCGGCTCTGACCCCTGACGCCGCGGCGGCGTGGCTGCTGGAGCAGTATGGGGCCGTTTTCGGGGAGCAGACCCGGTATTTTATGGCCGCCCGGGACAGCGGCAGCTGTTCCCTGTATTTCTACCGGCCGGAGGAGGACCTGACCCAGGGCATCCTTCAGCGCAGCATCCTGAAAACGTGGGTCCGGCTGTCCGGCGGCAGATGTGAGGTCCGGCTGTACCGGCCGGAGTTGTCCGACGCCAACACGGTGGGAGCTTATCCGCTGGTGACTGCGGACCAGGCCCGGCAGCGGCTGGCGGCGGGGCAGCACCTGTCTGCCTGGGAGCCCTTCCCGGGGGAGGACCGGGTCAAGCGGGTGGACCTGCAATACCTGGCTCGGCAGACGGACCGGTACTTCATGCCCTACTATGTGTTCTGGGTGGAATGTGACGACGGGGAGCAGGGCGTGTGCTATCGCCCCTATTACGTTCCGGCGGTGGCGGATGCCTATATTGCCGGCATGCCCCAAAGCCCCACCGGGGCGGCATAATGCGGCATATCGCTGGTTTCTGGGATATGGGCTGCTGGATACCCATGCGATTTTCACTCTGATACGGGCATTTTTCCCCAAATTGCAAGAAAGGCCCCCTGCTTTTGCCGCGTGAAAGCAGGGGGCCTTTGGCATATTTTTTACCGGCTGGCGGCATATAACTCTTTAGGCTTCACCGTTTGCCGCTTTCGCGCGCCTCACATCGCCAGCGCGATCCACCTGATCTGTGACCCGTTGGCCCAGCATCGGGAGGAGCCGTTGGTCCGCAGGCGGAAGGAGCTGGCGGTGATCTGGTCCGCCACGCAGGTGGTTGCCGCCGCTGCGGTGGTGTCGCCCGCTCCGCCGCCGCTGGAGTTGATGCACTGGGCAGCTGATTTGTTGGTCCGCACCCCCGGCACCAGACCGGAGGCGAAGTTGACTGCATATCCGCACACTACGTTATAGGTGGCCGTGCTGTCAAAGGTGGGGGTGTTCTCCACCCGCAGGAAGATCAATGACGGCACTGTGCCCAGATTGTGGGTGACGGTCTCGTATACGGCGTTTGTTACCGTCTTTCCCAGCGTTACAGTGCCCTGGGCCATTTTCAGCGTACCGGTGACCTTTCCCCCGGCCACATACGCTGTCAGGCCCGCCAGGATGTCGCCCGCCGTGGCCGTGGCGTCGCCGGTATCCACTCCGCCGCCGGTGACGATGCCACCGATGGCTTCCGGGAAATCCTCGGCAGCAAGGGGCGCTTTACCGCCGGTCTTGCTGCGGATGGCGTCTGCAATAGCGCTCAGCAGAGCGCTCAGGGTGCTGTATTTTCCCATCAGTAGTTCGCCTCCATTGCCGCGCCGACGGCCGCCGTGATAGCGGCGCCGACCTGTGCCGCCGTCTGGTAGCCCTTGCCTGCCACGGTGGATTCCACCTGTGCCGCCGTCTGGTAGCCGCTGTCGTTGGTGATCTCGGAGGTCTTGGCAGGCACGCGGGTATTCAGCTTCCGCACATACACCAGACCGCTGGCCAGCATGGGCGTGACCTCATAGCTGGCGTTTCCGGTCAGTGCGGCGGAGTTGGCGGAGCTGCCGCCGGGGACGTCGCCCACAAACGTAATGCCTGCCGACACCGTGGTGTACAGCTGTACCTCCGTGGCCGTGGTGTTCACCACCCGGAAGGGATTCACGTTGCCGTAGGTATACGGGATGAACACCCGGGCCTTGGCGCCGAGGGCCGTACCCAGCACCAGCGCCTTGTCGCACAGCAGCAGCTTGTAACTCTCGCTGCTGCCGCCGGTGGTCAGGTGTTCGTTGAGGTTCACCACCGTGTCCTGCAAATTGTCCACCGTCAGCTGATTCCCGGAATACCAGGTCACCTCCGCCGGGTTCCGGCTGAGAAAGGCGGTGATAACGGCCTTGCCAATGGAGGTGTTGACGGTGCTCTGAACGGACAGCGTTCCCTTTGTGCTCACCGCCGGGTCGTCCTCCACCGTCACGCCGTCCATGCGCAGATTTTCAATGTCCAGCGGGATAATGACCCGGTTGGCGCTCTTGTTGACGACGTACAGCTGCCTGATCCGCAGGCTCCCCTTGCCGGACAGCCGCAGCGTGGGATTGGTCTCCCCGGATTTCTGAGTATGCCGCCAGCCGTCCACGCGGACGTCGAAGGTGCCGCCTGCGGCGCTGCTGGTGTAGATAATGGTCTTGGCGTCCGTCTCAATGTTCCGCAGGGTCAGCACGCCGGGCAGGGTAGCCTTGGTGGTGTACAGTGCGAAACCGCCGATGCCGTTGTTCAGCATCCGCACGTTTTCGATGGTGATGTTGGTGGCCGTGCCCAGATTGGGCTCCACGTCGATGCCGTACTGGGGCGCCGTGCGGTCGGTATAGGTGAAGTCACAGTCCCGCACCACCACGCCGTCCGCCTCGATAATGGACAGGCCGTTGCGGCTGCACTTATATGTTCGCACACGTTCAATGGTCACATTTTTAGAAATCTCATCCATGGTCCCGTTGCCGCCTACGCACACGCCGTCGCCCCAGGTGTACCGGATATTCACATCGCTGACATGGACGTTGTGGCTGTTGACGATGCGGATGCCGTGACCGCTCTCGCCGATGGTGGCCGTGTGGGACTCCCGGTCGCCGATGATGGTCAGCCCGCCCTCAACGGTGACGTTGTTCACGTTGTGGATGTTCAGCACGGCGTAGAAATCGTAGCCATTGGCGGTGAGCTGGAGGGTAGCGGCGTCGAAAAGCAGCCGCTGCCCGCTGTGCACCGTCAGGGCGGCAAAGAAATTGTTGTCCGACGTGGTCGCACTGACCTTGTAGGTCCCGGTGGGGAACAACACGGCGGAGATACCCCGTGTGCTGGCCGCATCCAGCGCCGCCTGGATGGCCGCCGTGTCGTCGGTGGTGCTGTCGCCCTTAGCTCCGAAATCCCGGACGTTGAGCATGTCCCGGTACTTTTTCCGCCACCCGGTTGGCTTGCCGTCTGCATCCACGGCGGACACCATGATCTGGTCATCCGCCGCCAGACCGGACAGGCCCATGGCGGCAGCTACGTTGGCCGCCGTCACGTCAGACAGCTGGTTCAGCTTGGCCATGACCTGGGCATACACGTCCTTTGCCGGTGCGGCGGGGGGACCGCCTGCCGTGGTGATCGCGTCCAGCACGCGAAAATCCGCGCCCCGGCTGGTGTGGACATCCCCGGCAAACAGACCGATCGACACCCATCCTGCCGTATTCTGCACGGGCAGCGCGGCAGAATTTCCGGTGAACACCACGTCCTGATGGGTGCCGTCCGGAAGCTGCACCCGCATGGTTTTTGTGTCAAACGATGCCCATTCCTCGTCCAGATCCCACAGCACCGTGTAGTCGCTGTTGCCGCAGACAATGGTTCCCGTTCCGCTGGCCCGCTTGTTCCTGATTGTAATTTTCAATTCAGGCATGTACATCATCTCCCTTCGCATATATCCACACACTGCCGGGAGTTATACACGGCGTTGCCTGTTTGCCTGCGGCGGAGCGGGCGTTTTTGCACAGCGGAGGGAGCGGCTGCTCATGCGTCATTTCCAACGAGCCCGTGTCCGGAAAAGCGAATTATTTGAACGCTGGAATACAAGCGGAGGTGAATTACATGTATGACCTAAAAATATAGCGTATTATCACGCACCAACTCTTTTGAAATTCGATATAGAAAAACTTGCATTATCTGCCAGAATATGTTACTATTTGTAGGAAATGCAAAGCAGAGAATATGTCCTTGGAAAGAGAGATGTGGAATAGATGGAAAACAGTGCCGTGGTGAATCAGACCGGCCCGCTTTGTCCGGTGGGTTCTGCCCTCAGGGTCCCGCCGTTAGGATACCGTATGGTAAAGCGGGCCTTTGATCTGACCGCGGCACTTATTTTATCGGTGCTGCTGGCAGTGCCTGCGGCCATACTGATGCTGCTGATCCGCCTGGATTCTCCGGGACCGGCAATTTTCCGCCAGGAGCGCCTGGGAAAAAACGGAAAGCCATTTATGATCCTGAAGCTGCGCTCCATGCGGCTGGACGCGGAAAAGAATGGCCCCCGATGGGCGGAGCGGAACGACAGCCGCTGCACGCGTTTGGGCAGCTTTCTCCGCAGATCCCGGCTGGACGAACTGCCTCAGCTCTGGAATATTTTGCATGGAGAAATGAGCTTTGTGGGACCGCGTCCGGAGAGGGCGTATTTTTATGACCAATTTGAAAAGACGATACCCGGGTTTCGGAACCGTTTGGCTGTCATACCGGGGCTGACTGGCCTGGCGCAGGTCAACGGTGGGTACGATTTAAGTCCTGACCAGAAGATCGTCTTTGACATGAAATACATCGAAAACTGTTGCGTGGGGATGGATCTGTCCTGTATGCTGAAAACGGTAAGGCTGGTGTTTACCCACGAGGGCGCACGGTAAAGAAAATGAAGATTGCAATACTTGCAAACGACACGACGTATACATATAATCTGCGCGGCGCGCTGATCCGGCGGCTCCTTGCCGCCGGCCACCGGGTGACCGTTATCAGCCAGCTGCGTGGGTTTTGGCCGGAGCTGGAGGCCATGGGCTGCACGCTTATCGGCATTGACAACGACCGCCACGGGAAAAATCCCCTTCAGGACGGAAGGCTCCTGCTGCGCTATCTGTCCATCCTGCGGCAGGAGCAGCCGGAGGCGGTGCTTTCCTTCAACATCAAGCCCAATATATACGGCGGCATGGCCTGCCGGCATCTGGGCATCCGGTTTCTGCCCAACGTCACCGGCCTGGGGACGGCCCTGGAATATCCGGGCCCGCTGCAGGCACTGACCTGTGCGCTGTACCGGATAGGCGTTTCCCGGGCAGACTGCATTTTCTTCCAGAATCGCTCCAATCAGGATTTCTTCGCATCGCGCCGTCTGATCTCCCCCGGTACCCGGAGCGTTCTGCTGCCCGGCTCCGGGGTGGACTTGGGCGCGTTTTCCCCGCTTCCGTATCCCCGGGGAGACACCGTTCATTTCCTGTTCGTGTCCCGGATCCTGAAGGAAAAGGGCATTGACCTCTATCTGCATGCGGCCAGAGCCATCCGCCGCACCCATCCGGAGGCCGTGTTCCACGTCTGCGGCTGCTGCGACGATCCGGTGTACCGGGCCGTTATGGAAAGCGCCGTCCAGGCAGGCGACATCGTGTATCACGGGGAGCAGCGGGATATGCGGCCGTTTTACGAAATGGCCTGCTGCGTCGTCCACCCGTCCTATTACCCGGAGGGCATGGCCAATGTCCTGCTGGAGGCCGCGGCCTGCGCCCGGCCCATCATCACCACAGACCGCAGCGGCTGCGCGGAAACCGTGGAGGACGGCCGGACCGGCCTTCTGATCCCCATCCGGGACCAGGATGCCCTGACGGCGGCGCTGGAGCGGTTTCTCTCCCTGCCCTGGGAACAGCGGTGTGACATGGGCCGGCTGGGCCGGGAAAAGATGGAGCGCGAGTTCGACCGCGCCATCGTGGCGGACCGCTATATGCAGGTCCTGTTTCCTCAGAAAACCATCACCAAGGAGCGTCAGGCCATTGGACTATAAAAAGATCATCCGCAGCCGGGCAGCCCGGGAAAACATCCTGCGGGCCCTGGCTTTTATTCCCGACGAGGCCATGCTGCGCATCCAATACCGGATCAAGACCGGCCGGGCGCTGCACCTGAAGCATCCCACCCGCTTCACGGAAAAGCTGCAATGGTACAAGCTGTATTATCGGGACCCGGACATGCTCCGCTGCGTGGACAAGTATGAGGTGCGTGCATATCTCCGGGAGCGGGGCTTTCAGGACCTGCTGCCCCGGTGCTTCGGCGTATTTGACAGTCCCGACCAGCTGCCTGTGCCGCAGCTGCCGGACCGGTTTGTTTTGAAGGATACCCTGGGCAGCGGCGGAAACGCCGTCCTGCTTTGTCCCGATAAAGACCGGGCCGATTGGCGCGCCATCCGGAAGACTGCCGCCGGCTGGTGTGCCACGCCGCTGGTCCGGGACGGCGGCCGGGAATGGCCGTACTACTCCGGAAAGCCGCACCGGATCCTGGCGGAGGAGTATTTGCAGCCGGCCGCCGGGCCGCTGACGGATTATAAGTTCTTTTGCTTCGGCGGCAAATGCGCCTTTGTCTATGTCTGCACCGGACGCCATAACGGCAGCGCGGTGGAAATACACATTGTGTCGCCGTCGTATGAGAAGCTGCCGGTCGTCCGGGTAGGCGACGAACCGTCGGACCGGCTGCCGGACCGGCCGGAGAACTTTGGGGAGATGGTCCGGCTGGCGGAGGCCATCAGCGCGCCGTTTCCCCATGTGCGGGTGGATCTGTACAATGTGGACGGGCTCATCCGGTTCGGCGAGCTGACTTTTTTCAATGCCAGCGGATACATGCTCTATGAGCCGGACTGCTTTGATAGGGAGATAGGGGACCGGTTTTCGCTTCCGCAGCGGAGAGAACGACCCGGGGGAGGGGCATCATGAGAGCGCTGCTGGCAACGCAATTTTCCATCGTGCCGCACGGCGGCCGGTACTATACCAAATCTGCCTTTGCCGCCATCCTGCGGCGGTATGGCGCGGCCTTTGGCCCGCTGACGCTCTGCGTCCCTGTGAAGCAGACCTGGTCCCCCCTGCTGGAGGACGTTACGGAGGCCGTTTCCCAGATGGTGCCCGTTTCCCGGAACGACAGCATCCTGCGCCGGCAGCGGCGAGAGATGACCCGCGCCATCCGGGAGAGTGACCTGGTCATCGTGCGCTGCCACTCCTTTGTGGCCTTTTGGGCCTCGGACCTGGCACACCGCCTGAAAAAGCCCGTGCTTGCCGAGGCTATGTCCTGCCCCTGGGACGCCATGTGGAACCACGGGCCCCTGGGTAAGCTCATCGCCCCCTATATGTTTCTGAAAATGCGCCGGGTCATGGCCCAGGCGGACTATGCGCTTTATGTGACGCAGGAATTTCTGCAGCGGCGTTACCCGTGCCGGAATCCCTGGATCGGCGCGTCCAATGTGGCGCTGCCTGCACCGTCGGAGGAGGTCCTGACCCGCCGACTGGCGCATATCGCGGCCCAGGACCCGTCCCGGGTGACGCTGATGACCTGTGCGGCGGTGAATGTTGCCCATAAGGGGCATCGATTTGTCATTCGTGCCATTCCGCAGCTCAACGCCATGGGTATCCGGGCGCGGTATTTCTGCGTGGGCCAGGGAGATCCCCATGTCCTGCAAAGCCTGGCAGCCCGGTGCGGCGTATCGGACCAGGTGGTCTTTACCGGTGCCCTGCCCCATGAGGAGATATTCTCCATGCTGGATACCTGTGATATTTATGTGCAGCCCAGTCTCCAGGAGGGGCTGCCCCGGGCGCTGATCGAGGCCATGAGCCGTGGCTGCCCCTGCATCGGTGCGCGGACTGCCGGCATCCCGGAGCTGCTGCCGGAGGAATGCCTGACCCCCAGAGGGTCCGCCGGGGCCATTGCCGGTGCGGTTTCCGCCATGCTCCGGAGCGATTTGTCCCGATACGCCTGCGAGAGCTACCGGACCGCCCTGGCCTATCAGGGCCCGGTGCTGGATGCCCGCAGAAACGCCTTTTTTGACCGGATCCGGCGGGAGGTTGCCTCCGCCAGCGGGGGAGAGTGCTCATGAATCAGCATCGCCGCATAGGTCTGACGGACGCCGCGTCCTTTCTTTTGGCCATTTATTATTTGTGGTATCAGCTTCCCTTTATGCGTGCGACGTTTCAGGCGGAGCGCTATAAGTACCTGTTTTTTGCCTGCTTTGCGGCAGGTATCCTGCTGCTGTGCGCCGCCCGGCTGGAGAATTGCCGGATGCGTGTGCGGCTGACCCTCCGGGTGTCTGTGCTGACGCCGGTGCTGCTCTATATGGCCGTTATGGCCGTGTGCTATCTTCTGCACGCCGGCGACGCCGCCCGGCATATCCGCGTCAGCTTTTCCTTTTGGGGCACGCTGCTGGTATACCGGCTGTTCTCCTTTGACCGCAGGGCCCAGGTACGCTTCGGGCGGTATCTGCTGTTCCTGTTCCTGCTGACGGCGCTGACATCCGCGGCCGCCGTACTGACGGACAGCTCCGCCGCTCGCGCCATCTCCAACGCCTCTCAGCGGCCGGAGGCCGTGGCCCGGGATTATGTGCTGATGCGCCGCAACGTCAGCGGCATCTATCTGTTCCAGGACCTGGTCATTTTTGCCCCGATATCGGTGCTGATGCTGCTCCAACGCAGAAAGCCCCTGATGAACGGGCTGATTCTGGGCTTCGTCTTTCTGGCGGTGATCAAGGCGTCGTTTACCATTCCCCTGTTCGTGCTGCTGGTAGTGTGCATTTTAACGGTTGTATCCCAGCGGCGGGGCGTTGGCCTGATGCTTCTGGCCGTGGGTGGCTTTTTCCTGCTGGCCTTTCCGCCGGATGAGCTGTTTTCCGCCCTGGCGGGCGCCATCGACAATCGTTATTTCAGCGCTCGCTTCGCGGAGCTGGCCCTGTTCCTCCGGCAGCGCAGCATCCGGGGCGACCTGCAGATCCGGCTGCAATGCTATCTGTATTCCCTGCGCTCCTTCGCCGCCCATCCGCTGGGGATCGGGCCGTGGTACAGCTATGTCGTCGGCGACCGGGGGATCGGCTATCATTCGGCCATTCTGGACGATATGGCCCGCTATGGGCTGGCTGCCCTGGCTTTTTACGGCGTATTCCTGGCGAAGTATTACCGGATGCTCAGGGAGCAATGGGCCAGGATCGGACTCCGGGCCGCAGCAGCCATCATTACGGCAGGATGGGCTCTCCTTCTGCTGCTGAATATCGCCTTCCGGGCGGCGGATGAGAGTATTTTTATGCTGTACATTCTTCCGGTCCTGCCGGATATCCTTTTACAGTCTCGTAAGAAAACGGAGTGAACGACATGCCTCGGGTACTACAGGTGCTGTCCTCCCTGCAAACGGGCGGCGGCGTCCAGGTCATGCTGAAAAATTACTATGCCCAGCTGGCGCCGCTGGCCTTCCAGACGGACTTTGTGGTCTGCGGCACGGAGCGCGGAGGCCTGGAGCCCTGGTTCGAAGCACTGGGCGCAGGGATCCACCATATCCCGCCGCGATCTGAGGACCCGGCGGGAAATCTTCGCGCCCTGCGGCGCATTCTGGCCGACGGACACTACGACGTGGTGCACTGCCACCAGGATTATCATGGCGCTGCGGCCATGGCCATGGCCAGGCGCTGCGGCGTCCCGGTGCGGATCATCCACAGCCACCAGGCCTATCCGCCGGAGAGCGCGCTGAAGCGGCTGCGGCGGAGGATCGAAAGCCCCCTGGTCATCCGCGACGCCACGGTGCTGGCTGCCTGCGGCGAATTGGCCGGTGCGTGGCTCTATGGACAGGATGCCGTGGACTCCGGACGGGTGGTCATCCTGCGCAACGCCATTGATACGGAGGCCTTTGCCTTTTCGCCGGAGGACCGTCTCCGCCTGCGCCGGGAGCTGTCCATTCCGCAGGAGGCCGCAGTCATCGGCCATGTGGGCCGCTTCTGCGAGGCGAAAAACCACCGGCTTCTGCTGGATATTTTCGCGGAATTTCACCGGCGCAGGCCGGATTCCGTGCTTTTGCTGGCCGGAGACGGGCCGCTTCGCCCGGAGATAGAGCACCAGGCTGACCGGCTGGGCCTGGGGGACAGTCTGCGCTTTCTGGGCATGCGCACGGACGTGCCGCAGCTTCTGAGCGCCATGGACCTGTTTCTGCTGCCCTCCCGCTGGGAGGGGCTGGGCATCGTTGCCGTGGAGGCCCAGGCCAGTGGCCTGCCCTGTGTCTGTTCGCATAAAGTGCCCAGGGAGGTAAAGCTGACCGATCAGCTCCGCTTCCTGCCGGAGGAATCCTATACAGCTCCCGCCGCCTGGTGCGGCGTCATGGAGCAGGCGCTGTCCGTCGGGCGGCGGGATGGCCGCGACGCCGTCTGCGCCGGGGGCTACGACATCCGCCGCCAGGCAAGGCGGCTGGAGTCGCTGTACCTTCACGGGACGCTGCCGTCCCAAGAGCTTTGATGCATATGGAAAAACTTTCCGGGAAGAAAATTGCGAAAAATATGATGCTCTCCGTGCTGGCGCAGGCCGTCTCGGTGCTGGTGGGGTTCGTGCTGAACCTGATCGTGCCGAAGTTCATTCCGGAGAGCGACTACTCCCTTTGGCAGAGCTATCTGCTGTACTCCCAATATCTGGGCGTTCTCCACTTTGGCCTGATGGACGGTATCGTCCTGCGGTACGCCCGGTTTGACTATGACGAGCTGGACAAGGACATGGTGCGCTCCCAGTACCGGGTGATCATGGAGCTGGATCTGCTGCTGTCGGCGGGGCTTCTGGCCATAGGCTGCCTCCTGCTCCGGGGAGATAACCGTGTGCTATGCATCCTGCTGGCCTGCACCGTATGCATTGAGATCACCTTCAACTACATTTCCTTCACGTTTCAGATCACCAACCGCATCACCCACTATGTGGCCTATATTGCCGTTTACCGGGTGATCTACTGTCTGCTGGTGCTGGGCTGCCTGGCGGCGGGGCAGAGCTCTTATATCTGGTTCTGCCTGGTCTATCTGGCGGCGGATGTGGCCGTTATCCTGTTTTTCGGCCTGCGATACAGCCGCCGTCTGCTGGTTGGCTCCATGGTGCCCAGGGCGCGGCTGCTGCCGGAGCTGCGGACAACACTCTCTGCCGGCGTATGGCTGATGCTGTCGTCCTACGCGGCCAATTTTCTGGTGGGCTCCGGGAAAATGGTGATCCAGTGGCGATGGGGCCTGCTGGTTTTCGGCAAGGTCTCCCTGGCCTTCAGCCTGACCAGCTTTTTCCTGCAATTTGTAACGGCCATCAGCGTGGTGCTCTTTCCCTCCATCAAGCGGATGGAGCCGGACAAGCTCCCGGGCATGTATTGCCGGATCCGACAGGGGATTTCCCCGCTGCTGTTTGCGGCTATGCTGCTGTATTATCCCGGCTGTGTGCTGCTGCGCCTCTGGCTGCCGAAATACGAAGTCAGTGTGTCGTATCTGGGCATGCTGCTGCCGCTGATTATCTACACGTCCAAGGTCAGTCTGCTGACCAACAATTACCTGAAGGCCTATCAGCAGGAGCGGACCATGCTGCGCATCAACGCCTCCTGCGTTGCGGCGGGGCTGGCGCTGTTTGCTCTGGGGGCATGGGTGCTGAATAGTCTTACTGCTGTTTTGCTGCTGGTGCTGCTGTCTGTGATGCTGCGGTCCATGTTTTCGGAGGCTGCGGTCATGCGCATCATCCATGTGGACCTGCGCCGGGAATTCGTCATCGAATTTGCTCTGACGGCCGTGTTTCTGATCAGCACCTGCCTGCTCCCGTACTGGTGGGGCCTGGGGGTGTATGGGGCCGCCTTGGGCGGCTATCTGCTGGGCAAACGCAGGGACCTGCGGCAGCTGGCGCACACGCTGCGGCGAACATAGAAAGGAATGCTCATACATGAAAATTGCAATTGCCGGAATGGGCTATGTGGGGCTGTCTCAGGCAGTGCTGCTGGCTCAGCATAACTCCGTATGCGTGGTGGATGTGGCGGCGGAGAAGGTGGACATGCTCAACCGGGGCATTTCTCCCATCCAGGATAGCTATCTGGATGCGTATCTGAATAAGCCGCATCTGCGGCTTCGGGCCACTCTGGACCCGGAGGATGGCTATTCCGGGGCTGAATATGTGGTCATCGCCGTGCCCACCGATTTCAATCCGCGGGAAAATGCATTCGACACCGCCATGGTGGAATCGGTGATCCGCCAGGTGCTGCGCTATGCGCCGGAGGCCGTCATGGTCATTAAGAGCACGGTTCCCGTGGGCTTCACCCAGTCCATGCAGTCCAAATATCCGGCCGGCCATATTCTGGTCAGTCCGGAATTCCTCCGGGAGGGGAAGGCTCTGTACGATAACCTCTATCCCAGCCGCATTATCGTGGGAACGGACCTTGCCGACCCTGTGCTGACGGAGCAGGCGCACGCTTTCGCCCGGCTTCTGCAGGAGGGGGCAGAGAAAAAGAACGTGGAGCTGCTGGTGACCGGCTGCGGCGAGGCCGAGACCATCAAGCTGTTTGCCAACACCTATCTGGCTCTGCGCATCGGTTTTTTCAACGAACTGGACACCTTCGCCGAGCTGCGCGGGCTGGACACGGGCTCCATCATCCATGGGATCTGCCAGGATCCCCGGATCGGCCAGTATTACAACAACCCCTCCTTCGGCTACGGCGGCTACTGTCTGCCAAAGGATACCCGCCAGCTGCTGGCCAGCTGCCGGGAGACGCCCCAGACGCTGATCGGGGCCGCCGTGTCCTCCAACGGCTGCCGTAAAAGCTTCATCGCCCGGCAGATCTGCCGTCGGGTGGAGACGCTGGCCTCCCAGGAGAACAGCCAACCGGTGGTGGGGATCTATCGTCTGACCATGAAGTCCGGATCCGACAACTTCCGATGCAGCGCGATCTTCGACGTGATGGAGCAGCTGCGCCAGGCGGGTGTCCCGATGCTGCTGTATGAGCCGGCCCTGACTCCGGGCCAGACGGTAGACGGCTGCCGCCGGACGGACGACCTGGCGCAGTTCAAGTCCCTTTCATCCCTGATTGTCGCCAACCGGTTGGATGATGGGCTGTCTGACGTACAGGATAAAGTATACACCCGGGATATTTTCGGGAGGGACTGACATGAAAGCGCAAAACGTGTCCCTGGAAGGGAAAACGATCCTGGTTACCGGCGGGGCGGGCTTTATCGGCGCCCGGCTGTCCCAGCTGCTGCTGGAGCGGATCCATCCGGTACGGGTGGTGGTTCTGGATGAGCTGAACGACTATTATGACCCTCGGCTGAAGCATTGGCGGCTGGAGCAGCTCCGTCACACGGCAGACCGGTATGCCGCCCAGGGGAGCCGGTTTGCCTTCGTCCGCGGCTCCATAGCCGATGAGCACCTGGTGCGCCGGACCTTTGCCGACTACGCCCCTGCCGTGGTGGTAAACCTGGCGGCTCAGGCCGGCGTGCGGTATTCCATCGACCACCCGGACGCCTATATTGAGAGCAACCTGGTCGGCTTTTTCCGGATACTGGAGGCCTGCCGCCACTCCCTTGACGGCGGCGGCCCCGGGGTGGAGCACCTGGTTTACGCCTCGTCCTCCTCCGTATACGGCAGCAACACCAAGCTGCCCTACAGCACGGAGGACAAGACCGATTCTCCGGTCAGCCTGTACGCGGCCACCAAGAAGTCCGATGAGCTGCTGGCCTGTGCCTATGCCGGGCTGTACCGGATCCCGGCCACCGGTCTGCGCTTCTTCACGGTATACGGTCCGGCCGGCCGTCCGGACATGGCATACTTCAAGTTCACCGACTGCCTGCGCCGGGGGGAGCGCATCCCTCTGTATAACTACGGCAGCTGCATGCGGGATTTCACCTATGTAGACGACATCGTGGAGGGGATCCTGCGGGTCATGACCTGTGCTCCGGCGGCTGCTTCCGCCCCGGAGGGCGCGTCTGCCCCTCACCGGGTCTATAACATCGGAAACAGCCAGCCTGTGAAGCTGCTGGATTTTGTCCGGACGCTCCAGCAGGAGCTGATCCGGGAGGAGCTGCTGCCGCAGGACCATGATCTTGCCGCCCACACGGAGCTTTTGCCCATGCAGCCGGGGGACGTGCTGGCTACCTATGCCGACACTTCACCGCTGGAGCGGGATTTCGGCTTTCGGCCGGCAACGCCGCTGCGTGAGGGCCTGCGGCGCTTTGCCCGGTGGTACCGGGCGTTTTACGGGCCCCAGAGCTGAGATAATAGCCGGACAAGACCGCCGGATATTATAAATTCACAAGAGAGAGGAGATCCACTATGTCAAAACCCCGGCAGCTTCATCGTGTGCTTTCGGTGCTGCTGTGTCTGTGCATGCTGGCAGGTATGCTGCCTGCCTATGCACTGGCCGCGGACTCGAAGGCTGCGGGATCCTCTGAGCTGACAAAGGGCAGCTCCATCGAGGGAACGGATTATTCCGTGACGTCGCTGAAGAATTACGCGATTGCCCCGGATATTTCCGAAAAGGTCATCATCACCAACAATGCCGCAGGCAACTCTCAGACGGTTGCCAACGTCATGGAGGTGAACACCGCAGGCGGCCGCGCCAAGATCGTGGCCGGCTACGGCAACCGCAACCCCAAGGAACAGGGCTGGACCCTGAAAACCACCACGGACCAGGCCCATGTCTATGAAAAAGAGACGGGTCTGAACGTAGTGGGCGGCGTCAACGCCTCCTGGTTCAACATCAACACCGGCGAGCCCTCCGGCTATCTGGTGATGAACGGTGTTGTCCACCACGACAATTCCAGCCGCGCGTTTATCGCCGCCTTTGACGACGGCTCGGTGAACGTGTTCCGGGAGGGCACCACCCTGGCCCAGGCCGAGGCGGATCAGAGCGCCAAGCAGGGCAAGACTGTGAAGATCCTGGAGGCCGTGGACGCACTGGTGGCCATGGTCTGGGACGGCAAGGTGGTGGTCACCGAATCCGGCAACGGCGGCTACTATCCCCGCAGCTGCGTGGGCATCAAGGCCGACGGAACCGTGGTGCTGTTCCAGGCCGACGGCACCATGGCTCCCCGCTCCGTGGGCTATACCGCGGCCGAGGAGGCCCAGATGATGGTGGCCCTGGGCTGCGTGGCGGCCATCCAGCTGGACGAGGGCGGCTCCTCCACCTACATCTCCCAGCGGGAGGGTGAGCAGGATGTCACCATGCGCAACACCCCTGCCGGAGGCAGCGAGCGCGGTATTTCCGGCACCATTCTGGTGGTATCCACCGTGGCGGCTTCCGGTGAGTTTGACCACGCTGCCGTTACCCCCAGCGATGAGTACTATACCCCCGGCTCCTCCGTCACCCTGACGGCGGACGCCATGGACTTCTCCGGTGCTCCCGCCAAGGCTCTGCCGGAGGACGTGAGCTTCACCGTCAGCGATGAGACCATGGGCACGGTGACCGCCGCCGCCGTAAACGGCAGCAGCGCCTCCGCCACCTTTGTTTCCTCCGGCAAGACCGGCGACGTGACGGTGAGCCTGGTCAGCGGCGGGCGGACCGTGGGCACCGCCGTGCTCCACATCCAGAGCCCGGACAAGCTGGCCTTTACCTCCGGCGAGGTGAACCTGAACTACAACGAGGTCAGCGATCTGGGCTTCAAGGCTACTTACCAGACGGAGACCGTCCACCTGCAGGACAGTGACATCCAGTGGACCGTTTCCGATCCGGACGCCGGCAGCTTCACCGGCAACCTGTTCACCGTTACCGACAATGTGAAGTATTCCGGCAGTCCCACCGTCACCGCCGTGCGGGGCGACCTGACGGCCTCCGTTACCGTGAACATCGGCATGGAGCCCACCATGATTATTGACGGCGGCGACGCGGATCCCTGGGATTACTCCACCATCGGCACCACCGTGGAGAGCTTCAGCGGCCTGGCCGCCAACGCCGTGGCCACTTATCACTACGCGGGCCGCGGCGGCGTGGTGAAGGGCTCTGTAGTATCCGATACCGACGAGGCATACGCCGATATCGTCCGTTTCGGCCACAATGCCATCAAGCTGGAATACGACTGGACAGGCCTGACCGGCACCGACGGCGCCTGCCTGGGCCTGGGCGACAACCTGGCCATCGACGGCACCCCCACCGCTCTGGGCGTGTGGGTCTACATCCCCGAGGGTGTTCCCGTCCCCTGGCTCCGTGCCCAGATCGCCACCAGCACCAACGGCGGCCAGAGCTGGACCAACGCCTATATCAACTTCAGCAGCGGCAGCGGCGCCTCCGGCGAGGGACTGAAGTCCGGCTGGCAGTATCTGGAGGCTGATCTGACCCAGTATGCCGGTGCGCTGATCCGGGTCAACAGCGGCATGCTGTTCCGGGCCATGGTCACCACCGGCGGCATCGGCTGGTATACCACCGACGGCACGAAGCTGGACAAGAGCGACCTGAAGGGCTATATCCTGCTGGATAACCTGTGCGTGGTGTACGGCGCCAACAACCAGGATGTCACCGCTCCCGTGGTGAACTCCATCCAGCTGGTCAACGACGACGGCACCAAGACCGAGCTGGAAAACGGCGCGACCCTCAGCTCCGGCAATCTTCGCTTCTTCGTTACCTACGACGACAGCGAGGAGACGGATCCCTACGCCACCGGCGTGGAGTCCGCCTACTTCTACTTCGACGGCACTTACCGGGGAACGTATGACCGGGACAACCTGGGCAGCACCTCCGGCCTGATGCACTTCGGCAACGGCCTGCACTCCATCACCTTCTACCTGAAGGACGGCTACGGCAACGTCACCCGCGAGACCCGGTATTTCACCGTGGCCGCGGAGGAGACGGACGTGCCCGGTGTGTCTCTGGACCTGCGGGGTGAGCCCACTGTGGGCAAGACCTGGCAGCTGGCGCTGACCGCCACCGACCCGGCGTCCATCACCTCCCTCAGCGCCAATGTCTCCGTTTCCCGCAGCTATCCCGTCACCGGCGTCACCTTCCCGGAGGGCGTTACCGGTACATATGACTATGACGCCGCCAAGGGCGTTGTGTCCGTGAGCATCACGGCCATCGACCACGCGGTATACACCGCCGGTGCCCTGGCTGTTATCGCCGTGGACATCCCCACCTCCGTTGCCGAGGGCAGCAGCGTCAACGTGCAGGTCACCAAGGGATCTTACGGCTGCAAGCAGACGGAGGGCCTGGACATCAGCGACCTGAACCAGTACGCCACCGGCTTCACCACCCCCGTGACGAACCGGCCCATTGAGGCCATGTACCGCATCCAGGCGGACACTGCCGTGGTGGGCAGCCCCGCCTCCGCCGCCGTCACCGTTATCCGGGACGGCAAGGCTGCCGCCGGTGTCCATGTGTACGCCAACGACGTGCTGCTGGGCGATACCGACGAGAACGGTCGGATCGACATCTCCAGCCTGACGGCCAGCCAGGGCAGCGTGAACCTGCGGGCTGCCGATGAAGCGGGCAACTGCTCCTATCAGATCACCCTGTTCAGCTATGACGCCGTGGGCGACGAAACCGGCGCGCCCTATAACGTCATCTACAACCTGGCTCCGTCCGCTGACGGCAAGACCGTCACCTGGATGAGCAATCCCGTCCACAGCGCCGCCCGGGCCGTGGCCCGGATCTCGGCCAACGCCGACATGACCGGCGCTGTGGAGGTGGAGGGTACCAGCCGCCTGATCTCCTACTCCTCCAGCAAGCAGATCAACCGCGTCAACGGCGTGTCCCTGACAGGCCTTACCGCCGGAAGCACCTACTATTACCGGGTGGGCGACGGCTCCGTCTGGTCCGACGTGCGCAGCTTCACGGTGCCTGCCGCCGAGAAGCAGACCCGGTTCTTCCTGCTGGCGGATATCCAGGAGGAGGCCGCTCTGGAGGGCATGGGCCGCATCGCCGACTGCCTGGCCGGGCAGTATCCCTTCGGCGTCCAGCTGGGCGACGCAGTGGATAACGTCCGCTACTACAACCAGTGGCAGGATGCCCTGTCCCTGTTCACCCTGGACGGCATCCGCAACACGGATATGATCCACGTCGTCGGCAACCACGAGGCCGACGACAGCGGCAGCGGCGCCATCGCTGCCAGGAGCGTGTTCGGCGTTCCCGCCGCCTGGTACTCCGTGGAGCGGGGCGACGTGTACATCGCCGTGCTGAACCACACCTCCGATAAGGATACCATCCAGCAGTTCACCCAGTGGCTGGTGGAGGACGCGGCCAAGAGCACCTGCACCTGGAAGGTGCTGGTGACCCATGTGCCCGCTTACTACACCAACCCCACCGGCGGCGGTGAGACTTATGTGCAGTATCTGCCCGCAGCCTGTGACGCGGCGGGGATCGACTTCTACTTCTCCGGCAATGACCACAGCTATGCCCGCACCGCCCCCATGACCGGCGGTCAGGTGGATGAAAACGGCACGGTGTACTACATCTGCGGTTCCACCGGCGGCAAATCCTATTCCATCGTGAACAATCCCGACTTCCACTTTGACGTGGCCACCCTGGACTTCGACAGCGTCTATGTGGACGTTACCGCCGACCGCTTCCAGGCCACCGTTACCGCTTATAACGTGGCCACCGACGGCACCAAGACCGTTCTGGACCAGTACACCAGGCGCGCGGTGCCGGTCTGCAAGAACGATGAGCACACCTACCTGTTTGACCTGGACACCAAGGAGCTTTTCTGCGACGTCTGCGGCCACACGGAGAACGCGGTGGACGAGAAGTTCTCCGGCTTTGTCCGCGAGCAGGAGAGCCGCCGTCTGATGTATCTGGTGGCCGGTGTGCCTCTGACCGGCCATATGCACTATGAGGATCGCTTCTACTTTGCCGACGATCAGGGCTATGCCTACGACGGTGCGTACAATATCTGCGGCGAGACCTGCCTGTTTGAGGGCGGTTTCTTTACCCGCAGCACCACCGCCGACGTGCGGGCAGCCGGCCGTTCCGGTACGAATGTGGACTTCATCCTCTATGGAGACGGTCTGTTCAAGTTCATGGGCACCGGCGAAAACTATCCCCTGTCCCGGGTTTGGAACAGCCCATGGTACAGCTACCGCAACTATGTCAGGAGGCTGTATGTGGACAGCGGCATCACGAATCTGGACCGCTGGTTCGCCTATTCCAGCCGGAACCTGACGGAGGTCACCTTCGCCGAGGGCAGCCGGATCACCCGGATCGACCAGAACGCCTTTGCCCGCTGCTCCAGCCTCCGGACGCTTCGGCTGCCGGAGACCGTGACCTATATCGGTTACGATGCCTTCACGGACTGCACGTCGCTGAGGGAGCTCTATCTGCCGGACGGCGTCAACGCCATTATGCCCAATGCCTTCACCCGGGACACCGCCCTGGTGCTGAGCGTGGGATACGGCAGCTATGCCAAGGATTGGGCTGCGTCCCGCGGCATCGCCTACACGGAGCGTGAGCCGGCCGTGGTGGCCTCCGGCGTATGCGGGGAGAACCTGACCTGGAGCCTGACCAGCGACGGCGTCCTTACTCTGGACGGCACCGGCTCCATGACCACGTACTATGGCGAGGCCAACATTCCCTGGCACGCCAACCGCGCCCTCATCACCACCGTCAACGTGGGTGCAGGCGTCACCAAGCTGACCACCAACGCATTCTGCGGCTGCACGAACCTGGAGACGGTGAACTTTGCCGAAAACAGCCGGCTGCAGATGCTGGGCGGCTCTGCGTTCAAGAACTGCACCAGCCTGAAGTCCATCACCCTTCCCGAGGGACTGACCGCCATCAGCGGCAACGCCTTCAAGTATTGCCGCAATCTCCGGAACGTCTATCTGCCGGACACCATGTCCGTCATCGACAATCTGGCCTTTACCGGCCTCTCCGGCATTACCTTCAGCGTGGCCAAGGACAGCTATGCCAAGCGCTGGGTGGAGTCCCACGGCTTCGCCTACACGGAGCGTGAGCCGGCCGTGGTGGCCTCCGGCGTATGCGGGGAGAACCTGACCTGGAGCCTGACCAGCGACGGCGTCCTTACTCTGGACGGCACCGGCTCCATGACCACGTACTATGGCGAGGCCAACATTCCCTGGCACGCCAACCGCGCCCTCATCACCACCGTCAACGTGGGTGCAGGCGTCACCAAGCTGACCACCAATGCATTCTGCAGCTGCACGAACCTGGAGACGGTGAACTTTGCCGAAAACAGCCAGCTGCAGATGCTGGGCGGCTCTGCGTTCAAGAGCTGCACCAGTCTGAAATCCATCACCCTTCCCGAGGGACTGACCGCCGTCAGCGGCAACGCCTTCAAGTATTGCCGTGGCCTGCGCTATGTGTCCCTGCCGGACAGCACTCGCTACATCGACGAGCTGGCCTTTACCGGCCTCTCCGGCATTACCTTCAGCGTGGCCAAGGACAGCTACGCCAAAAACTGGGTCGCTGCCCATGGCTTTGCCTATGTGGAGCGTGAAAACGGGTAAGCGATCGGCATGATGCGATCCGGTACAAGCTTCCTGACCGATCATTTTTAAGCATCTAAGCGCAGCTGCAACAGGGGGGAGATTTCGTTCAGAAATCTCCCCCCTGTGCATTCAATTGGACTTTCCGACACGCTCACAAGGCCGCCCCCTCCGTTTTCCGGAGATGGGCGGCCTTGCATATATGCTTCTTTGTCACTTTTTGCGAATGAGCACCCGAGCGTTATTCTCCAGCCGGGCCAGCGCGGTAGCCCCGGCGCGGCGGCGGATGCGCTCCGCGGCCTCGCCCATCCGGGGCGGGCGGTACGACGATCCGTGGCAGTCGGAGCCCAGAAGATGGATCTCACCCTCCCGCAGCATTCCGATAGCCCGGCGGCGGGTGCGCCAATCCAGAAAGAAGGGCGCGTTGCACTGGAACAGCACGCCCAGCTGCCGCAGCCGGGGCCACAGCGTCCGGGGCTGCTGGGCCAGATACCGCTCCATGTGAGCCAGCACCACGGTCAGATCGCCCCGCTGGGCCAGGTCCGTCAGCTCCGCCAGGGTCCGGGACGGCCAAGGGGAAAACGGCATCTCCAGCAGGAGCACATCCTGCCCCTCCAGGCACAGGTCATGCAGCCGGTCCACATGGCTGATGCCCTGGAAATAGCGGACCTCGGCTCCCAGGAGCACCCGGGGACTGTCTGCCGTCAGTTGGGGCCGCAACCGATTCCAGGCCTCGGCCCGGCGCCGCAAAAACACCTCCGGAGGATTCTCACGGGCGTAGAAGTGCGGCGTGGCGGCCACGGTATCCACTCCTTGGGCCCGGAGCATGTCCAGCATCTCCAGGCTCTCCTGTGTGCTTTTGCTGCCGTCGTCCATGCCCGGCAGGATATGGGAATGAAAATCGATCATTTCTTACTTTTCTTCCGGGGCTTATCCGGGGCGGAGGTCGCTTCCTGGCCATAGCCGTAGTTTTCGCAGCGGCCATAGCGCCCGTAACGCCCGTAGCGGCCATACCGGCCATAGCGTCCGCCGGAGGCGCTGCCGTGGGTCATGACAAAGCCCAGCACCTTGATATGCAGATATTCCAGCTGCCGCAGAGCCGCCGCCAGGTCCTGCCGGTCGCTGTAGTCCTGGCGTACCACGACGATCATGCCCTGGATGAGCTTGGAGATCACCAGACCGTCGGACACGGCATTTACCGGCGGCAGGTCGAAGATGATGAAGTCAAAATTCTGGGACAGGGCGCTGACCACGGAGCTCATGCGATCGGAGCCCAGCAGCTCCGACGGGTTGGGCGGCACGTCGCCGGAGGTGATGACCTTCAGGTTTTCCAGCAGGCCCACATCCTGGATGACGTCCCCCTCCCGGCACAGACCCGCCAGCAGATTGGACAGACCCGGGGCCGGGTCGATGGCCAGACGGCGGGCCAGATTGGGCCGCCGCATGTCCGCCTCCACCAGCAGCACCCGCTTTCCGGTTTCCGCGATGGTATAGGCCAGGTTGATGGACGTGGTGCTTTTCCCTTCGCCGCGGGAGGCGCTGGTAATACCCACCACCCGGCATCTCTGTTCGTCTGGCAGGGCGAAGGTCAGGTTGGTCCGCAGCAGCTTGTATGCCTCGGAGGCAGCGAAGCTCAGTCGGTCGCCCAGCATGGCCCGCTGCTCCTTCAGGGACATAACATCTTCCTCGGGCGTGCGTTTTTTTCCGAACATCATTGCGGCTGGCCCTCCTTTCCGGCAGAACGGCTGCCGTAGCCGTATCCATATCCCTCCGTGCGCTGGAGAAGCTCGGGGATCACCGCCAGCACGGGGACCTGGGGATATGCCTGGAGCAGATAATCCTCGCCGCGGATCTGGTTGTCAAGGAGCTCCCGCAGGACCAGCGCCGCACAGCTGAGCAGGAATCCGGCTGCCATGCCCAGGACCGTATAACGGGGCAGGCTGGGCGCAGCCTTGCCGGAAGGCAGCTGCGCGTAGTCCACCACCCGGACGGAGCTGCCCTCCACCACACTGGAAATGCGGGACGGCAGCACCTGGGCAATGGTATTGGCGATCTTCTGCGCCTCCTGGGGATCCTCACTGGTTACGGTGACCTCGAATACCTCGGTGGAGTTCACGGCCTGGGCCTGGATCATTTTCTGGAGCTCCCGGTCCGTATAAGTCACCCTGGCGGCCGCGCGGACCTGGTCCAGGGTGGTGCGGCTGTTGAGAATGACCACATAGGTGTCCACCAGACTCTGGGCTGCGGACAGCTCGGAGTTGCTGATGGGCTTGCTGGCATCCTGGGTGTTGTTGACGTACAGCAGGGCGCTGGCCTCGTAGGTAGGGGCGATAAGAAACTGTGCCCAGGCGAAGCAGACGGCGCCTGCCGCCACCGTTGCCAGCACAATGACCCAGGACCGGCGCCACAAGGCACGCAGCAGGGTAATGAGGTCCACCTCGCGGTAGACTTCGCTTTTGTCCATGTATATCTTCCTTCCAATCAAAGCGAAATTGCCAATAAATGGCGAGAAACGACAATAGAATTATAGCATGTTACTCTGCATATTTCAACGCTTTCTTCCCGGTGAAACGCTTTTTTTGCAGGCAGTTTTCTGCCGCACCCCAGTGTTCCGGAGCCGTCTGCGGCAGGGATTTGATGCGATCACTGCAGCAGGAGAGAACTGAAATCGACTGTGCAGATATAAGAAAACCACCGAGAAAAGCCTGTAACAGACCGATTTCGGTGATTTTCATATTATCTGCCACCCATGGCCGGATGCGCTTACATGCAGAACTGGAATGCGCAGAAGCCTGCGTACAGGACCAGCAGCACGATGCCCTGCCAGCGGGAGAGCTTGCCCCGGGCCAGCGCGGGTACCGTCAGCAGCAGCATCACCAGCAGCATCAGGGGGATATCCACCACCAGGGACGCATTGTATCCGGCGATGGTCTTTTCCTGGGGTACCTGGAAGGGGGACAGGGTGGTGGACAGGCCGCTGACCAGCACCAGGTTAAAGAGGTTGGCCCCCACGATGTTGCCCAGGGACAGGGCGCTGTGGCCCTTTACCAGGGAGGTGATGGCGGTGACCAGCTCCGGCAGGGAGGTGCCTAGGGCCACGAAGGTCAGGGCGATGACGGACTCCGGCACGCCCAGTCCCTGGGCGATGAGGGTGCCGTTGTTCACCAGCAGGTTGGCGCCCACGGCAATGAAGGCCGCACCCACCACCAGCAGGAGGATATCCTTGCCCATGGAGGGAGTGCCGTCAATGGCCTCGTCTGCACCGCCGGCCCGGACGGTATCCCGGAAGCTCTGTCGCACGGTAAGGACCATGTACAGAACGAACATGGCCAGCAGGACGATGCCCGCCAGGCGGGTGAACGCGCCGTTGGTGTAGGCGATGGCGGCGTAGAACGCAGCGGCGACGAAAAAGAAGATCACCGGGGTCCGCAGGCTCCTGCGGTCCGCCTCCGAGGGGCGGATGGCGATGGTCAGGGCTGCGATCAGGGCGGTGTTGCAGATGACGGAGCCGATGGCATTGCCGTAGGCGATCTCGCCGTGACCGCTGACGGCGGAGGTGGCGGATACCATCACCTCCGGCAGGGTGGTGCCGATGGAGACCACTGTGGCGCCGATGAGAATTTCCGGCACATGGAACCGGTGGGCCAGCCCCGTGGCCCCGTCCACGAACCAGTCGCCGCCCTTGATCAGCAGCACCAGACCCACGACGAACAGAAGAATGGGTACGAGCATTGTGTTGTTCCTCCTTAGTTTTTACAGCATACTGCTGATAAAGATTTCCAGTCCGATGAAGATCAGGATGGCCCCGCCCAGGATCTGGGCCCGGCCGGCAAGGCGCATGCCGAATTTCCGCCCCAGCACCAGGCCCCCAAGACAGATGCACAGCGTTACCGCCGCGATGATCAGGGAACAGACCAGGGCCATGAGCCAGTCATACTCGGCGATGGTGAAGCCCACGGACAGAGCGTCGATGGATGTGGCTACCCCCTGCACCAACAGAGCGCCCAGGCCCAGCCTGGGTGCGGCGCTGTCATCCTCGCCGCCGTGGATGCCCTCCACCAGCATTTTCCCGCCGATGAAGCCCAGCAGAGCCAGGGCGATCCAGGGAATGAGCTTCTCAAAGGCGCGGAAATACTGAACAATGGTGTGGACACAGATCCAGCCTGTCATAGGCATCAGGGCCTGGAATCCCGCAAATACCCCGGCAATGCCCAGCATCCGCCGCCGGGACATGCGGGGCTCGTTGAGTCCGTTGGCCAGAGACACGGAAAACGCATCCATGGCAAGGCCCACGCCCAGCAGCACACTGTTGAAAAAGAACAGGATATCCCACTGCATGTTCGTTTCTCCTTTTTTCGTGAAAATTCCATGAAAAAACCCGGACACGGCCTGGGCCATGTCTGGGCTCGAAAGCAGATCAATAGACGAGTCCCCATGCATCCCGCGGCGGTAGCACATGAGTCTCGCAAATTAAAGCAAGCCAGGCCGCGCAGCGGCCAGTATGTTGACGTGCTGCGGACAATCGCCCGCTTGCTACTCCCTCATAGAGTTTTCAGTTCGTTCATGATACCACAGCCCCTGCCGGGAAGTCAATGCTTTTTTCGGAAGAATTTGTTGCCCTGAGCAGGAAAATCGTTTATAATAGGGAACAACGAGCTTTCATACCGGGAGGTGCTGTCATGCAGCGCATCAGCAAGGAAAACTACTACCTGGACATTGCCCAGACGGTTCTGGAGCGGGCCACCTGTCTGCGCCGGGTGTACGGGGCCATCATCGTGAAGAATGACGAGATCATCTCCACCGGATACAACGGCGCGCCCCGGGGGCGGCGCAACTGCGTGGATATGGGCTATTGCACCCGGGAGCAGCTGCGGGTGCCCCGGGGGGAGCGGTACGAGCTGTGCCGCAGCGTCCACGCCGAAGCCAATGCCATCATTTCCGCCAGCCGCCGGGATATGGTGGGCGGCACGCTGTATCTGGTGGGCCGCAACGCCCAGACCGGGGAGCTGCTGCCGGACGCCACGTCCTGCCCCATGTGCCGCCGCCACATCATCAACGCGGGCCTGGAGCGGGTGGTGATCCGCCATACGCCCACGGAGTTCCAGGTGGTGGACGTGCAGGACTGGATCGACAGCGAGGACGACGTGCCCCAGGCGTAAGCGGGGCCATACACCGGCGTTCTGCCGGAAAAAATATGGGACGAAAGGGAAAAGAATCATGTTGGACGCGAGAAAAGAGGAGGCCTTCTGTACCATTCTGCGTGAGGAATTGCAGCTGGCCACCGGATGCACCGAGCCCATCGCCGTGGCCTATTGCGCGGCCCGGCTGCGCCAGGTGCTGGGGCAGAGGCCCTGCCGTATTCTGGCGGAGGTCAGCGGCAACATCCTGAAAAATGTCAAATCCGTGGTGGTGCCCAACACCGGGGGCCGCCGGGGCCTTCCGGCGGCCATCGCCGTGGGCATGGTGGCCGGAGATCCGGAGGCCCGGCTTCAGGTCATTGCCCATGTGACGGAGGCAGACGCCCCCGCCATCGGGGACTATCTGGACCGGACGGAGATCCGCATCGACTGCCCGCCCACCCCCCGGATGCTGGACATCCGGCTCACTGGCTGGACCGGCGACGGACACCGGGCCGTGGTCCATGTGGCCAACAACCACACCAACATTATCTATGTGGAGCGGGACGGGGAGGTCCTGCTGGAAAAGCCCCACTCCGACTCCGCCGAGGACAATTTGCAGGACAAGAGCGTGCTGAACGTCCGGGATATCCTGACCTTTGCCGAGACGGTGGACGTGTCCCGCATTGAGGACTCCGTGGGCCGGCAGATCGACTGCAACACCGCCATCGCCCGGGAGGGCCTGCGGGGGGACTGGGGGGCCAACATCGGCTCCACCCTGCTGCTCTCCGGCGGCGACGTGGAGACGGAGGCCCGGGCCTGGGCCGCCGCCGGGTCCGACGCCCGGATGAACGGCTGCGAGATGCCGGTGGTGATCTGCTCCGGCTCCGGCAACCAGGGCATCACCGCCTCCGTCCCCGTGTGGCGCTACGGCGTGCAGACGGGCCGGGACCGGGAGACCATCCTGCGGGCCGTGTGCCTGTCGGACCTGATCACCATCCACCAGAAAACCGGCATCGGCCGCCTGTCCGCCTACTGCGGGGCGGTGTCTGCCGGCGTGGGGGCAGGCTGCGGCATTGCATGGCTCCGGGGCGCGGACTATGAGGGCATCTGCCACACCATCACCAACGCCGCGGCCATGATCTCCGGGTGCATCTGCGACGGGGCCAAGGCCAGCTGCGCCAGCAAGATCGCTATGGGTGTGGAAACCGGCATTCTGGGCTATAACATGTACCTGCGGGGCAACAGCTTCCGGCCCGGCGACGGCATCGTGGGCCGGGACGTGGAGGAGACCATCCGCAATGTGGGCATCCTGGCCTCTCAGGGCATGAAGGAGACGGACCGGGTGATCCTGAAGATCATGACGGAGTGATTCCATATGCTGCGCAACTATAAATTCATCATCGCCTATGACGGCACCCGCTTTTTCGGCTGGGAGCGCCAGCCGGGGCGGGACACCATCCAGGGGAAGCTGGAGAGCGTGCTGACCCGGCTCCAGGGCAGTCCCGTGGAGATCATCGGCGCCGGACGCACCGACGCCGGGGTCCATGCCCGGGCCATGGCGGCCAACGCCCAGCTGGACGTGGACCTGTCCCCGGAGGAGATCCGGGACTATATGAACCGCTATCTCCCCGACGCCATCGCCGTCCGGGAGGTGAAGGAGGCCGCCCCCCGGTTCCACGCCCGGTATAAGGCCCTGGGCAAAACCTATCGCTATGTGTGCTTCGACGGGCCGGTGAAGCCGGTGTTCGACCGGAAGTATGTCACCCTGCTGGATTTTCACCCGGACCTGGAGCGGATGCAGCAGGCGGCGGCATATTTGCAGGGAGAGCACGACTTCGCCAGCTTCTGCGGCAACCCCCGGATGAAAAAATCCACCGTCCGGCTGGTGGACAGCATCACCGTGGTGCGGCAGAAGGACCGCATCGTGTTCACCTTCCACGGCACCGGCTTTTTGCAGAATATGGTGCGCATCCTGGTGGGCACGCTGCTGGAGGTGGGCCGGGGGACCCGGCAGCCGGAGGATATGCCCGCCCTGTTGGAGGCCCGGGACCGCCGCCTGGCCGGTCCCACCGCCCCGCCGGAGGGCCTGTGCCTGATGAAGGTGGACTATTGACAGATACAGACTGTATAATGACAACACGAATATACAATCTGTATCAGAAACCGACGACATTCGTGTGGAAAAGGAGCCGATATGGAAGAATTGCTGCAACAGATCTTACAGGAGTGCCGCCCGTACACCGGGCAGGGGGCCCTGGCCTCCTATATCCCGGAGCTGGCCCGGCAGGACCCGGACCGTCTGGGTATCGCCGTGTTCGACAAGGACGGCAACATGGTGGAGGCCGGCGACAGCCGCCGCTGCTTCACCATCCAGAGCGTCATGAAGCCCCTTTTGCTTCTGCTGGCCCTGCAGGACAACGGCCGGGAGACCGTCCGGGCCCATGTGGGGGTGGAGGCCACCGGCAAGCCCTTTGACGCCATCAACGTGGCGGACAACGCCCTGCTGGCCAAGCACCTGAACCCCATGGTCAACGCCGGGGCTATCCTCATGTGCCAGCTGGTGGGGGGTGAGACCTATGACCAGCGGTTTGCCCGGCTGCTGGGCTTTATCCGCCGCCTGGCCGCCGACGAGAAGATCGACCTGGACGAGGAGGTCTATCACTCTGAAAAGGCCACCGGCTCCAAAAACCGGGCCCTGGCCTATCTGCTGAAGGCCCACAGCCTGATCCACGGGGACGTGGAGGAGCTGCTGGACTGCTATTTCCGGGCCTGCTCCATCCGGGTCAGCGCGGCGGACCTGGCCCGCATCGGCTGCGTGCTGGCCTGCCACGGTCAGCTGCCGGACGGCCAGCGGCTGTTCCCGGCGGCCTATGGCCGGTTCGTCAACGCCAACCTGATGACCTGCGGCATGTACGACGGGTCCGGAGACTTCGCCATCCGGGTGGGAGTCCCGGCCAAAAGCGGCGTAGGCGGCGGCATCATGGCGGTGGTCCCCGGCCGCATGGGGGTGGGCCTGTTCGGCCCGGCCCTGGACGAAAAGGGCAACAGCCTGGCCGGTATCCGAGCGCTGGAGCTGCTGTCCGCCCGCCTGAATCTGAGCGTATTTTAGTTTATAAGAAAAACCGGCAAATCGGATGCAAGCTCTGCGGCAGCGTCCGATTTGTCGGTTTCCTCCCTGAAGGATACCGCCTTTTGGGCAAGCTGTCAGGGGCAGGACCCGCACGGGTCCTGCCCCTGTTTTTATTCTATAGCAGCAGCCACGAGGCAAAGCGGAAGTAGATCAGCAGGCTGGTGGCGTCCACAATGGTGGAGATGAAGGGGCTGGCCATTACTGCCGGGTCCAGGCCGATCTTCTCCGCCAGCAGCGGCAGGGAGCAGCCCACACACTTGGCAAACACCACCACGAACAGGATGGTCAGGCACACCACCAGGCACACCGTGGGTGTGACGGCGGCATTGCCCAGCAGCAGCCGGTCCACCAGCTGCATTTTTACAAAGTTGGCTCCGGCCAGGCATACGCCGCACAGCAGCGACACCCGCAGCTCCTTCCACAGCACCCGGAGGATATCGGAAAAGTCCACCTCGTCCAGGCTCAGGGCGCGGATCACCGCCACGGAGGCCTGGGTGCCGGAGTTGCCGCCGGTGCCGGACAGCATGGGGATATACGAGTTGAGCACCAGGCACGCGGCCAGGGCGCTTTCATAGTGGTTCAGGATCATGCCCGTGAACGTGGCCGACAGCATCAGGATCATCAGCCACGGCAGCCGGGCCTTCCAGGTGGCAAAAATGCCGGATTTCAGATAGGGCTTGTCCGACGGCAGCATAGCAGCCATCTTCTCAAAGTCCTCCGTGGTCTCCTCCTCGATAACGTCCATGGCGTCGTCCACGGTGACGATGCCCACCAGGCGCTCCTCCTTGTCCACCACAGGCATGGCCAGGAAGTCGTACTTGCTCAGGGCCTGGGCTACGTCCTCTTTATCATCCATGGTGTTCACGGACACCACATTGGGGTCCATGATCTCCTCGATCAGGTCGTCCTCCTCCGCCAGCAGCAGATCCCGGACGGACAGCACACCCAGCAGATGCCGGGTAGGATCGGTGACATACAGGATGTTGATGGTCTCCAGCTCACCGCCGATGCGGCGGATGCGCTTGAAGGCGTCCTCCACCGTCATGTCCTTTTTCAGGGACAGAAACTCCATGTTCATAATGGACCCGGCGGAGTCCTCAGGGTACTGGAGGATCTCGTTGATGGACTTGCGCATTTCCGGCGTGGCCTTGTCCAGGATGCGGATCACCACGCTGGCAGGCATTTCCTCCACGATGTCCACGGCATCGTCCAGATACAGCTCGTCCAGCACCTCCTTCAGCTCGGTGTTGGAAAAGCCGTTGATGAGCATCTCCTGGCTGTCGGACTCCAGCTCCACGAATACCTCCGCCGCCAGCTCCTTGGGCAGCAGCCGGTACAGCAGAGGCATCTGTTCCTCGCCGGCCTCCTCCAGCAGCAGGGCGATATCCGCAGGCTCCATAGGCAGGAACAGGTCCCGCAATCGGGCGTATTGCTTATTTTTGATAAGCTCCTCGATTTTCTCCAGATATTCGTCCAATTCTTCCTGATGATCGAACATGACCGGTTCCTCCTTTCCTGAATGAATGAAAAAAATCCACAACGGCAGAAAAGCCCATTGTGGATGTGCAGAGGGGCCACGCACGCCGCGTGACCTGGCCACCGTAACAAGCTTTAGCATCGCGGGGCGGTGAAACTGCGTTAGATGATACC
>ERZ773221.562-NODE-562-length-42385-cov-6.933333_pt1 | contig 42385 bp, 29 predicted proteins | sample MGYA00580994_ERZ773221 | MGnify/ENA primary metagenome ERZ773221 (study PRJEB29015, sample SAMEA2737758) | human gut metagenome | biome: human gut; feature: human-associated habitat; material: faeces | place: China | collected 2012 ... | reverse complement strand
CCCCAGTGTTTTCTCAAGCTTTTGTTAATTTTTCACAATTCAATTTAGGTTTCTAGGAGTTTCGCAATTGTCTAATCTGTTTTTTGATGTCTCTATGATAGCTTGCCCCAAAATGATTGCCAATTTACAAAAAAGGTGAAATGATAAAAATTTTATCACTTCACCTTTTTTGTAAAAAATCCTATGGGTGTCTGCGAAACGCCCCATAATATTCTTTCAATTGCCCAAATCTTCTTTATCGCAAATTACATTTTTTCCTTCACCTGTTCAAAATTACGGATGGAATTGGCAATATTACCATGCAACGTCACTGCGAGCAGATCTACGATCTTCTGATAATCCTCTTTCATTCCGCGGTCGATCCAGTCTAACATGATTCCGACAAAACCGTATTTGTAAAAATCTGCAATAAACTGTTTATCTGTTTCCGGCAGATGATCTCTGGAGCATTTTTCCTCGACAACATCCGCAATCAGCTGGTATGTCAGTTTGTATAGAAAACTCTCGATCTTTTCACGTCTCACCGAATGATAGACGTTCATAATAAACGGCTTGTTTTCTAGCACTGCCTCAAAGATCTGGGCAAACCCCTCCTGCCAGGTATCGTAAGTTTTCTTATCCCGCAGGGCTTTTTTGCCGTCTTCCACACATGCCCACTCTACCAGATCATAGATATCCTTGAAATGATAGTAAAATGCCATACGGCTGATCCCACAGTCCTCTGTCAGATCTGCGATGGTGATCTTATCAAAAGGTTTCTTTTTCAAAAGCTCTTTCAATGACGCTTCCAGTGCGATTTTGGTTGTATTCAATATCTGCTTCTCCTGTTTTTCGCTTGCTTTATGAGTTCCATTTTATCTGCGTTCTTCGGTTTGGTAAAGCCTTTCCGTGATTCTTTCATAAAAATTTCAGAGACATTTTATAATTTTTTATTCTTGACAGAAAATGTTAGCAGGCTTACAATTTTTCTGGTTTCAAATGATTCACAATTTTTGATGTACAATTTGATATTATAAATGAAAATACAGACATTTTGACACCTGAATTTTATAAAAAAGGAGTTTATCAACATGACACAGGAAAAACAAATGACAAATCCACTTGGTACCGATAGAATTTCCACGCTGGTGGCACGTTTTGCTGTTCCAAGCATTATCGCAATGCTTGTCAGCGCCGTTTACAATATCGCTGACCAGCTTTTTATCGGAAATGCAGTCGGCACGCTCGGAAATGCTGCAACCAATATCGCCTTTCCACTCTCTATGCTCTGCACTTCGCTGGCACTGCTTTTTGGGATCGGCGGAGCAGCAAGCTTTAACCTTCATATGGGCGCTGGACGAAAAGAGGAAGCTCCTTATTATATCGGCAACTCCATCACTATGCTGCTCTCACTCGGATTTCTTTTACTGCTTATCACCGAACTGTTTTTAAATCCGCTGTTAGTGCTCTTTGGTTCCCCGGCAGATGTACTCCCACTGGCAGAGCAATATGTCCGCGTCACAGCGGTCGGTTTTCCATTTCTGATCTTAACCATCGGAAGCGGTCACCTGATCCGTGCGGACGGCAACCCGAAAATGGCAATGTTTGTCACAGTTTCAGGTGCTGTCATTAATATTGTCTTAGACGCACTGTTCGTATTCGGTTTCCAATGGGGAATGTACGGTGCTGCCTGGGCGACTGTCATCGGACAGATCATCTCCGCTGCGATCGCGATCCGTTACCTCATGCATTACCACACTGTGACATTAGAAAAACAGCATTTTATCCCTTCCGGGAAAGTTCTCGCACAGATCTGTTCCCTCGGCATGTCCTCAGGCATTAACCAGATTGCCATGATGATCGTGCAGATCGTCATGAACAACCTGTTAAAACACTACGGCGCACAGTCCGTTTATGGCGAATCCATCCCGATCGCCTGTGCCGGAATTGTCATGAAGGTAAACCAGCTTTATTTTTCTATTATTATCGGACTGTCCCAGGGAAGCCAGCCAATTGAAAGTTTTAATTACGGTGCAAAGCAATACAAACGGGTGAAGGACGCTTTCCTTCTCGCAGCGTCAGTCGGTGCGGTTGTATCCATTATTTCCTTTTTGCTGTTCCAGCTTTTCCCGAGACAGATCCTTGGTCTGTTCGGAAGCGGAAGCGAAGAATATTTTGAGTTCGGTGTCAACTATTTCCGAGCCTTCCTGTTCTTCACCTGGTTAAACTTTTTGCAGCCGATCTCCTCGATGTTTTTCAGTTCCATCGGAAAAGCGTACAAGGGAACTTTCCTCTCCCTGACCAGACAGATCCTGTTCCTGCTGCCGCTTATCGTTGCACTGCCGCATTTTTTCGGCATTATGGGTGTACTTTATGCAGGACCGATTGCCGACCTTCTGTCCTTTGCAGTCGGTCTTAGCATGGTGATCGTTGAATTCAAACATATTAATAAGCTGGAAGCTGAACTGGCTTAATATTATCCTTTACCCCAACACCTTCTCCAGCTCCTCCACAACGATCTTAAGAGCTTTTATCCGGGCATATTTCTTGTCGACAGACTCTAAAATATGCCACGGAGCATAGGAGGTGCTGGTCTTTTGGATCATCTCATTGACCGCTGTCTCATACGCATCCCATTTGTCACGGTTGCGCCAGTCCTCGTCTGTGATCTTCCACTGTTTTTCCGGTGTATTCTGTCTCTCATTAAAACGCTCAAGCTGCGTATCTTTGTCAATCTGCACCCAGAATTTGATGATCACAGCGCCCCAGTCGTGAAGTTCTTTTTCAAATTCGTTGATCTCATTGTAGGCGCGCATCCAGTCATTTTCACTGCAAAATCCCTCCAGACGCTCCACCATCACTCTTCCATACCAGGTGCGGTCAAAAATAGCGATATGTCCTGTTTTCGGCAGTCTCGTCCAGAAACGCCACAGGTAATGTCTTGCTTTCTCATGAGGTTCCGGGCTTGCGATCGGATGAACTTCGTAACCGCGCGGGTCAAGTGCTCCTGCGATCCGCTTGATGTTGCCGCCTTTTCCCGCTGCATCCCAGCCCTCATAGGCAATGATGACCGGCACTTTTTTCCGGTAAAGACGATTGTGCAGCTCACCGAGCCGGTTCTGCAGTTCTTTCAGTTCCTTGCGGTACTCATCCGCCTCAATCTCTTTGTCCAAAGGCACTTCTGCCAAAAGCGGCATCCGCACTAACGGAAAAACATTCTGCAAAAGAGGTACTGCCAGCTTCTGATTACTCAACGCAATCTCGATTCCCTGTGTCAATGTCTCTAAAACCTGAAGTTCCGTCCATTTTCTTGACTTTGCATCAATAATGTACCACGGTGCAGACGGCATATTTGTGTTTTTCATATAGGAAGAAAATGCCTCTTCGCACTTCTCATAATGCCGGTTCTGCCAGAGATCATTTTTGCTGACACGCCAGACCGTATCTTTTTCATGCTCTAAATGTTCGATCCGTTTTGCCTGTTCTTTCTCCGGGATATGCAGGAAAAATTTCATGACCAGATAACCGTTATCTGTAAGCTGGCGCTCAAAACGTCTCACACTCTCGATCCGTTTTGCATAATCCTCATCGGAAAGTTTTCCGTGCAGCTCGTCTTTTACGATCTCATCCATCCAGCCCGAATCGAGAAATACGAACTTTCCCTCTTCCGGGATCCGTCTGAAATAGCGGTATAAAAACGGTTTCCGGCACTCCTCCTCACTCTTTTCCCCCATCGATTCCACCTTGAAGAAACGCGGATCGATATTCTGGATCACCTGACCGATCACAGAACCTTTTCCGGCGGTTCCCCAGCCTTCCATGAGCACAAGTACCGGTATCTTCTGCTCTTTGATCAAAAGCTGCTGCTTTGCTAACTTTTCTTTTGCAGCGGCAAGGCGCGCCCTGATCTCTTCCTCCTCCGGTTTTTCCATTGCTTTCCATTCCTGCAGCATAAAAAAATCTCCCTTCTCTTACACTTTTTCATCATCAATCCATATCTCCGCGATCATGTTCCGAAGAAGCACGGATCTCTGCCTGTTACTCTGTTGTCATTCTTCTTTTAGTTTCTCTCAAAATTTCCGAAACATCAAGGCATTTTCACACTTTTTATATTTTTTTCAGAATTTGACAGTTTTATTCTTCTGCCTATATTTTCGTATACTTGTTTTCTTTTATAAGCGTTTCTTATGAATCATTTTTTTCTCCCTATTTTTTTGCATAAATGCAGGAAAACAGGAAAAACCTCCTTGCAATTTGTATTCTTACACGATATAGTTGAATCAACAATTTCGAGATGAAGTTTGCAGGAAAACGACGCAAGTCTACCGAAGGAGTAACACTCTCAGGTGCCGGTCATACCGGTGCAACTGTAAATGGATCGACTCTCTGGAGACGCCCGGATGAACCGGGGGCCGAAGGTGCAACATACGTTTTCGTATGAATCTCTCAGGCAAGCGGACAGAGAAGATATCTTAATTGCACACATAAGATTTCATTTTATATGAAGTTTTCTGATTATGTATCTTCCTATCCCATATATTTTTATATGGGATATTTTTCTGTCAGTTCATCCTGTTTCCGGTCATCATCCCATTTTCATTGCAAGATATTTTTCTGTGATACTGCATGCACTCGATGTATATATTGAAAGAAAGATAGAGGATTAGAAACATGTGGAGTGTAATTAATGATTTTCTTGTCAATGTTGACAATTTTGTCTGGGGTGTGCCATTAATGGTGCTGATCATGGCGGGTGGTCTGCTGCTTACGGTGCGCCTCGGTCTGTTACAGATCCGGAAGCTTCCCCTTGCGCTGAAATGGATGATCCAGAATGAGGAAGAGGCAGAAGGCGAAATTTCCAGTTTTGCAGCTCTCTGTACTGCTTTGAGCGCAACGATCGGTACCGGTAATATCGTTGGTGTTGCAACCGCTGTCGGCGCCGGCGGTCCGGGCGCTCTGTTCTGGATGGTCGCAGCCGCTTTTCTCGGAATGGCTACCAAATATTCCGAAGGACTTTTAGCTGTCAAATACCGTGTCGTTGCTCCTGACGGCCACAGCCTTGGCGGTCCTTTCTATTATATTGAACAGGGAATGGGAAAAAACTGGAAATGGCTTGCAAAGCTTTTTGCATTTTTCGGCGTCTGTGTCGGACTTTTCGGTATCGGAACTTTCAGCCAGGTCAATGGTATCGCAAGTGCGATCAACGGTTTCTTTGATCCGGACAATGCACACTGTGTCAAGATCCTTCCTTTCCTCGGAGAATATTCCTGGTCAGTCGTGATCGCATCCCTGATACTGACGGTCTGTGTCGTAGCCGTATTGATCGGCGGTGTAAAACGGATCGCAAGTGTGAGCCAGATCGTTGTACCATTTATGGCGATCCTTTATTTTGCTTTTGCCATTATCCTGATCATCTGCAATATTACTGAAATTCCTGCAGCTATTAAAGTGATCGTAACCGCTGCTTTCACACCGAAAGCTGTTACCGGCGGTGCTGTCGGAAGTATGTTTGTCGCAATGCAAAAAGGTGTTGCCCGCGGTATTTTCTCAAATGAGGCAGGACTCGGAAGCGCCCCGATCGCAGCAGCTGCTGCACAGACAAAAGAACCTGTCCGTCAGGGACTTGTCAGCATGACCGGAACTTTTATCGACACGATCGTAATCTGTACACTGACCGGACTCTCCATCGTCTTAACAGGCGCATGGCAGGTCGAAGGCTTAGAAGGTGTGGAAGTCACCACTTACGCATTCCAGCAGGGACTTCCTTTCCCTCCGGCCGTGTCCTCTTTTGTATTAATGCTCTGCCTTGTATTTTTTGCATTTACAACAATTCTCGGCTGGGATTATTACAGCGAACGCTGTCTTGAATATTTAAGCGGCGGCAATTTAAAACATGTGAAAGTCTACCGCTGGATTTATATTTTTGCAGTATTTATCGGACCGTATATGACCGTCAGCGCTGTGTGGACGATCGCCGATATTTTCAACGGACTGATGGCTCTGCCAAATATGATCGCACTGTTCGCATTGAGTGGGGTTGTTGTCAGGGAAACAAAAGCGTTTTTTAAGAAACAGAGTGGAAAATAAAGTTTCTTTCTGGATGCAAAAAACAAGAGCATATGCTCTTGTTTTTTTGTACCCATTCACTTAATTAAAAAGTTTGAGAATTTAAGTCCAGCCTATCGTAACAGGTCCAGCAATGTGTATTCTCCCTTTGGCACTTTCGACACTTCATGATACTTTCTTATTGCAGTCACAAGAACTATTGGATTGCTAAAGTAATTCTTGACAAAAGTTACTACATTAGAGTCAAAGCAATACTCTTTTTCAGTTGCATATAAGCCTCGTATGTCGGAGTCGTTCCCTCAAGGAAACCGCTCTGGTACGCATCACTCTTCTTGATATCATTTCTTTTCAGTATCTTTGACAGATTCTCCGCAGTAATTCCATTACGATTTCTGGTAATAAATATACCATCATTACGTTCATATTCATCCAGCAATTCCGGATAATGTGAAGAAAAAATGAGTATTCCACCATTTTTGTTCAGCTTATTATCCATGAAAAATCGTAATAGTGTTGTTACAATTTCTTTGTTAAAATGATTTTCTACCTCATCTACAACAATATATCCACCGCTCTGCAATACTTCCCGTGCCAATGTAAAGGTAATCATTCCTTTTACCGTACCTGACGAAAGATAACTATTAAGCTCCACCGGGCTATTGAGTAGAATTTCCTCTTTACCTCTGAATTTCAAATGTATTAAAGTCTTACTGTCATTTTCATCAAAATGCAGCTTCTCAATTGTCGGATCCAAAAAAGTAATGATTTCTGCCGGAATATCTTCCGAAAATGGAAGAACATTTTCATTTGTGTATTTCAGGAGATTTACAATTCGTATATGTTCCTTCGTTTTTTTGTTTCTGGCAATCATGATACTTACATCATCCGACAAAAAATCTTCCTGACTACTTCTGATCATTACCGGTTCTCTTCCTTCAAAATTCAACATTGCCTTACGGGTAGTCACTACATCTACACATTTTGTCCACATGGTCTCAGAAGCGATGCTATAACTTATCCCTTCTGACTTGCTCTTATGGGAAGTAATAATTGTTTCCAACCGGCAAACTTCATTTGTCTTTCCCGAAAAGAAATACATATTTAATTTAACTTCTTTTGAGTTTCCCAGAATATCTCTGGTCTCAATATGATTGATCGGCTCATTATTGATTATTTCTAAAGCCAGCAAAATAACCTTTAAGACAGATGTCTTTCCTGATGCATTAATACCAATAAATCCAATAGCAGAATTCACCCAAATATTTGCAAACAATGGGTATAAAATATTCTTCTGTTCTTCTGTGACTCTCTGCTGTGCATAAAAGGATAAATCCAATTTTTCCTTGAATAACGGCAATCCTTCCGCTGTAATACGAAGAAGTTTCATATTCACCTCCAAATTTATAAACAGGTTTTTCGTTTTTATATTTAAATTATAAGTAGTATAACACTTGTTTTTAAATTTATCAACGGATTATACGTTTTTATTTTATGTGCAGAATGGATTAGAAAGCTTTACATTGCTATCTCAACCTTTTTTGCCGCAAAAAGCAATTCCATAAATGTGCCAATTTCAGTTTCTATTGCTTCCTCTTTTCCAATGCCAACCCAATCAATCGATCCGCCTGATCTGCCATGAACAGCGGGATATTCAGCACATCATCGTCCAGTTTCAGATTGTCCAATGAGAACCGGATGCGAAGCTTGACCTTATCAGGGAACAGTTCCTTGAACTTCTTCATACTCTTGCTGGTTGTGTTGGCTTCGGATTTGACCTCCACAGGGAAGATGTCGTTCTCCCGCTGAATGAGGAAATCCACCTCGTAAGGTGGGTTGTTCTGGCTCCAATAACGGGGCATGACTTCAAACTGAGTAATTAAAGTCTGCAACACAAAGTTTTCGGTTAATGCGCCTTTGAATTCAGTAAACAGGCGGTTTCCTTCTCCAAAGGCAGTGGGAGCCAACTGTGCCAGACGGCGGAGCAGTCCCACATCTACCAAATAAATCTTGAAAGCAGACAAGTCATCGTAAGCTGCAATCGGCAAGCCGGGAGCTGAGCTGCGATAAATTTTATGCACCAGACGGGCATCCACCAGCCATTGCAAAGCATCCTCGTACTCACGGGCTCGTGCGCCTTCCTTGACCACCTTATAGACAAACTTCTTGTTCTCCCTTGCCAGTTGAGAAGGAACAGACTTCCAAATCATTGAGATTTTCGGGAACTCGCTGAGATTAGGATGCTTGGCAAAATCACGCTCATAGGCTCCAATGATTCCGGACAATGCTTCCTGCATGGCAGAAACATCCCGTGCCTCCGTCCACATCAATACCGACTCCGGCATACCACCGGTGACATAGTACATCTTCAGCTTCTCATACAGCGGATTAAAGAAGGCGTCAGGGATAGGTTCAAGGGTATCCACCTGTTCCAGATACTGCGCCAGATTTTCATCACCGTTGGCAAGTAGAAACTCAGCGAAGGTCATTGGGTCAATCTGCATGAAGTTGACCTTGCCTACTGGAAAAGAGGAAGGCTTCGCCAAGGCGATACCTAACAGAGAACCGGCACAGGCAACATGGTACTGCGGTGCATTCTCGCAGAAATATTTCATGGAGTTAATGACTTTCGGGCAGTCCTGTACCTCGTCAAAGATGATGAGTGTCTTTTCTGGCAAGATCTTTTGACCGCTTGCCAGCATAAGGTTTTGTAGAATCCGGTCCACATCCTTGGTTGTTTCAAAAAATTGTTTATATTCTTCGTTTTCGTCGAAGTTAAAGTAGGCTGTATTTTCATAACAGCGTCTGCCGAACTCTTTCAGAATCCAAGTCTTACCCACCTGACGTACGCCCTTCAAGATTAAAGGCTTGCGGTAGGGAGAATTCTTCCAATCTAGCAACTTTTTTAAGATAAATCGTTCCATCGAATCACTCCTCACATTTTTATTGGAGTTTTATGCTTTATAATCACACTTTTATTATATGCGAAATCTATGAAAATCACAACCGGAATCACAAAATTATTAAGATTTAATGCTTATCAATCACACTTTTATATGAGATAGTGAGAAATTTTTTCTACAAAAAGCAATAGAGGAACTAAGAGAAAAATACATTAAAGATCCACCTGAAGGAATGACTGCACAGCTTGTAAAAAACATGAGTGATTCAGATTTACTTGACATGCATTATTTCCTTACTGAAGATGAATATTTTGACGGCGAAGAAGAAGATTTTTATATCGACCTTTTCTAAATATTTACCGTCTTTTTGTTGAGCCCTCTCTTATACGGGCTTTTATATTAGTGTTTTCTCCGAAGGGAGAAATTTCCTAATATTAAAAATAGCCGCTAAGTTATCCCTAACGGCTGTAAATACTATCTGATTATAATTCTCTTTTTCCATTTACTCTTCTTTCCAGAGTAAATATCATATCCTTACCCATAAGCCTTAATCCTCAATCTGCGGAATATTGACCAACTGCTGCAGCTTCTTCTCAAGAATAGTCTTATCCGGTAACTGTAACTGATACTGAGATACCAGCATCGGTGACATCGTTCTGCTCATAGCATATTCTACCACCTCATCATTCTTAGATGCACAAAGAAGCAAGCCAACACTCGGGTTTTCATTCTCTTTCTTTACCTGTCTGTCCAATGCCTCAAGATAAAAATCCAACTTAGAAATATACTCTGGTTTAAACTTACCTATTTTGAGTTCTATTGCAACAAGGCACTGTAATCCCCGATGATAAAACAACAAATCAATACGAAAATCGTCTCCTCCAACCTGAACTTTGTACTCTTCATCAATAAATGTGAAATCTTTTCCTAATTCCAGAATAAAATCCTTCATGTTTCTAATTAACGCTTTTCGTAAGTCATTCTCATGAAACTCATTTGGCAAATCCAGAAATTCCATAACATATGAATCCAAAAATGGATTTTCTCCTAGCTTCTTAACCGACTCTGGTAATAAAGTTTCCTTTGATAACATATACCTTTCATAATATCCGCTATCTAACTGTCTCTCCAACTGACGCTTTGAATAGTTTTCTTTGATACATAGGCGTATATAAAATTCTCTTTCCTCATCAGTCTTACAGCCTGACATTATCAACAAGTGATTCGTCCAACTAATTTGTGTCACCAGTGGTGTCACAATCTCATTATCCTTATAGGTTTCATAAAATTTTTTCATTCTATAAAGACCTCTTCGATTGAATCCCTTTATTCCGGGAAACGCCTCCTGTATTTCCCTTGAAATTTCATCGATATATGCATCACCATACGAAGCCCGTTCCGTTTCCTTACTTAAAAACTCACCAACTTTCCAATACATTTTGATAAGCTCTTCATTCACTTTCTTCAATGCACTTTGTCGTGATTCTTCAATTATATGAATTAATCCAGCTGCTGATATCAAATCATTACCCATACAAATATTCCACCTTCCGAATTGTGACACCAGTGGTGTCACAATTCCATTTTTGCCATTTTAACAAGACTTTATAAATCTTTTTCAAAATTAATACATTTTAATTATATCAAGACATAGCAATCCTCTCAATGACTTTTTACTGATGTTTTTCCTTTTTCATCATCTCGATCTTCTCATGCAGGTTGGTGTTATACAGCTTGTAAAGGTCTGTATTTGCCTGCTTGCGGAATTTTACTCCATACGACATTTCTGGTATGATAATGATTTCTCATTGAATCTGTAATTGATATATTTTGATTTTTACCTCAAATTGATAAAAAAATAGGACTTAAATCATTCAAAACCCTTTATTTATAAGGTTTCTCTTGATTTAGTCCTATTTTAACGCATGCCCCCTTCAAGATTAAAGGCTTGCGGTAGGGAGAATTCTTCCAATCCAGCAATTTTTTTAAGATAAATCGTTCCATAGGATCACTTCTCACATTTTTATTGGAGTTTTATGCTTTATAATCACACTTTTATTATATGCAAAATCTATGAAAATCACAACCGAAATCACAAAATTATTAAAATTTAATGCTTACTAATCACACTTTTATATGAGATAGTGAGAAAATTTTCTACAATAAAGGCAGACCGCAGCCTTTTCCGCCAACTATCATAACGAAAAGGTGATTTTTAGCCGAAACGCAAAAAGCTGTAAAACTCAATGCGAATTTTACAGCTTATAAATAAATGTGTGCTGATTACAGAGATAAAAGTGTGCAGGATTTTTGAATTACATTATGTAAGGATATGCGAAGCAGCCGTTCTTCCAGTACTCCGCATATCTCAAAAAAACTAGTTGATGTAGTTAGCTGCTGCTCCCATATAAGCGATTGCTTCATCAGCTGTCAAATACTGACCTTCCATAACAAGGGAAAAATCTGAATTTGCAATTGCAACGGAACCGTCGTCTGCTTCTACAAATACTGCTGAGAAATCATCACCTGTATAAACATCTGTTGTGCTGATCTCAGTCCAGTCAATGTTATCTTCATCTGTAACATTTGTTACATTAGAATCATCATATGCTCCACAAAGGACATCTCCCTGTCCATCCTGTGGAACGATCATTAATGAAACATAGCTATATCCATCCGGATCTCTAAAGAGTGTGATCACATACTCTGTATTATCATCATCCACTGCATATAATGCTGCATCAACAAGATCTGCTGTTACATCAAGAAGGGAAAAGCCTTCTTCCTCTGTTGTGTCTGCTGCTTCTGCTGCATCTTCCACATCCACTGCATCCTCTTCTGTATCTGCTGCATCATCAGCTGCTGTGTCTGTTGTAGTTGTCTGCTGGTCATTGTCAGCTGGTGCTGCTGCATCTGATGAACCACCACATGCTGTAATATTAAGAGCCATTGCTCCAACAAGTAATGCTGTTAATAACTTTTTCTTCATTTGAATCTCCTCTTTCTATTATTCATTTTTTTGATAAAAATAGAATTTTTTTGTAAATTTCCTGCCCACTTTTATCTCTGTAATCAGCTTATTTTTTCATTTTAAAAATTATTTGTGCAATGCCTTATCTGGCATGGTTTCTTTTTCTTTTCGCAAAAATTCCTGCAAGTCCTGCGCATGAAACCATCAGAAGTACTGTACAAAGTGTTCTGCTGAAATCTTCGCCTGTCTTTGGAGATTTTGCACTCTGGTCAGCGTTTTCGGCTACCGTAAAGTTTGTTGCCGCTGTTCCATCTGTCCAGACAAGCTCGAAAGAATGGTTTCCTGCTGACAGGCTCTTAAGGTATTCCGGTTTGAAGGTAATGATGGTAGATCCTTCTGTGACCGTATAGTTGACCGGATCAACTGTAACTCCGTCCACCTTGACCTCACGGAATTTTGAAATCTCACCGCTTCCTCTGATCGCAAGGCTTCCATCTGTATTCTGTGTCCATGAACTACCCGCTCCATCCAAAATATCATACGTTACCTGAGCCGGTGCCGCAGCTGTCGAAGCTGTTGTGGTTGATGCAGCCGGTGTTGATGTCGCCGGTGCCGGATCCGGTGTCGGGGTTGTTGCTTCCGGTGTCGGATTTGGAGCCGGGGTTGGTGTTGGCTCTGGTTTTGGTTCCGGATTTGGTTCTGGATTTGGTTCCGGATTCGGTGTTGGTGCTACATCTTCTGTCACAGTCAATGTAACGCAATCTGAAATGGTATGACCGGTATGACCGCTTGGAATGCTTACCATACACTGATATCGATATCCATTATATTCTTTACTAATTGCATTTAACGTGTAACTTTCACTAGTTGCTCCAGCAATATCAACAAATCCTCGATTATCATTTTTGTCAACCATCCACTGATAACTCAAACCCTCACCTGCTGCCTCTACAGTAAACGTTGCCGTTTCTCCGACTTTCACAGATACAGGCTGTGGCTGTTTTGTGATTGTCGGTGCTTCAACAGCTGCCTTTTTTTCAATACAACTTTGCAATTTTCATCAATAGCTGTTTCGTAATCACTATTATCAGAAGAAAAACCGTTTACACTTACGGAATCACTTGTAATCGTAACCGAAGAATCGTTTGTTGGTGCAATCTGTGTAGTCACGCCTATCTCAGCTCCGCTTGTCAGTCCACTTGCAGACACCTGTTGACCATTCCAAAGATACAGATTATTAGGTGTTGTTCCAACTTTATTTTCAGTAATATTTACCGTACCACTCATTTTAAAAAGTTGTGACGATGAATAACATACTCCTCCACCATACGATTCTGAGCTATTACTGGTTATTTCACCTCCGGACATAGTGAATGTGCCGGTGTTAATAAATACTCCTCCGCCATACTCTTTTGCTTTATTACCGGTTATTGTACCTCCGGACATAGTGAATGTACCGCCCTGACTAAATACTCCTCCACCTGACAAATTTGAATCCGGACCAACTAATTCATTGCGGGATATTGTGCCTCCGGACATAGTGAATGTGCCCTTGTCATTCAAGACACCTCCACCACCATATGCTTTATTCTCACTAATCGTTGTTCCAGCAGACATAGTGAATTGGCCGCTGTCATTCAAGACACCTCCGCCACCAACAGTAGCAGTATTTTTAGTAATTTCTCCTCCGGACATAGTAAATGTTCCTTTGTTAATATATACTCCTCCACCATACGCAGTTCCATTCGTTTGTTCTGCTTTATTACCGGTTATTGTGCCTCCGTACATGTTGAATGTTCCTTTGTTAATATATACTCCTCCACCGTTTATAGCGATATTCGAAGTGATTGTGCCACCGTTCATGTTAAATGTTCCTCTATTATACACGCCACCGCCCTGATCTGCTGTGTTGCCACTTATACTGCCGCCATACATAGTAAAGGTACCTTTTACGTTTACACCACTGCCACTGTATTTATTCGTGCCATCCGGCTTAGTACCATGTGTGACCTTACCCTCGCCCTTACAATCACATAGTGTAAAGCTATTATTACTGTCTACCTCAATCACTGCCTTATCATCAGCATTCATTGTAATTGTCTTACCGTTCAGACAGAGTACTACACCATCCTGTGGTGTCCAAGTCTCTGTCAAATTAACGTTATCCGTCAAATAGTAATAACCTGCGCTTAAATCGTTATCTAACGAATTTATGCCTGTCCATGTTGCTCCCTGCGGCAAATCAATTAAATGTGAACCGGTATGTTCCTCAGCCGGTGTTCCGCCGTTTTCTTCTGTCGCCTCAACAGCATAAATCAATCCATCTGATGTCGTCTCTAGCCAGATTTTGCATTTAGATAAATCAACATCTTCGTAAGGCAACTTCACATCTTGGCTTCTTTCAATCGGACAACCATAAAGCGTTTCTTGACCACCCGATTTATATTGAACGATAAGATTTACCGTATCCGCCGTATCTCCTCTGTTGACCTTGATTTCTTTTTTTAAAACATTATATGTTGCAGTACCTATTCCCTTATTTTTGCCATCCAAACGAAGCGTCATTGCTTCTTCTATCTTTCCGGACTTAACACTGACTGCCGATGCAAAAAGGACATTTGACAAGTTCAGATTGGTGGCTGGTCTGATTGCTTTTGTCTCATCAACATACTTATCCTTAACCTTCTGCTCCTCCGTTGATGTACAATTTGCCGCATAATCATACGAACCCAAATAAGAAGATTCATACGGAGAACGCAGCCAGAATTCATCTTCACTCCAATATACACTTCTTTGTAGCTGCACGCTGTTGTCACTTCCCGCTTTTAGTATGATAGCATCACGAACACCTTCAAGCGCATATAATTTATCTGTAGTGGTATAATCTTTCTTAGCCTTTGTATCTGTTGTAGCAACAGTTGTTGCCTGCATGAGTGTCTGCTCTGCATCTGAAAAATAGTCTTTATTACTCGCCATTCCCTGCAAAGTAACTCTTAAATTGCTCGCTCCATAATGGTTGGCAGCACATTCCTCTGCAGAATCACCGTCTGTATACGTTCCATAATCTTTCATGTACGCTTTATTTTTTTGTTCATTATTAAATTTGCCTGTTGCTATCGGGCTAGCTGCAAAAATAATAGTATTATCTCCCTGTACGCCATTGTCTTTTCCTAAGATATACCATCCCTGTGCTGTATCAGACGCATTTATACCAAATAAAAGTTTTCCAACATTTGCATTCGTTCCACTTGCATCCGGCGTAAACGCTGTCATTAACTGCTCTTTTGTCGCATATACTGTCACACCCGGCTTGCTTACATCCGCAGCCTTCGCATGCACTGTTTGGTCCGGTGCTGCAGGAACAAGTCCTGCCACCATTCCGAATACCAGAAAACCGGAAAGAATTTTTGCAATTCCTTTGCTCATTCTCTTTTTTCTTATCATGTGTCCTCTCCTCTTGCTGTAGTTACAAAATCCAAGATTTCATGTGGCATTCCATCCACAGGTCTAATATCAAATGCTTATCTTAAGCTGCTCTTTTTTCTTCTTACAAACATTCCTGCAAGTCCTGCGCATGAAATCATCAGAAGTGCTGTACAAAGTGCCATGCTGAAATCTTCGCCTGTCTTTGGAGATTTTGCACTCTGGTCAGTGTTTTCGGCTACCGTAAAGTTTGTTGCCGCTGTTCCGTCTGTCCAGACAAGTTCAAAGGAATGATTTCCTGCTGACAGACTCTTAAGGTATTCCGGTTTGAAGGTAATGATGGTAGATCCTTCTGTGACCGTATAGTTAACCGGATCAACCGTAACTCCGTCCACCTTGACCTCACGGAATTTTGAGATCTCACCGCTTCCTCGGATTGCAAGGCTTCCATCTGTATTCTGTGTCCATGAGCTTCCCGCTCCATCTAAGATATTATATGTTACCTGAACCGGTGCCGCAGCTGCCGAAGCTGCCGGTGCTGTTGTGGTTGATGCAGCCGGTGTTGATGTCGTTGGTGCCGGATCCGGTGTCGGATTTGGAGCCGGTGTTGGGGTTGGCGTTGGCTCTGGATTCGGATTCGGCGTCGGTTCCGGATTCGGTGTCGGGGTTGTCTCACTGTCCTTATAGGTTGCTTTAATCGTAGTTGGTGCTATTTTGGTTGTCACAGTAGTTGTCGCACTATTCTCATCAGCAATAACTGCGTCGCCATACATCTTCACCCACTTATCAAATACTTTTCCATCTGCAGCCGGATTTGCTGTAATCGTTACAACAGTACCCTCCACATACGTTCCATTACCTGTACCATTGATAATTTCCAAGATATAAACAGGCATATCTGCATCCGGAACTGTTACCACAAAGGCTGGACTTTCCTCATGATTTTTATCCCCTTTATATCTTACCTCGTAGGTTCCTGCTGAAAGTCCGGTAATCTCTGTGCCGGTGCAGGCTATATATGAGCTGTCCTCGGATTTACGGTATTCCATATTCACATTCACGCCTATAATCTTACCGTCACTGCCACCTGCGGTAGTAGGTTTTTCTCCCTCCAGACCAGTAGGAGCACTCTGTGACGCTTTTGTGATTTCCCAGTTAAAAGTCTTTTCATCTGCTGTTCCATTTTCCCATGTTTTGCCAGCAAACGGTTTTATAATCACCTCATAAGTACCTGCATCTGTTGCACTATTTGTTCCTCTAGCAACTGTATAATTTTCACCTAATTCAATACCAGTATGTTCTGTTGTATCATATGTAAAGGTTTTTGGTTCAGGATCCGGTACAGTAGGTAATTTTTCTTTGCATTTTAATACAACTCCAGCTACCGCATCCGTACCTATTTCGTAATTACTATTATCAGAGAAAAAACAGTCCACACTTGCAGCATTACTGGTAATTGTAACCGAAGAATCATCTGTTGGTGAATTATATGTAGTCACGCCTATTGTTTCTTTTCCTGTCAGAGAGTCTGTTTGCACCGTTGTGTCCCGACCAAGATATAGATTATTATCTCTGTTGTCTCCAACTTTATTTCCAGTAATCTCTACCTCACCACCCAAAGTTATTGCATATCCTCTTGCTACTAAAACACCGCCTCCATTTGAAATAGCCGTGTTATTGGTAATCTTAGCCGTACCACTCATTTTAAAAGGTTCTTGCGATGCATGCTGTACTCCTCCACCATTCTTTTCTGATTTATTACGAGTTATTTCACCTCCGGACATCTCAAATGTGCCATCCTCATTACATACCCCTCCACCATACTCTTTTGTTTCATTATCAGTTATTGCTCCTCCAGACATCTCAAATGTGCCACTTTTATAATATACTCCTCCACCACTAGATTGTGATTTATTCTTGGTTATTGTACCTCCGGACATAGTGAATGCATCTGCTTTGTTATACACTCCTCCACCTGACGCATTTGCTGCCGAACCGGCTGCTGTATTACCGGTTATTGTTCCTCCGGACATAGTGAATGTTCCACTCTCCTTATAGACACCTCCACCACACATTGCTTTATTCCCACTAATCGTTGTTCCGTCAGACATAGTGAATGTTCCACTCTCGTTGTAGACACCTCCACCCCAATTAATGGTAGTATTATTAGAGATTTCGCCTCCAGACATAGTGAATGTTCCACTTCCATTATATACTCCGCCACCGCTATATGTGGACTTGTTATTATAAATAGTTCCACCTGTCATGGCAACTTTCGTTCCTTGAATAAATACACCGGCACCGTACTTTGCTTCATTATCGCTGATTTCGCCGCCGTACATCTCAAAGTTGTACTTATACCCTCCAGAGTCAGAAACGTATACTCCTCCTCCAAGATCAGATGTTTTATTATTGCATATCATTCCATCGTACATCTCAAATAGGGACTGAGCATTAACACCACTACTGTTGTTACCGGAAATCTTTCCATTATACATGATAAAAAATCCAGCATTATAAACACCTTCACCGCTTACTCCTTTCGCATGAGTAATAGTTCCAACCGTTTTCTGACAATCCGTAAGGGCAAAACTAGTGTTTTCGTTTATTCTAATAACAGCATTCCCACCGAAGCTACCATCAATCGCTTCAGTATTGCGCGTAATACTGTGTCCATTCAGGCATAATTCTACGCCACTTGGGCAGTCCCATACACTGTTAATCGTTATATCCTTTGTCAGATAATACTCACCACTTTTCGTTATTTTGCTAAGATCGTCAATCCCTGTCCATGTCTGCGTCGTATGATGATTGGTATGACTTTCAGCCGAAAGTTCTCCTGTACCACATTCGCAATGTGTATGCGGAACATTCTCCTCACTCTGTTCTGCTGTCACGCCCGGCTCACTTTCCCCTTCAGCCTTCGCATGCACTGTTCCACCCGGTACTGCCGGAACAACACCTGCTACCATTCCGAATACCAGTAAACCGGAAAGTATTTTTGCAATTCCTTTGCTCATTCTCTTTTTTCTTATCATGTGTATTCTCCTCCTGCATTTGTTTGTTTTTTCACAATATGTCACTTTACCATTTTTTTCATTTTATCACAGCGTTCATCCAAAACCCGGATTTCGGCGTGAGTTGTAATTATATGGCGTGAATTGTAAGATGCAGGCTTGCTTTGGTTTTCCGAATTTTTTATAATGGATGTATCATAACTGTGAAACAAGGAGGACTGCACATGCTGCTTCAGATTTTAACTTATACACACCACTTAACGACGATGCTGTTTGGCATTTTTCTGTCCGCCTTTTTTCTCGGTGTAAAACAGAATAAGAAAAATGTCTGCATTCTTCTTGGCGGTGGAGCAGTATCCGGACTTTTCTTTCTGATCTGCAATACGGTATTCGGTTCGTTGTTCACGGAAGCCGTCTATCCGATTTTCGTGCATCTGCCGCTTTTTTTGCTGCTGGTATTTTATTACCGTTTCCGCTGGCTGCCTTCCATAATCTCTATCATGACCGCCTATCTGTGCTGCCAGTTCAGCAACTGGGCAGGTATTTTTGCCTTATCCCTGAGCGGATTGGACTGGGTTTATTATCTGGTAAGGATTATCGTGACTGTTGCCGTTTTCGCTTTCTTAAGCCGGTATCTGTGCCAGACTACCGCACTGCTTTTTGCAAAATCTGACCGGGAGCTGTATATCCTCGGGGCAATGCCATTTGTCTATTATGTGTTTGATTACTCTACCACAAAGTTCTCCATGCTTCTCTACTCCGGAAATAAGGTGGTCGTGGAATTTCTCGCATTTGCCATGTGTATTTCCTATGTCATTTTCCTGTTCGTCTATTTTCAGGAATATGAGCTGAAAAACCGCGCTGAACAGTACGGTCAGCTTACCAATATGCAGTTGAACTCCCTGCATTCGGAGATCGAGCAGGTCCGCAGCAGCGAACAGCGCATGAAGATCCTGCGGCACGACATGCGCCATCATCTTGCCGCCATCCAGACTTTTATCTCCCAGCAGGAACCGGAGCGCGCACTTGATTATATTCAGGAGATCAATAAGCAATATGACGACACTGTCATCCACTCTTTCTGCAGAAATGAGCTGCTGAATTCGGTTCTTTCCATTTACCAGACACGGTTTGCGGAAAATCAGATCGTTTTTGACGTACAGATCCAGACTTCGCAGACACTCTGCTGCTCTGAGATGACTTTCTGTGCGATCCTTTCCAACCTTCTGGAAAATGCCATGCATGCGGTCACGAAGCTCCCTGTGGAAAAACGTATCGTGCATCTGAGCATTTTCGAAAAGGGAAACCACCTTCTGATCCTGCAGAAGAATCCGGCTTCAGAGACACCTGTTTTTTCAAACGGTATCCCGGTTACAACGGCAAAGAATCACGGTATCGGTGTCCAAAGCGTCATTTATTATGTCGAGAAGGAACATGGACAGTACCAGTTTTACATGGAAGGTGAGGACTTTGTAGTCCGCATTATTCTTTAAGCGAGGAAATTTATTATGGTAAAGATTGCGATTTGTGATGATGAAACTGAATTTTTGGATCTGCTTTCAGACAGTCTTGATTCCTGGTGCCGGGCGCATCAGCTGACACTGCAGCTCTACCGGTTCACAAACGGTGACGAACTGATCTCCGCACACAGGGCTTATGGCATGGATCTGATCCTGCTTGATATGATCATGCCCCTTTTGAGCGGCATGGATACCGCCCGCGAACTGCGCCAGCATGACCCGCACGTTCCGATCATTTTTCTGACTTCCTCACCGGAATTTGCGCTGGAATCTTATGAAGTCCGCACTTTCTGGTATCTGTTGAAACCTCTTGACGAAGTGCGTTTCCACGCGGTCCTTGACAGCTGGTACGAAGTCCACAAGGCTTCCATGGCTCATTTCGCGGCAAGAACAGATTCCGGCTACCAGTCGATTTATTTTCAGGATGTCGAATATCTGGAAGCGCAGAATAAGAATGTGTTAGTCACATTGAAAGACGGCTCGGTGATCTCCATAAAAGAACCCTTTCACCAGTGTGAAACAATTTTCACAGTGGAAAAAGGGTTTTATAAATGCCACCGCAGCTATATTGCAGCGTTAAGCTGCGTGGAAAAGTTCGGTAAAACCTCTCTCTTCACAAAATCCGGCGCACAGATTCCGATTTCAAGAGACAATTACGCTAATTTTAAGGATGTTTATTTTTCCTATATGTTTCCGCAGGAATGATCCGGCTATTGGATCCCGAAGGACGCAAGCTTCATGTCCTCGTTGAACGCCAGTGTGTAATGCACCTCGATGTTTTCATACTCTGCGGTCACGTAAACGGCTGCGATATGCGCACCTCTCTGTATGATCTCCGCATCCTGCATTGTTTCAATGGAAACAAAATCTCCCCAGTCTTCCGAGATCCGCGCCTTTCCCTCGTCCATGCGCTCTTTGTTCATGATCTCCTGCATGTCCGGGACAACAAGGCTTTGCAGGGTGTCAAAATCCTCTGCATTTAAAAGCCCTATGATTTTTTCCGCCTGTGCTTTCACTTCCTCTTCGCTGAACACTTCACTCTCTGCCAGCGCTTTGTTCTGCGGCTGCATCCAGTAAGTTGCAACGGATGCTGCCACAAGGATCACTGCGACAATGATGATGTTGCGGATGCGCTTTTTCTTCTGCTCCGGTGTCAGCACTTTTTTTGTTTTTATCTTACTCATTTTTCTCTCTGCACTTTCTTTTTTCTGCATATTAGTCCCTGATCGCATCCAACGCATTCGAAATATCTGCGATCAGATCTTCCTTATCCTCTAAACCGAGACTTATCCGGATCAGCTCTGCCGGAACACCAGCCTCTTTCAGCTGTTCATCTGTCATCTGTCTGTGCGTGGAGGTTGCCGGATTCAGACAGCAGGTTCTTGCATCTGCCACATGTGTCTCGATTGCTCCAAGCTTTAAGTTCTGCATAAAAGCAGACGCAGCCTCCCTGCCGCCCTTTAATCCGAATGAAACGACACCGCATCCGCCGTGTGGCAGGTATTTTCTGGCACGTTCATAGTATTTGCTGGAAGGCAGTCCCGGATAGTTCACATAGGCTACCTTTGGATGTTTTTCCAGAAATTCTGCAACTGCCTGACCGTTTTCCACATGCTTAGGCATACGCACATGCAGTGACTCCAGTCCAAGGTTTAACAGGAATGCATTCTGTGGCGACTGGATGCATCCGAGATCACGCATAAGCTGTGTTGTACATTTTGTGATGAATGCGCCCTCATTGCCAAATTTTTCTGCATAGGTCACGCCATGGTAGCTCTCATCCGGTGTACAAAGTCCCGGATATTTGTCTGCGTGTGCCATCCAGTCGAATTTTCCGCTGTCAACAATCGCACCGCCTACTGCCGCACCATGTCCATCCATGTATTTGGTGGTGGAGTGTGTCACAATATCCGCACCCCACTCAAATGGTCTGCAGTTGACCGGAGTTGGAAATGTATTGTCTATGATAAGAGGTACGCCGTGCGCATGTGCTGTTTTTGCAAAGAGCTCAATATCTAATACTGTCAATGCTGGATTGGCGATCGTCTCGCCAAACATCAGCTTTGTGTTCGGACGGAATGCAGCGTTCAACTCCTCCTCCGATGCGTCAGGAGACACGAAGGTTGCCGTGATCCCCATTTTGGCAAGCGTAACTGCAATGAGGTTGAAGGTTCCGCCGTAGATCGAGGATGATGCCACAATATGGTCTCCACTCTCACATATGTTGAATATGGCAAAAAAGTTCGCTGCCTGTCCGCTTGAGGTCAGCATTGCGGCTGTGCCGCCTTCCATTGCAGCGATCTTGGCTGCGACATGATCATTGGTCGGATTCTGCAGCCGTGTATAGAAATATCCGGATGCCTCAAGATCAAACAGTTTTCCCATGTCCTCGCTGGTGCTGTATTTGAAAGTGGTAGACTGGATGATCGGGATCTGCCGCGGCTGTCCATTCCCCGGGGTATATCCTGCCTGTACACATTTTGTGCCTATTTTATAATCGTTCATTTTATTTTCCATGCCTTTCCGCAATCTGCCCTTCGTATCCGGCAGTCACATTATTGTCAAACTGATCTGCGCCATGATCTCTGCTGCAGATCATCAGTATTATTACTGTAGCATTATAAGCGCCGTTTTTCAAGAATTGTTTTTCCTGTCTGCCCGGAAGTAAAACACTTGCAGAAGTATGTTATTTTCGATAGTATATAAGTATCAGATGTACGGATACAGGTTGAGTCAGAACAGGTGATTGTCTGATCGATCCGGAAGATAAAAGGAGGAATCCTCATGACCGAGCAGGAGATCAAGGATATTTTACAACAACAGAACCACTTTTTTTCCAGTGGCAAAACGATCCCGGCGGAATTCCGCCTGAAACAGTTAGAAAGTCTGAAGGAGGCTATGATTCGCCATGAAGCCGACCTCGCTGCGGCATTGAAGGAGGATCTTGGAAAGAGCCGTATGGAGAGCTATATGTGTGAGACCGGGCTGACGCTGTCAGAGCTTACCTGGATGCAGAAGCATCTACGCAGCCTTATGCGCAGCAAACGTGTTTCCACCCCGGTCGCCCAGTTTGCAGCAAAGAGCTTCCGCTCCCCTTCCCCTTACGGAACCGTGCTGATCATGAGCCCATGGAATTACCCGGTGTTACTGACACTCGATCCGCTGATCGATGCCATAGCAGCCGGGAATACTGCGGTCGTAAAACCAAGCGCCTACGCCCCTTGCACGTTCGATGTCATGAAAACCATGATCGAAGAATGTTTTCCGGCACATTATGTTGCAGTGGTCGATGGCGGCCGCGCAGAAAATCAGGCATTGTTACAGCAACGTTTTGACATGATCTTTTTCACCGGCGGAAAGACTGTCGGACGGGAGGTACTCCGCCATGCGGCTGAATATTTAACCCCTGTCACGTTAGAGCTTGGCGGAAAGAGCCCATGTATCGTTGACTCCACCGCTAAGATCCGGCTTGCCGCAAAGCGTATTGTCTTCGGCAAGTATTTAAACTGCGGACAGACCTGTGTTGCGCCGGATTATATTCTCTGTGACAAACGCATCCGTGATGAGCTTATCACTGCGATTTTAGCTGAGATTGAAAAGCAGTTTGGGAAAGAACCTCTGAAAAATCCGAATTATGGAAAGATCATCAACGAAAAGCATTTTGAACGCATTCTCGGGCTGATCAATGGGGAAAAGCTTGTATACGGAGGACAGTCAGAGCCTGAATCGCTCCGCATTGCGCCTACCGTTCTCAATAATATTACGTGGGACGACGCTGTGATGGGCGAAGAGATCTTTGGACCACTGCTTCCGATCCTCACCTTCGACACATTAGACGAAGCGCTTGATACCGTGGAATCCCACCCTCATCCGCTTGCGCTTTATTTTTTCAGTGAGGACAAGGCTGCACAGAAGAAGGTCTTAGATACCTGCCGTTTTGGCGGCGGCTGTATCAATGACACGATCATTCATCTTGCAACGAGCGATATGCCATTCGGCGGTGTCGGTGAGAGCGGCATGGGCAGCTACCACGGCAGGGTTGGATTTGAAACCTTCAGCCATTACCGCAGTATTGTCGATAAGAAAACGTGGATGGATCTGCCGATCCGGTATCAGAAATATACCGGATTGAAAGAAAAGATGATGCGGATGTTTTTGAAATAAAGGGGATTATACTCCCCTTTTATTTCCCTGTCTGCTGTGCTTTAGTTATTATATCTTTAATGTCCTCGACTCCTTCTATTCTGTTTATGCCAAAACATTTCTTACCGGCATCCTTTAGAGAAGCTCCAATATGATATCCTTCTTTACCATCTATAATCAGAAACCTATCATGAAAAGATGCTGTTTTTTTTACGGTAAGTGTTGGATACTGTGCATTAAAATTTGCTATATCCTGAGCCGATAACTTTGTATTAGGCAACGTGTATGTATAAACATTCACCCCTATATTCTTCTTAGCCAAAATGTTCAAAGTAATAATATCAATATATCCGTCAATAAGAATTATCTCCTTTTGGGCATGAGTAATAATATTTGTGAGTAAACTGAAAGCATCAAATATCTGTCCGTCAAAAAAAATCTTCTGACATTCCTCTTCATGATTGGATATATATTCAAATATTTTTGTAAAATTTTCCTCCGCATCTTTTTGTAATTCCAGTTGTTTCAGTTCAACAGCATTAATCCTTTCAAACAAAAGAGCATTGCTTGAAATAAAATGCCGCATTTCGCGAAATGCACGCATTATAAAAATACTTTGTTTTTCTGCAATTTCACCACTTAACACTGTCGCCAACATATAAATTCCCTGTTCGGTAAAAACATGGGGTAAATATCTGCTTTTGGGATTTATATTTGCGGTCGGAAATTTCGACCGCAAATCGTTTACTTCCTCCCTCGTCATTTGAAACATAAAATCTTCCGGAAATCTATTTTTATTATTCTTTACTTGTTCATTTAGTCTTTTCACTGTATAACCATACAGTATAGCCAGATCACAATCTAACATTATCTGTTTTCCGCGAATCGTATATATTAATTTTGATAGTTCAATATCCTGCTGCAGTAATGTTGGTCTCTCAACTATATTGGTAATTTCGTTCATCAAATTTCCTCTCTGGTTATTTTGAAGTTCCAAAACAAAACCTCAAATCCGAATCACAATATACAAATTCATTTTATATTTCTTCAAGACTTTGTATCTTCTTTAAAGCCTCCATATAAGCCATCAGACGCTTCTGCTGTTCTTCCTTAAGTCCATGATAATCTTGAACCAATTGAATATCATAAGGCGTAAAACAACTCTCACGACTTGTAACATTAATGTTTTCTTCATCCTCGATACCTTTTCCAGTAAGAAGTTGTTCTGGTGTTATCTGCAATACATTACAAATATCCATGATCTTATCTGCAGTAGGATTTGTCTTTCTTTTTTTCCATTCGCTGATGGTACTGGTCGCAATCCCAACCTGTTTTGCAAATTCAGCCTGTGTCATATTTCTGTCTTTCAATACTTTTAATATTCTCTCGCTGATCGTCATTTTATTTTCCTCTCGTTTTTATTCATATATATAAATTTCATATCTATGGATATATCTTATCACATTATATTCTTGTACTCAATATGAAAACAATTTTATATTTTCTCTTTTAGATAGAAAAAAGAACCGATTTCTCGATTCTTCTTTTCCAAACTCTATATTCACATTATACACTCCAATTTTTATACATAAAACTGTAATGCAAGTTCATTATAATGCAGTATGTCTTCCACTTCTGCAAGCCGTGTCCGGATTTTTTCTGACGCCGGCTGTTTTTCAAGATTCTCCTTGATGCCTGTGTATATGAGCTTTTCTTTTTCAAGAAAAGTTTTCAACACAGGATGGCGGTTTTGCAGGAGTAATCCCCCATAAAGGTCTGAAAGTTTCAACTCTTCCGAAGCTTTCTGTGCATTTTCACCCTGATACTGCACTTTCATCATCGGATAGAATTTTCCATCTTCATACACCATGTCCTCTGCGAGAATGGTATATCCCTCTTCTCTTAAGAACTCACGGACACGCTCGATCTCGGACTGCGGCTGCAGGATGAGTTCTTTTGCAGACTGACAGACTTTTTCCCCGTCTTTTAAAATATGCATGACAAGTCCGCCTCCCATACCGGCGATGAGGACAGCTTCCACCTCGCCGGGTTTCAAAGCTGCCACACCGTCTGAGAGACGTGTCTGTATGTATGCCTGCAATCCATATAAAGCAATATGTTCTTTTGCCCGCTCTAACGGTCCTTCATTGATATCCATGGCAATTGCAGCTGGAATTTTCTTCTGCTGTAACAGATAGATTGGAATATATCCGTGATCTGTTCCAACATCTGCCAGTGTATATCCCTGTGTGACAAGAGCTGCGGCTGTCATTAAACGATTTGAAATCTTTACCATTTTACTCTAAGTAATCCTTTAATTTGCGGCTTCTGCTTGGATGACGGAGTTTGCGGAGCGCTTTTGCTTCGATCTGACGGATACGCTCACGTGTTACATTGAACTCTTTTCCAACTTCTTCCAGTGTTCTTGCACGGCCGTCCTCCAGACCAAAACGGAGTGTCAGAACTTTCTGCTCTCTCTCGGTCAGTGTTCCAAGTACTTCCTCCAACTGCTCTTTCAAAAGGGTAAATGCGGCTGCATCGGCCGGAACAGGCACATTATCATCCTGAATGAAGTCACCTAAGTGGCTGTCCTCCTCCTCACCAATCGGAGTTTCCAGAGAAACCGGCTCCTGGGAAATCTTTAAGATCTCACGCACACGCTCTACCGGCATATTCATCTCTGCTGCAATCTCTTCCGGACTTGGCTCACGTCCTAACTCCTGAAGTAACTGTCTGGAAACACGGATCAGCTTATTGATCGTCTCAACCATATGAACCGGAATACGGATCGTTCTCGCCTGGTCTGCGATTGCTCTTGTGATTGCCTGACGAATCCACCATGTTGCATAGGTAGAAAATTTATATCCCTTGCGGTAGTCAAATTTTTCCACAGCTTTGATCAGACCAAGGTTACCTTCCTGGATCAGATCGAGGAACAGCATACCGCGTCCCACATATCTTTTTGCAATGGAAACAACCAGACGCAGGTTTGCCTCTGCAAGACGTTTCTTTGCCTCATCACCCGCATCAAGATCCTTCTGTAAATTCTTGATTTCTTCTTTGATCTCTGCAAGTTCTTCCTCTGTTGCATTCTCTTCTCTGCTCTTTAAGATTGCGATCTTTTCCTTCGCCACAGCACCGGCTTCCATATTTTTTGCCAGCTCGATCTCTTCCTCTGCACTTAAAAGAGGTACTTTACCGATCTCCTTCAAATACATACGGACCGGATCTTCAATGGACACGCCATCCGGCACGGAAAGGTCGATTTTTTCCACTTCGATCTCGTCTTCATCATCTACATCGAGTAAAATTTCATCATCAGAATCATCATCTGTGATCCGAAGTACATCGATATTGTTTGCTTCCAGAAAATCAAGAATTTTATCAAACTGCTCTGCTTCTAACTGCATGTCCGCAAAGAAGTCGCTGATCTCCTGGTATTCCAACATGTTCTTTTTCTTTTTGGCCAAGGCTAACAGATCTTTTAACTTCTGCTGAAACTTTTCTTTTGCAGCTTCATCCATCACTGCTGCTTCTTTTTTGGTTTCCTTTACCTCGTTTTCTGTCTTTTTTGCCATTTTGGTTCATCCTCTCAAGTTTTCTACTATTTTGTCCCTAATCAATGGAAATATGCAATTTCTCCAATTCTTCCAGGTCACGTTTATCTGTTACAAGCTGCATCAGACCAGCCATATCTGTCGGTGCCAAATGCTCGGACCGATACTTGATACTGTTTTGTTTGATGCGGATAATGGTCTCTTTCAATGCCTTCTCCCGGTCTTCTTTTGACTCGACCTCATGGATTCTTGCATTGAAAAGCGCCGCAATCTCTTTCTGTGCCTCCTCATCAGGAAACATGCTGACGATCTTCGCCGGGTTTGCTTCTCCGCTCTCCTCAAACTGCTGGAATAATACTTCAGCTACCTTATGATATATCTCCTCCGTAAAATCCTTCGGTGCGATATATTTTTTTATCTTATGATATAATCCGGTATTCTCTATGAGCCATGTCAAAAGAAGTTTCTGGGATTGCTTCATCCCATCTTCTTTTTTGATTCCTCTGGCGGAGGCGTTTTTCTCATTGATACCGGTTTTTAACTGGGTTGGTTGTTTTCGGATGCCTTCCATCTGCATTCCGTATTTACCGACAAGCCGCTGTAAATCCTGCGTTGGCAGCATATATTTTTCCGCGACTGCCTGAATGTAAATATCACGCTCGATTTTTTCTGTGAAGGAGCATAGTTTCTTTGCCACTTCATGATAAAAGGCTGACTTGCTCTCCGGATCTTTCATGTCGTACTGCTGCTCTAAAATGCGTATCTCAAACATAAAGCTGTTCTCTGCATGATCGATACGATCCTGATACGCCTCTGCTCCCAAAGCCTTGATAAATTCATCCGGATCTTTGTGCGGACGCATATTAATTACCTTTGTCGTAATCCCTACTTCCTTTAAGATTGGAATCGCCCGGAGTGCAGCTTTCACCCCTGCGCCGTCACTGTCATAGGTTAAATACACTTCTTTGGTGTACCTTTTTAACAGATTCGCATGTCCTGCCGTCAGCGCAGTTCCAAGTGATGCCACCGCATTGTCAAATCCTGCCTGATGCAGCGCGATCACATCCATATATCCTTCACACAATAAAAACTGTGGTTTCTTTGTGGTCCTTGCAAAATTAAGTCCATACAGATTCCGGCTCTTATCAAAAATCGGTGTTTCCGGTGAGTTCAAATACTTCGGTTCTCCATCGCCCATCACTCGTCCACCGAAACCAATGACTTTGTTGTGGACATCCATAATCGGAAACATGGCACGGTTCCAGAATTTGTCATAGCCGCCGCGTCTCTCGTCGATCGTCACAAGCCCCGACTCTTTTAAAATCTCATCCTCATACCCTTTGGAACGGAGATACCGGTATAAGTCATCACTGTACTGATCCGAATATCCCAGACCAAACTTTTTCATGGTCTCCTCAGACAATTCTCTTTTCTGGAAATAAGCGAGTGCATGTTTTCCACGGTCATTCCTCAATAATGTATAAAAATATCTGGCTGCCTCTTTGTTGATCTCCAACAGCCGCTGTTTTTTATCTGCCTCTCTCTTCTGTGCGGCAGAATATTCCTGCTTTGGCAGGGCAACACCTGCCCGGTCCGCCAAGGCTTCCATTGCCTCCCCGAAGGTAAAGTTTTCATACTGCATCATAAATGTGAAAACATTCCCTCCGGCTCCACAGCCGAAGCAGTAGTACATTTGTTTATTCGGAGAAACAGAAAACGATCCTGTTTTCTCATTATGAAAAGGACACAGTCCAAAATAGGTGCTTCCCTTTTTCGTCAGATGCACATACTGTCCGATCACATCCACGATATCATTTCTGGAACGCACTTCTTCAATTATATCATCCGAAAAATATGGCATACTGCGTGTCCTCCTTTCCTATTAATATCCGTCTACCTGCCAGGCCTGCGCACGCCGCAGGCTATATTAGCTTAGTAACCATCCACTTGCCAGGCCTGCGGCAGGAAGTATTCGCTGAATTTGGTAATGGCGTACTGGTCGGTCATGCCCGCAATGTAATCGCAGATCACGCGCTCCGTCTTTTCCCCTTCATCAAGCATGGCGAGGTATTTTTCCGGCAGAAACTCAATGTGGTCTTTGTAGAATCCGAAGAGCTGCCGGATCATTGCCTTTGCCTTCACTTCCTCACCCTTGGCAATTGGATTTGTGTATACATGATCGAACATAAAATGGCGCAGCTCAAACATGGCTTCCTGAATATCTGCTGACATCCGGATGTCATCCTGATCCATGCTGTTCATGATCACGTTATGTATGAGTGTATTTAAGCGCTGTTTTGTGGTAAAACCTAATGTTTTCCGGATCTCTAACGGAATATCATCCTCCGTCAGAATCTCTGCACGGATCGCATCATCCACGTCATGGTAAACATAGGCGATTTTATCTGATAAGCGGACAACTTTTCCCTCTAAAGTATGTGGCATGGACTTGGACTGATGATTTAAAATGCCATCCCGCACTTCCCATGTCAGGTTTAAGCCCATGCCGTTTTTCTCAAGTTTTTCCACGATACGGACACTCTGCTCGTTGTGCCGGAATCCGTCTTCACAGATTTCGTTTAACACATACTCTCCGGCATGGCCAAACGGCGTATGCCCCATATCGTGTCCCAGTGCAATTGCTTCCACCAAATCTTCATTCAGACGCAGCGCTTTCGCAATCGTTCTCGCATTCTGCGATACCTCTAAGGTATGGGAAAGTCTTGTCCTATAGTGATCTCCCTTCGGTGTCAGAAAAACCTGTGTCTTATTCTTCAACCGCCGGAATGCCTTACAATGCAGTATTCTGTCCCTGTCTCGCTGAAAAACAGGCCGGACATCGCACTGTTCTTCCTCGCGTTCCCTGCCTTTCGTGTTCACACTGAGCGTTGCATAAGGACTTAATGTTTCCCGCTCCATTTTTTCAAGTTCTTCCCGTATTGTCATATGTATCACCTCTCTGATATCTGACAGTCTCTCCCGAAGCACCATATAAAAAATCGTTTCAATAAAATCTCCATATTTTTATTATTCGGCAGGATTTTTCAATTTCCTTTATTTTTTATAAAATTCATACAATTTTTTTATTTCAGATAATTCATGGCATCTAAAAGATTGCTCACACCGACCAGCTTGATACCTTTTACTTCTGTCATGGATTTTCTGCAGACTTCCGGTAGAATACAGACCTCAAAGCCAAGTTTTTTTGCCTCCTGCACCCGCTGTTCTGCCATATTTACCGCGCGGACCTCACCGCTTAATCCGACCTCGCCAAAACAGATGGTTTTCTCATCGATCGGTTTGTCCTTGTAACTTGAGATCAATGCAAGAACAATGCCAAGGTCGATTGCCGGCTCATTCATTTTGATTCCTCCTGCGATATTCACATAGGCATCACAGTCACCCAGCTTTAAGCCCAGTCTTTTTTCCAGAACCGCCATCAGAAGATTGACACGGTTAAAATCCGTTCCTGCCGCTGTTCTTCGCGGAATACCAAAATTACTGTGACATACAAGTGCCTGCACCTCCAAAAGGATTGGTCTAGTCCCTTCCATGGAACATGCCACAACAGAGCCGGACGCTCCCTCCGGCTTGCCGCTCAACATGTATTCAGACGGATTTTCCACTTCCACAAGTCCGTCCTGCCGCATCTCAAATACACCGATCTCATTTGTGGAGCCAAAACGGTTTTTTACACCTCTTAAAATACGGTAAGCCGCATGCCTGTCTCCCTCAAAATAAAGCACGGTGTCTACCATGTGTTCTAACACCCTCGGTCCTGCCACCACTCCCTCTTTCGTCACATGTCCCACAATGAAAATGGAGATTCCCATTCCCTTTGCGATCTGCATCAAAACACCTGTGGACTCGCGCACCTGTGATACACTGCCCGGTGCCGAGGAAACCTCTTCGTTAAACATCGTCTGGATGGAATCGATTACAACGATCTGCGGTTTTTCCCGGTCAATGACTGCCTTTATGGTGTCAAGATTTGTCTCACACAGCAGTTTCAGACTGTCCCCGAAATTTCCGATACGCTCTGCACGGATCTTGATCTGCTGCAAAGATTCCTCCCCGGAAATATAGAGCACTTTTATGTTATGCTCCGACAGATTCCTGCACACCTGAAGCAGCAATGTGGATTTTCCGATTCCGGGATCACCTCCCACTAACACCATGGAACCCTGCACAATACCGCCGCCAAGTACACGGTCTAATTCTTTCATGTCTGTTGACACACGCTTGTCATAGGTCATCTCGATCTGGGACAAAGGCAGTACCTTTGCCTCTGACGATGTCGTTTTCTGCTTTGCCAGTGTGCCCGCACTCTTTTTGTCCACCACTTCTTCTACAAATGTATTCCATTCCTTACATCCCGGACACTGCCCCATCCATTTGGACGATTCGTATCCGCAGGACTGGCAGAAAAAAATACTTGTTTTTCCTTTTGCCATAAAACCTTCCTTTATTGACAGCAAAAGGAGTTGCCGTTTCTGACAACCCCTTATCATTTCTTAGCATTTCTGAATCTGAACTTCTACCGGTTTCTCTCCAAGTTCCACACTGACGGTCAACTTGCCACCGAGATTTGTTTTCATCTTACCTGCGCTTGCTCCGTCCACTGTAATTTCATACTCAGTCTCTTCTTCTAACTCCAGTGTGATCTGAGCATCTTCCGGTCCTTCCACGGAAAAAGAAATTCCTGTGTCCGTTGCATTCAAATGATATGCCGCTGTTCCCGGTACGGATTCATAAACAAACATACCATTACGCTCCAGCTTTGTGATGTCTTTGTAAGTTTTTACCTTATAAAGATCTCCCTGATGCCCGAAGTTATCAAGCTTTGCCTTTGCATCCAGAGTGTAATCTCCAAAACTGATCGTTCCATCTGCTTCTGAACGAATTAATTCACTAATAGCGCTCATCTTTTCCTCCTGTGGTACAGTCCTTCTCTGCCTGCTGCACCGTAAAAATTTTGTAAAATCATTATAGCTCAACTACATTTCGATTGCCAGCATTTTCATCATTTTTAAGGATTTTTTTATTTTTGTGTTACTGTTCCTTTACTTCAAAAACAACTGCATTCTTTTTCGTAGTGACGATCACTTCATCACCCTTTTTCACCTTGCCGTCTAAGATTTCTTCTGCAAGCTGATCCTCGATCTCATTCTGGATTTTGCGGCGGAGTGGTCTTGCTCCATATTTCGGTTCGTATGCTTTTTCCACAATATAATTTTTCACGCTGTCACGCACATGAAGTGTGATATCCATCTGGCTCTTACAACGGTCTGTCAGATCTTTCAACATTAATGTGACGATCTGTTTCATATCATTTTTGTTCAGTGAACGGAATACGATGGTCTCATCAATACGGTTTAAGAACTCCGGTTTGAAAATCCTGCGCACTTCCTCCATCACACTGTTTTTCATGCGCTCGTAATTCTGCTTTTCATCATCAGAAGATGCAAAACCAAGTTTTTTCGGTTCCACAATGGACTGTGCTCCTGCATTTGATGTCATGATAATGATCGTATTTTTAAAGTCCACCTTGCGTCCCTGGGAATCCGTGATATGTCCATCGTCTAACACCTGGAGTAAAATATTAAATACATCCGGATGCGCTTTTTCGATCTCGTCAAACAAAATCACGGAATACGGATTCCTGCGCACTTTCTCGCTGAGCTGACCGCCGTCCTCATGTCCGACATATCCCGGCGGGGAACCGATCATTTTAGAAACACTGTGTTTCTCCATGTACTCCGACATATCCACGCGGATCATCGCCTGTTCATTGCCGAAAACAGCCTCCGCCAGTGCCTTGGAAATCTCCGTTTTACCTACGCCTGTAGGTCCTAAGAACAGGAACGAACCGATTGGTCTTCTCGGATCTTTTAAACCGACACGTCCACGTCTCACCGCTTTTGCCACAGCCGTCACAGCTTCTTCCTGACCAACGACACGTTTGTGCAGCGTTGCCTCTAATTTTTTCAGGCGGGCTGCCTCGCCTTCTGCCAGTTTCTTCACCGGAATTTTTGTCCAGCCGGAAACAACATCTGCCACATCATCCTCTGTGACAGACAGATTCTTTCTGCGGATCTCACGCTGCGCTTTTTTTGTCTGCTTCTCAAGCTCTGCTTCCAATGCTTCTTTTTCTTCCTTGCACTGTTTTGCAAGCGCAATATCGGAATTGCTCAGAGCATCCTCTAACTGTAATTCTTTTTCTGTGATCTGATTTCTCAATTCCGCAAGTTTCTCTGTATGGTTAGACACGCCAAACCGCACTCTTGCTGCTGCTTCATCCATCAGATCAATTGCCTTATCCGGCAAAAAACGGTCATTGATATAGCGCGCTGACAGGCGGACTGCCGCCTCGACTGCCTCATCCGTGATCTTTACATGATGATGTGCTTCGTATTTACCGCGAAGCCCTTTCAAAATTGCAACTGTCTGTTCCTCGCCCGGTTCCTCCACCGTCACAGGCTGGAATCTTCGCTCTAGTGCAGCATCTTTTTCTACATATTTGCGGTATTCTGTGATTGTCGTTGCTCCCATGATCTGAATCTCACCACGGGCAAGTGCAGGTTTTAAAATATTAGAGGCATCAATCGCGCCCTCTGCGCCACCGGCACCGATGATTGTGTGAAGCTCATCGATAAACAGCAAAACATTTCCTGCTTTTGTCACTTCCTGAATCACTTTTTTGATACGCTCTTCAAATTCTCCACGGTATTTTGAACCAGCCACAATACCGGATAGGTCTAAAGATACCACTCTTTTTCCCTGAACAGAGTCCGGTACAAGGCCGGATACGATACGCTCTGCGATTCCTTCCACGATAGCCGTTTTACCAACTCCCGGTTCTCCGATCAGACATGGATTGTTCTTCGTTCTTCTGCTTAGAATCTGAATCACTCTCTGGATTTCTTCCTCACGTCCAACCACCGGATCCAGTGCTCCTTCCGTTGCAAGCTGTGTCAGATCTCTGGAATACTGATCCAACGTCGGGGTTCCCTCATTATTTTTCTTTTTTCCCGGACGGCCATTCTGAAATTCTTCGCGGTAAAGATTTGCATCTTCCCCCATCGCAATGAGAGTGTCCACAAAGACTTTCTGCATATTGACGGACAGCGTTGTCAGTAATCTGGATGCAACACAGTCTGTCTCTTTGATCATGGCAATCAGAATATGTTCTGTTCCAATGGCATCTGCATGGAATCTGACTGCCTCCTTCTCTGCATTCTCAAGAACTTTTGCTACTCTCGGTGAATAACCATCTGATTCTGCTACTGCTGTTCCCTCTGCCGGAGCGATCAATTCTTTGATCAGATCTACAATTTTATCTAACTCTACACCATTCTCATTCAGAATTTTTGCCGCTACTCCTGAATTTTCCTTCAATAGCCCAATCAGTAAGTGCTCGGTTCCGATATAATTATGATGTAATGATTTTGACATTTTGCCGGCGATATCAATCGCTTTTTTGGCTTTTACAGTGTATGGTAATTGCATGTTGTCTCCTCACATTATTTATTAGGTGATTGCAAACTCTCCTTAAGCTATTTCAAATTGTTCAAAATCAACAAAATTTTCGAAAACACGCTTCCGCTACGTGTCACTCGCAACGGTACTGCTCATTCTTCGCAGTACTTCGCAAATTCATATAAAATCTGCTTCGCAGATAGGAATTTGCTCACTCTTGAATCATCTTCGCACGGTCTGTGCAGTAAATGCACAGACCTGATAAAAAATGTCGCACCTGCCTTCTAAGTACCGGCGGTTCCCCAGTGTTTTCTCAAGCTTTTGTTGATTTTTCACAATTTAATTTACGTTATGAATGAGTTTCGCAATTATCTACATTCTATTTTATATTATAAATCATTTAGGTCGAAAACTTCCATTCCTTTTTCATTTTTTTGCGGCACATCCATTTTTTCATTTTCTATAGGTGATTTTTTCTCGGACATTTCTTCTGTCACTGGTTTCTTAGACGGGGATGGAATTTCATCCTCATAATCATTCCATTCGCGGTAAGCCCTATTGATTGGATGTTCTTCCTCGATGTACTCTTCCTCGTCATCGAAATAATCGTCCTCATCCTCTTCGAACTCTTGTGCTTCTTCTGTTTCTTCTGCTTTTTTCGGTTTCCTGGCTTTATTTGTTCTCGCTGTCTGCCCTGCTTTTGATGCTTTTTTTGTGTTCTCTGCGTTTTTCATTGGAGCTTCAGGGGATTTTTCGACAAATTCATCTTCCTCATCGCTCTCGTACTCTGACTCTTCGTTCTCAGAATCGTCGTCCTCTAAGAGTTCGTCTTTTCCTTTTTTCTTTCTGCCAAAGAGAACGATATTCAGGATGATCACAACTGCAATCGCCAATACAAAAATAATCACAGCGATCATGTTTCTGGAAAAGGATTTTGCATCTTTATATTTCTTTGAGAGTTCATCATACTCGCTCTGCAATGCTGCAAGATCATCCGAAGAGGAATCCGCTGTCTCTGTGATATTTCCATTCACACGCTGGTAAGTTCCTTCCGCTGCATCATACTGATACCAGCCTTCGGTTCCATCCTGGTTCACTCCATAAAAGATATAGAAATCAGACGCTTCCTCTCCATCCTCTGCCGGAAGCTGGTAAGCGGTCATCACGGTATTTTCCGGCATTTGCAGGGACACCTGCACATAACTCTCCGGCAGTACCGAATCAAGCGGTGCTAAAAGTGGGATCACATAACTGCTCTCCCCTGCTGTAAACTTCATAAAATCATAGACAACATCCCTGGTCTCATCATAAATAAAAAATCTGCCGGTCGTTGCGTCCACATTGTCTGTTTCCAGATAGATCAGAGAAATTGTTCCTTTGTTAAACGTCAGACCTCTGCATTCCGCTCCCCGGAAATTAACCGTTGCCTCTGTAAAATCAGCCGGAATCTGTTCCTCTGTAAAATTGTCTGCGATATGGTAGGTCGTGTTATTGATCACAACATCCGCCGCCGACACCGGAGTTTCCGTTGTGTCCACTTCCTCAGTATCTTCTGGAGTCTCGCTGTCACCATTTCCGTCGTCTCCGTTTTCACCGCCTGTAGTTGTCGTCTCACTTCCGGTGGTTCCTGCAGCCTGTCTTGTCACAGTGATTTTATAAGTGGCTGTTGTACCATTTTCTGCTTTTACGACAATCTGAACAACATTTGCCCCAACTGCAAGATTCGTATTTCCAGTCACAGACTCAATCGTTGCCTTTTCATTGACCGGTGTTGCACTCACTGCAATACTTGTCACGGAATTATCAACCGTTGCCGTGTACTTTGTGGTGCTTCCCTTAAAAGCCGGAGACAATGTTCCCGTTGAAATCGTCAGTGCTTTTAAGGAATTATCTGCGGATAAAGCTGCCGTATTGCTTCCGTTTCCCGCATTTCCATTGTTGCCGGAGCTTCCATTGTTACCGGAACTTCCGTTGTTCGTGCTGTTCCCACCAGCTGCTTCGTTTTTGACCGTTACAGAAGTACTGCTTCCTGCCATGGATTCCAGTTCCTCTGCCGTACTGAAAATAACTCCATCTGTAGCAGAGAGTGACAGGGATGCTTTCCCTGCCGCAATCGCTTTTAAAGTAACACTAAAGCTGTCATTTGCAACAGAAATGCTTCCGCCGCCACCACCATAAGTCGCCGTACAGCTCACAAATTCAAGAATACTGGCATCATAAGTCAAAACCATATTGGCATATGCGCTCTCTCCGGATGCTCCAAGTGCTTTTGCAGTTACCGTCACAGTCTGTCCAATATTTAAAGAACTGGCAGACACTGCGATCGTTGTTTTTCCGGAAGCTGCCTGCACATGCATCTGCGGTGTCATAAGGCAGATGCATAATGTTAACAGCGTAATGATCACACCTAATTTCTTTTTCATCTTAAATAACTCCTATCTATTCCTACAGCCTGTTACTGCTCAATCTGCGATACATTTACAATGTGTTTTTGTAAAAGAACAAGGTCTTTTACAGAAATGTTTCCATCCCTGCTCACATCCGCAGCCGTTGCATACACACCGGAAAGCGGTGATGTTCCAAGAATCTGCTTCTGCATCATAACCAGATCGACCACAGAGATTTTACCATCTCCATTGATATCGCCATAAATGACCACATCATACTGTTTGACCACGGCTCCGTTTGTATAGACTGCAATTTTATTTCCAGTACCTACTGCACCCGTATTCTCCGTGCCATCTGCTTTCAGTACTTTGACCGTACCGCTGCCCGCTGAGATATTGGCAAGCACAGAAGAAGCGCTTGTTCCAGGTGCAATACCTGTGATCACGGTATCTCCAAGTTTATAGGAGGTAGAAACAGATACGCCATCCGCAACCGTTGTTCCACCACTTTCCGGTGTCTGGGTATTGTCTGCTGCAGGCTGCTGTCTCACCACATTGATCGTGTAAGTCCGTGCCGAACCGCTCTGTGACATACAGGTAATATTGATTGTATTATTTCCGTAGTTTAATGCATAAGTTCCGGCTCCTGACACACCTGCTTTGGAAGCCACCGCGGAGGCTCCTACTGTCACGGAACTCACCTCTGTTCCAACGATCACGGAATAATCGGTCACTGCTCCCTGGAACGATGGTGTCAGGCCATATCCGGTTACACTGATCGAAGAAAGCCAGTTGTTCGGATTGCCACTGTCAGAAAAGGTCACTGCCGATTCCGGCATATTGCTGTACACCGGAATACAGAAAATAAATCCCTGGGATTTATCTGCATAGGCAATACTCATGCTCTTTCCCTCTGACATTGCCGCCTGAACATTTGTCATATACTGATGGGAATAAATGCTGTTCATGTTCACAACATTAAATTTCTGGAAATAAAGGGTGTTCTGTCCTTTTTTTACATAATTATTTCCCACGATATTAGCTCCGCCGTTGATCGATTTATAAATAGAATTCCATCCATTATTTTTTGCATAATTTAATCCGTTGACCGTAGCGGATGCTGTCGATGTCGTATATGCCCCAATGTTAAAATAATTATAATATCCATTATAGCCGGAATAATTTCCTGCGATCAGAGGACTTGTCCCTTTCGTTCCCTGTTCCTGCTTACATCTGGCAGCAAGGTGATAAGGACTGACACTTAAATTCTGTCCTGCCTCCATAAAGGTGTCCGCATAGCTTCGCGAAGCTCCATCTGTATCTGTATAGCTGCCACTCATAAAACTGCCCGAAAGAATGTTTCCAACTCCGGTCACATTCTGATATGGTGCATATTCCAATGTCTCAAACTGAAATATGTAAGTATCATTTAAGTAATTTCTCGGATCCATGCAATACGCTATGTAATTGGAAGAAGCACTCACCCAGCTTTTTCCATCATAACCATACCAGCTATTTGTTGCCCAGTCGTAGGCTCCTGCCTCCGTGGATTTTCTTGCATCATTGGAAGAACTCTGCACCAGATTCCTTCCGACTACACTCTCATTTGCAATGACGGTATTCCAGTCCAGTCCGGTCTGTACCGGAACGAACTGCCAGTTTGGATACTTCTGGTGCAATGCCAGAAGCGAATTGCAGTAGCTGTCCGGAAATCCCGCTGCTTTTAAGGATGCAACATACTCATCATCCGTCACCGTTGTGGTGTCTCCCTGCGATCCATCCGCAGAAGTCTGTCCGGTTACTGCCAGATAGGTTCCACAGATCCAGCCTGCATAATCCACACCATTCTTATTAAATGTCACATTGTACCACACAGTTCCATTTGTGGTTGTCTGTCCGAGTACATTGACTGTCTGATCTCTTTTTACCGTCGTGACCGGAGAATATGCCGTGCTCGCACCTGTCCTCACATAGACATTGCCGTTCGTGTTGGTGACAACTCCGGCTGCACCCTGTGCTGAATTATCTGTGATCGTACTTCCCGCAGAAGTATCCTCGGATGACAGCGTGATGAAATCAGACCTGATATAACCGGTCGATGACATTCCATTGTAGGAAATCTGTACTTTATACCACTTCATTCCATCCGAACCGTCCTCTTCATCGATCACGCGGACGGCTGTTCCAGCCGCCAGAGATGTGATTTTTTCGCCATTCACCGGAGATTTCCGCATCTGCACCGGACCATCGTTCAACACTCCTGCCGTCTCCGTGTAAGCATAACTTTCCACCGGCTTCACCGCTATCGTGGCTGTTGCTGCTGCCACGCCAAAAACCGTTGCAAAAATCAGGCTCCGCCATTTTCTCTGTTTTATATTAAGGTTTCTTCTCATTTTTCCTCCAGATGCCTTCGGTATTCCCCTAAAAAGGCACAGTAAATCAAGTTTATTATATTTAATTCACGATAGAGCGTCAACCTTAATCTGGTAAATATAGTAACTGATATGTATGATACAGCAAAGTGCTCAGATACTGTCTGAGCAGTAACGATGTTTTGTCCTTTTTTCCACCTTATCATTATTCAAAACTAACAATAATCCCCACAAGAGTCCTCCGATAGCCAGAAAGCTTCCCACGATCAAAGGCAGGTTATAAACATAAATCTTTGCCCCAGCCAGCACAACAATGCCAGCTACCATTCCAAGCGCTGCGATAAATGCAACAATACCGCATGTAAAAATAAATTCATAATCCAACTTTCTCATCCTTTTTTACATCCCATGGAAAACAGCTTTTGTCATCAATATAAACATCCGCATAAATCTTTCTTCCGTCTGATCCGTACCTTTCGATAATCTCCGGCAGATTCTCATTCACTGTATCAAATTCCAGTTCCCACTTCCTGCACCATTCCACTGCTTCCTCTAACTGATTTCCACAGCGGCACGTCCACAAAATAATCTGGCGTCCCTGCCTTCTCAATCCTTTCAGCAGTTCGATCAGTGCTGTATTCGGCTGTCCGATCTTTGGGAAGCAGTCCGTACAAAGTGTTCCGTCAAAGTCTACCGCAATAATCTGATATTCCGTTTTCATCTGCCATGCTCCTCACTTTCCGTCATTTTGCCCTCTTGCTGCTTCCCATTATCCATATTTTCTGTCCATTAATTCGGACAGTAAAAGACCACCTCACGAAAAATTTCATGAAGTGGTCTTTTTACCTTTCTTATATTTTGTTTTTTACGCAAATAATTTTTTTACCATTTCCGCATCAAACACAACCTGTTTTACATGGTCTACTTCAATCTGATACAGTGCATTGGCTGCTAGGTGCTCTGCCGCCTGCTCCAGATCACGGATTCCCGATGTATTCTTATACTGCTCGATCAGTTCGTCCAGTCCCTCCCCGGTCAGAACGATCTCGCCCTGCAGCAATCCGATTCTCTTTAATACTTTTGGCAGTGCAAATTTGGAGAAAATGATTTTTTTCTCTTCCTGCGTATAATCCGGGATATCGATCACTGCAAAACGTGACATCAGCGGGGCGCTGATATCTTCTTTTACATTGGCAGTTGCAATCGGATAGACACCGCCGGTCGGAATCATACATTCCATATAGTTGTCTGTAAATCCAAGATTATCTAATAAGGTAAGAAGTACGTCCGCCGGATTGCCGTTTCCTTTTCCGGATGCAGCCTTATCAAGCTCGTTGATGATGAATACAAGGTTCGACTCGCCAGCCATGGAAAATGCATCCATAATAATACCAGGCTTCGCATTTCCGTAGATACGGGAGCTTCCGGTCAACTGCTCCGGGTCATTGATGGAACTCATATCGAGTGTCGTCCACGGCAGTTTTAAAATTCTTGCCACCGCATAGGCAATCTGCGATTTTCCGGTTCCTGCCGGTCCGACAAGCAGAAGTCCATACGCTGGAAGTGTGTGTGTGCGGTTGATTTGGATGATAGTCTCCATGATACGCTGTTTTACTTTTTCCATTCCGTATAGTTCTTCATCTAAAATCCTGCGCGCTTCCACCGGATCGATTGCTTCAAAATAATTATTTTTCCACTGGATATTCGTCATAATGGAAAGTGCACGCTGCGCGTGGCGGCGTTCCTCGGCAGACACTTCGCTAGAACGTGCAACTGCTAAATTTCTTCTCGCCCACAGTCTGATATTGTCCGGCATGGTTCTTCCTGCGCAGTTTAAGAAATCCGAAATACTCTGGATACTGGTAAGCTTCATGCTGTCGCCGCTCTCGTCTAACTCTTCGTCCTCATCCTCCTGCTCCGGTGCACTGCTCGATAAAAGGCGTTCCATCACATACTGTAAAAATCCATCCGCCGCAGAGAGTTTCGTTCCACCGTGAAAAGCATTTTCCCTGATCTTGTACACGGCATAGCCGTCCGCCCTGTTTTCCCCGGACAAAAGAACGTTGATACGGTTCTCCCCAAGCCATTTGATCAGATTCACAAAACGTGCATCGATCCGCAGGATATTGGAACGGAATGTCTCGTCCTCCTCCTTAAACTCAAATGCTGTCCACTGGCTCTGGTTGCAAAATACTCCGGTGGAATGATGGCTCCACTGTTTTTGCTGATTGTCTAACACCAGGATCGGATCATCTGGTGTTTTTTCGGAACTGTCTGATGTAAATGCGGTATATGTACATACAAACGCTTCTTTTTCCTCTGAAGCGCTGCTGAAATCAAAAACTGGCATACTTTTTCTCTCCTTTATTCTCCGATACTCTTTTTCTGTACTTATCAAACCATAAAACAAAAAAATTTACAAGGAAGTTTTTCGATATACTTCCTATAAATATGAAACTTCTGCCATTCCTGCTAAAACTAATCATGGTCATATGAATACTGTAACGAATATTGACGTTACTGTTCACTCAGCACCTGAACACCATGCTGTTCAGGTGCGTATGAACGTGA
>ERZ773221.561-NODE-561-length-42460-cov-8.552600_pt1 | contig 42460 bp, 31 predicted proteins | sample MGYA00580994_ERZ773221 | MGnify/ENA primary metagenome ERZ773221 (study PRJEB29015, sample SAMEA2737758) | human gut metagenome | biome: human gut; feature: human-associated habitat; material: faeces | place: China | collected 2012 ... | reverse complement strand
AGCTTCCGCAGGGCCTTGGCCTCGATCTGGCGGATGCGCTCGCGGGTGACGTTGAACTCCTTGCCCACCTCCTCCAGGGTGCGGGTGCGGCCGTCCTCCAGGCCGAAGCGCAGCTTCAGCACCTTCTCCTCCCGGGGAGTCAGGGTGCTGAGCACGGACACCAGCTGCTCCTTCAGCAGGGTATAGCTGGCAGCCTCACTGGGCTCGGACGCGCCCTCGTCGGGGATGAAGTCGCCCAGATGGGAGTCCTCCTCCTCGCCGATGGGGGTCTCCAGGGACACGGGCTCCTGGGCGATCTTCAGAATCTCCCGGACCTTGTCCACGGGCATGTTCATCTCCTCGGCGATCTCCTCGGGAGAGGGATCGTGGCCCAGCTCCTGAAGCAGCTGACGGGATACGCGGATGACCTTGTTGATGGTCTCCACCATATGGACGGGGATGCGGATGGTGCGGGCCTGGTCGGCGATGGCCCGGGTGATGGCCTGGCGGATCCACCAGGTGGCATAGGTGGAGAACTTATAGCCCTTGGTGTGGTCAAACTTCTCCACGGCCTTGATGAGGCCCAGGTTGCCCTCCTGGATCAGGTCCAGGAACAGCATGCCCCGTCCCACATAGCGCTTGGCGATGGACACCACCAGCCGGAGGTTGGCCTCGGCCAGCTGCTTTTTGGCCTTTTCTCCGGCTTTCAGGTCCGCCTTGGCCTGAGCCAGCTCCTCCTCGGTGAGGGTCAGTCCTCCGGTCTCCGCCTGAGCCAGCTTCTCCTTGGCGGTGTTGCCTGCGGACATGGCGGTGGCCAGCTTGATCTCCTGCTCGCCGGTCAGCAGGGGCACCTTGCCGATCTCCTTCAGATACATGCGCACGGGATCGTCAATGTTGAAGCTGTCCACCAGGGTGTTGGGATCTACCAGCTCCTCCTCCTCGATCTCGGCGATCTCCTCCATGGCGGGCTCCATGTCCTCGGGGATGTCGTTGGTGAAATCCTCGGTGACGATGTCGATGCCCAGATCCGCCAGGGAGTCATAGATGCTGTCCATCTGGTCGCCGTCCAGGTCCATGGCGTCCACCACCTCGGACAGCTCCGCCGGCTCCAGGCGGCCCTTCTTCTTGCCCTTGATGAACAGCTCCCGGAGCTTCTCATTGCCGGCCAGCAGAGCAGCGGCAGGGCACTTGCCGAGCTTTTCCTCCAGGGTCTTGTCGTTGGTCTTGGCGCTCTCCGGCTTCTTGTCGGCAGTCTTTTCAGCCTTTTTCTTGTCGTCGGCGGTCAGCAGCTGGTCCGCCATCTCCTCGAGCTCCTGCCGGGTATAGGTTTTATCTGTCATTGTGCTTTCCTCCATAGCCCTTCTTGTTTTTATATTTTTCCGCCGCTGCCGCCAGGGGGTCTGTCCCGGCCCCGGCGGCGCGTTTTTGCGCTTCCTCATGAATGACGCGGCAATAGTCCTCCAGAGCCCGCTCCGCGCCTGTGCGGGACTCCGGCTTCTGCACCACCGCCGTCAAGTGGCTCATTTCGTCGCCGGTAAGCTCACCGCTCAGCGACGCCACCGTCATCGGCCGCCCGGCCATGTGGCTCTCCCACAGGCTGGCATAAACCCGGCCCAGCAGCGGCGAGGAAAATTCCTCTGCCGGAATGGGCGGCGCCGGACCAAACAGGCCGTCGTCCAGCAGCAGCAGCCGGATGACGCCCTCCTCTGCCAGAGCGCTGCGGAGATTTTCGTACCGCAGGCCACGCTCCTGGGGCTGGAGCGACACCACAGGGTTCAGCTCCCGGCGCTCCCGGGCCTTCTTGTCCTTGGCGGCCTTGCGCTTGAAGGCGCGCTGCACCTCCATCCGCAGAGCCTCCGGCGTCAGGCCCGCCGTTTCCGCCGCCCGGGTGGTGTATACCTCTCGCTCCACGGCGTTTTCCAGAGTGCAGAGCACGGCGCTGACCTCCTCGGCGTAGGCCACCCGGGCCTGGTCGTCCCGCAGGTCATATTTCCCGGCAATCTCGTTCAGACGGAACTCCACCCCGTTGGCGCTGCCGCTGAGAAGCCGTTCGAAGGCCTCCGGGCCCTGGAGCTTGATAAAATCGTCGGCGTCCTGCTTTACATATTCCCCGTCCACCAGCCGGTTGGGCAGACGCAGCACCCGGACGCTGAACTCCGACTGGTTCAGCAGCTCCAGGGCCCGTTGGGTGGCCAAGGCTCCGGCCTTATCGTTGTCGTAGCACAGCACCAGCTCCTTGGTGTACCGGGACAGGAGCCGGGTCTGTTCCACCGTCAGGGCCGTGCCCATGGAGGCCACGGCATTGTCGAACCCTGCCTGGTGCAGGGTCACCACGTCCAGATTGCCCTCGCACAGGATGATGTTGGGCCGCTTGGTCTTTTTGGCCAGATTCAGGCCGTACAGCACCCGCCGCTTGCTGTATGTAAGGGTCTCGGGGGTGTTCATATACTTGGGCTCGGACTTGTCCAGCACCCGGCTGCCGAAGCCGATCACGTCGCCCCGGACGTCGATGACCGGCAGGATCAGCCGGTTGCGGAACTTGTCGTAAAGATGTCCGTTCTTTCCGCTGACGGCCAGGCCCGCATGGATCAGCTCGTCCTTGCCGTATCCCTTCTGGGTCATGGCGGTCAGCAAGGCGTCCCAGCTGTCGGGGGCCGCCCCCATGCCGAAGCGCACGGCGATCTTCCGATGAATACGCCGCCGGTCCAGATATGCCCGGACCGCCTGACCGTCGGGCCCCTGCAGCGTCTGATAGTACCACCGGGCGGCGTCCCGGTTCAGCTCCAGCATCCGGCGGCGGAGCTTCTCCGTGCCGTCGTTGGCCTCCTCCGGCACCGGGATGTTGGCCCGCTTGGCCAGAAACCGCACCGCATCGGGATAGGACAGGTTCTCAATGTCCATGATGAAGTTGATGACGCCCCCGCCCTTTTTGCAGCCGAAGCAGTGGTAAAACTGCCGGTCCGGCAGCACATGGAACGAAGGAGTCTTTTCATTGTGGAAGGGGCAGCAGCCCCAGAAGCTGCCGCCCTTGGGCGTCAGGGATACATAGGAGCCCACCACGTCCACAATGTCATTGCGGGCGATCAGCTCGTCCAGAAAGCTCTGGGGAAACGGCATGGCCGCGCCTCCTTTCCGTGAAATTCCTGTGATACTTATATATACCCCGCAAAAGCCCGGAATCCTCTTTTTCTGCGTAAATTTTTAAAAAATTTTTCCCGCCGGAGGTCCGGCGGGAAAAGTACGTCACAGAGTGTATTTTTTCTGATATTCGGCGGAATAACGGGCAAAGGATGCGGACTTCATGGCCTTGACGCTGTTGAGGTACTCGTGGGTATCAAAGGAGTCGGACTCCAACTCGATCATGGCCACGGCAATGTTGGAGCAGTGATCCGCCACGCGTTCGTAGTTGGTCAGCAGGTCGTTGAAGATAAAGCCTTGGTTCAGGGTACACACGCCCTTTTGCAGGCGGTCCACATGGTGCAGCTTCATCTCGTCGCACAGTCCGTCGATGATCTCCTCCAGCGGCTCCACCCGGCCGGCGGACTCCAGGTCGCCGTTGACAAACGCGCCCACGGACAGGTGCAGGATCTCGGTGACCGCCTGCTCCAGCATCCGCAGCTCCCGGTCGGCCTCCGGGGAGAACACCACGCTTTTGGCGTTGATCTCTCGGGCTGCATCGCAGATATTCAGGGCGTGGTCGGAGATACGCTCGAAGTCCGAGATGGTGTGCAGATATTTGGACACCTCCTCGCTCTGCCGCTGGGACAGCTCCTTACCGGTGATCTTCATCAGGTAGGTGCCCAGCCGGTCCTCGTAGCGGTCGATGGCGTCCTCGGTATCCTCAACGGCCCGGCAGCCCTTGTCGCTGAATCGGTGCACCAGCTCCATGGCCCGCAGCAGGTTGTCCATGGCCCGCTGTGCCATGGCGTCGGTGACCTGGCGGCTCTGCTCCAGGGCCAGGGCCGGATGCAGCAGGAAGCGCTCCTCCAGCCGGTCCATCTCCTGCTCCTCCCGGACGCTTTCGGGATTCTCCGGGATCAGCAGGCACACGCACTTTTCCAACACTCCGATAAGCGGCGCCAGCACAATGACCGTGGCCAGACGGAACAGGGTGTTCATCAGGGCAATAGACACGGCAGTCATGGTCATGGTCAGGAAATCGAAATGCACGATGGCATTGACGGCGTAAAACACGGTGGCCCAGATCACCACGCCCAGCGTGTCGATCAGCAGATATACAAAGGCCGTGCGCTTGCCGCTGACGTTGGCCCCCAGAGCCGACAGCAGCACCGGCACCGCCGCGCCGATGGCGATGCCCATGATGATGGGCAGGGCGATCTCAAAGGTAATGGCCCCGGTGACGGCCAGCGCCTGGAGAATGCCCACGGCGGCGCTGGCGCTCTGGATGACGCTGGTAAACAGCAGGCCCACCAGAATCCCCAGCAGCGGGTTAGAGAAGGAGGTCAGTGCGTCGATAAACACCTGGCTGTCCCGCAGAGGAGAGACGGCGTCGCTCATAATGGACATGCCGTACATCAGCACCGCAAAGCCCAGGAGAATGTCTCCCACATGATGGGTGGCAGGCCGCTTGGCAGCCATGCGCAGAATGATGCCGACGACGGCCACCAGACCCGTCAGGGTGGCGGTGCTCAGCAGGGTCACCCAGCCGCTGCCGCCGCTGAGACTGCTGAGGCAGAGGATCCACCCGGTGACGCTGGTGCCCAGAATGGCGCCCATGACAATGCCGATGGCCTGGTTCACCTTCATCATGCCGGAGTTCACAAACCCCACCACCATCACGGAGGTAGCGGAGGAGGACTGGATCACGGCAGTGACCCCGGTGCCCAGCAGCACCCCCTTCAGCGGCGTGCTGGTCAGCTTATACAGCACCAGCTCCAGCTTGCTTCCGGCGACTTTTTTCAGGCCGTCGCCCATGATGGCCATGCCGAATAAAAACAGCGCGATGCCGCCCAGAAGGCTGATGATCTCGGATGCGCCCATACGCAGCCCCTCCCAGTGTATTAATCCTTTATAGTATAGCAAATCCGTGCAAAGTCTGTCGATGGAAACCGGGCAGAAAGAATGGAGAAATATGGAGAAAAAAAGCCGGTTTCTTTGTAGATTCCGGAAAAATACTCGGTAAAAAATTAACGATACTTGCGTATTACACCGGGACGGGGTATACTGTTTTATTATACCATTGATTAGATGCGCTTAACGCTGTAAAAAGGAGCCGTTATGTTCAAGCATTGTCTCATCGTATTTCTGGTGTCCATGGTGCCCATCATCGAGCTGCGGGGGGCCATCCCCTACGGCGTGGGCTTCGGTCTGCCGCTGTGGCTGACGTATATCGTCGCCATTGTGGGCAATATGTTGCCGGTGCCGCTGATCTATTTTTTTGCCCGGCGCATTCTGGAGTGGGGGCAGGACAAGCCCGTCATCGGAAAATTCTTCACCTTCTGCCTGGAAAAGGGAAAAAAGGGCGGTGAAAAGCTCCAGGCCAAGGCGGGACGGGGCCTGTTCTGGGCGCTGCTGCTGTTTGTGGGCATTCCCCTGCCTGGCACCGGAGCCTGGACCGGCACCCTGGCCGCCAGTCTCCTGGATATGGATTTCCGCAAGAGTGTGCTGGCCTGTATGGGCGGCGTACTGCTGGCCGGATGCATCATGGGCGCCCTGAGCCTGCTGGGTGTCTCTGCCTTTGGGGCCATCACCAAATGACAGATTTCATCCGGGAAAAGGATCGCCCCGCAGGAGGCACTTCCTTGCGAAGTGCCTCCTGCGGCCAGCCTGTCAAAGAACCCCTGCTTTCACGCGGCGAAAGCAGGGGTTCTGTTGCAATTTGTGGAAAATAAGCGCGTATCAGCCGGAAAATGGAGTCCCTCCAGCTCCAATTTGCCAGCTTTTTCAGATTCATGGCAGCATATTTCAGCCTGACCCATCTGGTGACGGCGGCCAAGCCCTTGTTCGCGCTGGCCTGGATATGGGTCCCGTCAATGAAATCAGATCATTCTTCTTGACAGGTGCAAAAAGTCATCCATGTCAGGCGGTAATAGGAAACAGGAGCTTCAGCACGCCGAAGATCACCAGGGACGCGGCGGCGGCGATGAGCCAGACGAAGCAGGTTTTCCGGTCCCGAAGGGCCAGCTTTTGATTTTCGTGCTCATTTTTCCACCGGACAAAAAACCAGCCTGCGCACAGCAGACAGATCACAGGGGCAAACAGCAGGCCAATCACGGCAACATATTCCATAGCAGCTCCTCCATCATTTTTTCCCAGTATACCGTATTTCCCTGCCGCCGTCAATCCGGGAGTTTCCGGGCCGGACGCCGGGGATTTTTTCAGGTAGTTGCTTTTTGGATAAAGGTGTGCTACAATGCACCTGATCACACACCGGGCTTACCTATTAAATATAGAAGGTCCGGATGCCAAGAAGGAGCCGTGAAGCATGGAGACCATTACCAGCCGCCAGAACCCGCTGATGACCCATATCCGCAAGCTGGCGGGGTCCGCCGCCTACCGCCGCCAGACCGGCGAATGCCTGTGCGACAGCCCCAAGCTGCTGCGGGAGGCCACCCAATGGGGCGCAGACGTGCGGACCGTGGTATCCGTTCTGCCCTGGGACGGGCCGCTGCCGGATCATGTCCGGCGGGTGCTGGTGCCGCCGGAGGTCATGTCCTCCATCAGTCCTGCCAAAACGCCCCAGGGGGTGCTGTTCACCTGCGCCATTCCCGTTTTGCCGGTGCCGGAAACGCTTCCGGGCCGGCGATATGTGGTGCTGGACGGGGTCCAGGACCCCGGTAACGTGGGAACGGTGCTGCGGACCCTGGACGCCTTTGACGCCGACGGCCTGCTGCTGACCGGCGGCTGCGCGGACCCCTTCGGCCCCAAAACCGTCCGGGCCTCCATGGGGGCGGTGTTCCGCCGTCCGGTATGGAGCGTAACGCCGGAGGAGCTGGGAGCCCTGCTGCGGCACAGCGGCATCCCCCTGTATGGTGCGGCTCTGCGGCCGGACGCCCTGGACGCCCGGCAGGCGGACTATTCCCGATGCGCCCTGGCCATCGGCTCCGAGGGACAGGGCCTCAGCCGGGAGGTGCTGGACCTGTGCGACAAAACCGTGCTCATCCCCATGTCTCCCCGCTGCGAGTCGCTGAACGCGGCCATCGCGGCGGCGGTGCTGCTGTGGGAAAGCTGGCGATAAACGAAGGGGGGGAACCGCCGTGGCGGCACTGAAATACTGGGTCTGGCTGACGGCTCTGCCGGGGCTCAGCAACCGCAGCAGGCTGCTGCTGTTGGAGCGGTACGGGTCCCCGGAGGATGTGTATTACGCCGACCCCGAGGAGCTGGCCCAGGTAGAGGGTCTGACGCCGGGACAGGCAGCCCTTCTGGCGGACAAGAGCTTATCGCGGGCGGACCGCATCCTGGCGGACTGCGCCCGGGGCGACATGTTCCTGCTGACCATGCAGGACGCCGCCTACCCCGCCCGGCTGCGGGACATCTTTGACCCGCCGGTGCTGCTGTACGGCAAGGGCTCCCTGCCGCTGTTCGACGAGGAGGCGGCCATCGCCGTGGTAGGCACCCGGTCCTGCACTCCCTACGGGCTGCGCTGCGCCCATCGCATGGGCTATGAGCTGGCCCGGCAGGGCGCCGTGGTGGTGTCCGGCATGGCCAAGGGCATCGACGGCGCCGCCATGCGGGGCGCATTGCAGGCGGGAGGCTTCACCGCCGCCGTGCTGGGCGGCGGCGTGGACGTGGTATATCCCGCGGAAAACCGCAGACTATATGAGGATATCGCCGCCACCGGCGTGCTGCTGTCGGAATATCCCCCGGGAACGGAGCCCCTGCCGGGGCATTTCCCCGTGCGAAATCGCATCATCAGCGGCCTGAGTCTGGCGGCGCTGGTGGTGGAGGCCCCGGTGCGGTCCGGGGCCCTGATCACTGCCCATGCCGCTCTGGACCAGGGGCGGGACGTGTTCGCCGTGCCCGGTCCCATCGACGCGGCAGCCAGCGTGGGCTGCAACCGGCTGATCCGGGACGGCGCAGGGCTGGCGGCCTCGGGCTGGGACATTCTGTCGGTGTACCACAGCCGGTTTCCTCACCGGCTGCATCCGGCCCACGTCACCGTGCCGGAGCCGGGAGACGCCCCCAAGCCGGAGGAGGACAAGTCCTCTCCCCTGCCCGATACGCCGCCGGAGCCGGCCCAAAAGCCGCAGCTGCCGGTGCTGGACCTGGACCGCAACCGGGAGGGGCTCACCGACGATCAGCTGGCGCTGATTCGGGTGCTGGATACAGAAACGCCTCTGCTGACGGATGAGGCGGCGGAACAGACGGGCCTGCCGGTAAGGCGGGTGCTGTCGGCGCTGACGGTGCTGGAGATCGACGGCTATGCCCAACGCTCCGGCCCCCGCAGCTATGTGCGCACAGTCAGGCTACATTCGGAAAAGGAAGGATCATAAATATGGCAAAAAAGGCTGAAAAATACCTGGTGATCGTGGAGTCCCCGGCCAAGGCCAAGACCATCGGCAAATACCTGGGCCCCGCGTATCAGGTGAAGGCCTGTATGGGACACCTGCGTGACCTGCCCAAAAGCAAGCTGGGCGTGGACGTGGACAACGACTTTGAACCCAATTACCGGCCCATCAAGGGCAAGGAGGACATCATCCGGGACCTGAAGCAGGCGGCCAAGGACAGCGACGCCGTTTACCTGGCCACCGACCCGGACCGCGAGGGAGAGGCCATCAGCTGGCACCTGAAGCAGCTGCTGGACCTGCCGGAGGACAAGACCTTCCGGGTCACCTTCAACGAGATCACCCGCAAGGTGGTCACCGAGAGCATCCGCCAGCCCCGGGACATTGACCAGGACCTGGTGGACGCTCAGCAGGCCCGGCGTATTCTGGACCGCATCGTGGGCTATGAGCTCTCTCCCCTGCTGTGGAAAAAGATCCGCCGGGGCCTGTCCGCCGGGCGGGTCCAGTCCGTGGCCATGCGCCTGGTGGCGGACCGGGAGAAGGAGATCGCCGATTTTGTGCCCCAGGAATACTGGACCCTGGACGCCCTGCTGAAAAACGACCAGGGGGCCCGGCTCAAGGCACACTACTATGGCCGCGGCGGCAAGAAATATGAGCCGTCCTCCCAGCAGGAGGTGGACGGGATCCGCGCCCAACTTCAGGACACGCCCTTTGCCGTGTCCAACGTGAAGCGGACGGATAAGCGGCGCTCTCCGTCGCCTCCCTTCACCACCTCCACCATGCAGCAGGAGGCCTCCCGGAAGCTGAACATGACCCCCCGCCGGACCATGGCCATCGCCCAGCAGCTGTATGAGGGCGTGGACATCACCGGCGAGGGCACCGTGGGCCTGATCACCTATATGCGTACCGACTCCCTGCGTATCTCCGACGAGGCCCAGGCAGCGGCCCGCAGCTTCATTGAAAGCCGCTACGGCGCGGCCTATCGCCCGGAGAGCCCCAAGCAGTACAAGGCCAAGGCCGGGGCCCAGGACGCCCACGAGGCCATTCGCCCCAGCAGCGTCACCCTGACCCCGGAGCAGGTGAAGGGTGACCTGACCGGCGAGCAGTATCGCCTGTACCGGCTGATCTGGAGCCGCTTCCTGGCCAGCCAGATGTCCAACGCCGTGTACGACAGCGTCAGCGTGGACATTGCCGCCGGAGAGCACACCTTCCGCGCCAGCGCCAGCAGCCTGAAATTTGCCGGCTATACCGCCGTGTATGAGGAGAGCCGGGACGATGACAAGGAGGACAAGGAGCCTGCCCTGCCGGAGCTGCAGCTCGGCGAGGTGGTGACGCTGGAGGGCTTCGAGCCCGGCCAGCACTTCACCCAGCCCCCCGCCCGGTATACCGACGCCACCCTGATCCGCACCATGGAGGAAAACGGCATCGGCCGCCCCTCCACCTATGCCCCCACCGTGTCCACCATTCTGGACCGGGAATATGTGGTGAAGGAGGGCAAGGCCCTGCGGATCACGCCCCTGGGCCAGGTGGTGACGGACCTGATGTGCCAGCGGTTCCCGGACATTGTGGACGTGAAGTTCACCGCCCGGATGGAGGATGAGCTGGATGAGGTGGAAAGCGGCAAGATCCCCTGGAAACAGCTGCTGCGGCAGTTTTACGGCGGTTTTGAGAGCAATCTCCAGCAGGTGGAGAAGGACATGGAGGGCGTATATCTGAAGGTTCCCGACGAGGTCACCGAGGAGAAATGCGATGTGTGCGGCCGCAATATGGTAGTCAAGTCCGGCCGGTTCGGCCGGTTCCTGGCCTGCCCCGGATATCCGGAGTGTACGTTTACCAAGCCCCTGGTGGTGGAGATGCCGGGCCGCTGCCCCAAGTGCGGCGGGCGGCTCATGAAGCGCACCGGCGTCAGCAAAAAGACCGGCAAGCAGTACACCTATTACTGCTGTGAGCGGCTCAACGCCGCCGACGAAAGCGTCCGCTGCGATTTCATGACCTGGGACGTGCCGGTGAAGGACGACTGTCCCGTGTGCGGGCACACCATGTTCAAAAAGGCCGGCAAGGGCTTCCGCAAGCCCTTCTGCATCAATCCCGACTGTGCCAACTTCCTGCCGGAGGACAAGCGGAGCTATGTGAAAAAGGCCAAGACGGAGGAGCCTGCGGCCGACGGCGGTCAGGCCGACGAAGCCCCGGCAGAGGAAAAAGCACCCGCTAAGAAAGCAGCGGCTAAGAAAGCCGCCGCCAAAAAGCCTGCCGCCAAGTCCACCAAAACCACCAAGACTACCAAAACCACCAAGACCACCAAGAAAAAGACGGAGGAAGCATGAACCATGTAACAGTCATCGGCGCGGGGCTGGCCGGCAGCGAGTGCGCCTGGCAGCTGGCCCAGCGGGGTATTTCCGTGACCCTGCGGGAGATGAAGCCGGAAAAATTGACTCCCGCCCACCAGACCGCCGATTTTGCGGAGCTGTGCTGCTCCAATTCCCTGCGGGCAGCGGGGCTGGAAAACGCCGTGGGCCTACTGAAGGAGGAGCTGCGGCAGCTGGGAAGCCTTTTGATCCGCTGCGCGGACGAGACCGCCGTCCCCGCAGGCGGAGCCCTGGCGGTGGATCGCCACGGCTTTTCCCGGCTGGTAACGGAGCGGGTCAGAAGCCACCCCCTGATCACCGTGGTCCCCGGCGAGGTGACGGACCTGCCGGAGGGGGAGGTGGTGGTGGCCACCGGTCCCCTGACCTCCGACGCCCTGGCGGACCGGCTTATGTCCATGCTGGGGGGCGAGGATTCCGCCCTGCATTTCTTCGACGCGGCGGCGCCTTTGGTGAGCTTCGACAGCGTGGACATGGACAGCGGCTTTTTCGCGTCCCGGTACGACAAGGGGACGCCGGACTACATCAACTGCCCCATGGACCGGGAGGAGTATCTGGCCTTCTGGCAGGAGCTGATCCACGCCCAGGAGGCGGAGGTTCACGGCTTTGAGGATAAAAACGTATTCGAGGGCTGTATGCCCGTGGAGGTCATGGCCCGGCGGGGAGAGGACACCCTGCGCTACGGTCCCCTGAAGCCCCGGGGCCTCAAGGACCCCCGCACCGGGAAGGAGCCCTATGCCGTGGTGCAGCTGCGCAAGGACAACGCCGACGGCACCATCTATAACCTGGTAGGGTTCCAGACCCACCTGCGCTTCCCGGAGCAGAAGCGGGTGTTCTCCATGATCCCCGCCCTGCATGATGCGAAATTCCTGCGCTACGGCGTCATGCACCGGAACACCTATCTGGACTCTCCCCGGCTGCTGGACCGGTATTACCGGCTGAAGGCCCAGCCCCGCATCTCCTTTGCCGGGCAGATGACCGGCGTGGAGGGATATGTGGAGTCCTGCGCCTCCGGGTTTCTGGTAGGCGTGGAGACGGCCCGGCGGCTGCTGGGCCAGCAGCCCATCGACTTTCCCCGGGAAACGGCCATCGGCGCCCTGGGCCTGTACGTCAGCAACGAGTCCGTGGGCCAGTTCCAGCCTATGAACATCAATTTCGGCATTATGCCGCCCCTGGACCACCGGGTCAAGGGCAAGCGCAACAAAAACGCCCAGCTGTCCCAGCGGTCGCTGGCCATTATCGAGCAGCTGAAGCAGGAGGTTCTGAGCTATGAAGATCATCATTGACGCCATGGGCGGCGACAACGCCCCGCTGGAAATCGTAAAGGGCGCCCTGCTGGGCATGGAGCACTGGGGCGTGGAGGTGCTGCTCACCGGCGACACGGAGGCCATTCTCCGGGCCCTGCGGGACTGCGGCCATGATACCATCCCCCATGGGATGGAGATCGTCCACACCACGGAGACCGTGGACATGTGCGACGATCCCTCCAAGGTGTTTCGCCACAAGAAGGACACGTCCATGGGCGTGGGCCTGACCCTGCTGCGGGACGGTAAGGCCGACGCCCTGGTTTCCGCCGGGTCCACCGGCGCGCTGCTGGCCGGGGCCACCCTGATTACCAAGCGCATCCGGGGCATCCGCCGGGCGGCGATGGCCCCGGTGATTCCCACCACCGGCGGCCGGGCCGTGCTCATCGACTGCGGGGCCAACGCCGAGTGCACGCCGGAGTATCTGCTGCAATTCGCGTACCTGGGCAGCTTCTATGCCGGACGGGTCCTGGGGCTGGAGCGCCCCCGGGTGGGCCTGCTGAACATCGGCACGGAGGACAGCAAGGGCACGGACCTGCAAAAGGCGGCCCTGGCCCTGCTGCGGCAGGCAGGCGCCGACGGGCACCTGAACTTCATCGGCAACATCGAGGCCAAGGAGGCCATCAAGGGCGGCTGCGACGTCATCGTCACAGACGGCTTCTCCGGAAACATCCTGCTCAAGACCATGGAGGGCGTTGGCTCCTTTGCAGGCCATGCCCTGGGCGATATTTTTAAAAAGAATCTGCTGACCAAGCTGGCCGCCGCCATGGTCATGCCGGGGCTGCGGGCCTTCAAGGCCCAGCTGGACCCCAATAAGGTGGGGGGCACCGCCTTCATCGGCATCTCCAGGCCCGTCATCAAGGCCCACGGCTCCTCCAACGCCGAGGCCATCGACAACGCCATCGGCCAGGCCAGACAGGTGGCGGAAAGCGGCATTATCGGACAGATTCAGGAAAATGTCCACCTGATGCAGATCCAGGCGGAATAATTGCGAAAAGGGTATTGACAGACCTGACCAATTGCCGTATTATTTTCCAAGACAAAGCCCGAAAGGAGGGATCATCTCATGACGATGGACGAGATCTTCAAGACCATGCAGGATCTGATCGCTGAGCAGTTTGCCATTGATACCGACGAGATCGGCATGGATAGTTCTTTTGTGGACGATCTGGGCGCCGACTCCGTGGACCTGGTGGAGCTGGTCATGGCCATGGAGGAGGAATTCGACGTGGGCGAGATCGACGAAGAGGACCTCACCGGTCTGAAGACCGTGGGCGACTGCGTGCGCTATCTGTATAATAAGCTGAACTGAATCAATCAAGCAGCTGAAAAAGAAGGCCCCGTTGGTTGCAACGGGGTTTCCTTTTTCCGCTGCGGAAGGGAGAAAAACATCATGCATACCCTGCAAGTACTGGAAAAAAAGCTGGGCTACACCTTCCGCTGCAAGGAGCAGCTTCAGGCGGCCCTGTACCACAGCTCCTACGCCAACGAGCACCGGTGCTGCGGCGTCAGCAGCAACGAGCGGCTGGAGTTTCTGGGGGACGCCGTGCTGGGTCTGGTCACGGCGGACTATCTGTATCACAAGCACCCGGACCTGCCGGAGGGAGACCTGACCCGGATGCGGGCGGCGCTGGTGTGCGAGGAGAGCCTGTATGAGGTGGCCCAGCGCCTGGGCCTGGGCAGTGAGCTGCGGCTGGGCAAGGGCGAGGAGGCCGGCGGCGGCCGGCAGCGGCCCTCCATCCTGGCCGACGCAACGGAGTCCGTGTTCGCGGCGGTGTACCTGGACGGCGGCATGGAAGCCGCCCGGGCCCTGATCCACCGGGTGCTGCTGGACAAGGAGCAGGAGGAGGCCGTGGAGGAGCGCCGCCGGGACTATAAGACGGAGCTTCAGGAGCTGGTCCAGCGCCGCAGCAACCAAACGCTGCACTACGAGATGATCGGCGCCACCGGCCCGGACCACGCCAGGCAGTTTACCTGTGCGGTGCTGCTCAACGGCGAAACCGCCGGTACCGGCACCGGCAGGAGTAAAAAAGAGGCCGAGCAGTCCGCTGCCAGGGCAGCGCTGCAGGCGCTGGCGTAATACGCTTTACACTTTGTCAAAAAAGGGCGCCGCCCTTTTTTGACAAGCTCAAACGCTCCCTGTGCCTTCCGGCACAGGGAGCGTTTCTTCACAGATTCATATACCGGTAATCCTTCCGCAGGATGTTCCGCACCACGGGGGTGCCCATGATGATGTCCGCGGCGATCCACGCCAGCGGGTCCGCAGCACACAGGGCGTAAAACGCCGCCGGGCTGGCCGCCGCGCTGACGGCGCCTCCTGCCACAGCCGCAGGCAGCACCAGGCACACGGCGATCCGGGCCACCAGCTCCGCCGCGCCGGCCCCCAGCACGAATTGGGACCGTCCGATGCCCTGGACACAGTTGCGGGTGATGAATACGCAGCCCAGGAACAGATACATGGAATAATCCACATACAGGAACGTGTTGCCAAACCGGATGGTATCTGCCGTGATCTTGTCCGCCGACAGGAAGATATGCAGATATGTATTGTTCAGCGTCAGCAGCAGTCCGCAGCTCACCGCCGCCACGGCGATGATGGCCATCATCCCCAGAGCCTGCAGCGCGCCCCTGCGGATGCGGTCATGGTTGCCCGCGCCCAGGTTCTGGGCGGTGAAGCTGGTCATGGCCGTGCCCAGGGCATTCATAGGCGTTGCCGTCAGGTTGGACAGCTTGTTGGCCGCGCCGAAGCCCATCTGGGCGGAGGAGGACACCATAACGCCGTCCAGCATGTCAAACTGTACCACCACGCCCTGCATGACGATAATGCCGATGGCCAGCACCGAGAATTGCAGCCCCAGGGGCACGCCCTGCACCACATGGCGGCGGATATCGCCCCGGGTGATCTGCATGTCCTCCCGGTGCAGCCGCAGCTGAGGATACTTGGCAAAGGCGTAGATAAAGCACGCCACCGTGCTGATGAGCTGAGCCGCCACCGTGGCAATGGCCGCACCGGCCACGCCCCACCGGAACACCATGATGAACAGCAGGTCCAGCCCCACGTTCAGCACCGTGGAAAACAGCAGGAACAGCAGCGGCGTCAGGGAGTCGCCCATGCTGCGCAGAAACGCGCAAATGAAGTTATAAAACAGCTGGGCCCCGATGCCCGCGAAGATGATGAAGCAATAGGTATACGCGGCGCGATACACCTCGGCATTGTCCGGCGTCACGTTGATCCACGCCAGCATGGGATTCAGCAGCGCCAGGGCCAGGGCCGTCAGCAGCACCGTCAGCACCGCCGACAGGATGATCTGGGTGGCCAGGGACCGCCGCACGCCTGCCTGGTTCCGGGCGCCCACCTGGCATGACGTCACCACGCAGAAGCCTGCGCTGACGCCGAAGGCGAATTGCAGAAAGATGAACACCAGCGATGTGGTGTCGTTGACGCCCGCCACCTCCTGGGCCGTCAGCGTCTGGCCCACAATGGCCGCGTCACTGATGGAATACACCTGCTGCAGCAGATACGACAGGATCACCGGCAGCGAAAAGATCAGAATCGTTTTCCAGCATGTCCCCTTGGTCAGGTCCATTGGCCCGAACAGGGATTTTTTCTGTTTTTCCATAGCATTTACCTCCCATGAAAAGGAACAAATGATTATAGCCCCGCCGCCCCCCAGTCGTCAAGCAGCAGAACGCACAAGTTTTTTGTAATTTATGCTGAAAATACATGCATGTTTATCGTGTATATTCACAACGAATATTAGAAATAATAATGTCAGATATGTCGGATTTGTTATTTACTTCTGACGCGCTTTTCGGTATAATAAGGGGCTGTTGGCGGTGGAAACCCGCCAAAAATTCTGTTATGATATAGATGAGGAGACAAAGACATGTCAAATTGCGCGATCGTGGGTATCAACTGGGGCGACGAGGGCAAGGGCCGCATGGTGGACTACCTCACCCAACAATATGACGTGGTGGTGCGCTATCAGGGCGGCGGAAACGCCGGGCACACGGTCATCAACGAAAAGGGCAAGTTCGCCCTGCATCTGCTGCCCTCCGGCATTTTCCGCTCCGGCGTCATGAACATCCTGGGCAACGGCGTGGCCCTGGATTGCGAGAATCTGCTCAAGGAGATCGACACCGTCCGCCAGGGCGGCGTGGACATCACCCCCGAGAATCTGCTGGTCAGCGAACGGGCCAGTCTGCTGCTGCCCTGGCACCGGGAGCTGGACGCCCTGGAGGAGCAGCGGCTGAAGGATAAGAAGTACGGCTCCACCAAGCAGGGCATCGCCCCCTTCTATTCCGACAAGTACCAGAAAAAGACCGTCCTGGCCGGCGAGCTGCTGTACCCCGACCATCTGCGGGCCCATCTCCAGGACCTGCTGGAGTGGAAGAACCTGATCCTCCGGGAGGTCTACGGCGCCAAGGGCTACACCATGGACGAGATGATGGCCTGGGTGGAGCAGTACGGCCAGCGGGTGAAGCCCTATGTGGCCGACACCAGCCGCTATCTCCACCAGGCCCAGGCCCACGGCAAGTCCATCCTGTTCGAGGGCCAGCTGGGCGCTCTGCGGGACCTGGACTACGGCATCTATCCCTATACCACCTCCTCCAACACCATTGCCTCCTATGCCCCGGTAGGCTCCGGCCTGCCCGGCGCATCCATCGACGAGGTGGTGGGCGTGGTGAAGGCCTATTCCTCCTGCGTGGGCGAGGGTCCCTTTGTCTGCGAGTGGTTCGGCGCGGATGCCGAAAAGCTCCGGGACGCCGGTGACGAATACGGCGCCAAGACTGGCCGTCCCCGCCGGGTGGGTCCCATCGACCTGGTGGCCACCCGCTACGGCGTCCGGATGCAGAACGCCACCAACATCGCCCTGACCAAGCTGGATATCCTCAGCTACATGGACCGGATCCCCGTCTGCGCCCACTATGAGATCGACGGTCAACAGACCGACGAGTTCCCCTTCCCCGTGCTGCTGGACCAGGCCAAGCCCGTCACCGAGTACGTCCCCGGCTGGAACTGCGACATTTCCGCCGCCCGCACCTGGGAGGATCTGCCCCAGGCGGCCCGGGACTATGTGGAGTATGTGGAGCGGGCCATCGGCTGCCACATCGGCTATGTGTCCGTGGGCGCGGAGCGGGACAGCCTGATCGTCCGCTGAAAATCACAGAAACGGAGGACCCTTATGTCCCACGACGTTTACGAATCCCCCCTGGCCGGGCGCTACGCCTCACCGTATATGCTGCACCTGTTCTCTCCGGACATGCGCTTTCAGACCTGGCGCCGCCTGTGGACGGCCCTGGCCCGGGCCCAGCATGACCTGGGTCTGCCGGTAACGGAGGAGCAGGTCCGCCAGCTGGAGCAGCACATCACCGATATCGACTACGATACCGTCCGGCAGCGGGAGCGGGAGGTCCGCCACGATGTCATGGCCCATGTCTATACCTACGGCAAGGCCGCGCCTCTGGCGGCGGGCATCATCCATCTGGGGGCCACCAGCTGCTACGTCACCGACAACGCCGACCTGATCCTGTACCGGGACGGGCTGCGTTATCTCCGGGGCCAGCTGCTGGCGGTGATGAAGAATCTCTCTGCCTTTGCGGAGAAATACGCCGCCACGCCCACCCTGGGCTATACCCACTATCAGCCCGCCCAGCCTGTCACCGTGGGCAAGCGGGCCTGCCTGTGGCTCCAGGACCTGCTTTCGGACCTGGAGGAGCTGGACTTTGTCCTGGGCAGCCTGCGGTTTCTGGGCTGCCGGGGCACCACCGGCACCGAGGCCAGCTTCATGGACCTCTTTGAGGGCGACGAGACAAAGATCGATGAGATGAACCGCCGCATCGCTGCCGGGTTCGGCTTTGACTCCTGCTTCACCGTCTGCGGCCAGACCTACCCCCGGAAGGTAGATGCCCGGATTCTGAACTGCCTGTCGTCTATGGCTCAGAGCGTCTACCGCATGGCCAACGACATCCGCCTGCTGCAGCACGACCGTCAGCTGGAGGAGCCCTTTGAGGAGCACCAGATCGGCTCGTCAGCCATGGCCTATAAGCGCAACCCCATGCGCTGTGAGCGCATCTGCTCCCTGAGCCGCTATCTCATGGCCGACGCCATGAATGCTCCCATGACCGCCTCCGTCCAGTGGATGGAGCGCACCCTGGACGACTCCGCCAACCGCCGCCTGTCCATGCCCGAGGGCTTTTTGTGCGCCGATGCCATTCTGCGCCTGGCCCAGAACGTCACCAACGGCCTGCGGGTCAACGAAAAGGTGGTGGACAAGACCATCCGGGAGTATATGCCCTTCCTGGCCACGGAGAACCTGATGATGGAGGCCGTCAAGCGCGGCGGCGACCGTCAGCAGCTCCACGAGCGGGTGCGGGTGCACTCCATGGCCGCCACCGCCCGGATGAAGGACGGTGAGCCCTGCGACCTGCTGGACCGTCTGGCGGCGGACCCGGCCTTTGGCATGACCCGCCCGGAGCTGGACCGCCTCATGGACCCGGCCCGTTACATTGGCCGCTGCCCGCAGCAGGTCCGCGCTCTGCTGGACCGCATTGCCCCCCTGCTGGAGGACGCATCCTCCGCCGACGGCGGCGTCAGCCTGTGAGCCGTTTGTAAACCGGAAAAGGACCGGAACGCACAAGCGTCCCAGCCCTCAGCCTGTCAAAGAACCCCCGCTTTCACGCGTGAAAGCGGGGGTTCTTTGACAGAGATCGTTTATCTATTTCTTCCCCACTATGCTGCACACCAGAAACGCCAGCAGGTCGGCGATGACCACCGTGGCGCCCACCGGGGTGCTGAGCAGATACGATGCTGTGAGCCCCGCGCAGAAGCAGGTCACGGACAGGATCCCCGCCAGGATCACCACGCCCCGGAAGCTCTTTCTCACCCGCATGGCGGACAGGGCCGGGAAGATCACCAGACTGGAGATCAGCATAGCCCCCATCATCCGCATTCCCAGCACGATGGTCAGGGCCGTCAGCACGGAGAGGAACGTATTGTACAGCCCCACCCGCACACCGGTGGCCCGGGAGAAGCTCTCGTCGAAGGTGATGGCGAACAGCTTGTGGTAAAACAGCACGAACAGCAGCAGCACCGCCGCCGACAGTCCGGCGCTGAGGGCCACGTCCGACCGGTCCATGGCCAGAATGGAGCCGAACATATAGCTGTCCACGTCCGTGGTCATGCCGGTGGTCAGGCTGGTGACAATGACGCCGGCAGCCAGGGACGAGGCGGACACCACGGCAATGGCGGCATCGGCCCCCATGCGGCTGTTTTCCGTCAGCCGCAGCAGGCCCAGGGCCGCCAAGATCACCACCGGGATGGACACCGGCAGCGGGGCCCAGCCGCAGGCCACGGCGATGGACAGGGCCCCGAAGGACACATGGCTCAGGCCGTCGCCGATCATGGAATACCGCTTGAGCACCAGGGGCACCCCCAGCAGCGCCGCGCACAGGGACACCAGAATGCCCACCACGAAGGCCCGGACGATGAAGGGATAGGTAAACATTTCCAGCAGCAGGCTCATGACAGGTCACCTCCGAAGCGTTTTCCGTAGGGCGAGGCCAGATATTCCCGGGGCGTGCCCAGGAACCACTGGTTCCGTCCGGCGTGCAGGATGGCGGTGGCGTCCCGCAGGGCGCTGCGGATGTCGTGGGTCACCATCACCACGGCCATGCCCTCGGTGCGGTTGAGATACCGCAGGGTGCGGTACAGGTCGTCGGCGGCAGCGGGGTCCAGTCCTGTCACCGGTTCATCCAGCACCAGCAGATCCCCCGCCGCACACAGAGCCCGGGCCAGCAGCACCCGCTGCTGCTGGCCGCCGGACAGCTCCCGGTAGCACCGGTCCTTCAGCTCCAGAATGCCCAGCTTGCCCATGTGCTGCAATGCCTGGGATTTCTGAGCCGGTGTGTAGAAAAATTTCCAGCCCCGGGCGCTTAGGAAGCCCGACAGCACCACCTCGCTGACGGTGGCGGGGAAATCCTTCTGCGCCCGGGTCTGCTGGGGCAGGTAGCCGATGGCCCCCCGGCGCAGACTGTCGTCCAGGTGGATTTCCCCGGACAGGGGCCGCAGCAGGCCCAGCAGACTTTTCAGCAGGGTGGACTTGCCGGAGCCGTTGTCCCCCACGATGCAAAGATAATCCCCCCGGCGCACCCGGAACGACAGATGCTCCCAGATGGGGCGGCCCTCATAGCCCAGGGCCGCGTCACGGCAGTCTATGAGTATCTTGGGTTCGCTCATGACAACCCCTCCTTCAGTACGTCCACATTTTTCCACATCAGGGAGAGGTACGTCTCTCCCCGGTCAAATTCCTGCCGGGTCAGGGTCTGGCAGGAGTGAAAGGTCAGGATCCTGGCCCCGGTGGTCTCGGCAATGGCGGAGGCCACCTTTTGGCTGCTGAGCTCGATGGTGTACACCACCGGAATCTGCTCCGCCCGCACCTTGTCAATGAGGTACTTCAGCGTAGCCAGAGACGGCTCCGTGTCGCCGGAGCAGCCGTGGAAGGCCGCCCGATAGTCCAGGCCGTACTCCCGGCAGAAATATAGCAGCGGGAACCGGTCGCCGAACACCAGCAGGCGGCGGCTGCCTCCTTCCACCGTGTCCCGGAACGCCTGGTCCAGGTCCGCCAGCTCCTGCACATACGCCGCAAGCCGCGTCTGATACTCCGCCGCGTGGTCCGGGTCCGCCTGGGACAGGGTATCCGCGATGACCCGGCACAGATCCATGGCAATGCGGGGCGAGGTCCAGATATGCTCGTCGTATTCGATGTGCTCCTCGTGGCCGTCGTGGTCATGGACGTCGTGGTCATGGCCGTCGTGATCGTCGTGGCCGCCCTGCATGCCCTCGGAAAATTCCTCACCCAGGGCGTCCACGTGGTCCATCATACGGGCCACAGCGCCGATGTTCTCCCCGGCAGCGGACAGAATGTCCTCTACCCATTCCTCGCTTTCGCCGCCGTTGCAGAGAAACACGTCCGCCTCAGAGATGCGGATCACATCCAGAGGTGTAGGCTCGAAGCTGTGGGCCTCCCGCCCGGCGGTCACCAGCAGATACGGCTCCACCCGGTCGCCGCCGATGGCCCGGACAAAATCATAGTAAGGAAACAGGGTGCAAACCACCCGCAGTCTGCCGTCGTCCTTCCCTGCCGTGGGTCCGGCGCAGCCGCCCAGCAGCAGCGCCGCCGCCAGCAGCAGGCACAGGGCCTGCACGCGATATCGTTTCATGGGAATCCCCCCTTTGTATGCCTGTAAAATTATATTGTACAGGATATGTCCCAATTTCTCAAGCCCTCCCCTGCCTAAAACCGGGTTTTTTCCGCTGCGATTCCTTTTCCGGCCCCGGCAGGTGGAAAAATTAGCCGATCAGCGTGTATTATGTCACACTGATGGCAAATAATCGTCGAAACGGGATGTGGAAATTTCCCTCACCGCTTGTCAAAAATTCTTTTTGACAAGTTGAACCCCGGCGCAGGCGGTGCCTGCGCCGGGGTAGTTTTTCATACCCGATACTTTTCCGCATAGCGGCGGACCCGGTCCTCAAACGCCGGGTCCTGCTGCCGCAGGGCCGTCTGGGCGGCATGAAGCCCCTGGTTCCCATCGGGCAGCCCCGCCACGCACCCGGCAATGTTGCTGCAATGGTCCGCCGCCCGCTCCAGGTCCGTCAGCACGTCGGACCACACAAAGCCCAGCTCCATGGTGCCGCTCCCCTGCTGCATCCGCCGGATGCGCCGGGACCGCAGCTGCTCCTTCAGGCCGTCGATGACCTGCTCCAGGGCCTCCACCTCCGCCTGGGCGGCGGGGTCCTCCCGTCGGAAGGCGTCCAGGGCCAGGTCCGCGATCTCCTCCACGGCGTCCGTCAGCACCCGCAGCTCCCGGCGGTCCTCGGCGGGCAGGGAAATGTCCTTATCCCGCAGCTCCTCCCCGCTTTCCAACAGGTTCATGGCGTGATCCCCCAGCCGCTCAAAATCGCCGATCAGCGCCAGCAGCTCCGCCGCCCGGGCGTTGTCCCGCCGGGTCAGCGTCTGGCCGCTGAGCCGCACCAGGAATGTCCCCAGCACGTCCTCCATCCGGTCGATGCGCTCCTCCTGCCGCCGCAGCTCCTTTGCCGAAGCAGGCTGCACCTCCGTCAGAGCAGCCACGCCCCGGCGCAGGTTATCCCGGGCCAGGGCCGCCATGTCCCCGGCCAGCTCCCGGCATTTTTCCAGGGCTGCCGCCGGGGCCGCCAGCAGCCGGGGGTCCAGCTCCGTCCCCTTCTCCCCCTCCTCACCCGGCAGCAACCGCAGCACCGCCCGTTCCAGCAGTCCCGCCGCCGGAAACAGCAGCATCGTACACAGCAGGTTGAAGGCCGTGTGGATCACCGCCACCCCCGGCAGAGTCACGGGACGGGCCAGCATCGTCGGAGCCGCCAGCACCTTCACCACCCAGAACACCGCCAGCCACACCCCGGCCCCGGTAAGGTTGAACAGCAGGTGAACCAGCGCCGCCCGGCGGGCATTGCGGCTGGCCCCCACGGAGGACAGCATGGCCGTGATGCAGGTGCCGATGTTCTGCCCCATAATGATGGGCACAGCGGCACCCACCGTAACCTGACCGCTGGCGGCCAGGGCCTGCAATATCCCCACGGAGGCGGAGCTGGACTGGATCACCGCCGTCAGCACCGCCCCGGCCAGCAACCCCAGCAGCGGGTCCGTAAAGGCCGTAAACAGCCGGCGGAAGCCCTCTGCCTGGGCAAGTCCTGCCACAGAGCCGGACATCAGCTCCATTCCCTGCATCAATGTGGCAAAGCCCAGCAGGGCCTGGCCGGTATCCCGGCGGCGGCCATTCCTGGACAGATAAGCGATGATGCCCCACAGGCTCAGCAGGGGCACGAAGCCCGCAGGCCGCAGCAGCCGCCCCAGAAAACCGCCCCCCTCCAGTCCGCCCAGGCTCAGCAGCCAGGGCGTCACCGTGGTGCCTACATTGGTGCCCATGATGACCCCCACCGCCTGACCCAGGGTCAGCAGTCCGGAGTTCACGAATCCCACCACCATCACCATAGCCGCCGACGAGCTCTGCACCGCCGCCGTCACCGCAAGACCCGTGAAAAAGCCCGCCCAGCGGCTGCGGGTCATGCGGCGCAGCTGTCCCCCCAGCCGTCCGCCTGCCCGGCGCTGGAGAGCCTCGGCCATGATGCTCATGCCGAATAAAAACAGGCACAGTCCGCCCAGAGCGGACAATCCGTCAAAAATGTCCATGTGCGCCTCCTCTCCCGGTTAGCATGCCCCGGGGCCGCCGCCGTCAATCGCAGTCAAACGTCCGCTTTATGCGGACATTTTGTCGTTTTGTGTTTTCCGTGCAAAACACCCCGGCCCCATAGGGGTAAATTTGGTGGTTATTCCGTCTTTACTTTATCTCGATAGCGTGGTAGTGTATTAGCATACTAAATCACCCGGCGGTAGGGACCGGGGAATGGAGGAAATCATGAAGAACATCATTCAACGCGGAGTCTGTCTGCTCCTGCTGCTGGCTGTCACCGCCGCTCTGTCCGCCTGCGGCCAGAAGACCGGCGCCAAGAACACGATTTATGCCGTGGAGGCCGGTTCCGCCGGCGAGGAGGTGGCCAAGGAAAAGGGCTGGGCCGTCAACAGTGTCCAGGATCAGGCAGCCGCCCTGATAGAGGTAGCCGCCGGGACCTCCGACGCCGCCGTTATTGACCTGCTGATGGCCGGCGCCATGATCGGACCCGACACCAGCTATCCCAACCTCACCTATACCGACAGCCTCACGGAGGAGGAATACGGCATCGGCTGCCGCCAGGGCTCCGACCTGGCGGACTTCATCACCTCCGTTCTGGCCGAGGCCTACCGGGACGGCACCACCCAGAAGCTGGCCCGGCAGTTCGGCATCCGGGAGGACCTGCTGGTAGAACTGCCCCAGACCAGCTATACCCAGGATGCCGCCGGTGACGTGGCCTACATTCAGAACAAGGGCGCCCTGGTGGTGGGCATCACGGAGTTTGCGCCTATGGACTACAAGGACGACAGCGGCCAGTGGACCGGCTTCGACGCGGAGCTTGCCCGGCTGGTGGCCCAGCGCCTGGGCGTGGAGGTGGAATTTGTGGTCATCGACTGGGGCCAGAAGGTCAACGAGCTGAACAGCCAGGCCATCGACGTGGTGTGGAACGGCATGACCCTGACCGACGGCGTGCAGAACGCCATGACCTGCACCCCCGCCTACTGCCGCAATGCTCAGGTGGTGGTGGTTCCCGCCGCATAACGCCATGTTCTGGACCGTTACCCTTTCCCTGCTTCAGGGACTGCGTCAGGCGGCGGTGCTGTTCGGGCTGACGCTGGCGTTCTCCCTGCCCCTGGGGCTGCTGGTGGCCCTGGGCTCCATGAGCCGCTGCCGCCCGGTGCGGGCGGTGTTCGACGCTCTGGTGTGGGTGATCCGGGGAACGCCTCTGGTGCTGCAGCTGATCATCATCTTTTACGGTCCGGGCCTGTGGCTGGGCCGGAACATCTGGGGCAGCCACCGGATGCTGGCATGCATCGTGGCCTTTGTGCTGAACTACGCCTGCTACTTCTCCGTAATCTACCGGGGCGGCATCCAGGCCATCCCGGCGGGCCAGCGGGAGGCAGGACAGGTGCTGGGCATGACCCGGCGGCAGATCTTCTTCCGGGTCACGCTTCTGCAGGTGGTCAAGCGGATCCTGCCCCCCATGTCCAATGAGATCATCACCCTGGTAAAGGACACCTCCCTGGCCCGGATCATCGCCATTGTGGAGCTGACCAAGGCCGGCGAGGACTATGTGAAGTCCGCCGGGATCACCTGGCCCCTGTTCTATACAGGGATATATTATCTGCTGTTCGTGGGGCTGCTGACGCTGCTGTTCCGGTATCTGGAGCGCCGTCTCAGCTATTTCCGGTAAAGGAGGCCGCCATGGCATATTTAAGCGTCGAGAACCTGGAGAAAGCCTTCGGCGGCACCCGGGTGCTGCGGGATGTGAGCTTCCAGCTGCCGGAGGGTGAAACGCTGTCCGTCATCGGCTCCTCCGGCAGCGGCAAAACCACCCTGCTGCGGTGCCTGAACTTTTTGGAGCGCCCCGACGGCGGTGTCATTTCCCTGCGGGGAGAGCCCCTGCTGGATGCGTCCCGGCCTCCGGACCGGGAGCGGGACCTGCGCCGGAAGCGGCTGCACTTCGGCCTGGTCTTTCAGGACTTCAACCTGTTCTCCCAGTACACAGCCCTGGAAAATGTGACCCTGGCCCGGCGGCTGGCCCGGCGGGACGGCGAGACGGAGCAGGACATCCGGGACCGGGGGCTGGACCTGCTGGACCAGATGGGCCTGTCAGACCGGGCCGGGCACTACCCTCATCAGCTCTCCGGCGGCCAGAAGCAGCGTGTGGCCATCGCCCGGGCCCTGTGCATGGAGCCGGACGTGCTGTGCTTCGACGAGCCCACCTCCGCCCTGGACCCGGAGCTTACCGGCGAGGTGCTGCGGGTCATCCGCCAGCTGGCCGGCCGCCGCACCACCATGATCGTGGTGACCCACGAGATGGCCTTCGCCCGGGACGTGGCGGACCGGCTGATCTTCATGGACGGCGGCGTCATCGTGGAGCAGGGAGACCCCCGTCAGGTCATGGACCATCCCCGGATGGAGCGCACCCGGCAGTTTCTGTCCCGCTGCGCCAACACATAAAAATCACCCTCCGGCGGTTTTCACTCCGCCGGAGGGTATTTTCATGCGCCGTTATTCCTGTTTTTCCTCCTGCTCCGCCCGGGGCAGCGTCAGCGTCACCTTGAACAGGTCGCCGTCGATGGTCAGTCGGAAGTCGCCGCCCTGGATGGCGGTCAGGCTGGTGGCGATGGACAGCCCCAGCCCGCTGCCCTCGGTGGATCGGGAGCTGTCCCCCCGGACGAACCGCTCCGTCAGCTCGTCGGCGGAGATATTCAGCGGATACCGCGAGATATTCTTCACCACCATCCGCACGCCGTCCTCTCCCGCCTCCGTGGACAGATACACCCTTGTCCCGGGCATGGCGTATTTGCAGATGTTGCTCATCAGGTTGTCCAGCACCCGCCACAGCAGCCGCCCGTCGGCCATGGCCACCGGCCCCGGCTGGCACAGAGCCAGCACCGGCTCCAGCACCTGGTCCTCCAGCCGCTGCTGATACTCGCCGCACACCTGGCTCAGCAGCACGTTCAGGTCCGTAGGGGCCAGCGATACCGGTATATTCCCCGTGGATGCCTTGGACGCCTCCACCAGGTCCTCCGTCAGCTTCCGCAGCCGCTGAGACTGCCGGTCCAGCACCGCCAGATACTCCCGCGCCGCGTCGGAGGGCATCTCCTCCTTTTTCAGCAGGTCCACATAGTTGACGATGGAGGTCAGGGGCGTTTTGATGTCGTGGGACACGTTGGTGATCAGCTGGGTTTTCAGCCGCTCGGACTTCATCTTCTCCTCCACCGCCTGCTGGATGCCCTGCTGCACGGAGTTCAGGTTGGCCGCATGGCGCTTCAGCTCCGGCAAAGCCCCCCGGCTCAGGGTGATGGGGTGGGAGAAGTCCCCCTTGGCCAGCTTCTCGCCTCCCCGCTGCAATTGCCGCAGGGCCAGCACCTGCCACATGGCCGCCCCCAGCAGCACCAGGTGCAGCGTCACATACAGCGCCGCCTGCCCCCCGTCCATGCCATAGGCGAAGATCAGCAGGTCCGCCGCCATAACGGCCAGCAGCACCGCCGCCGTTTTCCACGCCAGAGGCAGGCCCAGAAACAGACACCGCAGGTGCCGCCAGGTCCACACGACCCCCCGGCTGAAAAGCCGCAGCAGCCGCAGCGCCAGCAGGTCGCTGAGCACGGTCCCGGCCTTGCACCGGGCCGTAAACGCCAGCACGAACAGATACGCCAGCGCCACAAATACCGCCAGGCCCAGCGTGGCGGATGGATAGTACACGGCGTCCAGATAGATGTACCACACACAGGTCAACCCCAGCACAAACAGGTCCACCGGGATCTTCTCCACCCAGGTCAGATGGATGCCCTCATGGCCCGGCCAGTGTCCCGCCGCCGACAGGGAGAACACCAGGGCTGCCGCAGCGGCCACGGCGCACACCGCCGTCACGGCCCACAGCATATCCAGGCGCCTGTCCGTATGCATGTTATAGACACATATGTATACCAGCTCGACGCCGCCATACACCGCCGCCGTGCCCGGCAGCAGGGTCAGCAGAAAGGCCAGGGCCTTGGCCCACGGCTTTTCCAGCAGCTTTTTCATTGCGCCGCCCCCTCCATTTTGTACCCCTTGCCCCACACCACCTTCAGATACCGGGGCTCTGCGGGGTTGATCTCGATCTTCTCCCGGATGTGCCGCACGTGGACGGCCACGGGATTGTCCGCCGCCGGGTCCTCATGCCACACCCGGCGATAGATCTCGTGGGGCGAGAACACCTTCCCCGGATGCTGCATCAGCAGCCGCAGAATGTCGTATTCCAGGGGCGTCAGGTTCACGGTGTCCCCGTCCACGGTGACGGTCTTGGCATTGTCGTCCAGGCTCACTCCGCCGATGGTCACGGCGGTGGGGGCCACATGACCGCCGCCCAGAGTCATATACCGGCGCAGCTGGGACCGGACCCGGGCCAGCAGCTCCACAGGGTTAAAGGGCTTGGTAACATAGTCGTCGGCTCCCATATTCAGCCCCAGCACCTTGTCCGTGTCCTCGGACTTGGCCGTCAGCAGGATCACCGGCAGATTGTGGCTCTGCCGCAGCCGGGTCATGGCGGTGATGCCGTCCATTCCCGGCATCATCACGTCCAGCAGCACCAGGTGTACCTCCTCCCGGTCCAGCAGCCGCAGGGCCTCCGGCCCGTCAAAGGCCGTCAGCACCCGATAGCCCTCGGCACTGAGATAAATATGCAGCGCCGATACGATATCTTTTTCGTCGTCACAGACCAGAATGTTGTACATGGTGTTCGCCTCTCCATTCTCTCAGGCCGCTCCGTCAGAAGGGCAGCAGCTCCTCCCGGCCCCGGCCCCGCAGGGACGCGGCGCTGACCCGGTGCTCGATGGGCTTCCACTCCCCCTTGCTGAACAGCGCCGCGAAGGAGATGGGAATGTATGTAAACATAAACAGCGGGAAGGTGAAGGCGTACAGAACCTTCTTCACCGCCTTGGTATGGATCCGCCGCCACTCGGTAACGGTGGTGATGGCCCCCAGCACAAACAGGGTCAGATACATATTCAGCAGCATCTGCCCCACGGACCACAGGGCGATGGTCAGGTCCTCCCCGTGGACAGCCCCCAGAATGGCCGCCGTCACGTTGCAGACGATGGCCGTGGCCGACAGGACGAAGGCCGGCATAATGGCCGCCGCCATGTCGTAGCAGGAGAAGCTCCCCCGGGCCGCGCCCCGCAGCAGCTTGGCGCCGTAGCCCCGGAATACCTGCAAATACCCCTTGGACCACCGCAGCCTCTGGTTCCAGGACTGGCGGAAGGTGGTGGGCTGCTCGTCATACAGCACCGCATCGGGGCAGAAGCCGATCTTCCGTCCCCGGGTCACCTGGTCCACGGAGAACTGGATGTCCTCCGTCAGCAGGTGGAAGGGCCAGGGCCCCGTCTCCTCCAGCACCTGTCGGCTGAACAGGAACCCGGTGCCGGACACGGCGCAGCTGGTGCCCAGCAGGAACCGGGCGTGATTGAGATACCGGCTCTCCCGCAGGAACCACAGGGCATAACCGGCGCTGATCCAGTTGTCGCCGTAATTCTTGCTGTTGCGGAAGCTGGTGACGATCTCGTGTCCGTCGGAAAACGTCCGGTTCATGGCCTCCACATAGTTGGGAGCCAGAATATTGTCCGCGTCAAACACGAAGTATCCGTCGAAGCCCTGGGGATAGTCCTGCTCCAGGTGCTCCAGCAGCTCCTGCAGGGCGTAGCCCTTGCCCACCCGCACCTGGTTGAACCGCTCATACACATGGGCCCCGGCCACCCGGGCCACCATGGCCGTGTCGTCGGTGCAGTTGTCCGCCAGCACGAAAATGGACAGCAGTCTCTGGTCATATGTCTGCCCCCGAAGGCTGGCGATCAGGTCGCCGATGACCCGCTGCTCGTTCCGGGCGCAGATCAGAACGGCGTACCGGTTGGCCTTGGCCGGGCCGTGGGGCTTCTCCTTCCGCAGCCAGGGCACCGGGATATACAAAAACTGATAGGTATAGCAGACGAAGAAAATAACCGCTATGATAAAATTGATGGTCTTTAACGTCTCCATAGGCGCTTTCCTTTCTCTGTGCGCACAGGCGCAACTGTATCAAGATGGTTGATACACTTAGTATATATGATCTGCTACTCCCTGTCAAGAGCGGCTCTTTTTTTGGCGATACAGCTTCCGATCAGCTGTCCCTGTTCCCAAAATTCAGTATAAAGAAAAACAGTTAAAGAAACAAGGGGGGAACCTTTAAGATTCCTTAAAGATGATATAACAGTTTTGTCACCCGCCGGTTCACGGCGGCCACGGGCGGCGGCATCCCCGTGGACGCCGTGATCTGATGGCATAGGACGCGCCGGAAGGCGCATAGGCTGGAGCTGAGGTGGAGACCATGATGTGCCGATTTTCACAGCTGCGCCGCAAGGAGGTCATCAACATCTGCGACGGCAGCCGTCTGGGCTGCGTGGGAGACCTGGAGCTCTGCATCCCGGAGGGGACCGTCAAGGCCCTGATCGTCTTTGGCCCCTGCCGGTTCTTCGGTCTGTTCGGCCGGGGCGAGGATTATTACATTCCCTGGGACTGCGTCCAGCGGTTCGGAGAGGACATCATCCTCATCGACAAGCCCTTCCAGCGCCGGGAGGGCGAAAAGAAAAAGCGGCGCTGGTAAACGCATGGCCGTGCCTACAGGTGCGGCCATGTGTTTACCCTGCAAAAAAAATGCCGCCGGCGCGGCAAACCCTGCGCCGGCGGCATTCCTGCCGATTTTATTTTTCCTGCTGCTCCGTATCCTCTCCGCCGATCAGCAGCTGCCGCTGCTGGTTCAGCAAATAGGAGAGGTGCTCCCGGTCCGTGGTGTAATAAATACGGTTTCCCTCCACCAGGCAGGTAACAAGTCCCGCATTCACCAGCTTGCTCATATGGTGGTGAATGGTGTTGCGGGCCAGGCCGAAATGGTTGCACAGCTGCTGACCGTAGACCGCCGGATGATCCCTCAGATAACAGAGAATGTCAAACCGTGTCTTGTCCCCGATGATCCGGATGGCGTCATATACCTGGGAGGCGCTGCTGTTTTCCGCCAGGGTGCGCCGCAGCGACAGCCGCAGGACTCCGCAGCAGATCAGCACGCTGCCGTCCTCCTGCTCCATGGAGAGGTTGGTATCCGGTCCCATCAGAAAGGGGATCAGGTGATAATGCACCTCCGGCGTGATGGCCAGGCTGGAGGTCTCCCGGAGATAGCTCTCCGTCCCCAGGCCCTCCACCTCCCGGCAGAAGGCCTCTATGATCTCCTGAATGCGGCCGGACTCCGTCTCCAGCGCCGCTATGGCCGGGCGCAGACAGGCTGCGATCTCCGGCAGCAGAGTCCGGTAATTCTGGTGGATCTCCAGCAGAGCCAGGCGGCTCTCCGTGGGGATCGTCAGCGCCAGCACCCGGGAAACCAGCTTTGCGGCGGCCCCGGCGGCAGGGCCGGACTGCTCCTCCAGGCTCAGCGAGATCATCATGTTTCGCGCCGTCTCGTCCGGCGTCAGGCGCTCCATCTGCTGCATCAGGGTCTCAAAGTCCTGCCGGCGGGACAGCATGGGATAGAAGAACAGAAAAGCCGGACTATAGGACCCGATGGTGCTGTAGGAAAAGCCCTTGATGTCGCCGAACAGACGCTGCAGGGTCTCTGCCGGGACGGAAACCTCCGTGTCCAGGTCCTGCAGCAGCTCCCGCAGGGCGGCGCTGGCCCGATGGAAGGGCTCCGCCTTCCGGACGCCCCGGGCCTGTAAGCGCTCCTCCAGCCGGTCCAGGGTATGGCCGTTGGCCCGGGAGCCTAAGTACGCCAGAGCCTCCAGCGCCGGGTTGATCTCGTGCAAAATTTCCATGACAGTGCTCTTCCTTTGCTTCTTTGACGGATGCGGACAGGCTTTCCCGGGGAGCATCCCGCGGTTTTCTCGCCCTGTCCCACTGGCCTTGATTATACATCCTTTTTTCCGGCAAAACAAGGGGACTCCGCGCCGCTGCGGCGGTTTTTTGCAGTCCTGCAATACAGAGCCGTTTTGCATGGGGCGGACCGTTGACTTTTCCAGGGGAATCGTGTATGATAAGAATGGCTCTGTGGGGACACGGGGCCGGAAAGTGAATCATGTCCGAGGATGCTGTGCGGCGGGTACCGCAAAGGCCGGAAAACGGCCAGGTGCCTGCCTAAAAGAAACGGGGTCGGAAACCCCACGCGAACGGCACTGTGGGCGCAAGAATGCACCGAAGCGGCCTTGGCCGCCGGGACGAAAGTCCGCCATTGGGGGCAGTCCCCTGAGAAGGTAGGATGCAAACGAGGAGCCATCGGCTCCACGGCGCGAGGCAGGAGAATTGCACGGCGGAGGGCATTCAGCGCGGCGGGCGTTATCTTCGTTGGGCGCAGACAGGAACCATGCGCCGCCGGTGTCTCCCTTTTTCAGGGGATGTACCGGCGGTTTTTGCAGCGGGCGTGTATCTGCTTTTCCTCCGCCGCAGACACACTCCGTTGACTCACCGGAAACGGCTGGGCATAAATTTTTCACAGGAGGAAAATGCATATGAAGAAACGCATCGTTTCTCTGCTGCTGGCATTGGTGATGGTACTGAGCCTGGTACCCACCACTGTCTGGGCAGCAGAGAACCACGACGGCCAGGTTCGGGTCATCGTGGAAAACACGACCTACGCAAAGGCCGACGGCGCTGCCTGGGACGGCACGCTGGTGGACAAGTGGGTGGACCTGGCCCCCGGGTCCTCCATGATGGACTGCATCGTCAGCGCCCTGGGTACCTATTCCCAGACCGGCGCGGAGTCCGGCTACATCAGCGAGATCAACGGCCTGTCCGCCGGTGACGGCGGCGAAGCCTCCGGCTGGATGGGAACCCTGAACGATTGGTTCACCAACGTTGGATTCAAGGACATCAAGGCCGGGGACAAGCTGTTCGCCGGGGATATCATCCGCGTGATGTACACCACCAAAGGCTACGGCGCGGACATCGGCGGCGACTGGAACACCCAGAGCGACACCAGCCTGGCGGCCCTGTCCTTCAGCGAGGGCGTCCTGACTCCCGACTTCGCCTCAGACAAGACCGCCTACACCCTGACCCTGCCCCAAGGCGTCACCGGCATCCGGATGACGGCCACCGCCTCCAACAAGAACAACCAGGTGTATCTCACCGCCGACGGCACCGACTACCGCCGGGTGGAGACCGTGCCCGTCCATAACGGCACCGTCCTGACCATCCGCTGCGGCGACAAGGCGGCGGCCACCGAGTGGTCCCCCGCCATCACCCCCACCACCTACACCGTCACCGTGTCCCAGGAGGGTGACGCGCCCCAGGGCGACATGGACGTCTCCTTCAAGGGCCTGCACAATGCCCAGCTGTCGGACATCAAGGTCTACTCCTATACCGATGGCGTGAAGGGTGACAAAAACCTGCTGGAGGGCGTGGACATTGAGCCCGACGGCTATGGTCTGATGTACAACACCAAGCTGCCTGTGGGCGACTATCTGGTAGAGGGCTACAACACCGAGGGCCAGTGCAACGGCACCCTGGTGCTGACCGTGAAGGCCAATCAGGAGAACGTGTTTACCCTGGTCCGGGCCTACGCCATCTATGCCACCAACGACAGCAGCAGCTGGGTGGAGGGCAAGGATTACACCATCGACGTCACCGTTACCGGCCCCGACGGCACGGACCTGCAGGCCAAGACCGGCGTCTCCACCACCTATGGCAGCACCCACACCGCCTGCCTGTTTGTGGAGGGCGGCAGCCTGAAGATCACCCTGACCCCCATCGGCGACAAGGCGGCGGGCTATCTGCCTGTCACCACCGCCATGACCAACAAGCAGACCGTGGGCTGCGGCGCCAAGAGCTTCTCTCTGACCATTCCCAAGGCCCTGGACATCACCGTCACCGCCCCCGCCGGCTCTACCCTGCGGATGGGCACCTTCGGCAGCTACTATAGCTATACCTTCCTGGAGCCCGTTTCCCAGGAGACCAAGGGCGACACCATGACCGCCTTCTTCCGCCTGCCGGAGACCGGCGGTCAGCAGTTCCTGCGGGCCCAGAATCCCGACGGCGTCACCTACTGGACCTTCGGCAAATTCACCGGCGGCCAGGAGCTGGCTGTGACCCGGGACGACCTGCACATGGACGACGATGTCACCGCCGCCTCCGTCAACCGCTTCGACAAGAACGTGTACGACCTGGGCAACATCTACCTGAACATCAACCGCCAGGGCTATAAGAACCTGGAGGTGGGCCAGAGCTGCGAGCTGGACGTGCTGCGCAGCTGGCAGGCCATCGAGGGCTTCATGAACGGCCAGATCGCCCTGCCCGACGCGCACTATCAGGTGCTGAGCCTGGACGGCGGCGACAGCGACGTGGTGACCATCACCCCCGACGCCAACAATTCCTGCCTGGCCACCATGACCGCCAACCACCCGGGCACCGCCATCGTCCAGGTGACCTATGACGCCATGACCTTCGTTCAGGGTATGGGCGGCAAGGACTTCAGCGCCATCTGGCCGGAGTTCACCGGCGTGTTCGTGGTGTCCGTGGGTGCCGACGGCTCCTCTATCCAGACCAACACCTTCATCGACCGTCCCACCGTGAACATCACCAAGGACGAGCAGAAGTATCTGGATGCCGAGCACGACATCCTGTTCTATGTGGGTACCCAGGGCGCCAGCTACAGCTTCACTCCCCAGGAGGGCTGCACCGTTACCGTGGCCCGCTCCACCGTCACCGATAAGATGACCTTCAACGGCTTCACCAGCCAGGGCGTTTCCGTGGATGAAAACGGCCAGGTCACCGTTACGGGCCTGACCACCGGCCGCCACATTCTCCGCATCGAGAAGGACGGCATGGCCGCCTACCAGGTCATCACCGCCCGGGGCGTCAGCTATGACCTCATCGACGCCGACGGCAACGTCCTGCCCCAGGATGCTGAGCTGGTCCCCGGCCAGGCCGTAAAGGTCCAGTTCCATGACCTGGTAAGCCCCAAGGAGAAGATCTCCGGCGTTTACAACTTCAATTTCTCCCTGGTGTACCTGGATGCCCAGGGCAGCAAGTATCAGACCAACCCCGGCACCCCCTTCGGCCAGTATGATTTCAGCGGCAACCCCGTTCGCCAGCTGCTGAGCGTCACCATCCCCGAGACCGCCGAAGGCTATAGCTATGACCTGACCGGTACCATCCGGGTGGGCGGCTTCGGCGGCATTCCCACCCACCGCGGCGTGTCCTACCGCACCGGCATGGACCGCCAGTACGGTTCCACCACCGCCGCAGTCCTGACCCGTCTGCCTGAGCTGGTACTGCCTCTGACCGGCTGGTACGTCCACGACGTGGAGCAGAAGATCGCCGCCATCGGCACCGTGACCCTGGACTCCGAGGAGACCATCCAGGCCGCCCGCGCCGCCTATGACGCCCTGAGCGACCAGCGCAAGGCCCAGGTCAGCAACTACGATGTGCTGCTGGCTGCCGAGAAGAAGCTGGCCCAGCTCCAGGATGAGGCGGTTGCCCATGTGGAGGAGCTGATCGACGCCATCGGCCAGCCCGTGATCCCCGCGTCCCGTGCCGCCGTGGAGGCTGCCCGGGCCGCCTACGACGCCCTGGGCCAGAAGCTCCAGGAGCGCGTGGGCAACTACGATGTGCTGCTGGCCGCCGAGGCCCGCCTGGCGGAGCTGAACGCCCAGGACATCTATAAGACTACCGGCGACTTCATCGTTTCCAAGGGTGCCCCCGTCACCGGCTCCATCGGCGGCGAGTGGGCGGTTCTGGGCCTGGCCCGTTCCGGCCGGGACGTCCCCGGTGCGGACGCGTATTACGCCTCCGTGGTGGAGTATGTGCAAAAGGCCATGGACGAGAACGGCCGTCTGAACCGCTCCCGCTCCACCGAGAATTCCCGTCTGATCCTGGCCCTGACCGCCATTGGCAAGGACGTGACCCATGTGGCCGGCCGCAGCCTGCTGGACGGTCTGGATTCCATGGCGTTCATCACCAAGCAGAGCGTCAACGGCCCCGTTTGGGCGCTGCTGGCGCTGGACAGCCACGGCTATCCCACCTCCGGCGACGTGACCCGGGAGAAGCTGGTCCGCGCCATCCTGGATACCCAGCGTGAGGATGGCAGCTGGCCTGTCATCGCCTCCTCCCAGGTCCCCGATGTGGACATGACCGCCATGGCCGTGCAGGCCCTGGCCCCCTACTATGAAAATGCTCAGGTGAAGGCGGCTGTGGACGCGGCCCTGACCTTCCTGGCCGGCGTGCAGAACGACGACGCTACCTTCAGCGAGATCCCCGGCACCGATGCCTCCGCCGAGTCCACGGCCCAGGTCATCGTGGCCCTGACGGCCCTGGGCATTGATCCCACCGCCGACAGCCGGTTCGTAAAGAGCGGCGTCAGCGTCGTGGACGCGCTGTGCGGCTTCTATGTCACCGGCGGCGGCTTCCGCCACCTGATGGCCGACAAGACCGTGGACGGCATGGCCACCGAGCAGGGCTACTATGCCCTGGCGGCCTACTATCGCCTGCTGGCCCAGAAGACCAGCCTGTACGACATGAGCGATGTCACCGTCACCGTGACCCCCGACCAGCCCGTGACGCCCGCCAAGCCCGAAAAGCCCGATACCCCCCGCACTGGAGACGAGAGCCTGCTGGTGCTGTGGATGGGTGCTGCCGCCCTGTCCGGCGCCGCTGTGCTGCTGATGCAGAGAAAGAAAAAGCGCGCATAAGCCCCGCATCAGACCCGCGTAACCCCAAGGAAATACACCGGCGCAGGGACGTTGTCACAACGTCCCTGCGCGCGGTGCTCTGATAGGAGGTGTTTTTCGATGATGAATCGATTCCCCAAAGTCCTGTTGACCCTGCTGCTGACGCTGCTGCTGGCCCTGTCCCTTTCCGGCTGCGACCTGATGGTCGGCACTGGTCCGGAAGCCCCCATTCCTCCCGGCGTGGGGCAGACCGGCGATCAGCATACCCCCGATACGCCGGAGGAACCCGGGAATCCGAATACGCCGGAGACGCCCGACGCCCCCCAGGAGCCCGGGACGGACGACTCCTCCACCGGCAGCAAGGACCGCTACCAGACGGACCCGGTGCCGGACGGCAAGCCCAAGCCCGTGGAGCCGGAAACGTCTCAGCCGGATACGTCCCACCAGGACACCTGCACCATCTCCATCTCCTGCGCCACCATCCTCAACAACATGGACAAGTGCGACGAGTCCAAGCGGGGGCTGGTGCCCGCCGACGGGGTGATCCTGCCTGCCGTTACGGTGACGTTTTCCCAGGGGGAGAGCGTGTTTGACGTTTTGCAGCGGGTGTGCAAGGAAAGGAAGATCCCCATGGAGTTCAGCTGGACGCCGATGTACAACTCTGCCTATATCGAGGGGATCTACAACCTGTACGAGTTCGACGTCGGCGACGGCTCCGGCTGGATGTACAAGGTCAACGACTGGTTCCCCAACTACGGCTGCTCCCGGTACCAGGTGCAGCCCGGCGACGTGATCTGCTGGGTGTATACCTGCGACCTGGGGTATGATGTAGGAGGCGGCTTCATGGGCGGCTGAGCCTGTCCCCAAAACGATTCTGTGAAAGGAGGCCGGAGCCGTGGGCGACGCCTTTTCCCGCTATCACCCCCTGGTGAACTTCCTGTTTTTCGCCCTGGTGCTGGCCTATTCCATGGTGCTGATGCACCCGGTTTGCCTGGCGGTGTCCCTGCTGGGGGCGCTGCTGTATGCCGGGCAGCTGGAGGGCCGCCGGGCCCTGTCAAGGCACCTGCGGGTGGCCCTGCCGGTGCTGCTGCTGGCGGCCCTGGTGAATCCCGCCTTCAACCACGCAGGTGTCACCATTCTCATCTATCTGCCCTCCGGCAACCCCCTGACGCTGGAGAGTATTCTGTATGGTCTGGCGGCGGGGACCATGCTGTGCGCCGTGGTGCTGTGGTTCGTGTGCTTCAACCGGGTCATCACGTCGGACAAATTTGTGTATCTGTTTGGCCGGGTGATCCCGGCCCTGTCCCTGGTGCTGAGCATGACCCTGCGGTTTGTGCCCCTGTTCCGCCGCCAGCTGGAAACCGTGCGCCAGGCGCAGTTTTGCATCGGGCGGGACGCCTCCACCGGCAGCGCATGGCAGCGGGCCAGAAGGGCCGTCACCATCTTTTCCATCATGGTGACCTGGGCTCTGGAGAACGCCATCGAAACCGCCGACAGCATGAAAAGCCGGGGCTACGGCCTCCGGGGCCGGACGGCGTTTTCCATTTACCGCATGGAGGACCGGGACAAATACGCCCTGGGCTGGCTGGGCTTCTGCGGCATGTATCTGCTGTGCGGAAGCCTTGCCGGGGGCCTGAAATGGTGGTATTTCCCCATGCTCCAGGGAGCCATGGCCCAGCCGTTTTCCATCAGCTTTTACCTGGCGTATCTGGCCCTGTGCCTGACGCCGGTGATCATAGACCGAAAGGAGGCGCGGGTATGGCGCTGTTCACCGTCGAAAATCTGACCTTTTCCTATCCGGGGCAGACCGCCCGGGCCATTGACAGACTGTCGCTGACGGTGCCGGAGGGTGCGTTCCTGGTGCTGTGCGGTCCCTCGGGCTGCGGCAAGTCCACGCTGCTGCGGCAGCTGAAGCCCGCCCTGGCCCCTCACGGGACCCGGCAGGGCCGTATTCTGTTCCGGGATACGCCGCTGGACCGGGTGGACCAGCGGACGCTGGCGGCCCGCATCGGCTTTGTCCAGCAGTCGCCGGAAAACCAGATCGTCACCGACAAGGTCTGGCACGAGCTGGCCTTCGGGCTGGAGAGCCTGGGGGTGGACACCCCCACCATCCGCCGCCGGGTGGCGGAGATGGCGGCATTCTTCGGCATCGAGGACTGGTTTTACCGGGACGTTTCCCAGCTGTCCGGAGGCCAGAAGCAGCTGCTGAACCTGGCCTCCGTCATGGCCATGCAGCCGGACGTGCTGATTCTGGACGAGCCCACCAGCCAGCTGGACCCCATCGCCGCCTCGGATTTCCTGGCGGTGCTGGGAAAGATCAACCGGGAGCTGGGCACCGCCGTGGTGCTGACGGAGCACCGGCTGGAGGAGGCCTTTCCCCTGGCCACCGCCGTGGCGGTAATGGACCGGGGGCAGCTGCTGTGCACCGGCACGCCCCACGACGTGGGCCGCCGGCTAAAGACCCTGGGCCACCGGATGTTTCTGGCCATGCCCGCCGCCATGCGCGTCTGGGCCTCGGTGGAAACGGAGGCCCCCTGTCCCGTCACCGTGCGGGAGGGCCGGGATTTTCTGCGGAGCTATGCGGCGGAGCATCCGCTGGTTCCGCTGCCCCGGGAGCAGACGTACCCCCGGCGCCAGCCGGTGCTGACGGTGCAGGGCGCGTGGTTCCGGTATGAGCCGGACAGCCCCGACGTCATCAAGGGGCTGGACCTGACCCTGGGCCGTGGGGAGTTTCTGGCCCTGCTGGGCGGCAACGGCGCGGGCAAGAGCACCACGCTGAAGCTGCTGTCCGGCATGAAAAAGCCCCAGCGGGGCGACATTTCCGTAAAGGGGACCCTGGGCATGCTGCCCCAGAATCCCCAGACCTTATTTGTGAAAAAAACGGTCCGGGAGGACCTGTTCGAGATATTTTCCGGCACAAAAACGCCCCGCCCCCAGCAGGAGGAGCGGGTGGCCCGGATGGTGGCTCTGTGCCGCCTGGAGGACCTGCTGGACCGGCACCCCTACGACCTGTCCGGCGGCGAGCAGCAGCGGGCGGCCCTGGCCAAGGTGCTGCTGCTGGAGCCGGAGATCCTGCTGCTGGACGAGCCCACCAAGGGCCTGGATGCGGAGTTCAAGCAGGCCTTCGCCCTGATTCTGCGGACGCTGCTGGCCCGCGGGGTGTCGCTGCTGATGGTCAGCCACGACGTGGAGTTCTGCGCCCGCTATGCCCACCGCTGCGCCCTGTTCTTTGACGGCAGCGTGGTGACGGAGGCATCTCCCCGCGCCTTCTTCTCCGGCAACAGCTTCTACACCACCGCCGCCAACCGCATGGCCCGGAGCCTGGAGCTACAGGCGGTGACGGCGGAGGACGTCATGGCTGTCTGCGGCGGCACGGTTCCTGCGGAGCCGGCCCTGCCGGAGGACATTCCCCCTCTGCCGGAGCCCCGGGAGGAAACGCCGGACTGGAAGCCCAAAAAGCTGCCCCTGTGGCGCAAGGCCCTGGCCGCCGTGTCCGGGGCGGGGGCCCTGGCCATATTCCTGTATGCCACCGGAGTCACGGACCTGTCCGCCGCCGTGGGCAAGGGCGGCCTGACGGCTCTGGGCTGGCAGCAGCTGCGGCTGTATCTGGTGTTCTGCGGGCTGCTGCTGGTGCTGGCCCTGTCCATTGGCCGCCGGACCAAGCCCCTTGACCTGGTGCAGGTTCCGGCGGAAAAGCGCAGGCTGTCCCGCCGGACGGCAGCGGCGGCGGTGTCTATCCTGCTGCTGATCCCCGTGACCCTGTTTGTGGGGGTCTACTACCTGGACAACAGGCAGTATGGCCTCATGTCGGTGCTGGTGCTGCTGGAGTGCATGGCCCCGTTCTTCCTGGTGTTCGAGGGGCGCAGGCCCCAGGCCCGGGAGCTGGTGGTCATTGCGGTGCTGTGCGCCATCTCCGTGGCGGGCCGGGCGGCATTTTTCATGCTGCCTCAGTTCAAGCCCGTCATGGCCATGACCATCATCTCCGGCGTAGCGCTGGGGGGCGAGAGCGGCTTTCTGGTGGGCGCGCTGTCCATGCTGGTGTCCAACATGCTGTTCTCCCAGGGTGTTTGGACGCCGTGGCAGATGTTTAGCATGGGAATTATCGGATTTTTGGCCGGAGTTCTGTTCCGAAAGGGGCTTTTGCGCCGAACTCTGGGGAGCATGTGTACCTTTGGCGCCTTCTGCGCCATCGTGATCTACGGCGGCATCATGAATCCGGCGTCGGTTTTGATGTGGGCCGGGGCGGAAAGCCTCACCTGGAAAACGCTGCTGACGTACTACGTCACCGGCTTCCCGGTGGACTGCGTCCACGCGGCGGCCACGGTATTCTTCCTGTGGGTGGCCGCGGAGCCCATGCTGGAAAAGCTGGACCGCATCAAGGAAAAATACGGATTACTCACATAAAAAATACCGGAACCGGCAAAATCATGCCGGTTCCGGTATTTTTTATGCACATTCTTCCAATAGCCTGTCATTTTTTGCGCGTTTCATGCCGGTTTTCTTCCAGTTTTTCCCAGCACAGGGCGGCGGCATAGCCCTCCGGGGCCGGGAGAACGGAGAAGGCGTAGCCGGGGACGGTGCAGGTGACAGAATCCCCGTCGATCCGGAAATGAACGTGCCGGACCTGACCCAGTACACCTCCCTGACACTTGATCAGGGCCTCCTTCAGGGTCCAAAGGCGGAAGAAATCTTCGCCACACCGCACAGATTCGCGTTCAGCAGGCGATAAAATGCGTAAAAGTCGGGGCGATACCGGGCGGATCTTCTCCACGTCGATGCCCACCGGGACCTCCGCCACGGCGCAGGCCACCAGACCGTGGCTGTGGCTGATATTGAAATAGCAGCCATTTGTCATCGGTTTGCCGTTATTTCCTATAAAAACTGTCCCGATATCCGGCGGGACGTCCCGCTTTTCCCGGGCTTTGTCCCGATACAAGCGCAGCATTTCCCGGGACAGGGCACGGCCTGTCTCATGCTCGTCGCCGCGGGACCAGACAAAGCGCCACTCCATATCAGAAAAACGTGATCTGGCTGGTGTCCGCCATGCCGGCAAAGGCCCCCAGGGCCTTCAGCTGCTCGATGTGGGTTTTGGACAGCTTGCTGCAGCAGGCGGCGAACTCCTCCACGGAGATGAAGGTCTTTCCCTTCCGCTTTTCCACGGTGTCCAGGGCGGCGGTCTCGCCCAGGCCCCGGACGGAGACGAAGGGGGGCAGCAGGCCGTTCTCCGTGATCTTGAAGGCGGTGGCCTGGGAGTCGTAGATGCTGATGGTGTCAAAGTGGAAGCCACGGAGATAGAACTCGTAGCACACCTCCAGGGTGACCATCAGGCTCTGCTCCACGGCGGTGGCATCCTTGTTGTTCTCGATCTCACGGATCTTCCGCTTCACGGCGTCGATACCGGCGCAGCAGTATTCCGCGTCGAAGGCCTTGGCCCGGACGGTGAAGAAGGTGGCGTAGAACGCCAGGGGCTCGTGGACCTTGAACCAGGCGATGCGGAAGGCCATCATCACATAGGCCACGGCGTGGGCCTTGGGGAACAGGTAGCCGATCTTGGCCAGGGACTCAATGTACCACTCCGGCACCTGGTGGGCCCGCATGGCGTCCTCCCACCCGTCCTGGAAGCCGCCCTTTTTCACCTTGCCCTTCCGGACGGCCTCCATGATCTTGAAGCTCATTTTGGGGTCCAGACCCATATGGATGAGATAGAGCATGATGTCGTCCCGGCAGCCCACGGTCTCCAGAACGGAGGCAGTGCCGCTGACGATCAGGTCCCGGGCATTGCCCAGCCACACGTCGGTGCCGTGGGAGAAGCCGGACAGGCGCACCAGGGTATTGAAATCCTTGGGCTGGGTATCCACCAGCATGCCCCGGGTGAACCGGGTGTTGAACTCCGGAATGGCCACGGCCCCGGTGGGGCCTAACAGCTCGTCGTTTTCAAAGCCCAGCACCCGGGAGGAGGTGAAGATGCTCATGGTGTCCGGGTCGTCCAGGGGGATAGTCCGGGCGTTGACCCCGGTGAGGTCCTCCAGCATACGGATCATGGTGGGGTCATCGTGGCCCAGCATATCCAGCTTCAGCAGGTTGTCCTCCATGCAGTGGTATTCAAAATGGGTGGTGATGGTGTCGACGTCCTCGGCGTCGGCGGGGTGCTGCACGGCGGTGAAATCCTCCACGTCCATGTCGTCGGGGACCACCACCAGGCCGCCGGGGTGCTGGCCGGTGGTGCGGCGGACGCCTACGCAGCCCTGGGTCAGGCGGTTCACCTCGGCGCTGCCGGCAGTGAGGCCCCGCTCGTCCAGGTATTTGCGGACAAAGCCGAAGGCGGTTTTCTCCGCCAGGGTGCCGATGGTGCCGGCCCGGAACACCTGGGTCTGGCCGAACATCTCGATGGCGTGGCGGTGGGCCCGGGCCTGGTACTCGCCGGAGAAGTTCAGGTCGATATCCGGCACCTTGCCGCCGCCGTAGCCCAGGAA
>ERZ773221.557-NODE-557-length-42640-cov-70.109099_pt1 | contig 42640 bp, 68 predicted proteins | sample MGYA00580994_ERZ773221 | MGnify/ENA primary metagenome ERZ773221 (study PRJEB29015, sample SAMEA2737758) | human gut metagenome | biome: human gut; feature: human-associated habitat; material: faeces | place: China | collected 2012 ... | reverse complement strand
GCCTGCAAAGCCTGCAAAGCCTGCAAAGCCTGCAAAGCCTGCAAAGCCTGCAAAGCCTGCAAAGCCTTGGCGTTGATTACAGAAGCGTTAAAATTCCGAATGACGCAGTGATATATTGCGATATTCCATACGCAGGAACAAATTGTGGAAAATATCAAGGATTTAATCACGGAGAATTTTGCGAATGGGCTGAATGGCAAGATAACATTTTTATATCAGAATATCAAATGCCAGAAGCATTTATCCCGATAGCAAAAACAACAAAAAGAGTCTTGTCTGCGGCAAATGGCAATAGCAAGGTAGCAACAGAATACTTGTTTACCAACCGAAAAACATACAACAGATTTTCAAAGGAGAGAAAAGAAAAAATAGGTCTTGAAATGGCAAGCCAATTAAGTTTGTGCAATTTGTAGAGGTTGAAAGGAGGCGAGTAATTGAGAATTTACATAAGCGGTGCTATTACTGGCACAGAGGATTTCAGAGAAAGATTCCTTGAGGCGGAAAAGGAACTGATTGCAGCAGGACATGATACGGTAAATCCTGCGAGGTTGAATGACATTATGCCAAAAGATGCGACACATGAGGAATACATGAGAATGTCTTTTGAGTTGCTCGATATTTGTGATGCAATTTATATGTTGGATGGATGGGAAAGCAGCAAAGGGGCAAATCAAGAATACGGTTTCGCCAAAGGAAAGGGAATTGAAATTTATGGTTGTATAGAGAGGTGGAGGAATGAAATTCGTTGACTTCTTCTCTGGGATTGGCGGATTCCGCAGAGGGACGGAGTTGGCGGGGCATGAATGTGTGGGATTTTGTGAATTTGATAAATTTGCAGTAGCCAGCTACACCGCCATGCACACCATGACTGGAATCCAACGAGATTATTTAGATATGCTGCCAAAAAATAAAAGAGTGGCAGAGGCAGGAAAGGAGGAGTACAGGCATGGAGAATGGTACGCAAATGATATTAGACGGATTTTCGCCGAGGACATCCCAAAAGCAGACTGCTGGTGTTTCGGATTCCCGTGTCAAGATATCAGCGTTGCCGGAAAGCAGCTTGGCTTTAACGGAGCAAGAAGCAGCTTATTTTTCAGAGTTATCAGACTTGTGCAAGACCTCGAAGAAAAGGATAGACCTACATACCTATTCATTGAGAACGTTAAAAACTTACTTAGCGTTAATGGGGGAACGGACTTCCTTAAACTTCTCATTGCGCTGGACGAAAGCGGGTACGATGCAGAATGGAAAATTATCAACTCTGCCGAGTACATCCCACAAAACAGAGAGCGTGTTTTCGTTATCGGACATCTTAGAGGGAGAAGTACCGCAAAAGTATTTCCTATCGAAAGAGCAGACAGAGAAAATAGTGTTCAAATAATCGGACACAGAGAAGGATTCCGCAGGAATATGCAAGTGTTCTCTCCGGATGGAATAACAGAAGCGTTAGACACAGGTCAGGGCGGCGGTATAGGTCATTATACAGCATTCCCTATTTTCTGCGATATGTCAAAAAGTGCAGGAATACAAACCTATGATAAGGCGTTTTGTTTGCAAGCGAGATATAACAAAGGTGTTTGCAACAGAAAAGAAGAAGTAAGCGGTGTATGCGTTCCTGTGTTAACGCCTGACAGGGCGGAAAAAAGACAGAACGGCAGAAGGTTTAAAGACAACGGAGAGCCGATGTTTACGCTTACAGGGCAGGACAGACACGGAATCGGAATTGAAATTGCGGGGATTTTGCGGAATGTTAGGACGGAATACGGAAAGAAAATTCGGAAAGATTATGAAGCAGGAAAAATCGATATTTCCAGACATAAATTTCTTGAAAGCGAGATAAGAGAAGATGGGATAGTTAACACCCTATCGACCGTCCAGAAAGATAATTTGCTTGCTGTTAAAGTGAGAGAGGGCAAAGAAAAAGATGGTTTGTTTGTAAAAATATCTGATGTTCTTACCGTGTATGCCGTTTGGTACGAAAAATATCAGTGCTATATTGCTATCCGCAAACTGACACCGAGAGAATGTTTTCGGCTGCAAGGATGGTCGGATGAATATTTCGATAGGGCTAAATTGATAAACAGTGACAGTCAGTTGTATAAACAGGCAGGAAACGGCGTGACGGTGCCTGTGATATACGAAATTGCAAAAAGGATGAGGGCGGAGAAATGAAACAGAAATATGAGGACGATTTAACAAAGGCATTACGTTGCCTTGGCAGCCAAAACGGAGAAGGATTCTGCTATGAGGATTCGGAAAATATGATGAGATGGAAATCTGGAGAAAAGCTTATTATGTGTATGGAAAATCCAGTTTCAGTGGGTAAAGAGCAATGCCCATATTACCAAAAAATATACGACCATTGTTTTGAGAATGGAGAATGTATGGATTGGCTCGGAAAGGCTGCGGATGAGATTGTTTTTTTGCGAAAGGAACTGGAAGAATTGCGGGAATACAAGGCAAGAATGGAGATGCAATATCTGAATGATATAAGCAATCCGTTAGATCCGCTCAAATTGCAAAGTGCATTGGAAAGCGAGATTTTCAAGTATAACTATAGAAAAGAGCATAAGCCGCAGGACATCAATATTTTAGATTACACGGTAATGGCTGCGTTAAAGGACTGCTTGGAAAGACAGGTGGAGAAATGATTGAGAAAAACAAAGAAACCAACAAATACCATGCCGTCTGCGACTGCTGTTATGAATTTTCGGATGAATATGACAGTTTTAAAGAATGTCAGCATGGTATCAAATATAACGGATGGAAAATGCACTATGACAAAGATGAGGGAGAATGGGAACATTTCTGCCCGAGTTGTAAGGAGTGAGAAAAATGAGAGCGATACTTGAAGAAAAGATTAACCAGTTAAGAGCGGCAGAAAAACGGCTCCGGAAACATCTGTCGGAGGATGAATTTGGAGTGGTCAGAAGAACTGCGGAGGGATTTGGACAGGAAGCTGACTTGCTGGAGGAACTAAAACGCTACAGGGACTTGGAAGAACAGGGGCGGTTGTTGGTGCTGCCCTGCAACGTAGGAAAATATGAAAAAAGATTAGTCGATTTAGAGAAAGCCATGGACGAGAGTACTTTATATGATTGGTATGTCACTTCTGTAGTGCAGAAAGATACGCCTGTTTGGACCGAGGAGCATATCGAAGAATTATTGAATGATTTTTATGTTATTCCAAAAGAAGCGGAAACGGAATTGGAGAAAAGGGGGTGTGAAGCGGATGGCGATTAAACCAATTTTATTTAACACCGAAATGGTACGAGCGATTCTGGATGGGAGGAAGACTTGCACCAGACGGGTTGCAAAAAATGTTCCAGACCACATACATAGGATTGAGCCTGTTTATGAAAATGGCCGCTTTCAATTTGATTGTTTTTATTCTTCGTATGTAGTTGCACTTGATGCTTATGCCGACTTTTGTATGCCATGCTTGCCGCCGTACCAGCAGGGGGATATTCTGTATGTTCGGGAAACATGGAGTCATCCTATTGTTCCGTCTGATAAAAATAGATATGTGTATCGGGCAGACGAAGTTGCAGAAGATGGATTTAAGAATGAAGCGCATATATGGCATCCATACATCCACATGCCGAAAGAAGCTGCGAGAATATGGCTGAAGGTTACGGATGTACGGGTGGAGCGGTTGCAGGAATGCGGAGAAGGATGGTGTATTGATATTGAAAAAGAGGGCATTGCAACCCCGCAGGACCCTATATTATACATAAGTGATGACGCTTTCCATGACGCATTAAGAATGGAATTTCAAAAAATTTGGGACAGCACCATCAAAAAATCTGACCTTGACCGTTACGGATGGGACGCTAATCCTTGGGTTTGGGTGGTTGAATTTGAACGGTGCGAGAAGCCGAAGGAGGAATGATAAATGAGACTGATTGATGCAGATGCCTTGAAAGAGGTATTGATAAAAGAGAAGGGGTTTTATCCAGCAATGGTCGCAAGTGCGATTGACAATGCACCTACTATTCAAATGACAAGTGTCGAAACGAAAACAGGGGAGAAAGAGGAAAGAGGTCTGCAAGATAACGTCAGCATAAAAGAGGCAAGGGATATGATTGAAGCAGTATCCGCTTTGTATAAAACACTTTCTTTTACACGCTTGGAATCATTAAAGATTGCTCGTGTGTGCAAAGACTGCCTCGAAAGAATAGAAGAAGAAAATCAACAATAAATAAAAGTGTGGTGGTGTTTATGGCAATATACAGGAATTTACACATATCGTTTTGGACGGACAATAAGGTCGAGGATGATTTCACGCCAGAGGATAAGTATTTCTATGCTTATCTTCTGACAAACCCACAGACGAATATCTGCGGCTGCTATGAGGTAAGTTTTAATCAAATGTCGCACCATACAGGGTACACGAAGGATACAATTTCAAGGCTGATAAGGCGTTTTGAAAATGTGCATGGTGTGATTCGGTACTGTGCGGAAACAAAGGAAGTCTTGATTCTCAAATGGTACAAGTATAATTGGAGCAGGTCAGAGAAAACGCTTGCAGGAGTTGAGAATGTTGCAAAGCATATTAAGTCTGATGATTTTAGGCGGTACGTTATGGATACGGTAAATAAGGTTAGAGGCAGTGCGGACGATTGCCAGACCGAAGAAGAACCGAAAAGTATTCCTTCCGTTTCTGTAAAGAAAGTATCTTCTGCGGATATGCTGAATGAAATGGTTTCCGAGTTTGCTATTTCCGATTACTTGTTGGAATCAGTACAGGATTGGATTGCATACAAGGGAGAGAGAAATTTCAAGTACAAAGAAAGAGGTCTGCGGACACTTTTAAAAACCGTATCGGAAAAGTCAACACAGTACGGAGATACGGCGGTGTCAACGGCAATAAACGAGAGTATTTCAAGCGGATATCAAGGTATTGTTTGGGAGAAAATCGGGAAGGCTTCCAGTAGCGATATAAACTGGAATTTTTAGGGGGTGTGTTTTGTGCTGACAAAAGAGGAAATGAAGAAAATCCTGCGTATCATGTATAACTGTTTTCAGAATTTCAGACCAAAGAATATCGAAGAAACAACGGAGGTTTGGGGAATGATGCTTTCAGATTATACATATCAGCAGATTTCGGTTGCGTTGAAATCCTATATCCTGTCCGATACAAGCGGATTTGCACCGACAATCGGGCAGTTGGTTGATATGGTTCATTCCGTTAGCAAACCGCAGGAATTGAACGAAATGGAGGCGTGGTCGTTAGTCAGTATGGCGATTAGAAACAGCGGATACCGATATACCGAGGAATTTTTGAAACTGCCTGCCATCATCCAGAGTGCAATCGGAACGCCGGAGCAGTTACATATTTGGGCTACGGATGAAGAATATAATGAGACAGTAGTTATGAGCAATTTTCAGCGGTCATACCGGCTTGTGCTGATGCAGAAAGACGAAAGCGCAAAACTACCAACAGAAGTGCGGAATTTGCTTTCTAATAATGAAAATCCTGCCAGAATAGAAATGCAGGATAGAATTAAGCAGCTTTCTAATGCGTTTGACGAAAAGAGCAAGTTGTTGATTGAGGGCAGCGAGAAGAAAGAAAGAGTAGTGGATGATTCTGTTATGGACACCGTTCATGCAGAATTAGAGAAAATAAAAGCAATGAGTATCAGATAAAAACCAGAACGGAGGAAGATTTATGAAAACGCCAATCGTAAAATCTGATGAAGGAAAACCGCAGCTTAACCTTGTGCCATTGGAACTTTTAGAACCATTGGCAAGGGTTCGTGAATTTGCTGTTGAGAAATACGGTCTTGAAGGTATCGAATCATGGCGCAATATTTCCGATGATAGATTGTTAGCTGCTCTGCTGCGGCATACGATTACTTACCAAAAAGACCATGACGCGCGTGACGAGGAAAGCGGATTGCCTGCTGCGTATCATGTAGCTATCAACGGTGCATTTCTTGCCATCAAGGCTATGGAGAGAATGAAAGAAAGATGTGGATACCAAGTCAAAGAAATTAGCTTTTACGAAAATCTGCCGCCGGAAGCGCAGAAAAGGGTGGACAAATTTCCTTCTGTGGCTTGCGAAGGTGGTGTAAAAGATGAATCTGAATCAGATTGAAAAGAAAAAACGGTATCAGAAGCAAAAAAGAATCATTGAAGAAGCAAAGACAGAAGCTATTGAAAATATGCAGAAAATCATTGATAGAGGGCTTTCTTCTCAAATGGAACTGGTTATGCTGTTGGTTCTGCATGATAAATTTGGTTTCGGTCCGGAGCGGTGCGCAAAGGCATTGGTTGCTTTTGAACAGTTATGGGCTGATGTTGGGGATAAGCACCTTTGTCTTGATGATATTGAGGAAGTGGTAAAGGCTGAAATTGGAATCGAAATGACTGAGGATACTATTTTTCAGACCGACAAGAAAGGGAATAAGAAATTGCTTTGGTCTAATGAGGATACATAAAGGAGGTATTCCTAAGTGGCTTTGCGAGATTTGACAAAGCCAGAATTGCGAAAAATTATCGAGAACGCCAATTTTACCGAGGATGAGATGATGGTATTTCAACTGTCCAGTAACGGTTCTCCCATTGACTATATAGCGGACACGATGAAAATATCATCATCTACGGTGAATCGCATTTTGAGGAAGATTTATAAGAAAATAGAAAGGATTGAGGATATGTCGAAACCAGAGGTGCCGATTTGGCAGAAAGTTACAATGACGATTGATGAAGCGTCCGCCTATAGCAATATCGGAACGGCAACGCTCAGAAAACTTGCGAATAACCCAAGATGCACTTTTGCTCTTACAAACGGTAACAGGAAACTCATTAAGCGAAAGGAATTTGACAAGTTTATTGAAAATACTGTTGAGATATAGACAGAAATTAGCCCTGTATGGTAATATGACGCTGTATGGGGCTTTTCTCAAAATGAAAGGGTGTGTAATAGAATGGGAAAAGACCTTAGAGGTAAAGAATTAGGCATTGGTATCAGCCAACGGAAAGACGGAATGTACACAGGACGATTTACAACAAAATCCGGAAAACGGAAACAGAAATACTTTCATAAGTTGCAGGAGTGCAGGGCGTGGATGGCAGATGCACAATTTGAGGATGAGCATGGGGATGTTTTCTTTTCAGATTCTCCAACTGTTAATGCGTGGTTCGACTATTGGCTTGAAGAAGTAAAAGGGAATGGAATTAGAATTTCAACAAAAAATAACTACGAAAACCAATGGAAAAATTCAGCTTATTCAGCGATAGGAGAAATGGAATTAAAGGACGTAAAACCTATTCATTGCCAAAAAATATTAAACGATTTAGCCGCAAATCATAAGAGCAGCACGGTTAAGGTATACAGGACTTTGATGTGGTCTGTTTTCGAGTGTGCTGTTGAAAATGATTTCATCCAAAAGAATCCTGTCGAAAGAACAAAAGTTACAGGCGGAGAAAGAACAGAAGGGAAGCAGGCTCTTACGTTGGACGAGCAGAAGCTTTTTCTTCAAGAATCAAAGAGGTATGCTTATCACAACGGGTTGGCTTTTGTTTTGCAGACAGGGATTCGGGTTGGAGAATTGATTGCGTTAAAGTGGTCTGATGTAGATTTTAAAAATCGAAAAATAAAAATACAGAGAAGTGCATCGGAGGTCGCGAAACAAGGATTTGTAATCGGAGAACCTAAAACAAAAAGCGGGTGCAGGGAAATACCACTCACAAAAGAAGCTATCAATATTTTATATAATCAAAAAGAGAAGGATTCTCAAAACAAAATCATTCCAATCCAGTATGCAGATTATATCTTTCTGAACAAAAACGGAAATTTAATTCAAAAGTCAGCGTATAATCAAGGAATATATGCTATTTGTAATAGATTGGGAATGAGAAAGTTCTCAATCCACTTGCTAAGGCACACATTCGCTACGAGATGTATAGAAAGTGGTATGCGCCCTAAAACACTGCAAGCGATCCTAGGTCATAGCAAAATTGAAATGACGATGAATTTGTATGTTCATGTAACGGATGAATCCAAACTGGAAGAAATCGAAGCAATAGAGAAAAATTTAAAATTGGTGTAGAAATTGGTGTAGAAATAAAAAAAACATACCTAGGATGCCTTGAATTATCAGTTTTTTTAATAAATGTATACATTTTCTGCTGAAAGTGATATGTGAAATTTTATTCAAATAAAAATAACTTGTTATAACTTTATTTTCAAGGGTTTTAAGCAATTCATACAAAAATGATAAACATTGAATAACTTTTCAAAACCAATGAATAACTTTCAGAAAAATGGTGTAGAATTGGTGTAGTGGTGTAGAATTGGTGTAGAAAAGTCCCATACAAAACAAAAAAATATATGACAGAAAGTTGAGCGAAAGATGACACTTTTGGCTCTTTTTTTATGCGAAAATATATTTATAGAGAGGATGATGGAAATGTTTTCAGACGAAGTATTAGAAAAAATTTTCAGTAGGGAAGATGTAATGAAGATACCTCTGACGTATCAGTCCGTTATGGTTCGGGCGGTGCAAGAGGTATTGGAAAAGGAGGGAATTGACTATGCAACCAAATCCTTATCAGAGCATGAACTATAATATCCAACCAGCATATCAGCAGTATGGGTATAATCCGTACTTCCAACAACCGAGGATGCAGCAACCACAGATAGAGCCATTGCAGACCGCAAATCAGTTTCAGCAGCAGTTACAGAGCGGCATAAACGGTCGAGTAGTACAGTCTGTGGAAATGATAACAGCAAATGACGTACCTATGGATGGTTCGGCGGCGTTCTTTCCAATGCAGGATATGAGTGCAATATTGGCTAAGTCATGGAATGCTGACGGCACAATCAAAACCGTAATTTTCAAGCCGATAAATGAGACAGTTCCTCAAAATGAAATCCAAAACAAAGAAAATTTGAAAATTGACTTGTCGGACGGTACGGTTTCGGCTTTTATGGATAGATTTGATGAACTGTCGGAAAGATTAGAGCAGTTGGAAGTTTCCATAAATAAAACTGCGCCAAAATCAAGCGCACAATCGACAAAGAGAAAGGCTGATGCAGAATGAAAAACTTGTTTCAATTATTTAGCGGCATAAAGAATCCGCAACAGTTTTTACAAAGCATGATGAACAATAGTCAAGTGATGGGAAACCCTATGGCGAAAAATGCCATTGACATGATGCAGAATGGGGATGTCAAAGGCGTAGAGCAGATGGCAAGAAACCTCTGCAAAGAGAAAGGGGTAAACCCTGACGAAATAATGCAACAAATGAAAGATAAGTTTGGAATGTAAGACATATTAGAGGTTGCGCGCAAAAACCTTGGTGCCTCTTTATGAATAAAAATAATCAATCAAAAGGAGGAATCTAATATGTTCAACTCTACAAACAATACACCTTTTACTATGCCTGTAATGCCGGCAACTGGCGGTTATGGCAATGACGGTGCGTTCAACGATGGCGGCTGGCTGTGGATAATCGTAGTTTTTGCTTTGCTTTTTGGATGGGGCAATAACGGTTTCGGCGGTTTCGGCGGTAATGGCGGCGGCTATGTAGCAACAGCAGCTACACAGGCAGATATCCAGAGAGGCTTTGATACACAGTCTATCATTGGCAAACTGGATGGTATCTCCAACGGTATGTGTGATGGTTTCTATGCACAGAACACAACCCTGATGAATGGTTTCCATAGTGTTGATAACGCTATCTGCAATCTTGGCTACCAGACACAGCAGGGGTTCAACACAACCAATGTTGCACTGATGCAGGGTCAGAACGCATTGCAGGCACAGCTTGCCGATTGCTGTTGCCAGAACAGAGAAGCAATCGCTCAGGTAAGATACGATATGGCGCAGGATACTTGTGCATTGCAGAACACGATGAACACAAATACCCGTGACATTATCGACAACCAGAACGCAGGAACAAGAGCAATCCTTGACTATCTGTGTGCTAAGGAAAATGCGGATTTGAGAGACAAGGTTCAGAAGCTGGAACTGGCTGCTTCTCAGTCAGCGCAGAACGCTTATATCGCGGCAAATCAGGACGCGCAGACAGCGGAATTGATTAGAAGAATCAACCCTATGCCTGTACCTGCGTATAACGTTCCTGCCCCTTATCCTTATTCTGGATATGGTAACGGTTGCGGTTGTGGTTGCTAATGGCAGACAACCAAAATAAAGGGTTATCTTATTTAGATATGCTTACCATCCTGTCTGTGTTTTTACAGTTTGTAACGTGTCAGCAAGTATCGAACGATACACTACTGAAAGAATTGCATAGGCAGGATGGGTATTATCTGGATAAGATAATGAAAGACCAGAAGGAAATACTAAAAATGCTATCTGATATTAAATCAGACTTCGCCCGCAGTGGTTGATACAAAGAGGGTAGGCAGAAGTCTACCCTTATTTTTTTAGGAGGTGTTATTTTATGGCTTGCAAGAACGCGTGCCGACTTTGCGACAATTTCATTATATCGCAGTCAGTGAATTTTACAGGTGGGAATCTGATTATAGATTTACCTGCTGGCAGTTATGCAGACTGCCGAAAAGTTTGTATTGTGGTGGCTCAAAAAATCCCCGATACCACTACAATCAATGCTCCTGTTTTTATTACGATTGGCGGTGGGGCTGTGCAGTATCCGCTTATGAAGCGTAATTGCAGACAGGTTGTAGCATCTGGCTTGAGAACAAGAACCAGATACAAAACCATAGTTGAGACAACGAACAATTCTGGATTTTTCAGAATGATAGGGGAGCCTTGCTGTACGCCAGATAACAGATTATCTGCTATCAACGGAGAAAGTGTCCCTGCAACAACAGGCGGAGGTGAATAATTTATGCACATTGAGAGAATGCACAAAATGATTGAGTGTCTTTGCGAAAAGGCATGGTCCGAAATGGAAAAAGGTCTGGAATGTGTTGATACCGCCGAAATGGGACAGGTTGTCGATATGATTAAAGACTTAAACGATGCCGAATACAAAGCGGTCATTACAAAAGCTATGCAGAAGGCAGAAAAAGAGGACGAAGAAGAAGATAAGGAAATCCTCAGACGGTTGAAATCCGAATACTACGATGGCGTAGAAAGGCGTTTCTACGACCATTATAGATACGCTGACGGTAGATTTGCACCAAAGGGCAGAGGAACACGCAGAAGCTACACAGAACCGCCTTATTACTTCCAGACACCCGATATGTATCACGAATGGGATAGCAAGAGTGACGCAGAGCGTGGCAGAGATTTAGACCGTATGGGTGGCAGGATGTATTACACCGAACCCATGATGAGCGGCTACGATAAAGCGAAACGCCATTACACAGAAAGCAAGGAAATGCACAAGGGCAATTCTCAGGCTGATAAAGAGCAAAAGATGCGCGACCTTGAAGCATACATGAAAGAACTTTCTGGTGATGTGACAGAGATTCTTTCGGATATGACACCAGAAGAACGTACTCTGTTGAAAGCCAAAATGACAACACTGTTGCAGAAAATCGGCTGATGCAAAATAGGATAGGGGTTATCTTGCCCCTATCTTTTTTAATCGGGGGTGATGGAATGGTATTCGAGATAAACGGTGTGAAATGGAGTGTTGTTTCGGTTGCGCCATCCTCGGACTGCCTGCGCCGCTCTAACGGTAGTTTTACAGTTGGCGTGACGGATAACACTACTCACTGTATTTGCCTTTCTAATCGGCTTGTAGGCGGCTTTAAGAGGAAGGTGCTTATACACGAATTATGCCACGCAGTCTGTATGTCCTATAACATACATATCCCATTGGAACAGGAGGAATTTTTATGTGACTTTGTGGCTACTTATGGGGATGAAGTTTTCGATATGGTAGATATGATAGTCGGGGAAATTCGGAAAACGGCATAAAAAAAGGGAGTATACCGAAATTGATATACTCCCGATTTTTGTGTAGCTTAGGATTGCAGCTTTTACGAAAGGGCGTATTGTTATTATACCATTTTGTTGAGGTCAACGCAATGGTTATTTTTTCGTCAGCACCGCAATGTTCCCCTTGCTTGTGATGTTGTAGCCGGTGGCATCCGCCACGTCACGAATTTTGATGTAGTTTATTCCGTTTTTCAGAATACGTTCTGTTTCGTGTTCCTTTCCATCAATGATAATCTTGCACTTCTCTACCACTTCTTCATCCTCCGTTCCGTAGTCGAAAACATCATTTACAAGCAACCAATGCGTGAATTTATTGCACCGCAGGGGGACTTCTCGCACGCCGTAAGCAGAGCCGTCAGCAGCTATGTAGTAGGGGTAGCCGTTCTTTATGCCAGTGTAAACCCCGATATGCCCCTGCATCCAGACTAACGCCCCGATGGGTGCTTTCTCAATGGAGGATATGGGGTTTACGCTTTTCGCTCGTTCTTTCCATTGGGTACTGCCGAGTTTTACGCCACACGCCCATGAAATCAGACCAGAGCAGTCTACACAAACCTTGCCGATTTTCTTTCGGTCACTGTTCCATACCATCTTCCCGTATTTGTTTTTCAGATAGTTGTAGTTGGCTTCGGTCATTACAGAGCCTTTCATACCGTAAACATACGGTGTGCCGATTTTGGAACGGCAGAAGGCTACCAGTTCTTTTCCTGTCATTTTTTTCGCCATGTAATCATCCCTTTACAATTTCCTTGACCGCCTTGTTTTCTTTCAGCATTTTTCGCATTTCTTCCAGTGCTTCATCCACCCACGCAGAGAAGGTGTCGAATGATACCGCTATAGCAATAGCAGGGAATCTCTGCACAAACAAATCATAGGCGCGGCGCAGTTTCAATTTTCCAGTGCCGCCGCCCAATTCCTTTTCCGCCTGCATAACCGCCCATAACAGCCATTGTTTCACTTTGACGCGCTGTGTTTCGGTGGGCATATTCAGAAATCTGCCGATACACATACCAATCACGCAGGCAACCGCCAGAAGTGCCACCACTAAGTACCAGTTTTCCATTAAGAATGTAATCTGTCTCATTTCATCAAGCCTCCTTTATGCTTCTACCTTTTCCCATCCGCTAGGGTATTCTGTCGGGCTCCATGTATTATTATCGATAAGAGAACGATACACCGCGCCATCCTCCGTGCAGCAATTTCCCTTCATGTAAGGGGACGTTGCGAGCGCGATAAACGGCTTCGCCTTTTCGGGGTTGTCACTCCATACGAACCCCCACTGTGCAGGCAGTTCCTCTGGCTCAGCGGTATAAATACTGCTGTCATAGACCTGTAACAGCTTTACCACGCGCTCTGCGGTACTCTTACAGATAAACCCGACAGGGCGATTGAGCATATTTTCTTTTTCTTTCGCTGTCTGAAAATCAGGAATAAACCTGTCCTCAGCGTTTAATTCCGTTCCTGTCATAGTGTCCGCTTTCTCCTGCACCGCCTGCGCCGCCAGCTTCGCCATGTGCTTAATCGTTTCCATCATACCTCATTCACCCCTTCACTGATTGCCGCATTTAATTTCTCTATTGTCACGCTGTCCGCAGTAAGGGCGTTTAACTGCTCCTCAATGCGGTCAAGCTGGGTTGGTTGTGGTTCTGGCATGGGTTCTGGTTCGGGTGGTGTGTATTCCGAAAACGTACCTGTTTCTGGGTCATAAATCATGCCAAGCGTAACTGTATCGTCACAAGGAATGGCAGTCACAGGATTGCCCGATGGGTCAGGTGGATAGTAGGGTTCTGTTTCCCTGTCTTTCAGAACGCCAATCACTCTGTTTTGTAAAATCATTGCATAAGTTTTCATATTCTCACCTCACCATTCGATAATAACAATGCCGTCTCCGCCGTTTCGCACTTTTTCTTGCTCAGGTTCGCCATATGGTGTATACGCACCTCCGCCACCATAACCAGCTGGTATACCGTAACAATCGGTGTAACTAAGATTACCGGGAACTGCACCATCACCCAATGAACCGCCACCTCCGCCATGATTATTCTCTGATAACGCGTTTGTATGCCCGCCTTTTCCAATAAGTCCATCCGAGCCAAAAGAACCCGCAGATGCTACGCCACCCCATCCGCCTATACCTCCGCCATCTACATGTGTACGAGAAGGAACACTAGCATATGGAGTACTGCCACGTGCACCGCCGGGTAGCGTTACAAGGTTACCCACAACAGTAGAATTACCCGCTACACCTCCTGTTGTGCTTTCATAAATACCTCCCCTGCCAATTGTAATTGGAATTTTTTGTCCAGGAGTTACCTTAAATGCTTTTTTGAAAATACAAGCACCGCCCTGACCGCCCGCAGCTGCGTTTGAACTGCTACCTCGATTGCAACTTGCACCGCCGCCGCAAGCAGTAATCCAAATCTTTGTCACACCAACAGGAACAGTAAATGTACCATCCTCGGTAAAGGTCTGCGTACCATGCGCCTGTATCATCTTATCCAAAGATAAAAAATCGCTTGTTCCCAACGTGCTATTTAATGCGTACTTTACCGCCGCCCAAATTCCCATAATTTTTCCCTCCTTATGCTGTGAAATTGATAGGGTCTCCCGAAATCGAACCATCTGGATTGAATTTTGTCTTTATTCCGATTTTCAGTCCGTCCTTATTTGTAAAAGTTTCGTCAATCGTTCCGTCTGAATTGAAAACGGTGTCCAGCGGTTCATTCAGTGCATTTGTTTCGGTAATAGAGCCGTCATCGTTAAAAGCAACATGAAACGCCTCAAACCCCTGCAACGCCATAAACGCCGCCCGATTCAGCGGTGTGCCGACAACAGTTGGGTTATCAGCCATTTCAACCGTTACATATTCACTTGTTCCGTCTGCATGCGTGATTTTTCTCCGCCCTGCCTGTGTTGGGATTCTATCTAAAAAATCCTTCATAGCAACCGTTCACCTCCGCTATTTATCGTTCCGCAGGGGATATATTCCTGCTTCATGTTTTCTGTCATTTCCTTTCCGACTGCGGCAACTCGTTCCCAATCATTTACTTCCTGCCAATCCAGGTAATCACTTTCCGCAAATACAGGTAACCCCAAGCCAACCAAAAACAACCGCACCAGAGCGGTATAATTCGCTCGAATACGGTTGATTTCAGATAGCCAAGGTATGTTTTCTTCCTGCCAATCGGTGTACGTTTTGCCGTTAAATTCTTTGTAGTCCCTGTATGAACGAGGAAGATAATAGCCGCTACTTTTGAGCCATTTCATCAATTCCTTATGATTTCCCTCAATGCGGTTCAAGTCTTGGTAGTTTAATGCACCTTTGTTGTTTTCTGCATTTCCTTGATTTATTCTTGCACTCTCGGTATCCTCAACGATTCTGTCAAAGACAGGTGTTATCCAAGCCATCATCCACCACCCCCAATAATATATTGGCACTCGCCCTTAATTGAGCCATTATAGGACAATTTCTGCTGAACCATAGTGACAGGCGTTTGGTTCGCAAAGTTGCTTGTAAGGCTTACTGTGTCCCCAACATCCAACTCTGGATAGCCCCTGTCCTGTGCGGTGTAAGTGTTCCTGCGTAGCGTTACCGCCGCCACCCAGTTTGCGTATGCAACAGCGTCATCCCTATTGTCAATCAGAGAGTTGCTCACTCCGCTCAAATCCTCGCCCACATCACTGTATTTCGCCTTGTATTCGATTTTGTTTTCGGTTAGGCTATTTCCGTTGACCGTTACCGTACCGTTCCCCTTAAGCGTTACTACGGTTTTGTAGGCATAGTATTTCGGCGTGCCGACAATAGACAAGCCGCCGCTTACTTCCACCTTCTGATTTGTAAAGGCTTGGTGAGTAAAGGTATACTCATGTGCGGTAGGGGCTGATATTTCAACAGCATTGACCGCCGCCGTCAATTCGGGATTTACCTTGATGGAGTTATACTCGACTGATAGGTTGCGAAGTGGCGGTATCTTTGTTGTTGTTGGCGTATCCGTCATTTTGTCGAAGTTCATTTCAAACCCAGTTGTTTCCGCGTTTTCTCTAAGGATTTGAATATAGCCGCCTCTACTGTGGCTCATAATGCAACGCCCTGCATTTGCTATCAGCTGCAAGCACTCATTCACTTTGGAGGAGGGCAGGGGATTATGCGTATAAATATTCTTCAATGCGTTATCAAGCTGAATTGTATTTTCAAATCCCGCAAACCTCATAACATCGGTTGCAAGGTCAAACAAACTGCGACCAGAAGGGGAATAAACGCCCTCATCATAGGTCATTGTCAAATGGTCTGCCAAACCTACGCACTTTATGCTGACCTCTGCAACAATACCTTGCTTGGATACTTCAAAGTCACCAGAGGAATAGGACAGTCCCCAAGGTATCCACTCAACAGAGCCGTCAGACAATTCATAGCCGTACTGGTAATTGACAGGCTGTCTGCTTTCCAGATATTCCCATAAGCCCGATGGGTTTTCGGGGTCATATCTTCTTTGCGTATCAATCAGCGTAAATTCAAATTCCTGTTTTGGAATCTTGGACGAAAGCAAGTCAATCTCCTTTGTAGAAGAACAACTTGCAATATCATCCGAGCCTAATCGGCTAACAAGACCGTATGTCAAGGAAAGTAACCTCGCCCTGCGGTGCGGTATATTTGAGTTCAGCCAATAGAAGGACAGTTCATTGCATAACGGGATTTGGTCTGTCATTTCCCAATATGTAGTATCAGGCGAGTAGGTTTTATCGAATACAGATACAGAATCTTTCTTTGCCAGAATCCGAAAGCTGTTCGGGTAATCACCCATGCTGTCATCAAACTGGAAGGTCAAACCGGGAAACTGCACATAATCGCCGAATGAAATTTTCACAAGCGGCTTTGTAGTGTATGCCCCTGCATCACCGCTGATTGTCAATCCTGCATATCCCTGATAGATGGGGTTGCTCTCCGGCGGCAGAGGGTTCTTTCCGTCCAGAATAAATCTGTTTCGCTCCAGCGTCTGATAGGTGGATGGGGCGGTTGTGCCGACATCCACGCTGTCAACATCGCTGTACGGCAAATGACCGTTATCTGTTTGTGTACTCAAGCCGGGTGCGTCTGGGTCTGTCACGCCAAATACAATTCTCACATAAGAAGGATTGCGGAGCGTTTGCTCTGTTTCCTCTTTCCATTTTGCTGTTACCGGATACATAAAACCACCGCCTTACTTCCCTGTATCTATAAGCGAGGCTTTCAGACCTGTAAACATTTTCGGTGTGCCATTCTCGGACACCCAATATGTAGAAACGGAATAATCTCCCCAATACATTTCCCTTGTGATGAATTTCCCTTCCTTCGGGTCATAATAGGTCACTTCGCCTATGAAAGTTTCGACCAGCTGCAAAATCTTCTGCAATTCCTTTGGATAAATAACCTTCCACTCCAATGTCAATTTCACTTGGCGGCGGTTTATCTTTTGAGCTACCACAACGCCATTTGCATTTCTGCCGCTGTCAACCAACTGTTGACCTTCGTATTCCTGCACAGAAGGGCAGGTAATTTCTGTGCCGTTATATTTAATTACTGCCACAAAAACCACCTACCTTTGAAATGCACCAAGACCAAAGTTTATCCCTCGTCTTGCGGATACTTTCTGCTGATTGTTATAAATAACGTCTCCATCTAGTTCAATCTTCTGGTTCAGTTCGATTGGCTGACTGCTACCGTTCGCCATTGCCTGTGACATAGCCGTTAAAACAGCATTAAAAATTGCACGTTCTATCTGGTCATTGCCGCCAACGGCTGTTTTGCCGCCAATACTTCCGACCAGTTCCGGTCCTGCCTCTCTTGCAATAAACAGTTCGCCAGACCGAGGAAAACCGCCATTCGCAAACATTTCTATATTGAAACGCTGCGCCTGTTGCATGGTGTAGCCGCCGACATGACTGTATTTCTTTCCTGTCAGTCCTGCCAGTGAGTTTGCGTCCGAAACCATCTGGTTCAGCATCCTTGTGACCTCATCAGATACTTGCTGCAAGGTCTGTCTGATAGCATCAAACGTGTTGTAAATACCGTCATAGGTCTTGTTAAGGTATTCGCTCATGCTTGTCTTGAACGTGTTCCCGAAAACCAGCGACATAGCGTTTATCTGTGTGTAGAAGTTCTGCATTTCAGATGTGATAGCGGCTTTCGTTTCGCTAAATTTTGCACGAGCAATGTCCCACACTTCGTTCCACTGTGAAATGTCTGGTGCTTCTAAGGACACAACAGGGGTAAGACTGTCACTGCCAGAAACCTTGTTTACAACAGCGTTTATGACATTACCGACACCGCTTAAAGATTCCTCCATACCATCAACGATACCTGCGCCAATCCAAACGCCTGTTTCACGCTTAAACAATCTGGAAGGGGAGTGAATTTCAGCTTCTTTGTTTACTTTACTGAGCAATTTTTGCACAAAACCTCCGACCTTATTTCCGAAATTACTTGCACCTTCCAAAATGCCATCAAGTATAAAGCCGCCGATACTCTTAATGCTTTCTATGGTTTTTTTCAATTCTCCCATGATTTTTTCAGGGAGTTTTCCGAACCATTCAGCAACCTTGTCCAAGATTTTTGGTATTTCTGTGTTTACCTTTTCGATTGACTTATCTTTCCAAAGAGTAATTTTCTCAAGGAATAGAATTATTTTTTCGTAAATCTTCTGTGGAAGTTGAGCGAACCAAGTGGCAACACTGGTAACGATGTTATTTACCTTCTCACTGAATGTGTTGTATGTGCTTGTAGCCCAATTCGGCAGAGTTTCCGTAAAGAATATTGAGATTGCAGCACCAACTTTGCTTGGCATTTCAGAGAACCATTTGACAATATCACTTACAATCTGTGGTATTGTTTTTGTGAAGAAGTCTTTAATTGCAGTCCATTTTTCAGAAATAGTTGTTTTGACAGATTCCCACAATTCAGCGGTTGAAGTTTTTACCTCATTCCATTTCTCTGGATAGTAGTTTACAATTTCATCCCATGTTGTTTTGAAGAAATTTTTAATAGAGTTCCATACTTCAACAGCTTTCGTCTTGATGGATTCCCACGTTTCATCACTTACTCCGCCTAATGCACGCAAAGCAACAGATATTCCCTCAAAAGCTAACAACGCACCGCCGAACAACTGACCGCCAGGAATAAACAGAAGGGCAAGTCCTGCAATAGTGATTCCTAAGTCTCCGAAATCTATATCAAGCTTTCCGAGCCAATCCTTTATCATTCTGAAAAAATTTGCAAATTCTTCTTCGATTCTGGATGTATCAATTCCAATAAATTCAAGGAACGGCTTAATCAAATAATTCCATATTCCAGAACCAATATCATAAAGAACCTTTCCAACCGCCTTGAATACATCTCCGACAACTGTCAAAATACCCTTAAATATTTCCTTCGTTCTTTCAAGACCTTTCCTAAACGATTCTGACGTTTGGTATAGGTACACAAACCGCCCAACGATAATGCCGATAACAATAGACCATCCAAGGATTGTAGGTGCAACCTTCATTAAATTGGATAGGATAAGCCCAACATTCGCTAAGACTGTACCAAGTCCATTCATCGCAACATTTAGTTTGCTCAATACTTGCAATTCCTGTAATTTCTTTTTCAGTTCTGCAAGTTGTTTGAACAATCCCATTGCAATTTTCCAAGCCGCCAACCCTGCCGCAATAGATGTAATCAACGGCAGCAGCTCTTTGAACCGTTTTGCTAAATCCTGTATCTTGGAATCAATCTCGACAGTTTCAAACATATCGGTAGGGAGAAGGTCTCCTGCACCGCCGCCTGCACCTCCATCCGCACCGCCGCTATCGTTCTGCTTGGTGTCTATGATGTGCAATTCATCAAATCCAAGCGTATAGTCCTGCATTTCCTTTAATGCCTTAGCCGCTTTTCCTGCGCCGCTTGCCGTATCTTTCAGGCTTTTGGCGTAGTCCATCTGCACTTTTTTAGCCTGTACCGCATACCCTTTGCCTGTAAGTGCCGCAATGAATTGCCCCAACATATTGATTGCCTTCGCAAGCCAACTAATGAAAGTAGCAAGGTAGGGTGCGACAACAGAAAGAATAGGCTCAAACGCCGCCGCAAATGCGTTTCTCAACTGCATTAAAGCGGACATCATAGAGGAAATGTTTGCATTTACCGATTGACTGTACTGTGCTAAACTCTGCATACCCTCTGCAAATGCAGATTGTATGGTTGAAATCAGCTGAAATACAGTGGAGTACAGCACAGACATACCAACCATTTTTGGAATCGAAACACCAAAACCTTTGTTATTTGAGCGTTTCCTTTGTCCTTCTCGTTGCGTTTTTTTACTCTGTTTTTCCTGCAATCCTTCTTGAATATTTGGTATTTTAGAACGTGCAAGTGCAATAGTATCTTTCAGATTAAGATTTGCTATTTTTGATTTTTGGCTTATTCTCTCCAACTGCTTTTCAAGCGGTTTCATCTGTTTGGCGTTTCCACCAGACGCTTTTAATTCTTCTATGGTTTCGGTCAGAACTCTAACCGTATTTTCCATATTTTTGAATTCTCGTTCTGCCTTTTCGACTTCTGGAAACTTAATTTCACTAAGTCCGAGTTTTTCTAAGTCAACTCTAAATCCATTGATAAGGCTTTTCGATTCCTCGATAGTTTCAGCGAACTTTCCGTTATCAATATCCAGAACGCCTGTCATGCCAAGATTTTTTGAAATCTCTTTTTCTATTCCAGAAAATCTATCTGTTTTTGCGGCGTTTTCAGAAACACGTCCCATTGCGGCGGCAAGCTGTCCTGCAACGGAAACAGCACCACTTGTTTCGCTCGTTAAATCAGACATGGATTTTGCGGCATCCTGTATCGGCTCACCGTTAATCTGCTTGCCCATGTCAAAAATAGGGATATCCTTCAAATGACTATAATCCTCAACAGGCGCAGATTCTTTTTTTGTCTTTTTTGTGAGTTGTCCGAGATTCACGCCTTTTAACGAAGAGCCGATTTCCTTTGCGCTTTTTGCGGCTTTTGAAAAGTTGTGTGCTATGATTCTTGCTTGTTTCGCAAATTCTTTTATGCCGTTAATCTCTATTTCTGGTGTTTTAATGCTCTCCAAAACAGATTTAATTTCACGAATCTGTTTTGTGGAATCTCCTGTTTTCCCAATACCCTCAATAGACTTGCTCAACTTTTTGACAGACTTTTCCGCATCGGCGGCATCCGCCACAATCTTTATCTCAAGTTTATCTATTTCACTCATTGTCCATTTCCACCACCTTCCCATAGCGTTAAATAGGTGGTAATAGACTTAACCATTACCACCTAAATACTATTTCGGACTTTCTGGCAAACCAGATTCACGAAGTGCCATTATCCTTTTTTTCATTTCAAAAACTGCAATCTCTTCATTTGATTCAGTATTCCGTTTTTCTTCGCTAACAGAAAGGATGGGTCCTTTGATATACTCATTTTTCGCCTTATTTCCTGCCAAATTTTTCTCTACACCGACAATTACAGCAGAAAGCATATACTGACCGTTTATCCAATTCATGTAATCTTCGTTTCTGACACGTCGGTTGTACCCCTCTGCAATCGCATACAATATCCTTGGATTCATTCTCCAAAATTCATCCCACGAAACTCCAATAGCGTATGCCCGTGGGAACCATTCAGCAGTCAACAACTCACGAAACGATTTGTAGTTTTTTCTTATTCCGCTTCGCTCTGATTTTCCGTAGTTTCCGCTTCCGCTGTCTTGTTGGCAGCCAGAAAAAAATCAGACTGTTCCATAGCGTCAGACATAGCTTCTGCCATTTCCTCAAAACTTCCTCCAGAAACAATGTGTTTCTGCATTTCTTCCCCAGCTGCATTTCTTCCAATGCCGGCACAGATACCGAAATACGCCCTCATCATAGACATAGGTTTATCCTGCATGACCTCAAGAGAAATACCTTCATCCTCCAAGTCGCAAACAAGGTTAAAATCAAATTCTTTTGCCTTATACACTTTTCTGTTAATGGTAAAGTTTTTCATTTGCATATCTCCTTTTCTCTTAATTTACTGTATTTCGGCTATGGACTTATCATAGTCAGCCATGTTAGCCGATTCCATATTCAATGACTGACTTAAGATTTTTTTGACAGTGTAATTGTAGTTGGATAGCCATTCTCATCCTCTGTTACCGCAACATCATAATCATTCTCAATCCACTTAGGAACTGTTTTCACAGCTACGGTTGCAGTTCCTGTCAAATGGTCATCTGTTGCTTCATCAGGAGCGAAAGATTCCTGACCGATAAAAGCGCAGATTCCTTCTGAACCCTTGCCATCTGTCCCATATAAGATACAAAAATCCAGTTCCTTTCCCTCGTTTGAAACCATGTCATCTTTGTATTTCTTTTCAAATGCGCCAGAAATCTCCATTGAGCCAGCCGCACGTCTTCCCATTTCCTGTGTTTCTACAAGGTCTTCCAGCGTGGATGTATCCACCATGTTCTGAGAACCAAATGGGCTTGGAATGGCTTTCGCTCTCAACAAAAGTTTATAAGTTCCTGCCCAATAAGAACCTTCTGTTTGACTTGATGTTTTTTCTCTATAAATAATTCTGGATTTCAAACCTGTTGCCATATTCATTCCTCCTTTTTTGCATAAAAAAATAAAGCCCTAAATGGCTTTATCACGTTAAACTGTCATTTGCTCCGATTACTCTTTGGAATCTTGCGGTACTTCTGTATGTATCCCCCTCATTAAATTCTGGAAGGGCAATAACCTTGAACCGCATTTCTTTGAATACGTCTGTTACAACAGACATTATTCTGCCTACATCCGATTGGCTTGTGTTTGTGAATACATCCACTTGGAAAGTTTCCAAGGTTGCGTTTATGGAAAGTCCCTCAAGGTCTGCTCCACATTCCGCCGCCGCCATACGATGAATATAAACGGTAGGGAAGATGGCATCGCTTAACTTCTTTCCGTTGCTTGTGAAGTATATGGTCGGATATTTCGATTCCAATTTTGGTTTGGCTTTCGCCTTCACGATTGAGAACACAACCGTTCCAATATCATAAGCCCATGAATTATCACTCAACCAAACACCTCCTTTGCAACCTTCGCAATCTTTTCTGCTAATTCTATGGAGGTTTCATACATGAATGGGCGAGAGGGCATACCTTTTGTCCAGTGCCATTCGCCGTCACGAAAATAAAACCATCCTTTTTCTCCGTGATTATTTACGTCATACTTCCAACCAACAATGCCAATATCTGGATGCGGATTTTCCTTCCCGACAACGGCTGTACCGAATTCAATAAATTTTGCCCAAACGCATCCAGTGTACACAATCCATGTTGCACCTTTTTTAATAACTGCCCCTTGCTCATAATTGATACTGCTAAGAAGTTCTCCTGTATAAACAGCATCGTATTGAGCAACCTTCATTTTGGCGGTCTGTACGCCGATTTGAGCGAGTTTTTTCGCAAACTCGTTACATTTATCGGTCAAACTATATGCGTAGTTCTCAACCTCTTTTACGGCGTTCTGGATGGACTTATTGGACATGATGTTGATTGATATTTTCTTAGACATAGAACCACCTACTTTACATTCTTTTGCAAAAGAAACAAATCAACCGTCAGACCTTCATCCGCAACGCCTTTTACAATGTAATCGCAACTTGTCTTATCGACCATTGCTGCTTTATACTGCACCGCTGATTTCTTCCACACCAAGTCCCCGACAGACAAAGGAAGTTTTCCCTTGTCATCGACAATCTGAACGAAATTTGTTGAATTATCAACGCCAAACTCCTTAATAAGAGATTCGCTCAATTTGTTACTGATTGAAGAATAGAAGGGTACTGGCACATCATATCCAGTTGTGTATTCCCCTGTTTCTATCGGTACTTTGTTTCCGTCCACAGTGATGTATTTCAAATTGCCTTCCTCGTCAGTATCATAGACAGGGACTTGACCGATTTGCTTTGCGTAGAACATCTTTTGTCTGTTAATATCGAGCATTTGAAAACCACCTACTCATGATTCATTCGTTCCTCAAGAGTATCAAGTCGATGGTGTGCAGATTTAAGGCTCTGCTCCAACTTGATAATCTTGTCATTATGACTATTGATTTCTTCTCTCATCGTGGATATTTCCGACTTTATTTCCTGTGTTGTTCCTGCGATAGCATCCAGTTTCATATTGATTCTGGTGTTATCCTTCACACGTTCCTCAATATCCTTTGTGTCTGTATGCTTGCTGCTTTTCAACCCGAAAAAGACGGAAAATGCCAAAGATACTATGCTTATGATATACGCTATTTCAACCTGCATTTCTGTACCGCCTTTCTACTTAATAATTGTGCATTAGCCCACCGCCACATAGTAAAATGCACCCCTGCTGCCATTTCGTTAAGATAATAAAATCTATCGAATTAATTGAAAATTAAGTAGAAAATTTAATGAAATTTCATTTGTTTTCTATTAAATTTCAAAAATTCGATAAATTTATCGAAACTTCCAACGGCAACGCACTAAAAACGACTAAAGCTGGTTTGCTTTAACCAATTTAAAGAACCTTTACAAACGGGTATACGCCAAAGAACAAATCCTCTCGATTCTTCCAAGAACGGCTAACTCCGTTTTCAGAATAGCTTGCCATATAGGCTTCTCCCGCCTGTGAGCGGTCATACACTGCCAAGTCAACGATATTGTTCTCAAATCTTTTCAAATCCTTGGCAATATCATCCTCTGTGTATGTATCTGGATACATACGCTTTATGGCAATCTCCTTTTTCGCCTGCTCTATCAGTTGGTTCAAAAGTGGATTTTCCTCCTTGTTGTCGAATACCACAGTATCATCATCTTCAACGTGAAACTGCCGCAGTCTGATTTTTACTTGCTCCAAAATGCTGTAATCAGCCATAAGCAATCACTCCTTTACAGTCCGAATACGGACAAGAGATAATGTTTCAGTTCTGTGCCGTTCATTTCAGCCGCGCCATCAATGCCAACCTTCAACGCCAACTGTCGCAGTTCATCGACAGGCATGCGCGCGATTTCGCTTTTTGTATAGGCTTTCTTGCCGTTAGAATCTGGAACTTCCTCGAACGGCTCATACCAGATGCCGTTATGCTTTACTTTATGGTCGAATTTCATTTAACCGACCTCCTTTTTAGTAGCATTTAATAACATAGGTGCTGTCCATTCTCTCATAAGAGGGCAGTACGATTTCGGATGCAGTTGTTTTTGTCTGCACAGGGTCATTAGAAACCGTTACCGCAACCGCAACGCCTGTATTGACAATGGATACATCCGCATCTTTGCTGCCCATCAGCGTTCTTTCTTCTGGTGTAGTACCGTACCATGTGTTGCCCAGTGCGCCGTTAGGAATCAGTGTTGCGAAACCATCGGGATAGAACTGAGCGGCAGTACCATCCTCTTTTTTGTACTGCTTGGAATAAACAACAATGTTAATTCCAAGTTCGTTAGAAAATATTTCTTTCACACGATTATCATCCATGAAGATATTTGCTGTTGCGTTCTGTGCCAAAATTGCGGATTTGATTTGCTTATTCTGTTTCAGATAGCCCATGGTCTGTCTGGAAACAATCATAGCAAAAGGTCTTTCTCCTGTTTTGGCTTCTACGGAATCCATTGCTTTCGCAATATCTCCCATAGGGTCAGAATTTTCAACGTCAGACCATTTATCAGTTGTTCCGCTCAACTCTGCAAAGTTGTTTGTTTTGTAGTCGCCGTTAGGGTCGTAATTGAATGCATGCGCAACGCCGTTTGCCTCAATAGAAATCTTAGGAGAACCATCAGCAGGGGAGAACAACTGCATAATCATTCTCTCGGGAACAACCATCGCACCTTCAATCAGAGTGTTTGCATCGTCAAAGATTCTACTCAAAACATCCGCTGCGTAAGGGTCTGAAGAATCCTGCACACGCATGATTTCCTGCTCATCAATTTCCTTCACAATCATGGATTCACGGAAGAACGGCATTTCAGTTTCTTTAACAATAAATCCCCCTCTACTTCTGATTGTAGAGTTTGCATCAAAATTGGAAGGAGCCAAGGAAACAGGCAGTCCTTTAGATGTTTTAACCCATTTCAAATCCAGTCCCATTTTCTTTCTTGCAGGGAACAACCCAGCACCAAGATATTCTTTTGCATTGCTTGCAACCTCTGTCTGCACAAGGGCAATCGCCTTTGCGTTATATACATCTCTAATGTTCATTACTTTACACCTCCTTATTCAAATACAATCAGTGGCAGTGCCGTCTTTACCGCCTCTGCAATCGTAATTCCTGCGTTCGCATTCGCATTTGTTTCGTTTACACAAGCAAAAGCCTTGATGATAGTTCCGTTAGTGTTAGAATCATACACGTCATAAAGCAGAATACCGACTGCCGCCGAATCACCGCTTCCACCATTTACCTTCTTTCCCTCTGCGGAAATAGGATTCCCAGCCTTACAAACGCCTTCCGTAAAAGCCGATGCATCCAGTTTTATAGGAACGAACAATTCTCCACCAAGTTTTCTTTTCAGAATTTCTTTCTGTGTAGTTACATTTGTTTCAGTGAATTTCATTTTCATACCTCCTTACATATAACTTTTTAAGACAGATTCAGCCGTTTTATTTGCATCGGACCATTTACTTCCGATTTCTTTTGCAATTTTTTCAGCCTCCGTCTGCGTTTCTCCACCGCCATTACTGCCGTTAGGGTTATGGGAATTGTTTGCAATCTCCTCCTCTTTCGCTTTGGCAGCAGCCGTTTCTTTATCAGAGATAATCTGTCCGAGAACGTCATAATCGAAAGAGCCGTCATCTTTTACAATCTGCGCCGCCTGTTCAGCAGTTACTTTGAATTTCGCAGCCGCAGTGCTTCTCTGCGTAGCCAATGTCTGTGCCTTCTCAAGTTCTGCGATTCTTGCATTTGCTGTTTCCAACGCTTTATTGGCTTTTTCAGTTTCAGACAAACCGTTTGATTCCAATTCGTCAATCTTTGCCTGTAATTCGTCTGCCTTATCGGCTTTTTCTTTGTACTGTGCGATTTTGTTTTTTTCGTTCAACACTTCCTTGTTACTTTGATTCAGCAAATTGGTAATCTGCTCATCAGTTGCCTCTGGGAAAAGTTTCAGCACATCTTCTCGTTTCATGGTTATTACCTCCTGTTCTTTTACTCACGCTTTTGTTACCGCAGGTCGCGCCTGCTGAGTTTTGCTATTTACCGCATAGCTGCTTATTTTTTGCAAACAAAAAACAGCCCATAAGGACTGTTTAAGTTTTCGTGTATTTAAGACTGCATCTGCAATTTACAATTTCCTCTGCACCTGCCCCCAAAGAGTAGTCACGAGGGAAGGACATTTCAGATGCCCCAATATGAAAAGAATCGAATATCCCGACTTTATACCCATTCGCTTCGGCGTGTGTATGCCGCACCTTATCATCAAGCATGGTTATCCATGTTTTGTATTTATAACCTTGCTTAACCATTCTGGTGTATTCTCGGTAGTTGCCAATGGTATTCGCTTCATTTGCCGCAATATTCATGGCACGCTCAACAGATGTAAAGTAGGGCGTATCCTTATTTTCAATCGTTGTTCGGATAATATCTTCTGTGATTTTCTCCGAGTATTCTTTTATGTATGCTGGTGGTTCTCTGACCTTTAGAAACTTCAACGCCGCCTTTTCGTATTCTGCCGAAATACCTTGAATGAAATCTCCTTCGCTTTCTCCTTGTTCCAAAAAAGCATAAAAAAAAGAAATAAAAATCGGCTCAAGTTCTTTCGCTAACTCAAGCCGTTCTTTCTTTTCTTCGTCAGATATTTCCATTTCGCCGAAATAGGTTTCATATACAATTTTCTCTGTATGCAATTCGTCATTCGGGATTCTTGACATGAAACCACCTCTTTATTCTTCTGCAACTGTTTGAGATTGTTTTGCAATCTCAGCCGCCCTGCGTTCCTGTTCTTCCTTTTCCTCTGCTGTCTGCCACAAAGCATCCATATAAGGCTTTGAAAGAAGGAAGGTTTTTTCGGAATCTCCCCATAATCCAACAGTCTTAACTGCGATAAGAGGGTGTATTCCTGCCTGCAAAAGCTGATAGAGTGTCTGCGATTTTGTGTACATATTGTCCTGCGGACTATGATTTATCTGCACATCAAAATCCCTTGTAGTAATGCCTAAATCCTCATGCTTAATACGAATGATATTTAGCACGATTTTTGCAAGGCGTTTCTCCGCCGCTTTTACAATGGGGTCTTTCAGCTTTGCTCTCGTCTTTGAGAAATCCCAACCGTTACGAAGTTGCACCGCCCCTTGCGTATCTCCACCAGAGTTGTTGTTGTTTTTATTCGGTATTGCAAGGATGGAAAGAGCATTGTCCCATAGGTCATCCTTTGCAACCTGTGATTCCGTCTGGTTCAACTCCTGTGTCATGATATCGACATCAGCTTTGTTTTCGCCGTTATTTGATTTAACAACCAACGCACCCTGCATTTTCATTTTCCCAAATTCTTCCGAATCGATATCGCAGTTTACAAATTTTATCCACGATTGCACAAACTGTTCAATGGAATCCATGCGGTTTGACTGCATATTGTTAATGGAATCCAGAATGTCAATGACAAGTTCAATATCAGATAACCGCTCATGGTTATTAGGGTATTCCACAATCGGTATGCCGCCGAAAGCATGAAGTTTCCAATTCGTAACCTCCGAATTATGTATTTCGCAGGAATGCGTTTCGGTGAAGCACATTTTATACCATTCGCCATTCTTATTTTTCAATTCCTGTACAGCCAGTATCGGTTCTTCTGTGCTACGGTTGTAAATGACAAAGGTGTTCAGTGGAGTGGGGGAGACAATGCGAAATTTTATATCTCCATCCGCGAACTGAGCTGCCTTAAAGGAAGTGCCGGTTGCTGACTGCCACTCTCCAGACTTAATATCCTTTGACTGCTTATCAACATCAACCATGTAATCATTCAGAATATCTACAGCCTTGTTTATCCGCTCATCATCCTTGCGGCTAACAAACTGTACAGGTTCGCCGTAGGTCTGACCGACCTTGAACTGTACAATCTCATAGGCGTGGTTTTCAACAACCTTATTCACGATATCGTCTCTAACAACCTTTTTTCGATAACGTATCGGCTGGTCTCCCTTGTAGTAATTCCAAAGGTATTCGATAACGGTTTTATTGAAATTGAAAACTCCGATACACTTTCCGATTACAGAAACGATATTTTCTGGCGTTATTTTCTCCACGTTTGTGTATGCAATTTTTCTGCCGTAATTCCCACGAACAATCTCTTGGAGTGTCATTCTATTACTCATGCGGCACCTCCCGATAAAAAACAAAACAAAAAACACCGACAAGAATCGGTGTTCGTCTGCTTGCATATTTCTTTATTCTAAATATACCACACTTTTTCGGGACATTTAGGACAACTTTCTAATTTTCGAGAAAACGATAAAACATTTTCTTTACACTATCCTCAGTATTGCCTCCAACCCTTCTTGCAACATCAGACCAAGAAAGACCATCAATAAATCTAAGACGGATAATTCGCCTCATGTGGCTATCGTTTATATCTGCTATAAACGCTTCAACTTTGTTTATCGTTTCCAACAACTCTAATTCAAGTTCGCATAATGTTGCTTTCCTTGAGTAAAGCAACGCTTTCTTTCTGTTATATTCTGGATAGGGGAAGCCCTCAATGACAAATGTTTCCAATCCGCCAACTCCGCCAGATACTTTGTCAAGAACCGTTCCTTCCTGCTCTATTTTTATAATCTGCTGTTCAAGAGTTGATATCTTTTCTCTTACCTCATCACATTCTTGTTGAAGGTCTGTGTATTGCTTTAGAATTTCCTTTGTCAATAATATACGCCCCCTCTAAACGGATTTATGGTTGCCTCTACCTTCGCAATCCTATTTCCCTTTGTGATTCTTACCGCAAAGTTAGAAAATACGTCTGGAACGTCATCAAGCTGTTTCTTGCTACTTACAGAATACCGTTTCAAAAGTGACATCATCACGCCGTATGGCTCTTTCGGGGAATACATGGATTCATCCTTGAAAATAACGTGCTGCAATATCCAGTTGGAACACTGGAATATCCTTGCCTCTTTGTTCGTTTCGGTAGGCGTATCTGTAATATTGCAAATCCAACCCTTAGCCTCTACACGTTTATTCACTTCCATAGCAACCCTGTCTCCGCCTGCGTTTCGCTCAAATTCGCACTCCTGTACTCCATTATTAACAATAGCATTTGCGGCGTTTTCGTACTGCATTTCATAGTCTGCGGTATTATCGCAAACGCAATCCACGCAGTAGTAGTCATCACCGTATTTTTGCAGGATTGGCAGGACAAAATAGTCCGTTCCTTTTCCTTTCGTGTCGCACTGTGCAGTGATAATATCCGGCTCTCCGTGTGGAAGATTGAGGTATCGGCGTATCTTGTCTTCAGGGAAAACCAATCCCTCACGCTCAATAGGCTCCTGCTTATACAGACAACGATAAGAAATATCGTCCATCAGCAACTGTTGGTCTTCAAAAAATTCTTTTGTAAACCCAGAAAATTCATAATCGAAATTGCTTTCTTGCGTAATCGGGTCAATATCTGGTACTGCTATGGTTTTAACCCTCGGATTTCCTTCATACATATTTTGAATACGCCCGATAACATCATGCACAGACCATCGTGTAGCAATATGTATTTCCTTGCAGTTTTTGCCTTCGGAATCCTGTATTTTCCTCTGTCTCGCATCGACTGCGTATTTATTCCACAGTTTATCAAGTATCATAGGGTTCATTGCTTCTTCGATACCGCCTATCATATCGTCAACAAGCAGAAATTTAGATGCCCTTACTTTACCGGCATTTTTGCTGCCTACGGATGTGCATTGAACAGAAGGGAAGGGTTTATATTTTCCTACGTTAAACTGCTCCATCTTTGCGTTTGTACTGGTAACGTGTAGGTTTGGAAATATCTCGTTCCATGCGTAATCGTCTATGTTCGTGACAATATCGTATACGCCATCATAATACATCCTCGTAATATCCCCACTATGAGAATAAAAGAGGTTAAAGTCTTTCGGAAACCAACCAATGACCGCAGCGTTGAAAAACTTCTCAATCGTTGTGTTGTGCGTGACAATATAATCATCGGTGATATATAAGTGGCACGGATTATCAATCATGATACACTGACACTCTTCTTCTCCTTTATACTGAATCGCTCCAACTCTCAGATAAAATCTATTATTTAATGATTTTGTTGTTACAGGAATAAGGTATTTGTATGGATTTACAAGCATCTCTTTTGTTTCTATTACTTTTTCAGTTGTTTTATTTCCAAAATAGTTGTATCTGACATTCCACAAGTGATTATCCGAACATCTGCATTTTGAACCATCTTCAAGCGTAATTTCGTATATTTTTCTTTTCCCTTGTGGGTATATGCCTATGATATTTGCAGTTTCTCCATTTCCTGCGATTATTTTAGTTCCGACTTTCGCATCGCCCATTTGAATGAATCCATCTGGTGTAAGAATTTTTGAATACAATGGCTGCGCTTTCCCAGCGCCAGGAATTAGGCTGATGCACAAAATATCATACCTATCATCAATCATCCCTTGTAGTGCATCCATTAGCCCGATTTTCAAAAATTGTTTTCTTCTCGGCATATAAAACCGTTCTTTCGGCTCTCTTTTGTGTTCGATATAACGAAAGAAACTATCGACAACCTTATTCTGTGCTTCTATCAGTAAGACGGAATAAAATTTCTCTATAATTTCATAGCTTACTTTTTCTTTGAAAGCGTATTTTTCCAAATCCCAAATTGTACCGCCAGAAGAATTAAGGCAGTAGGCTTCAATGATTTCCTTGCACCGCGCGGACAGTTCTAAGCCATAGGCAATATCTTTTTCGTTTGCGAACGCCGTATTTGCAGCTTCGCAGTAGGCATCTATAACCTGTTCATTGATTCCATTTGTTTCTATGTATTTTTCGTAGTCCTGTACGGCACTTATCAACTCAAAACTTGCCATTAAAAAAAGCACCTCCGCTCAAATAAGCAAAGGTGCAAAAATCCTTTGCCCTCAGATGTTTAGGGTTAGCGGCTAACTTCCAAATTGTTAGTCGGTAATTGTTTTTAGTTTATGTCTGCAATGGTTTCCACAAAGCAGTTGTAGTAAATATATCTTTTTCCGTCAAAATCAAATTTAACATAACCGCCGTCGTTTGTATCAATATCGATTTTCCCTTCATAATTTGCTATTTTCTTTCCATCTGCTGTATACACAGTAATGGTTCTATGAACCACTCCTTTTGTAGCGTTTCTAGTATTTGCAATCATTTTGCCAATAGTTGCAGCACCAGTCATTCCGCAAACTAAAGCGAAACCTATTGCTACCAAGTAACAAATTTTTTTCATATCATTTTCTCCTTCTATTTCAAATTCCCAAAACTTCTTTTGAAAAAGTTACACACCCCTTGCGGGTTTCATCGTCTATGCAGTTTCCGCACTTGTTATATATACAAATGGATAAATTGCATTTCGTATTTTCGTTGGCGTTCCCGAATTTTTCAACAAACTGTCTGAAGTGAACGCCGCTAATTTCAATGTTCTTCAGTGCATTATCAACAGCTTCTTCTGCCAATTCTTCAAGTGTTTTGCTTTTCATTACCGCACATACCTTTCTTTTCTTCTCCACGCATCATCATTGTACTTCTCAAGCCATTTGCACCGTTTAGCAATACATTTATGCTTGTAAGCAAGCTCCTTGTTCAACGCACCAGTATGAGCCTTGCAGTGGCAATATCCGATTGCGTTCCCTATGTATTTACCCGTTATTGATTTCTCTCTCATAGGCAAAATCCTTGCATAATACCATTTTTGCAATTTTAACACATTCTTTTCGGTTGTCAGCATCAGTACATTTGCCGTCTTTGTTGTATCTGCAAGTTCTTAAATCGCAATCACTCATTTTCGCAACTCCTCTTTAAATTTGAGAAATTTCTCCAGTTGTTCTTGGTCTTCGTCAGTCCCGAACAGCGTATCTGGGAATGGCTCACCTTTTATGTACATGTTGAAGTACTTTGATGCAGTAGGAACGCTAATACCGATATATCTTGCAGCTTTGGACAGTGTCATCCGACCGCTACAGAACGATTCAAATGCTTCAAAGAATTTTTTCTTGCTTATGGTTTTTACGCCTTGCGCCATTGCAAACACCGCCTTTCGTTTTCAATCAAATAATCGGGATAACGTGTGCGTCTCCGATAGGCAGAAAGGGTGACATCCAATCTGCCATCGGCATTTTTTTAATTCAAGTGGGATTCACGCAACCAACACTCTATTCTGGTGCGACCAGACCTCTTAGATGGGCGTGGATTTGCACCACGCATGAAAGACTTATCTCCCTGTGTCCCTTTGAGAGTGCTTTCTGGGCATTATTATTCATAATGGGAACTCCCAGCGTATACCTATTCCGCCACCATCTACCATAATTCAATTTTGAATTATCCTACGCCTACTCGCAGGCTAATAACCCGGGGCAAGTCCGCTTTATCGCAGACCTAAAAGACTGCTTTCGGCACACGCATTTTTACAACGATTTTAACCCATAAGGTTGCGAGTAAGGTTTTCATCGTGAACCCTAACGCCAACAGAGGGATTTGAACCCCCATGTCGGATTCTAACCGACACAATGGTTTTCAAGACCACGCCGTTATAACCGTTTCGGTATGTTGGCAAATCCCTGATTTTTCAGTTTTGAGTTTAATGTCAGTCACGAAACCAGAAAAACGGACTGACAGGGGTTTGTCGATTTTTGAAGGGTAGGTTTTATATACGGTCAGTCAGCAGAATCAATGATTGCGATAAACCACGATACCGAAAGACCGCAAATGGATTCTCTCGGACTTGAACCGAGGACCGTCCGGTTATGAGCCGGATGCTCTAACCAACTGAGCTAAGAATCCAGAGTGGGGCGTGATGCCGTTAAAACGCCCCAAATATGAAGTTGGTGTTTGGTCTTGTTGCCAGTCCCCATCGGCATACAAGCCAAAAACCCACCGAGCCGTGCGATGGCTCTTAACAGGATTCCCCTAGTGGGTGAAAGGTTGTGTTATCCATCGGGAAAAATGTCCAAAAACCCGATGAAAAGCACCAGACGGGAATCGAACCCGTTTCCGCAGTTTGGAAAACTTCTGTTCTGCCATTAAACTACTGGTGCATATATAAGACCCTGCGTCCGAAAATCAGCGTCTATAGCCGCCTTGTTTCTTGCCATAATCGCCGTACAGTCATGAACTAAACCGCTCAAAGGCAAGCGCAACAAACAGGGTACATATCAGAGTTTAATATCTCGGCATATAGAAAAAGTCACCACAATTCGGAATGTCTTTCCTTATGACAAGGCATAATTTTTGGAATATTTCATAAGACCGCTCTGTTTTCGTATAGCGACCAAGTAGTATTCGCTCCCTATCTTTTTCTGCAATGATTTCTTTCCCGTGTCTAAAAATATCTATTCTATGAAATTTATCCTTGCCAACAGAATGCTTTCTATCTTGACTAATAATCGTTATCATCATGCTCACTCCTTTGGCATATAAAAAACTGTACTGCCAGAGAAGGGGAGTTCTTCATACAGAGCGTGAATCTCTGCAAGCACTTCCATTGCTCGATCTTCGTTCCTATATTCTCCGAGAACAATAGACTTGAGTGTTATATCGTTAAGGATGGCCTTGACATAATTTTTAACTACTAACAGTGATACTCCACTTTCATCAATGGAAGCTGTTCTATCTTGGCTTAAAATTCTCATTCTGTTCACTCCTTCGGTTCAAAATAATCACAGCCATAATCATATTCCGTGTAATCAGTGTAATATTCACTATCCTCGTTATTGCAAGTAAAAAGCAGCTCATGGTCTATACTGGCATATTTGCACTTACCGCAACATTCTTTTTCATCGTACATATGTAACACCGCCTACTTGCTCTTTCAAAGTGTAATCTTCGCAGTTATTATTGAGTCTGCAATAATAGCCTTTACAAACTACGTTTCCGTAGTCCTCAACAATGAAATATTCGCAGTCAGTACAGGTTACATTTGGATGATACTTTGGTCTTGTAGGAGATTTTAATTCCTCAATCTCCTTTTTCAGATTTTCGATTGTACGGTCTCGCACATCGACATCGAATTCCAAATCCTTAATTCTTCTAAATGGGTTTATGCGAAACATCTTTGTCACTCCTTTATGCAGATAGGGGCTTTTTGTTTTTGCGGATATTTGTGGGACTAAGTAGGGGCTTTTTCTGAACCCCTTCAGACCCCCACCCCCGTCTATTTTCAACGGCGGAATCATCCAAGCCGCAACAACCGCTGTTCATCCGAATTGGCTATAATTTTCTGTATTTATTCGCAAAATGATAGTTATGCGAATAGTTTTAAATCAATATCTTGTGTCAAGCATTTATTTTCAACTAGATATTGATTTATTCGTTGGCGCTGTCCGTCAATCTGTCTGTACCTTGTACAATTTCAACAGTTTTAACCTCGTTCAGCCTCGGAAGTTCGGCAGCGGATAGGGCGGCTGCGTGTCTATTGGCATCCGCTGTATACGGGCTGCTCCAGCCGTAGAAGTGGTTAAGAATCGCAATCACGCCGACAGGATTCTGTTTGCCTGTTGCCAGCTTTCCCGATAAACTTTCTAGTCTTGTATCTACCAGCTTTTTGTAAATAGGAAAGGCTTTATTACTTAATTTTTTATTATTATGACCCCATTCTTCTATGGTATCTCTGTTAATACCAGTTAAATAACTAAAACCATTGATAGATACTTCTTTGTCATTCATCAGGGATAAATAAATATATATATCGCAAATATGGTCTACAAGTTCATAGTTATAGGCATTACAATTACTCATTGCTCCTATACCATTTTTGAATAGGGTATTTGATTTTAACTGTTTAACATCCGGGAATACAATTTTTTTAATATACATCAGGGCGGCGTTCCAGACGCTTTGTGATTCCTTTGAAATATTCGTGATTCCCTTTTCAGCGCAAAATGAATCTAGGCACGCCTCGATTTCTGAATCATAAATTTTATTTTCCATGCTCCGCGCCTCCTTTCTTCGTCCCGCTCCGGTAAATTAAAAAAGCCACAGAAAAAGATTTTACTCTCATTCTGTGGCGTGTTGGTATCTTCGTGAAAAACTGGGGTGCCGTCCTTACCTGCCGAATCATTGACCGCAACGGCAGCAGGTCAACATCCGTTAAATTGTTTTTTTGATTTAAAACAATCATACAAAAAATTATTCTGATTGTCAATATAAAATTTAAAAACTGGTTTTTCTGTTTTTAGATTAAATTTACTAGTTGTATTATAAATTACTAGTTAGATTTAATTACAACTATGAATTTTAAATTTACTAGTTTTGTTTTTTAATTACTAGTAAGATTCAATTTTAATAAACCAGTATACAGATGCTTACATGGGGTATCTGTATCTAAAATTAGCTATACATTTTCAGATATACAGTTGTCAATTATCGTCTGGAACATATTCTATCAGATGTTCTGGCTGCATATTCAACACCTTGCAAATATTGTTTAATGTTTTCATAGAAATATTAGTATCGTTTTTCTTGATTTTACGCCATGTTTCTTGTGAAAACACACCAGATTTAATGGCAGTATATGACGTAATCCCAGCCGTTTCCAATGCTTCATAAACCGAAAATTTGAATCTAATCATGTTTATCAATCTCCTTTCTTTTTTTCATATTATCATACTATTTTTGAATAATAAGGTCAATAGGATATAACTTTTTTTAGACATAAAAATGTATCTTAAAAAAGATAGAAAATTGTCAATTAAAATAGCCGCCATTTCTGGCGGCTATAAATTAAATTGTTTCCAGTCTTGCCCTTGTAAGAGTTTCGGCTCGTTTCTTTTCCTTCTCTGCGGTCTCCATTGCCATAAGCTGGGCGTATGTGGCGGCGTATTCTGGATTAGCTAGCAGCTCGCGCCGTTCCTGCTCCTCCTGTTCTTTCCGCTCCTGTCTTTCTTCCTCCTGTCTGATTTCGTCTGTTTTCCTGTTATCGAACATAGCTTGAATATCCTCAATAGTCAGCGGTTTCAAGCCGTTTTCGGGCGTGCTGTCGGGTGTTTTCGCATCGGGTAGGGGATTGAACGATTCTGACGTTTCCGGCTCTGCGGGGGTAATCTCCGCCGCTTCTGTATCTGGTGTAGTGTCTGCTACTTTTGTAGATTCTTCACCGTTCAGATTGTCTAATACGCATTTAACAATAAATCCGTTCAGACTGTCCCCTGCGGCGTTCCTGATTCGTTCTTCGTCCTCCTTTTTGAATCTGACAAGGGTTTTAAAATAGTTGTTCTTTTCATATTTTGCGGTTGCCCTTATGTGGGCTTTACTTGTAGCCATCTCGTAACCTCCTTTATTGTTATCGTGTTATTTATTATAACGATATCATAATGATGCTATCGTGTCAATATATTCATGTTATCGTGTTAATGCTATCGTTATAAATATATAGTGTTATCGGTATATAATTTGCACAATGAATATATATCGTTATCGTGTTATTTTTGGCTACTATTCCGTATCGAAATTATAACACGTTAGCGTTATAATATACTCAAGAAGTTAAGAAAACAGCAAAACAAAAGGAGGAAATTAAAATGAAAAGCCAAAAAGAGTTAAAAGAAATCTACATGAATATCATTAAAAAGGAAGTCTGGACAAGTAGCACATCAATGCAGGAATATGCAAGAAAAATGGTTGCATACGTTGTAGAACTGCCAGACGGAACGATTATTGACTTTGATAAACCTAAAATTCAAAAAGATTTCTGCTTTGGTGCAGGGATGTATGCAAGGGCAACCGATGAAGAAATGGAGGAAACTCAAAGCATGGTTGAACATGCCAGAACATCAGAAAACTTTTTTAAAAGAAAAAATCTGGAAGAGATTAACAGTCAGATTGAAAATCTTTATCAGGCTCTTGAAGGGGAATATGAAGTTTATACTTCACTTCATTACTACGGGCAGGAAATCGGATCACGATTAAAAAGCTATAGCATTTGCCGAATTTCGCAAAATCCGGAATATGCGCCGGGATATTGGAGTAACTGTCGTGATTTGAAAAAGTGCGGAAAAGATGAAATTGAAATTATTATTTCAGGGCTTGAGCAAGTTAGAAAAGCATTTGCAAAACGCATTGACACATATTTAAAGAAATACGGAACAAGCAAAGTAAACGCATGGTCGTATATCCGTGACTAAAAAGTCGAAACCGCCTTCGGGCGGTCTTGGGTAGGGTGGCAACCGTCCAACTGATGAGACAAGCCAAGGAAAATGGAACATGAGAAAAAGAAAGTAAAGAAAAGAATGAAAAAATTTGAATTGTTTATGGGACATTTGGGTAACGATATTACTATTTGCAACAAGGCAGTAGAGGAAAACGGAGATTATAAAAGTGTTGCCCATATTGCCAATTGCGGAAAAATTACATGGTATGTCAATCCCGAAAGATACATACCATCCGATGCGCTATTAAAAATTGAGCATACGGCTAATGTACAGCATGAAAAATGGGAACAGTGGTTAAACTCTATGCCGGAGATAAAACAGCATGAAAAACTGTTAAATGCTGTTCCGTTGAATGTAATGCTTTATGCAATGGACTTAGGCGGCGGATTGGAAAGAAAAATTCATTACCTAAAGAAAGTGTGTTATGAAAAGGCGTACTTTTAACAAAAAGGAATCCGCAGGGCTTGACGTTCTGCGGATTGGCTGTGTAGAAAAGGAGAGATAACCGAATGAAAAAAGAAAAGTTTTTCGCAGTCCGTCAGCTTGCAGGGCAAAAAAAGGAGCGTGTGCTTGCGGAAGGGTACAGGGTGGAGCGCGGAGAATTTGTTTTTTATATCTGCGGCTCTGGTGGCTCTTGGAGCGTGACAGAAGCAAAAAGCGGTATGTTAATAGGTGTTTACGGAAAAACCCGAAAAGAATGTATAGAAAAATTACAGGCGTTCGACCTGTCAAGGCTTGAAAAATTCGACCTTGAGAAGCTGAATAAGGAAATGCTTTCTCTGCCCCTCTGCGGCTTGTGAGAGGGCGTTTTCTTTTTTTTGGCGGTTAATCGGTCAAGTGAAATAAAAAGGCGGCTTATAGGGGCGAATATAGGGCGAAAATGCATATTGAAAATGTTTTCTGTTTTTGGTATTATAAAAATGATTAAGATTTCCCAGTGGATAAAAGTGAGAAATGGCACTGCTTTATGCGGTGCTTTTTTCTTTGCCAAAAATAGGGCGAAAAATTTTTTGAAAGCAGAACCCCAAAAACCCACCAAAAAGGCAAAATATTCACAAAAAGACAAAAAATATTGCAAAAAAATTGTTAGTGTTATATGATGGAAGGACAAAACAAAAAGGAGGGTTTTATATGAAATTTCAAAGATTAAAAGACATGGTTTGCGGTGCTGTGATTGCATCAATGGTCTTGTGTTCTGGTACGGTGGCATTTGCGAAGGTGGCAAATATGAACATCCCCGTATCATTCAGCAACATCAAGATCATTGTCGATGGGAAACAGCTTTCCACAAGCAAAGAGCCGTTTACATACAACGGCACAACGTATCTGCCAGTCAGAGCAGTAGCAGAAGCAGTTGGTAAAGATGTTACATGGGATGGTACAACAAAAACGGTTTATCTTGGTGAAAAGCCGCAGAATACCGCGCCAACAACAAGCAATCAGACAACAGAATTAAGCGCAAAAGAATACTACTATGAGAAATACGGTTCTTTTTATTACGACCTTCTGGTAACAAATCATTCTTCTGATTCGCTGAGGGTTGAAAGCAATGTAGTTGCAAAGGACGCGGCAGGAAATTCTATCGGGGCAAAGTCTGATTCTGCTCTTGTTGTCGGTAGTGGAGAAACAGTAGTTTTGGAGCATATTTTTGATAGTGTTCCTGCGAAAACAACATACACGTTAAAAACGAAAAAAGAAACAGATTTCAAATCTGCGAATGATGACTTGAAAATAGCTTCTTCCAAAGCAGGAAACAAGGTTCTTGTTACTGCTACAAATTTAGGAAACTATGACATGGAAGCGGTAAAAGCGACCGTATTTTTCTTCAAAAACGGAAAAGTAGTTGATTCTGATTACAAATATTTAGACGATAATAGCTACAAACTGAGCGCAGGCGGTACAGTTACGGAAGAATTTGCACCATTTCCCGAAAAGGAATTTGACAAGTATGAGGTATACGTTGAAGCGAGAAAATAATATTGAAAAGGAGTTTAACCATGGAAAACAAAGAAAATGAAGTAAAAAAGTGCAAACATTGTCAGTCAGATATTCCGAAAAAAGCCAAGATTTGCCCTAATTGCAGGAAAAAGCAAGGCGGTAAGTTGAAATGGATTATTGCATGGATTTTTTTAATTATTATTGCGATTGCTTTAATTGGCGGTGGAGACGATTCCAGCAAAAAGGAAGAAAAGGACATTGAATACAACAAGGTTGATATTCAAGCAATGTATGATGATTTGGAAAACAATCCTGCTGCTGCGGCTGAAAAGTACAAAGATACATACATTGAGTTTAGCGGTTCTATGGATGTCATTGACAGTGATTTAGCCTACATCGGCGTTATGCCAACGGAAGGATTACACATCGTTTCCGTAAGCTGCAAACTCAAAGACGATACACAGAAGGATTTCGTAAAAAGTGCCGCAAAGGGAGATATTGTTACTGTAAAAGGCAAGTGTACGGAAGTCGGGGAAATCATGGGATATACCGTTGAGGTGAAAGAGTTGACAAAATGAACAAAAAAATGAAAATTCTTCTTTTCATCGTCATTGTAATTATCTGCGTTGCAAGGTTTTCTTTTCTCAAAGAAAATTCAGGGAGTTTCAACAAGGGACTGGAACGAACAGAGGAAATTGTGGATATCGTAAAAGGCAATTAAAAGCAGAAAAAGCACCTTCGGGTGCTTTTTCTTTTGGAATTTTTAAAAATCTATTGACTTTTTGTGCGTACTATTATATATTAAATGTGCGTACAGAAAGTGAGGTGATGAAAATGTCTCCACGCACAGGAAGACCAAAGGTTGAAAATCCAATGAATGATAGGATCTATGTAAGAGTGACTAGAGAGGAAAAGGAAAAAATCATGAAATTTTCTTCTGAAAGCGGATACTCGATATTAGAGTTGATAAGATTCGGGATTGAAAAACTGAAAGGTCAAAAAAAATAACGGTTACGCCCCGACCAAAGTTTGTAACCGTTAATCCACTCGAGATTTCTCTCTATGGAATATTTTAACATAAAGGGAAATCTCTTTCAAGTTAAGATTGAAGGAGGTTATCGAAATTGAATGACGTTATCACAATCGAAAACACCGAAATGCAGATTAGAGAGTATGACGGCGAAAGAGTTGTAACATTCAAGGACATTGACACGGTGCATCAGAGACCAGCAGGAACAGCAAGAAAGGCGTTTTATAGAAACAAAAAAAGATTTGAAGAAAACAAACACTATATCAGTTTAAAGCCTAAGGAAAATCCTAATGTCCGTTTAACGGACAATAGAAATATTTCCATTCCTAACAAGGGCATTACGCTGATAACCGAAAGAGGGTATCTCCTGCTTGTAAAGGCATTTACAGACGATTTATCTTGGAAAGTGCAGGATATGCTTGTAGACGTATATTTCAAGGTCAGAGAGGTGCAGAAAGAGCCATATTACAAAGAACCGCTCGCAGAGGATTTCACGCCCAGAGTGCCGATTGTATCTGACTGGTACGAGAGGAACAAGGGTAGGATGTATCGACTTTGCAGAGACAGCGGAAACAGCCGCAGCTATCTTTATCATTGTATCTTGAATCGACTTTCCGAACGATACGATTTGAACGCCGCAAGGGAGATTTACAGGAACGAGGTCGGGAAGTATCCAGAATACCCGATTGATATTGTAAAATATTTCCCAGAGTTAGAACAGGATGCGGACAGATTTCTTGACCGTATCGAGCGAATGACCTACAGGTAAAAAGGAAAGGGGGCTAATAAAAGCCCCTCAATCCTAAAATATTCGTTTCAATATGTAACGATTGCCGCCACAAGTGATGAGAGCCTTAGAAAGACCATCGTCAATAATTTCCGAATTGGAAATTTCCAGAACCTTTACCAGAGATATACCGACATTGTCGCAGATTCTAACGAACGTGGAAAGCCGCATATCTTCCGTTTCCTCATTGATGATATTATACATCGCTTTGTATGATAAATCACATTGGATGGAAAGCTGCGCGATGCTCCACCCCTTTAGAAACATCTCACGGCATAGCTCGGTTTTGAGATTTGATATACATTGCCCCGGGTTTACCCCATAATTCACACACCTTTCTATTTTGTAGTTGAATGGAAAGTTTTGCTGAATGTTTGGTAGTCAACTGCAATGGAATCCTTCTCCCTTCTGGTATAATTAGCTTGTACCTAAAAAACAGGTACACCGCAGTTCTGGTTATTGGGCGGCGTTTGGATTGGCGTTCTCGCCGCCTAATATCTATTGTAAACCTTGAAAATAAAAAGTCTATAGCTAAAAATGTCGAAAATGTAGAAAGGGCGTATAAATTATGTTAAGAAATGAAGAATGTACGGATAAAATGAGCCAATTTCGTGAAGAAATTATCGATTTAATATCTAAATTTGATGATGTGCGC
>ERZ773221.554-NODE-554-length-42741-cov-6.954903_pt1 | contig 42741 bp, 40 predicted proteins | sample MGYA00580994_ERZ773221 | MGnify/ENA primary metagenome ERZ773221 (study PRJEB29015, sample SAMEA2737758) | human gut metagenome | biome: human gut; feature: human-associated habitat; material: faeces | place: China | collected 2012 ... | reverse complement strand
CCATTAGGGACACCAGAAAGTCCGCTCATTGTCTGCGGCTTGTCGGACACACTCCTAGAGTGTCCAAACGTGGCAGTCTGTTTATTCTGGAACTTTTTTGTTGTCTGGTCTTCTTATAATATTACTTATCACCCCAAAGCGCGATATGCTTATTGCGGAAGTTCCATTCTTATGAGGAGTACCTTACACAGGTATCAAGAAAAGGTACAGAAATCAGGCTGGTGCGTATGGAAACATTGGCAGTTGTTGAAAGCGGCTATTGTGCATGCTATGATTGGAAAATGTCTCACATTACGATCCGAAGCAAAACAGGAGGAGCAGATCATGGATACAGATATGACAGGACTGTCCGCGCAGGAAGTGCAGGAGCGCCGTGAGCGCGGAGAAGGAGGAACAGGCGCAAAGAGTATTACAAAAAGCAGGGCGCAGATTATTCGTGAAAATGTAATTACGTTATTTAATTTACTGAACTTTATCATTGCAGGGCTTTTATTTGCCGTGGGTGCTTACACAAATATGCTGTTTCTGGCGGTAATTTTTTTAAATATTGCGGTCGGAATTGCACAGGAGCTAAAGGCGAAAAAGCTGGTGGATGAACTCTCGATTCTAAACCGTCCGGGCGTATGTGTGCGCCGCGGGGCAAAGGACATTCAAATCGAGCTGGATGAGGTTGTAAAGGATGATTTGATGGTGTTGCAGAGCGGCAATCAGATCTGCAACGATGCGGTGGTCGTGGAAGGCATGCTGGAAGTGAATGAATCGCTGCTCACAGGAGAGAGTGATGCAGTGGTCAAGGAGACTGGAAGTGAGTTATATTCCGGAAGCTTTGTCATTTCCGGTAAGGCATATGCGAAGGTTACGCATGTCGGAAATGAAAATTATGCTACAAAGATTGCCAACGAGGTAAAAAAGGAAAAGCGCGTGACGTCGGAGCTGCTTGGCTCTATGAATAAGGTAACGCGGTTTACCAGTATGCTGATTGTTCCGTTGGGTGTGATTCTGTTTTTCGAGGCCTTCCTGCTGCGGCAGGCGCCCATGCTGGAAGCGGTGGTGTCGTCCGCCGCGGCGCTTCTTGGCATGCTGCCGAAGGGACTGGTGCTTTTAATCTCGATTTCGCTGGCGACCGGAGTCATCCGGCTGGCAAAAATGAAGATCCTCGTTCAGAATATTTATTCGCTGGAGACACTGGCGCATGTGGATACCCTGTGTCTGGATAAGACAGGAACGATTACAAACGGAAAGCTTACGGTGGACACTGTCATGGAAATCGGTGCGGGGCTCTCAGGAAAGGCGCTGCCGCAGGGCGAACCGGAAAAACTCGTGCAGTCGTATCTGGCGGCCTCCGACGACAACAATGCGACATTCCAGGCGCTGAAAGAGGCGTTTGGCGGTCAGGCATTTTATACACCGGCACATAAGATTTCGTTTTCATCAAAGCGCAAATGGGGATGTATCAGTTTTGCGGGAGCGGGCAGCGTTTTTGTCGGCGCTCCGGAAAAGCTGATGCGAAAGCTGCCTGGGGAACTGGAACAGAAGCTGGAAGAGGGATGCCGGGTTATCATTGTGGGCTATGTCCCGATGCAGTGGGAGGACGAAGCGGCGCTGCCGGAAGAGATACAGCCGCTTTACGGGGTTGTCCTGGAGGATACCATCCGTGAGAACACCAGGGAGACGCTTGACTTCTTCCACCGGGAAGGCGTGGACGTCAAGGTAATTTCCGGAGATCATGTCAAGACGGTCTCCATGATTGCAAAGCGGGCAGGACTGCACCGGTGGAAGGATGCCGTGGATTTATCGACGCTCGGAGAGGACATTGACTATGAGCAGATCTGCCAGCAGTACGCGGTGTTTGCGAGAGTGACGCCGGGACAGAAAAAGGAACTGGTGTGTGCGCTGAAACGACAGGGACACCGGGTAGCCATGACGGGAGACGGAGTCAATGATCTTCTGGCGCTGCGGGAGGCGGACTGCTCCATCGCCGTGGCGGACGGAAGCGATGCCAGCCGCCAGATCGCGCAGGTGGTACTGCTGGATTCCGATTTTACCAATCTTCCGCAGGTCGTGATGGAAGGGCGGAAAGTCGTGAACAATGTCACAAGAACAGCGAGCGTTTTCTTTATCAAGACCATCTACTCGGTGCTGGTTTCGGTGATCTGCCTGCTGGCAAACATTCCGTTCCCGTTTATCCCGATTCAGATTACTGTGCTGGATGCGGCAATCGAGGGGTATCCGTCGTTCCTTACCATCTGGGAATCCGACACGCGCAAGATACGCGGCAGATTCTTAAAGACGGCGTTATCCAATGCGCTGCCGTTTGCCCTCACAGTCACGGCGATGGTCGCAGTCACCAGTATCATTGCACCGTTTACGGTGGAGCAGCGGCAGACAGTCATGTATTTTCTGCTGATCTTTATTTCCATGGCAGCCGTGGTGAAGAGCTGTATTCCGTTTAACGGCCTGCGCACCTTCATCTGCATCACGATGGTGATAGGAACCTTTGGCGGTCTCGCCATCCTGCCGTCGCTGTTTGAGATCAGCGCGATTACCGCCGGGATGGGAAAATACCTTCTTGCGGGGGGAAGCTTATCTGTCGTCTGTCTGCTGCTTTTGCTTGGAACACGCGGAGTTCTCGGCAGAAAGAGATTGTCAGAGGCAGAGGCGGTGCGGTAGAGAACCGGTTTTCCGTTATATTTTAATAGAAAAAGAAAAGCAGAGATACCTTTGATGCATTTGGTAATGCGGTATCTCTGCTTTTTTGGTATAGTAAAAAGACAGGGGGTGAAGCGGAGGATGGATAAGCGCAACACATCGGAAGAACAGAAAAGCGGATACCTGGGACTGACCAGAGCAGACGAGGAACGGCATTTGGCGGACGTGATCTCGGTTGCACAGCAGAATCTGGAACGCGCCGGGGCGGACATACGCAAGGTCAACGAAGACTTGGCGGATCTTCTCGAGACATACGACGTGAAAGACAAAGAAGGCCTTGCACTCTGGAATAATGCGACGGCAAGATTAAAGGAAAATGAATACGATCTGATCCGCTATGAGAAGGCGAGAAAAAAGCCCTACTTCGGGAGAATTGATTTTAAGGACGGCATCTCCCAGGAGGAGGAGACCTGTTATATCGGAAGAGTCGGAATTGCGAAAAATGGCTCAGAGCCGGTGGTGCTGGACTGGAGAGCGCCCATTGCATCGGTATATTACGAGAGCAGCATGGGACCCTGCACTTATACGGTAAGCTCCGAGGGAACCTATGAGATGGATCTGGTGCGCAAGCGGACGTACGAGATCGAACAGGATGTGCTGAAGGATTTCTTCGACTCGGATGTCGTTGCCAATGATGAACTTCTGACAAAATACCTTGCAAAGAATAAAAAGGCGGTATTGGGAGAGATCATTGCGACAATCCAGAAGGAGCAGAATGTCATCATCCGCCGCTCGCCGCGGACGAACGTCATCATTCAGGGCGTGGCGGGTTCCGGAAAAACGACCGTGGCAATGCACCGCATATCCTACATTTTGTATAACTATAAGGATGATTTCCGGCCGGAGGATTTTTACATTGTGGGAAGCAACCGGATCCTTCTGAACTATATCACGAGCGTTCTCCCGGAACTGGATGTGTATGGAATCCGTCAGCTGACGATGGAGCAGCTGTTTGTCCGGCTTTTATATGAAGACTGGGACGATGCACGCTACTCGTATCACAGTATGGAGAGAGACGATCCGGAAAACAGCGTCAAGTGCGATACGGAGTGGTTCCTCGATTTAAAAGCATACTGTGAAGAATATGAAAAAGAGAGCGTGCCGGCGGAGGACATTTATCTGGAAAAGACGGGAAAGCTTCTGATCGGTGCGGATGAGATCCGCCGCTATCTAAAGGAGCATCCGGCGGATTCCATGGAGAGCAAAATGCTGATGCTGGGGGAGATTGTCCACTCCAGATATGAGAATGAGATCCTGGGAAGAGACATCACGTTTCCGGCAGAAGAGAAAAAGCGGCTCGACCGGAAATACACGATGTATTTTGGAAAGGGAAAATGGGAGGGATCGGTCTATGCGTTCTATCAGGATTTCCTGGCGGCGCAGGCAGCCCGTGGCAGGGAAGTAACCCCGCCGGGGAACTCCTTTGACGTCTATGATCTGGCGGCGCTGGCCTATATCTACAAGCGGATCAAGGAGACAGACCCGGTCAGGGAGGCAAGCCATGTGGTAATCGATGAGGCGCAGGACTTCGGGATGATGGCATACCGGTGTATGGATGCGTGCCTGTCGGGCTGCACCTACACGATCATGGGCGATACCTCGCAGAATATCCATTTTCAGTACGGCTTGAATGACTGGGATGAACTGCGCAGACTCATCCTGACCGGCGACTATGACGCCTTTGGGCTTCTGCGGAAAAGCTACCGCAACACGGTGGAGATCTCTGCATATGCGAACGAGATTCTGCGCCACGGGGATTTTTCCATCTATCCGGTGGAACCGATCATCCGCCATGGCGCCGGGGTCTGTGTGGAACCGGTGCAGGGAGAGCGGGCGCTGCTTAACCGGGCGGCGGAGACGATACAGGGCTGGCAGAGAAAAGGATACGAGACCATCGCGGTGATCTGTCGGGATGAAGAGGAGGCAGAGCGGGTTGCGGCCCGGCTGGCAGAGGACGTTCCGGTAAAGAACGGCGCAAAAGGAGAGACGGAGGAGTTCGGGGACGGCGTCATGGTGCTTCCGGTATCCTACACGAAAGGGCTGGAGTTTGACGCGGTACTTCTGTTTGACCCGTCGGAGAAAAAATATCCGTCGGACAACGGTCATGTAAAGCTGTTGTATGTTGCGGCAACGCGCGCGCTGCATGAGCTGACGATTCTCCATCGGGGGGAGTTGTCCGGAATTCTTGCGGGCAGGGCGCCGCAGGATAAGCATATAAAGGAATTTGCGGCGGAACCGCTCACAAAAGTCAGGGAGTATGAGAAGCCTGTCCGGACAAAAAAGGAACAGATGCAGCAGCGCAGGGTGGAAGGCACCATGGATATGGCGGAGCGGGAATATTTCGGCCCCAGACGCATTGCGGCAAAAGCACCGGTGGCGGAGGAGAAACCGGTCATAAGACCGGCTGCATCCCCGGCGGTCCGTCCGCAGACAGAGACAGTGCGCGGGCAGCAGGCAAAGACAGTGCACCGTCCGCAGACCGGGGCAATGCACCGTCCGCAGGCAGATGCAGCGCGCGGGCAGCGGGATATGGCGACGTCTCCGGCGCCGACAGGGAAGCGTCCGGGACCGGAGGGAACCAATCCGTCCCCGTATGCATTCGGGACGATCCCGGAGAATACCAGTCTGCGCGTCCGGGGGCACGCAAAGGGAAATCATGCGGTCCGGTGGGTAAAAAAGAGCAGATCCTATGTAGAGATGGCGAGCATGTACGGGCTGATGCGGATTACGCCGGTCGCTCCGGACATCATCCGGGTCAGCTTTGTAAAAGGAGTGACGGAAAAAATTGCAGCTACGGGCTGGATGGCCAAAGCGGAGGAAGCATTTTCATGGAGCGCCAGGGAATCCAAAAGCGTTGTTGAGATTGCCGCGGGTGAGATTACGGTGCGGGTAGATAAACGGAGCGGAGCGGTCTCTTTCTGGAACAGGGAGAATCAGCTTCTGCTTGCGGAAAATGCCGCGGAGCCGAGAGTGATCGGCGAGGAGGGAAGCTGGGTATTTTTCGACTGGGACAAGAAAGAGCGCATCAAGGCAAAGGGCATGCTCGATACGGATTTTCTGGATGTGACATTAAATGCGCGTTATATATCCTTCGGAGGGAAAAAGCATAGAATGCCGCTTGTGCTGTCGAACCGCGGCTATGGCATCGCTGCGGCGGCAAAAAATACGGTGCTGCTCTGCGATATTAAGACGTACGGGCAATATCTCTACGCGGAAGGCGAGAGACAGCTCGACTACTATTTTATCTGCGGGGAGAAGCCGGAGAATGTCATCACACGTTATAAAGGGTTATAGGAAGAATTTACGTTTACATTTTACAAAAACCTCTTGACTTGGAGTGAACTCCAGGGCTTACAATGCCTAACGAACAGAGAGTTCCAGGGCACCGGAAGGGAGCAGAGGACATGACAATTAAAGAAATCAGTGAGAAATATCATATTACCGCGGATACGCTCCGCTACTACGAGCGAGTGGGAATGATTCCGCCGGTCACACGGAGGGCATCGGGAATACGGGATTACGGTCCGAAGGATGAGAGCTGGGTTTCGCTTGCCATCTGCATGCGCAGGGCAGGTCTGCCGGTGGAGGCAATGATTGAATATGTAAAGCTTTTTCAGCAGGGCGATAAGACGATCCCTGCGAGATTGCAGCTTCTGGTGGAGCAGCGGGAACTTCTGGAGGAACAGCAGCGGCAGATCGAGGAGACCAGGAAACGTCTGAATTACAAGATCTCACGCTACGAAGAGGCAATGAAAACAGGAAAACTGACATGGGAGGAGAACGAAGGATGTCATACGAATTTTATAACCCAACAAGAGTCCTGTTCGGAGCAGGACAGTTAAATCACTTACACGAGCAGAAGATGCCTGGAAAAAAGGCAATGCTTGTCATCTCAAATGGGAAATCGACCAGAGCGAGCGGCGCACTTGACCGTACGATGAAAGAGCTTTCCCTCGCAGGTGTGGAGGTTGTGCTGTTTGATAAAGTCGGAGCCAATCCGGTCAAGGAGATCGTCGAGGAAGGAGGACATTTTGCCAAGAAGGAAGGCTGCGATTTCATTGTCGCACTGGGAGGCGGCTCCGTTATGGACGCGGCGAAAGTCATGGCAATGTATGCGCAGCAGCCGGGAGATCTCTGGGATTATGTGGCAGGAGCAACCGGAAAGCAGCAGCCGTTAGTGAATCAGGTACTTCCGGTCATCGCGATCACGACAACGGCAGGAACCGGATCCGAGGTGGATCAGTGGGGCGTTGTGACCAATCCGGCAACGAATGAGAAGATCGGCTGCGGCGGCATGGATGAGCTGTTTCCGGTGATTGCAGTGGTAGATCCGGAGCTGATGCTGACCGTACCGCCGAAATTTACGGCATACCAGGGGTTTGATGCGCTGTTCCACAGCGTGGAAGGATACCTCTCGGTTGTGAACAGCCCGATGTCTGAGATGGTCCAGCTTGCGGCGATCGAGAATATCGGAACCTACCTGCCGCGCGCGGTAAAGGACGGCAGCGATCTGGAGGCCAGGGAGCATGTGGCATTTGCCAATACGATGTCCGGCTACTCGATGGTGGTCGGTTCCTGCACAAGCGAACATTCGATGGAACATGCGATGAGCGCATTTCATCCGGCGCTGCCGCACGGTGCGGGACTGATTATGATTTCGGTGGAGTATTACAGACACTTTATTGAAAAACACTGCTGTGATGAGCGGTTTGTCCGCATGGCGCAGGCACTCGGCATGAAAGATGCCAAGGCGCCGGAGGATTTTATCACAGCGTTAAAGAAACTGCAGGAGGACTGCGGCGTATCAGACTTAAAGATGTCCGATTACGGCATCGAAAAAGAGGAGAGCATGGTTCTCGCCAGGAATGCAAAGGCGACGATGGGCGGACTGTTTGCCTGTGATCCGGTTCCGATGACAGACGAAGAGTGTGCGGCGATTTATGAGAAGTCTTACCGCTAGAGAAGGTTGTTTTAAACATTTTAACTTATAGAACAAAGAGTTCAGAATGGAGGATTATGATGAGTCAGAAGAGTCTTGTAGCTTATTTTTCATGCGGCGGCGTCACAAAGAAGACGGCAGAGCTGCTTTCGGATGTGGCAGGAGCGGATCTGTTTGAGATTCGTCCCGAGGTGCCTTATACCAAGGCGGACCTGGACTGGATGGACAAAAAGAGCCGCAGCACGGTGGAGATGAACGATCCGTCCTCGCGTCCGGCGATTGCGGACAAGGTAGAGCATATGGAGCAGTACGACACCGTCTATGTGGGATTCCCGATCTGGTGGTACGTTGCGCCGACGATCATCAACACGTTCCTGGAGAGCTATGATTTTTCCGGAAAGACGGTGATCCCGTTTGCAACATCCGGCGGAAGCGGTATGGGAAAAACAGAAGCAGTGCTGCATGCACTCTGCCCGGACAGCGTGAACTGGAAGAGCGGTAAGATGTTAAACGGATATGACAGAGCGCAGATGGAGGCGTGGGTCAGAACACTCGCCTAGTTGTGTGAAAAATAAGAAAGACCGGCGATTTGTGTCGCAATAAGACGAGCGGTTTTTGTTGTATGGAAGAATCGATACACCTATAATATAAGTTAAGGAATTACAATATAGGAGGGTGTATGGAAAAGGTACGTTATATGATTTCCGATGCGGCAAATATCGTCCACGTCGAATCACATGTGTTACGTTACTGGGAAGATGAACTGGAACTGAATATCCCGCGCAATGAGATGGGACACCGGTATTATACGAAGGAAAACATTGCGGAATTTCAGAGAATCAAGGAACTAAAGGAACAGGGCTATCAGTTGAAGGCGATACGCATGATTGTACATAACGGACCGATCGAGGGGCTGACGGCAGAAGCACCGATTCCTGCGGGACAGGCACCGCTTTCTGCGGGAGCGGCGGCTGCGATCCCGCAGCCGGTACAACCGGTCGCGGCACAGCCGGCAGCAGTCGCACAGCCGGTGCAGCCCGCTGCACCCCAGCAGCTTCCGGTAAAAACGACCGCCGAGAGCCCGCAGAGTATTCTAAACAATACGGATAAGATGGCACAGTTCACAGAACTGATGACCGAGATAGTGGGAAAAGCGCTTGCCGCCAACAATGAAGAGCTGGGGCAGAGCATCAGCGAGGAGGTAGGAAAACAGGTGATCAAGGAGATGAATTACCTCATGCGGGAGCGGGAAGAGGCAGAGGAGGACCGCTTCCGCAGGCTGGATGCTGCGATCCGTGGAAATATCCGCAAAAAGGACGAACAGAAAGAAAAGAAACTCTGGAAAAAGAAAAAGCCGTCACAAGCGTGACGGCTTTTTGCTATGTACGAAAGATTAACCCTCGCTGATAGCTCCTGTAGGACAAACTCCTGCACATGTTCCGCAGCTAACGCAGGAACCTGCATCGATTACGAACTGGCTGTCTCCCTGAGAAATAGCTCCTACTGGACATTCCGGCTCGCATGTTCCACAGCTTACACAAGAATCAGAAATAACGTATGCCATTTTAAATTCCCTCCTTAATTTGTAATCAAAATCCGGCTACCCTTATGGATAACCTTTAAGACATTCTAATACAAAAGTACACGGCTTTCAAGTCAAAAAAGCCGTGTACTTAAATTAGCACATAATGCTGTTACGAAATATATTCCATGCTGGAGCTTCTGCTAGAATGTTGAAAAATGATACAGTGTCTTGGAGCGGAACGGCTCATCCGGTGTCAGCACGATGCTCGGGAAATTGTCGTGGTTGATTGCGTCCGGAAAATGCTGTGTCTCAAGACACACGCTCGTATGGCAGGCATATTGCGTACCGTTCTTGCCGGTGACCTCGATCGGCTGGTTTGCCACATACAGCTGCATACCCGGCTGATCGGTAAAGCATGTCATGCGGATACCGCTCTCCTTTGACTGGAGAACCGCTGCCTCACGGAATCCGGTGCCATTGATGACGAAATTGTGATCGTAGGTGCCGAACTTGTGATACTGCTCGTAGTCGGAATCCATCAGTTTTCCGATGGTGTGCATGGAGCGGAAATCAAACGGCGTTCCCTCTACCGGAAGGAATCTGCCGGTCGGTGCCTGTGAGTCATCGAGCTCTGTGATCTGATCGGCGTCAATGAAAAGCTCGTGGGATAAAACCTCACTGGAGCCTTCACCGTTCAGATTGAAATAGCCGTGGCTGGTAACGTTTAACAGCGTATCCGCATCCGTGGAAGCTTCGTAGAGAAGGGACAGCTCATTGTCCTCCGACCAGCCGTAGGTTACGGAAAGTGTGAGATTGCCCGGATAACCTTCCTCGCCGTCGTAGGAATTCATGGTTAAAATGAGTTTGTCATCCTTGATCTTTGCGTCCCAGGGCTTGGAAGCGTAGCCGATCAGTCCGCCGTGCAGATGGTTGGAGCCGTTGTTGATGGCAAGCTGGTATTCCTTGCCATCCAGACAGAAATGACCGTCCTTGATACGATTGGCAACACGGCCGACAACTGCGCCGAGGCTGGCGTTGTCGCGCGCGTAATCTTCCATGGAATCGAAACCGAGGCAGACGTCCGTCATTTTTCCGTCGCGGTCCGGAACCACGATCTTTACGAGACGGCAGCCGAAATTGATGACTTCCACATAAGCGCCGTTTGCGTTCTCCATATGGTATATATAAATATTTTCTCCTGTGTTTAATGTGCCAAAATCTGACTTTGTAATCTTCATAGGAAACTCCTTTCCATTTATATCAGGACAAACCTAACGCAGATAATTATGCCACATTTGCAAAAACATGGCAAGTGAATTGCCCTATTTTCGGAAGAATGCCCATAGCGGGCGAAATGTCAAACTTGCCTAAATCGTGAAATTATGCAATAATGTTCACGAAAGCGAAGCGGTCATGCACGCACTGTAAAGCAGGTCAGGAGACAGTGCATATGACGGCCGCAAAGGCACAACAATTGAGAGGCGAATAATATGCAGACAAAGGTTGTTAAGATAGATTCTGCGAATATAGACGATGCAGCCATGAAAGAGGCGTGTGATCTGATCCGCGCGGGAGAGCTGGTGGCATTTCCGACGGAGACGGTATACGGACTGGGGGCGGATGCGCTGCACCCAGAGGCATCGAAAAAGATTTATGCGGCGAAGGGAAGACCTTCGGACAATCCGCTGATTGTACATATTTCAAAGTTTGAAGATCTGGTATCGATCGCGAGGGAGGTACCGCCGCAGGCGAAGAAGCTTGCGGACGCGTTCTGGCCGGGACCGCTTACCATGATCGTATGGAAAAATGACAGAGTCCCTTATGAGACCACGGGCGGGATGGATACCGTGGCAATCCGTATGCCGAAGCATTCGGTAGCGCTCCGGCTGATCGAGGGGAGCGGATGCCTGATTGCAGCGCCAAGCGCTAACACATCCGGCAAGCCGAGCCCTACCGAGGCGTCCCACGTGGCGCTTGATATGGACGGCAGAATACCGATGATTCTGGACGGAGGGCCGGTCGGCATCGGGATCGAGTCGACGATCGTTGATCTGAGTGAGGAGACGCCGATGATCCTGCGCCCGGGATATATCACACAGGAGATGCTGCAGGAGGTTCTCGGCGAGAAAGTCTGCATGGATCCGGGAATTATTGCGTCGGATTCCACCAGAAAGCCGAAAGCGCCCGGCATGAAGTACAAGCATTATGCGCCCAAGGCGGATCTTGTGCTGGTGGAGGGCGAGACGGACAAGGTCGTTGCCAGAATCAATGAGCTGGTCAGAGAAAAGCAGCAGCTCGGACAGAAAGTCGGAGTGATCGCTACGGATGAGACGTTTTTACGCTATGAGGCGGATCACGTTGTCAGCATCGGCGCCAGGGAAGATGAGGATGCCATTGCCAGACACTTGTACAAGATCCTGCGCGAGTTTGATGACTGGAATGTGGATGCGATCTACTCGGAGAGTTTTGCCACACCGCGCATCGGTCAGGCAATTATGAACCGACTGCTGAAGGCGGCGGGGCATCAGGTGATTCCGGTATAGCTACATCAGGGAGAGGGCAGACATTTCTATGAGACAATATAATCGAATCATATTTGTTGCAGAAAGCGGCACCTGCAGGGCACCTATGGCTGCAGGAATTCTGCAGGAATGCAATTTAAAACATCCGGTGGAAATACTTGCCAGGGGACTGGTGGTTTTATTTCCGGAACCATTGAATCAGAAGGCGGAAGCTGTTATGATAAGCAATGGTATCAATATGGATGGATTCATGTCCACCCAGTTGACGGAGGAGGATTTTTCGGAGGATGCGCTCGTTTTAGTCATGGAACACAGCCAGAGAGAGAAGATTCTGGAAAAGTACGGGCACGCCGATCCGGAGAATGTCTATGTTCTTACGGAACTGGTAGGAGACGAACTTGAGATCATCGATCCCTACGGGGGGACGCTTCAGGCGTACGGACTCTGCTATGAGACGATGCGCAAGACGATCTTAAAGCTTGTGAACCTATTGAATGAAAGTGAAGATAACGGCACAGACTAGGCTCTGTGTAAGAAGGGAAGGTACAAAAAATGTCAAAAGTAGTAGTTATGGATCACCCGCTGATTCAGCACAAGATTGGAATTATCCGCAGGGAGGAGACCGGTTCTAAGGATTTCCGTACACTGGTCAGCGAGATTGCAATGCTGATGTGCTACGAGGCAACCAGAGACTTAAAGCTTACGGATGTGGAGATTAACACGCCGATCTGCAAGACCACAGTCAAAGAATTAAAGGGCAAAAAGCTTGCCGTTGTTCCGATCTTACGCGCCGGACTCGGCATGGTGGACGGTATGCTCAACATGATCCCGGCGGCAAAGGTCGGACACATCGGATTATACCGTGATCCTGAGACATTAGAGCCGGTAGAATACTACTGCAAGCTTCCGGCAGACTGCGCAAACAGAGAGGTGTTCGTGGTAGATCCGATGCTTGCGACAGGAGGATCTTCGGTTGCGGCGATTCAGATGTTAAAGAATAAGGGCGTAAAAAGTATCCGCCTGATGTGCATTATCGCAGCACCGGAAGGCGTAAAAAAGATGCAGGAGGCGCATCCGGATGTGGACATCTACATCGGCGCGCTCGACGATCATCTGAACGAGCACGGCTACATTGTACCGGGACTCGGAGATGCGGGAGACCGTATTTTCGGCACGAAATAGGATCTGTTTGATGCGGCGGACACAGGTGGGAGTGATAGGAACATGAGCGGAAAACGTACAGATTATATCAGCTGGGATGAATACTTTATGGGCGTTGCGACCTTGTCGGGGATGCGTTCCAAAGATCCGAATACACAGGTGGGAGCCTGCATTGTCAGTGAGGAGCACAAGATTCTTTCCATGGGATACAACGGCTTTCCGACGGGCTGTTCGGATGACGACTTCCCGTGGGCGCGCGAGGGCGAACCGCTGGAGAACAAGTATTTCTATACGACGCACAGCGAACTGAATGCGATTTTAAATTACCGCGGGGGAAGCCTTGAGGGCGCGACCATGTATGTCACGCTGTTTCCGTGCAACGAATGTGCCAAGGCAATCATCCAGGCAGGCATCAAGCGGCTGGTTTACGACAGCGATAAGTATAACGGGACGCCGTCAACCATTGCGTCGCGGAAGATGCTCTCTGCCGCAGGGGTGGATATACAGAAATACGAACATACCGGCAGGATCGTCACGATCCAGCTGTAGAAAAAGGACTTTTGGAGCCGCCAGAGATGGCGGCTCTTTTTTGTGTCAGTAAATTCCAGAATATCCATTTATTTTTAAAACAGTTTCTTTGCGTCGGTTGATTTTTCTTTACAAATCTTTTATACTTATAAAAGAATTTGTTATGGGAAAAATAATAGGCAATGGTTGCAGCAGAGACTGCGGTACAGTGAGGATTTTATATGAAAAATCAGCGAAAGGTTTTCCAGTCTTTGACACTGATTCTGCAGTTTGGACTGAATATGATCGTGCCGATCGTGATGTGCACGCTGCTTGGTGCGTGGCTTGGGAAAAAATACGGAATGCCCATCATAACAGTGCCGTTGTTTATCATGGGCGCACTTGCCGGATTTAATAATATATTTAAGATGGCTAAGAAGATCTACGGACAGGGAAATGAGGGGAAGCGGGATCATGTTGAGAAGACTAAATGATGCATTGCCCGGTCTTGTTCTGGGAATTATTGCATATGGGGCGGCGGTTTTTCTGGCGGGAATCTGGTTCGTGCCGGACAAGCTGCGATTTACTACCGGACTTGCCATAGGCATTGCCCTTGCCTGCGGGATGGCGGTCAATATGGCGGTGGTTCTGCGGGATGCGGTTGAGATCTACGGGGAGGCGAAAGCCCGGTCGAAGATTATCGCCCGGTCCATTACCAGGTATCTGGTGGTCGTCATTGTGTTTTTTGTGATGATGAAGTGGGAGCTTGGCAGTCTGCCGGCAGCATTTATTGGTGTTTTGGGATTGAAGATATCAGCGTATCTGCAGCCCCTTGCACATAGATTCATTTCAAAGCTTGGAGGAAGAGGTGATGTGCCTTCGGACAGCAGAGAAAATGAAGCTCTATAAGGAGGTGAAATTGTGAATAACGCAATTTTGATGTCTTCTGGTGCCGATAATATTGACTTCATGATACATGGGATTTTTTCCTATGAGATCTTTGGTCATACGGTCTGGATTACAACATCGCACGTCTGCATCCTGATTGTGATGCTGCTGATGTTGGGACTGGCGATCGCGGCAAATCGGACGATGAAACATGCAAAGGAAATTCCGGAGGGCTTTCAAAATGTTCTGGAGATCATGGTAGAGAAACTGGATGCGATGGTATATGGAACAATGGGAAAAGTTGCGGCGCCGAAATTCGTGAACTACATCAGCACGATTTTTGTGTTTATACTTATGAGCAATATTTCCGGTTTGTTCGGGTTGAGACCGCCGACTGCCGACTACGGCACAACGCTGGCGTTAGGTCTCATCACATTTGCTCTCATCCATATCACGCAGTTCAAGAATCTGCCGCCTAAGCAGATCTGGAAAGATATGTGTTCTCCACTGCCGCCGTGGCTGCCGATCTGGTTCCCAATCAACCTGATCAGCGAGATCGCAGTACCGATCTCTCTTTCCTTACGTATGTTTGCGAACGTACTGTCAGGAACGGTCATGATGGCGCTTGTATACGGACTGCTTGGCAAGATAGCGATTATCTGGCCGGCGGCGCTTCATGTATACTTTGATTTGTTCTCGGGAGCAATTCAGACATACGTATTCTGTATGTTGACGATGACTTACATCAGTCAGAACTATGAGACGGAATAGACGTCGAAACCAAAAAGATTATTTTAGGAGGGTATCAGTATGAATATCACAGGAGAAGATTTAATTTTAGCATGCTCAGCAATCGGTGCAGGTCTGGCGGTTATCGCCGGTATCGGACCTGGTATTGGACAGGGTATCGCAGCAGGACATGCAGCTGCAGCAGTAGGAAGAAACCCGGGCGCAAAGGGTGACATCATGTCTACCATGTTACTTGGCCAGGCGGTTGCGGAGACGACAGGTCTCTATGGTCTTTTGATCGCAATGCTCCTGCTTTTCGTAAAACCGTTGGTATAGGAAGAGACGGAGAGAACGAATATAACGGAAAGGAGGCCGGACCTTGGAAGAGATGACCAGACTCTTTAATCTGGATTTCCAGCTGCTCCACGATGTCGTGCTCATGGCGATTGCAGTATTTTTCCTGTTCATGATGATGTCGAAGCTGCTGTTTAATCCTGTCAGAAAGATGCTCGCCGACAGACGGGAAAAGATTGCCGGAGAGTTGTCGGATGCCGCGAATGACAAAAAAGATGCAGCGGCGTTGAAGGCGGATTATGAAGCCAGATTGAAGAACATCGACAAAGAAGCTGAACAGATTTTAAGTGAGGCCAGACAGAAGGCGCAGAAGAATGCAGCGCGTATCGAGTCCGAAGCGAAGGAAGAGGCTGCCCGCATTATCCAGAGAGCGAACGAGGAAGCAGAGCTTTCCAAGAAGCGCGCGATGGATGATGTCAAACAGGAGATGATCACGGTTGCATCCATGATGGCTGCAAAAGTGGTTGCGGCAAATATCGATGCGTCGGTACAGGATGCGCTTGTGGAAGAGACATTAAAGGAAATGGGTGATTCGACATGGCAAAGCTAGTATCAAAGGTATACGGTGATGCACTGTTCGAGGTCGCAGTGGAGAGCGGCAGGCTGGATGAGATCTGGGAGCAGACCAGAGCCATGCAGACCGCGCTGGAGGAAAATCCGGAGCTCTTCGCGCTGATGCGTCACCCGAAGATCGTAAAAGAAGAAAAAGTAAAGATCATCGAATCGATTTTTACCGGTGAGGTGTGTGCAGAACTGGTGGGACTTTTGCGCATGATTGTGGAAAAGGATCATTTTGCACAGATCGGGAAGGTTTTGGCGTATTTTGATGATCAGGTCAAAGAATATAAGAGTATCGGGACTGCATATGTGACGACTGCAATGGAATTATCGGATGCGCAGAAGGCAGCAGTGGTGAAACGCTTATTAGAGACCACAAAGTATGTAACATTTGAAATGCATTATGAAGTGGATTCCGCGATCATAGGCGGAATGATGATTCGCATCGGCGATCGTGTCGTTGACTCAACGGTCAGGACGAAACTGTACGATCTGACGCGCGAATTATCCAAAATACAGTTGAAAGCAGGTGAATGCGCTCCATGAATTTAAAACCAGAAGAAATAAGTTCCGTCATCAAAGAACAGATCAAACGGTATGCAGCGCAGTTGGAAGTAGCTGACGTTGGCACCGTAATTCAGGTGGCTGATGGAATCGCACGTATTCACGGTCTTGACAATGCAATGCAGGGAGAACTTCTGGAGTTCCCGGGCGAAGTATACGGAATGGTATTGAACCTCGAGGAGGACAACGTGGGTGCCGTACTTCTCGGTTCCCAGAAGAACATCAACGAGGGAGATACGGTAAAGACAACGGGGCGTGTGGTTGAGGTCCCGGTTGGCGATGCCATGTTAGGCCGTGTCGTAAATGCATTGGGACAGCCGATTGACGGCAAGGGACCGATTCAGACATCGAAATATCGTCAGATTGAACGTGTGGCATCGGGAGTTATCTCCAGAAAATCCGTAGACACACCGTTACAGACCGGTATCAAGGCAATCGATTCCATGGTTCCGATCGGAAGAGGACAGCGAGAGCTGATCATCGGAGACCGTCAGACCGGAAAGACAGCGATTGCGCTCGATACCATCATCAATCAGAAGGGACAGAACGTAAAGTGTATCTATGTTGCCATTGGACAGAAGGCATCAACAGTTGCATCGATCGTTAAGACCCTCGAAGAATTCGGCGCTATGTCTTACACGACCATCGTTGCATCGACGGCGAGTGAGCTTGCACCGTTACAGTATATTGCACCGTACGCCGGATGTGCGATCGGTGAGGAATGGATGGAGAACGGACAGGATGTTCTCGTTGTGTACGATGATTTAAGTAAGCACGCAGCGGCATACCGTACACTCTCCTTGCTCCTCAAGAGACCACCAGGACGTGAGGCATATCCGGGAGATGTCTTCTACTTACACTCAAGACTTCTTGAGCGTGCAGCAAGACTTTCCGATAAGCTGGGCGGCGGTTCCCTGACCGCGCTTCCGATTATCGAGACGCAGGCGGGCGATGTATCTGCCTATATCCCGACCAACGTGATCTCCATCACGGACGGTCAGATTTATCTTGAGACAGAGATGTTTAACGCAGGTTTCCGGCCGGCTATCAACGCAGGTCTTTCCGTTTCACGAGTAGGCGGTTCTGCGCAGATTAAGGCAATGAAGAAGATCGCGGCGCCGATCCGTACCGAGCTGGCACAGTACAGAGAGCTTGCAGCTTTCGCACAGTTCGGTTCCGAGCTGGATGCGGATACGACGGAGAAGCTGACGCAGGGCGAGCGCATCAAGGAGATCTTAAAGCAGCCGCAGTATCAGCCGATGCCGGTTGAGAAGCAGGTTATGATTATCTACGCGGCAACCAACAAATATCTGATGGATATTCCGGTTGCGGACATCCTTCCGTTTGAGAAGGCACTGTTCGAGTATGTGGATACGAAATATCCGGAGGTTCCGGAAGCAATCCGCACTGAGAAGGTAATCAGCGAAGAGACAGAAGCGAAGCTCATAAAGGCAATCACAGAGTGCAAGGCAGAGTTCACAAAGTAGACGGCAGAAAGGCGGTGTGCGTATTATGGCCTCGATGAGAGACATAAAGAGACGTAAGAGCAGTATACAGAGTACACAGCAGATCACAAAAGCCATGAAGCTGGTGTCTACCGTGAAGCTGCAGAAAGCCAAGAACCGTGCAGAGCAGACGAACCCGTATTTCCAGTATATGTACCGGACAGTGACTTCCATGCTGGCGAAGTCCGGCACGATCAATCACCCGTATCTCAAGAAGGGTGAGAGTGACAAAAAAGCGGTTGTGGTCATTACCTCCAACCGTGGACTTGCCGGAGGTTACAATTCCAACATTGTAAAGCTGGTAACCGGAAGCGGGGACATTACGGCAGAGAATGCCAAAGTCTACGCCATTGGTAATAAGGGAAGAGAAGCTCTGGAGCGAAAGGGCTATGAGATTGCAGCAGATGGATCTTCGATTATGGAGTCCCCGTCTTATGAGGATGCGGCGGAGCTCTGTAAACAGATTTTAAAAGCCTATACGGACGGAGAGATCGGAGAGATCTATCTTGCGTATACGCATTTTAAGAATACGGTGAGCCATGAGCCGAAGCTCATCAAGCTTCTTCCGGTGGAGTTCGACGAGGACGAGATGCGGGAAGCGGCGGATGAGAAGGTGCTCATGAATTACGAGCCGAACGAGGAAGAAGCGCTGGATATGATCATTCCGAAGTATGTCACCAGCCTGTTTTACGGGGCGCTGGTGGAGGCGGTTGCGAGTGAGAACGGAGCCAGAATGCAGGCGATGGATTCTGCGACCAGCAATGCGGAAGATATGATCAGTGATCTGACACTCAAATTCAATAGAGCACGTCAGGGCTCTATTACGCAGGAACTCACGGAGATTATTGCGGGAGCTTCTGCGATATCCTAGGAGGCAGCAGTGCAAAAAGTTCCGGCGCCGGATGGCGGTGGAAGCGCGAAGCTGCATAGCAGGATTTGGTGATAGAAAATAACAGACAAGGAGAAATAGCGATGGCAAATAATAGAGGCAGTCAGGATTGCCCGGGTAAGATTACCCAGATTATTGGTGCCGTTCTGGATATCAAGTTTCCGGAAGGCGCGCTGCCGGAGATCAACGATGCAATCCGCGTTCCGTTAAAGAACGGTGGTGAGCTTGTCGTTGAGGCTTCCCAGCATCTGGGTGATGATACGGTCAGATGTATCGCCATGGGACCGACGGACGGACTTGTGCGCGGTATGGAGGCAATCGCCACGGGCGGACCGATCAGCGTGCCGGTCGGAGAGAATACGCTCGGACGCATGTTCAACGTTCTGGGTAATCCGATCGATGAGATCGACGCGCCGAAGGATGTCGAGCACTGGCCGATCCACAGACCGGCACCGGCATTCGAGGATCAGGCAACGTCGCAGGAAATGCTTGAGACCGGTATCAAGGTCGTAGATCTTCTCTGCCCGTATCAGAAGGGTGGTAAGATCGGACTTTTCGGCGGTGCAGGAGTAGGCAAGACGGTATTGATCCAGGAGCTGATCCACAACATAGCGACAGAGCATGGCGGATATTCCGTATTCACCGGTGTAGGTGAGCGTACCCGTGAGGGTAACGATCTCTACTACGAGATGAAGGAATCCGGCGTTATCGATAAGACGACCATGGTGTTCGGACAGATGAACGAGCCGCCGGGAGCGCGTATGCGGGTGGCGCTTACGGGACTTACCATGGCAGAGTATTTCCGTGACAAAGGTGGAAAGGATGTCCTCCTTTTCATCGACAACATTTTCCGTTTTACACAGGCAGGTTCCGAGGTGTCCGCACTCTTAGGACGTATGCCTTCTGCCGTTGGTTATCAGCCGACGTTACAGACGGAGATGGGTGCGCTCCAGGAGCGTATTACATCCACGAAGAACGGTTCCATCACATCCGTACAGGCAGTCTATGTACCGGCGGATGATCTTACGGATCCGGCACCGGCGACGACATTCGCACATCTGGATGCAACGACGGTTCTGGATCGTTCGATCGTAGAGCTTGGTATTTACCCTGCAGTGGATCCGCTTGGATCTACGTCGCGTATTCTGGATCCGCGTATCGTGGGTCAGGAGCATTTTGAGGTGGCGCGCGGTGTGCAGGAGATTTTACAGAAGTACAAGGAATTGCAGGACATTATCGCAATCCTGGGTATGGACGAGTTGTCTGAGGACGATAAGCTTGTCGTAAACCGTGCCAGAAAGATTCAGAGATTTTTATCCCAGCCGTTCTCTGTTGCAACACAGTTCACCGGTCTGGAAGGAAAATACGTTCCGATCACGGAGACGGTTCGCGGATTCAAGGAGATTCTGGAAGGAAAGCATGATGACATTCCGGAGAGTTACTTCTTAAATGCAGGAACCATTGATGAAGTGCGCGAAAAGTATAACAACGCACAGTAGCGGAAATGAGGATAAGCTATGGCAGACGAGAACAAAGTATTTGACGTGGAGATCATTACGCCGGATCGTGTCTTTTTCACGGGAACGGCGACGATGATCGAATTTAATACGGCTGCCGGAGAGCTTGGAGTGTATGCGCGGCATATTCCTCTCACAACGGTTCTTGCGCCGGGGGTTGTAACGATCCACAAGCAGGGCGAGGAGGATATCATTGCTGCGGTTCATTCCGGGTTTGCAGAGATCCTGCCGGAAAAGGTAACACTTCTTGCAGAGATTGCTGAGTGGCCGAACGAGATTGACAAGGCGAGAGCGGAGGCGGCAAAAGCCCGCGCCGAGGAGCGTCTTGCCAATCGGACAGAGGCGATTGATGTCAAGCGTGCCGAGTTTGCGCTGCGCAAGGCGCTGGTGCGTATCGATATTGCCAGATAATAAAAACGGAAAGTCAGGGAAACCGGACTTTCCGTTTTTTGTGTGTATTTGCTCTTGGAAAAGATATCGGTCCTGGTATATACTTAGGGTGGAAACGGTAAAAACCATGCAGGCACCATGAATGGAGAGGCATATGAATTTTTACTTTACACGCCATGGCGAGACGGAATGGAATGTAAAAAAGAAGATACAGGGAACGACGGACATTCCGCTGGATGAGAAGGGAATACAGCAGGCGAAGCGGCTCGCAGAGACACTCTTAGAGAAGCAGCGAAACGGGGAGCTTCATCTGGACAGAGTCTACACGTCGCCGCAGCTTCGGGCGGCAGAGACAGCCCGTTTTTCCGCGGAGGCGCTGGGCATTGACTGCATCCGGCTCTGGGATCTGCGAGAGATGGATCTGGGAGACTGGGAAGGCAGGAACTGGGATGAGATAAGGGAAACGGAAGCAGAACGGCATCATATCTGGGATACCCACAGGAGATTCTGCCGTACGCCGGGCGGAGAGTGCTATAACGAGGTGCTGCGGCGCACGCTGGCTGCGCTGGAACAGATTCTGGCGCGCGAGAAGGACGATGTGCTTGTCGTGACGCACAGTGCGGTGCTGATGGCACTGCGGTGCTATCTGGCGGACCGGCCGTTTGACGTGATGCGCGAGTACCGGACACGCAACACCGAGCTTGTGCGGGTGACGGAGGAGGAGATCCGGGAGGCGATCCGCCGCTACGGGAGGGCAATATGAGATACTAATTTTGTGAGGAAGGATGATTTCGTCGAGAAGTCAGCCTTCTTTTTATTTGTGTGTTTTATACAAATTTCGATGACGATTTTTGTGAACGATTTTGACGGAAAATGATTGACTATGACTGGAAACGGAAATATAATGCAGGTATAGAGATGAACGATTTTGAACGAATATGACGGAAAACGGAGAATGAATCATGCTGACAGAGGAAAGATTTGCAAAGATTTTGTCCATACTGGAACGTATGGGGAGTGTGACGGTTCAGCAGCTGATGACGGAACTTGACGCTTCCGAGTCTACCGTGCGAAGAGACCTGAATACGCTGGATGCAAACGGCCAGCTTGTCAAGGTACACGGCGGAGCGATTTTAAAGAATACGGTATACAGCACCATCGATGATGAAGTGGTTCACCGCAAGGAGCAGAACCGGGAGGCAAAGGATAAGATCGCACGCTATGCGGCAGGACTGATTACTGCCGAAGATTTTGTTTATATCGATGCAGGTACGACGACGGAGCGGATGATTGATTACATTGCAAACCGTCAGGCGGTGTTTGTGACGAACGCCATCGGCCATGCGAAAAAACTGGCAGAGCATGGATGCAAGGTCTATATCCTGGGCGGTGAGTTCAAGGCGGTGACAGAGGCTATTGTCGGTGAGGAAGCCGTTTTTACACTGGATAAATACAATTTTACGAAAGGCTTCTGGGGAGCCAATGGTGTCAGCCTGCAGAGGGGATTTTCCACACCGGAGTTAAAAGAGGCGATGGTAAAACGGAAATCCATGGAGAATTGCAGAGACTGTTACATTCTGGCGGATGAGAGCAAGTTTTCCCAGATATCGAGCGTGACGTTCGCACCGTTTGAGAAAGCGACTGTGATTACGACAGAGTTAAAACAGGAAATATACAAGGATTGTTCCAATATCATTAAAGTCGAGTGAGAGGAGATCTTGGGTAATGATTTATACGTTAACATTTAATCCATCTTTAGATTACATTGTGACTGTTCCGAAGTTTACCTGCGGGGTGGTTAACCGCACCACGGAAGAGATTATTTTCCCCGGTGGAAAAGGAATCAACGTATCCATGGTGTTGAAGAACCTTGGCTTTGAGAATACAGCACTTGGCTTTTATGCGGGATTTACCGGCATGGAGCTGAAGCGGCTGGTGGCTGATAAGGGAATTCATGCTGAATTTATCCCGGTAGATAAGGGAATGACGCGGATCAATGTCAAGCTCCGGTCAGAGCAGGAGAGCGAGATTAACGGACAGGGGCCGGCGATCGCTGCTTCTGATATTGATAAATTATATGAAAAGCTGGATGCACTGAAGGATGGCGACATACTTGTCATGGCGGGAAGTATTCCGGATGTGATGCCGCAGACGATGTACATGGATATCATGAAGCATCTGCAGGGCAGGAATTTAAAAATTGTGGTGGATGCCACGAGAGATCTTCTGGTAAATGTACTTCCGTTCCACCCGTTTTTAATTAAACCGAACAATCACGAACTGGGAGAGATTTTTGGCGTGGAGATCTGCGAGAAAGAGGATGTTGTGACTTACGCGAAGAAACTGCAGGAGAGGGGGGCCAGAAACGTGCTTATTTCGATGGCAGGAGACGGAGCGGTACTTGTTGCCGAGGACGGATCGGTGTATCAGGCAGAGGCACCGGAGGGAAAGCTGATCAATTCTGTCGGAGCCGGCGATTCCATGGTGGCAGGCTTTCTTGCAGGATATTTGGAGCATGGAACCTATGACAAGGCATTTCAGATGGGGGTATGTACAGGAAGTGCATCCGCTTTTTCTGAAGAGCTTGCAACAAAGGCAGAGGTACTTGATCTGCTGGAGAAGAACCAAAACTTGTTTTAATTTTGCGGCAAATGAGAATTATAAAATGTGCGCAGATTAAATAGAAACCATTTAACATTATGGAGGAGGAAGAATCATGAGAATCAGGGAATTGTTAGCAGTAGAGAGCATTGACCTGAATGCAAAAGCTGCAAGCAAAAAAGAAGCCCTCGATCACGCAGTGGATCTGATGGCGAGAAGTGGTAAGATTGGCGACGTCGAGACTTATCGAAAAGGGGTATACGCAAGAGAGGAAGAGGGCACAACCGGTATTGGTGAAGGGATTGCGATTCCTCACTGCAAATCAGATGTTGTAAAGGCACCGGGACTTGCGGCAATGCGTGTTGCAGGCGGTGTGGATTTCCAGTCGCTGGACGGTGAGAAGGCAGACCTGATCTTTTTGATCGCTGCGCCGAACACCAAAGACAATGTGCATCTGGACGTATTAAGCAAACTTTCTGTACTGCTGATGGATGAGAAGTTCACAAATGATCTTCGGAATGCAAAGAGCGTGGAAGAGTTTTTACATGTCATTGATGTGGCTGAGAGTGCAAAGGATGTGGAAGAAGCCAAAGAGGCACCGGCAAAGACAGAGACAAAGGGCGGCAGGCTGATCCTTGCAGTAACAGGATGCCCGACCGGTATCGCGCATACGTATATGGCAGCAGAGAGCCTTGAGAAGAAAGCAGCAGAGTTAGGATACCGCATCAAGGTTGAGACCAGAGGTTCCGGCGGCGCCAAGAATGTGCTGACCAGAGCGGAGATTGCCGAGGCGGATTGCATTATCGTGGCTGCCGATACACAGGTTCCGATGGAGCGTTTTGATGGCAAACCTGTCATTGAGTGCAAGGTTGCAGACGGTATCAGCAAGGCTGAGGAACTGATTAAGAGAGCAATCAATGGAGATGCGGCTACATACCACGCATCCAATAAAGAAGCGGCAAATAGAAACGATAATGAGAAGGACAGCGTCGGACATCAGATTTATAAGCATCTGATGAACGGTGTATCCCATATGCTCCCATTCGTTGTCGGCGGTGGTATCCTGATCGCACTGGCATTCCTGATCGATGGATTTTCCGTAGATCTGAATTCTCTTCCGATGGATCAGAGAAGTAACTTCGGTACGATTACACCAGTGGCAGCAATGTTTAAGTCAATAGGTGGCGCGGCATTCGGATTTATGCTTCCGATTCTTGCCGGGTTTATCGCAATGAGTATTGCAGACCGACCTGGTCTTGCTGTTGGTTTTGTCGGCGGAGCGATCGCGGCAAACGGAACTTCCGGTTTCCTCGGAGCTCTGGTAGCCGGTTTCCTGGCAGGCTATGTAGTGCTTCTGCTCAAGAAGATCTGCTCAAAGATGCCGGAAAGCCTGGAAGGCATGAAGCCGATGCTGATCTATCCGGTGCTTGGTATTTTTATTACAGGTGTGATTATGACTTACGTGGTTGAGCCGCCAATCGGAGCATTAAACACTCTGATCAACAACGGACTCAATGGATTAAACGGCGCAAGTGCAATTCTGCTGGGTGCACTGCTCGGCGGTATGATGTCTGTGGATATGGGCGGTCCAGTCAACAAGGCAGCTTATGTATTCGGTACAGCATCCATCGCAGCCGGAAACTATAACATCATGGCAGCAGTTATGGTCGGCGGTATGGTTCCGCCAATCGCAATCGCTATTGCAACATTAGTATTCAAGAACAAGTTCACCGCAGAGGAGAGAAAGGCAGGACCGACAAACTTTATAATGGGACTTTCCTTTATCACAGAGGGTGCTATCCCGTTTGCAGCTTCTGACCCGTTACATGTACTTCCATCCTGTGTGGTAGGATCGGCAGTCGCAGGAGCACTTTCCATGGCATTTAACTGTACTCTGATGGCACCGCACGGCGGAATCTTCGTATTCCCGACCGTCGGTAATCCATTCATGTATCTGGTGGCACTGGCGATCGGATCTGTGGTATCTGCGGTACTGTTAGGCGTTCTGAAGAAGAACGTGGCATAAATAAGGTTTCTTCTTAATATTATTTGATGATATACCCATATACAAAAATCCCCGGGGCGGCATGCAATAGCGTGCCGCCCCGGTGGTTTTTGTATATATAAATATAGACAGGAAAGAGCGGTTGTGCTAAATTAAAAGAAAACCACGCAATGAGGACTTGGCAGAAGGGGATGCTGGTATGGAAACAAGTGAGACAGTAAAAGAAATACGCAGCCGGACAGGGTTAAACAGAAAAGAGTTTTGTCAAAAATTTGGTATTCCGCTCAGGACGATGGAGGAGTGGGAGACAGGTAGAAGGATCCCGCCAGAATATATTCCAAGGATGCTGGCATACTATACGAGAAGTATAGATACAGACAATGCGAGGAATGAGATAAGAAATCACTATGACATTGTGGAAGATGCGGAAGGAAATAAAGTTGTCATTATCAATGATTTACGATTTAAAAGCAGAAGGAATATTGACTGGAATACAGTGGAACAGTGTCTAAAGGAATATGTTGGAAGCTGCGTGCAGATTTTAGAAACATCCGATGAGATTTATATCGGGAAAGATTTTCCGGATGAATATACGCATTCCAAAGATACGAAAAGCCTAAAAGGTGCAAATCGGCATGCAAATGCAAATGCATCTCAGATTGTAGAACCAATGATAAAAATTGCCGCCGGTAAAACATTTGCGCCTAGTTACGAGGAAAAACATGTGGCAGATGCAAAATATGGATGGTATCGTTATGATACACGTTTTGCAATACCTGTATACAACGATGAGGGAAATTTGTGCAGATATAATATCTTTGGCGCAAGGATTTTAATACGCCATGATGAAGATGGAAAAATGTATTTATACGATATTCTGAGAATAAAAAAAGAAACGAGCGAGCCGCTTGAGCAATAGCTGTACGGTCGAAAAACTCATTTCTTAGTTGTATTATAACAGGATAACTATAAAATGCAAGAAAAAATTAAGGACAGAGCAGGGAAAGAATAACACAGGAGGATTGCGATGAGTCAGTATTTATTGTTAAAACAGGGAACGATCCACAATGCCGTCGACGAGGAGGCATTTGTGGCGGATATTTTGATTGAGGACGGAAAAATAAAAAAGATTGCGCCTGTGCTGGAGGGCAAAGTCATCAATGAAGCGGCTGTCATTGATGCGATGGGGATCGATGTCTATCCCGGGTTTGTGGATGCACACTGCCATCTGGGGCTCGACGGTTATGCGGTCGGTTTTGCGGGGCAGGACTTCAATGAACTTGGCGATCCGGTGACACCGCAGCTCTCGGCGATAGATGCGATCAACCCGCAGGATGAGACTTTCCGCATGGCAAGGGAGGGAGGCGTTACCTGCGTGTCGACAGGACCGGGAAGCTCCAATGTGATCGGAGGAACCTTCTGCATCATCAAAACGTATGGAAACCGCGTGGACGACATGATTGTCCGGGAAAAAGCAGCCATGAAAATTGCATTCGGAGAGAATCCGAAGAACTGTTATAAGGAAAAAGGCGTCTATTCGCGCATGTCCGTGGCGGCAAAACTGCGGGAAGTGCTGCAGAAGACGATCATCTACGATAAAAAGCTGCGGGAGGCAGGCTGTGAGACAAGCTGGAATGAGATCAACCGCGGCAGCCGGGAGGAGCAGGTGGACATCAGCAAAATGCCCGCCTACGATGCAAAACTGGAAGCAATGCTGCCGGTCATCCGCGGGGAGATACCGCTGAAAGCGCATGCGCACCGGGCGGATGATATCTGCACGGCAATCCGCATTGCAAAGGAGTTCCATCTGGGGTTAAGGCTCGATCACGTGACGGACGGCGCGCTGATCGCAAAGGAATTGGGTGCGGAGCATTTTCCGGTGGCGGTCGGTCCGTCCTTCGGTCATGCGACGAAGTACGAGTTGAAGAACAAGGGATTTGAGACGCCTGCAATTCTGGCGGATGCCGGCTGCGAGGTGTCGATCATCACCGATTCGCCGGTCATCGAGGAGCGCTATCTGCCGCTCTGCGCAGGGCGGGCAATCTACAACGGCATGCGTGAGTTTGATGCGCTGCGGGCAATTACCATTCAGGCGGCAAGGCATATCGGCGCCGAAGATCGTGTCGGAAGCATTGAAGAAGGGAAGGACGCAGATTTTGTTTTGCTAAAAGGCACCCCGTTTTCGGTTGACGCGCGGATATTATATACCATCATAAACGGAGAGATTGTCTATCAGTCCGGGGAGTAATGTGACGGTTATCTGAATGTTATGTGAAGTCTGTTATTTTTTCTGCGGCAGAACCGATAGCTATTTCGAGGAAAATGTAAAGGATGGCACAATTTCGGGAAGGAACCACCTCAGAAAGGAATTGGTTATGAAGGTCGAGAGTTCAAGTTACGAGGCATATCTGGAAGCACTGGAAGAGTGGAAGCAGAAGATGCAGGAGACCCAGGCCACACAGCAGAAGGAAGAGAACAGCGCCACGGACAGTTATGTGCCGGGCATCAGCCAGATGGACATGGACATTCCGATGCCGAGCAGCACTTACAATGCACAGGGGATGATGAGCGGAGAACGCCCGCCAATGCCGCCAATGCCGCCGCAGGAGATGGACGAGGCGACGGAGAGCACACAGGTCACGGGAACGACACAGGCGCAGGGAACCGCAGCGGCAGGAACAGAGGCATTGCTTGAGGAGTTGTCAGAGACATTCCGCACAAATCCGGACAGCATCCTGATGAAGCTGGATGAATTGGGATTATCGCTGGAGGATCTGGGTGACGAGGATAATCTTGCATCACTTGCCACCGCAATGAACGAAGGAGCGGCAAATATGGGATTGCCAACCATTGAAGATCTGGATTCTGCGGTAAGCACCCTGCATGAGAAGTTGTCCGCGAACTGGAGCAGCTACATTGAAGTGGAGGAAGCATAGATCTCTTTTGGGGATAAGTAATATTATAAGAAACACACCGTGTGGATTTCAGATGGAAATGCAGATGGAATATTCGTTGGAGAAAAATGTGAGCATTTCTTCCGATCGAATGGTTGCATCAGATTCCGTGTCTCTTCCACGTTTGGACAATCCGACGGGTGCATGTCCGACACACCGGAGACAATGGGCGGACTTTCTGGTGTCCCTAATGGCACCTCTTCACAGACAATATAAAACCGTGCGAACCGAAACTCGTTGCCATCTGCTATTAAAAACATGGCAGATGGCAATTCAAACATCGGCTTCGCGCGGTTATGTTTTGTTCGACATAAAGGTGGCATTTATGCCATCTGTTGTCTGGTGCCCATAAGGGACACACACAAAAGTCCTACAAATTGTCTTCCGGAGTGCGGACATGACCCGTGGAGTGCTCCAAACTTGGAAAGACACGGATCATCGAAGATGCAACCATTCGGTTGGTTGGAAATGCCATATTTTTTGAACCGAATATTCCATCTGTATTTCCACATGAAATCCCCAAGTGTGTTTCTTATAATATTACTTATCAAGGCAAAGCATGGAAGGGAACTTTTTGTTTGCATAAATGTGGCGCGTGGATTATAGTATTCGTATAAATATAGAAGAAATAAAGCGGGAGGCAGTGCGGCATGGAGTCGACATTGAGACGTACCTGGGCGGAGATTGATCTGGATGCCCTGGCACACAATTATCATAAATTAAGAGAGAGAATCGGTGCAGATGTAAAGTTTCTGGGGGTTGTGAAGGCGGATGCCTACGGACACGGTTCTGTACAGGTATCGCATCTGCTGCAGGAGCTTGGTGCGGATTATCTGGCGGTCAGCAGCATTGATGAGGCGGTAGAGCTGCGTTTAAACGATGTTACGATGCCGATTTTAATTCTTGGACATACGCCGAAGGAGCAGGTGTCAAGGCTGATCGAATATCACATTACACAGGCGGTCAGCTGCGAGGCGAAAGCGCTTGAGTACAGCGAAGAGGCGGTCAAGTGCGGCGGCATCTTAAAGATCCACATCAAGGTGGATACCGGAATGTCACGTCTGGGATATCTGTGCGACGGAGATCATTTTGAGACGGGCGTGGCGGGAATCTGTCACGGCTGCTCGCTGCCAGGACTGGATGCGGAGGGTATCTTTACGCATTTCGCGGTATCGGACGAGCCCGGCGAGGACTGCAAAAAATACACGGAGCATCAGTTCGACCTGTTTATGCGCGTGATTGAGGAAGTCGAAAAGCGTCTGGGAAGAAAATTTGCGCTCCGCCACTGCGCGAACACCGGCGCGGTTGCAAGATATCCGGAGACTTTTCTGGATATGGTGCGTCCGGGGCTGCTTCTGTACGGCTACGGGGAGTTTGCGGACGAGCTGGGGCTTTTGCCGGTCATGACGTTAAAGACGACGGTCAGCACCATCAAGATCTATCCGGCAGGGACGGCGATCAGCTACGGCGGTATTTTTAAGACAGAGCACACCACGCGGATCGGTGTGGTTCCTTATGGCTATGCCGATGGCTTTTTCCGCTGCCTTTCCAACCGCTGTGCGCTGATGACAAAAGAGGGACCGGCTCCGCAGCGCGGGAAGATCTGCATGGACATGTGTATGATCGATCTGACAGGGAAAATGGGTGTGGATGTCGGAAGCGAGGTCGAGGTATTTGGAAAACAGAACTCCATCAATGACCTTGCGGCACTTGCCGGGACGATTCCTTACGAGCTCACCTGTGCGGTGAGCAAACGTGTGCCGCGCATCTATATCAGAAATGGCAAAGTTGTGGAGAAAGAACTTCTGTTAAGAGGATAGAGGAGTACGGCTGCAGTATGGAGATACAGATGAACAAGAGAACAGCAGATTATATCGCAGATCAGCTGGCCGATCAGATCTTGTCGGGAGCGATCCGGGGCGGTACGCCATTGAAGCAGGAGGAACTCTCGGGGCTTCTCGGCGCATCAAGAATTCCGGTGCGCGAGGCGTTGCAGATCATTGAGCATCAGGGACTCGCGGTGCGTCTTGCGACCAGACATGTGGTGACGGCAGATTTTTCAGATGCACATATCCGGGAGATTTACGGTATCATCGGCGATATTGAACGCCGTGTGCTCTGCGATCTTGCAGCATCGGAGCAGCAGGGAGAGAATCCCGGTATTTTTGTGGAGGAGACGCTGACGGAACTGGAATTTCACCGCAGAATCTACGGGATGACAGACAATGCTTATGTGCGGAATATCCTGAAGAATGCGGTGGAGTGCTATGTGCGTTTTGCGATCAGCCTGCCGCGGCAGGAGACGGGAAGCGCAGATGCAGAGTACCGCAAAGGAACGGAATGGCAGGACGGCTTCTGGCAGAAACGGGAAGTAAAAAGCAGACAGCTCAGTGCAGACGAACTGCGCGGGGCGGCAGCGCAGATGGAGCCGTATTATGAGGAACTTGCCGCACGAGTGGTAACAGAGAGAGGAAAACATCAATGAATGGATTACATCCGATTAAGATGCCGTCGGCAAAAGAAAAGGTGGCAGCGGAACTTCGGAAGGCGATTCTCTCCCGCCAGCTGCAGGAAGGGGAGGCTGTCACGTTAGAGAGTGTGGCGAATCAGCTGGAGGTGTCGGTCATGCCGGTGCGTGAGGCGTTCCAGATTCTTGCGCGTGACGGACTGATTAAGCTTCAGCGCAACAAGGGAGCGGTCGTTTTAGGGATTAACGAGACATATATCAGAGAGCATTACCAGCTGCGCGCGATCTTAGAGAGTGCTGCGGCAGAGATGTGCTGTGCGCCGGAGGTGGATATTACCCAGATTGAGGAGTCCTACGAGTGTGCCGCAGAGTCCATTCAGAACAACGACTTCGCGGCGTACGCGGATCAGAACCGTGAATTCCACAGTGAGATCTGGAGTGCGGCGGGTAATAGCCGTATGGAAAATATGATTGCTGAATTGTGGAACGGGTTGTCGATGGGCAGCATGATTACGGAAGCGGATTATGCAAAGGTGTCGATCGAGGAGCATGAGCGCATCATGAAGGCGATTCGTGAGAGAAACGGAGCGGCTGCAAAGGAAGAAATGTATCGTCATATCATGCGAAGCAGGGACGATATGCTGACAAATTACCGTTGAGAAGAAACAGGCGGACGGACCGGAGATGTCAGAATATGGCATTTCCGGTCTTTTTTATAAGTCAAAAACCGTCGATTTATAAGCCTAATGTATAGGTCGTGTAAAATCAGGTAAAAATTTAGTAAAAGTTTACCGACGCTATTGAAATTTAAAAAATCGTGAAATATAATGCAGAAGAAAGGCGTGATTATATGGCAACAATCAAAGAAATTGCAGAGTTAGCAAAGGTATCACCGGCGACTGTATCGAGGGTACTGAATCAGGATGAAACATTGACCGTCACAGCAGAAGTCAGGAACCAGATTTTAAAGATTGCCCACGAATTAAACTATATTCCGCCTAAGATGCGTCATGCGCAGAATAAGACCCATGTTACGATCGGTGTGGCAGACTGGCATCTGGTAAGAGGGGACCGGCATGATATACGACTCGCATCGTTAGACCACATCGCAGCGACGATGCCGCAGAAGGTGGACGTCAGCTTTTTGCGGATCACCTGCAGGGAAGATGCAGAGGTCGACGGGATTCTTGCATTCGGATCTTTTTCGGAGGAGGAGATAAATTTCCTGCGAAAACAGAGCGACGCGATCCTTTTTGTCAATTCGGACCAGAAAGATTATGAGTTTGACCGGATTATCATGGACTATGAGCAGGGCTTAAAGGATATGGTACACTATCTTCTGGATGTCAAGGAATACCGGAGTATCGGTTATATCGGCGGTATCTATGAGAAGGATGGTGTACGGATCGGTACCCACCGCTTAATGGGACTGACGGAGATCCTTGCGCAGAGAGGGTGCTATAAGGAGCACTATTTCTGTGTGGGTGAAATCAGCAGAGAGAGTGGCTACCGTCTGACCAGAGAACTTCTGGAGACAGATGATGTACCGGAAGTTCTGGTGCTTGGAAATGATGAGGTGGCAGAAGGCGCCCTGGAAGCGGTAAAAGAATTAAAATACCGGATTCCGAAGGACGTTGCGGTTGTGATCTACCGCGATATTGAGACGCTGCAGACAAAATATCCGACGTACACCAGTCTTCGGATGCTGCCGGATATCGTGTGGTCAACAGCGATCAAGCTTTTGCTGGAACGAATCATCGACAAGCGCGTGGACAGTATGAAGGTTTACCTGCCGACAAAATTGGAACTGGGCGACAGTGCATGAATAATTGTTTCACTGCAGAGAGGAGAAATTTGCAATTATGAAGAGATTGACAGCTACTTTACTGGCAGCAGCAATGTGCATGGGTACATTTGCAGGCTGTGGAAGTAACACAGAAGAGACAACAGATAACAGCAATGCAGGTGCAGCAGCAGGCGAGACAGCAGCTGCTACTACGGAGAGCCAGACAGCTTCCGCTGAGAATGTGCATCTGGATGCGTTAAACGTATATTTTGTACCGTCCAGAGATCCGGAAGAGATCGTAACTGCAACAGAGCCGTTGAGTGATCTGTTAAAGAACGAGCTTGCGGGACTGGGCTATGATGTAGACAGTGTAAATATTTCCGTAGGTACGACATACGAGGCAGTAGGCGAGGCACTTTCCGCCGGAACAGCGGATGTTGGATTTATTCCGGGCGGTACTTACGTGCTCTATGATGACGGATGTGATGTGATCCTGACCGCAACCAGAGATGGTCTGAACAAGGACTCCGACAATCCGGCGGACTGGAATGACGGACAGCCGACAGAGGCATCTGACAAGCAGGCAGTATCTTACCGTGCTCTGTTCATCGCAGGTCCTTCTGAGAAAGGACAGGAGCTTGCAGACAAGGTAAATTCCGGAGAGGAGCTTACCTGGGATGATCTGGATAGCGCAAACTGGAGCGTGATGTCTTCTTCTTCACCGGCAGGCTACATTTACCCGGCATTATGGATGCAGGACCGCTACGGCAAGGGAATTACCGATCTTTCCAATGCAGTACAGTCTGATTCCTATGCAAGCGCATTTGCAAGACTGGCATCCGGACAGGTAGACGTACTGGTAACCTATGCAGACGCAAGACGCGACTACGAGGAGAACTGGACCAGCGAGTACGGCCGCTCCGCTTCCATCTGGGAGGAGACAAACGTCATCGGCGTGACAGATCCGATCTACAACGATACTGTCTGTGTGAGCAAGACCTCTCCGTACATGGATGAGAACTTAAAGACAGCCATTCAGACAGCACTGATCAACATCGGCAATACCGAAGAGGGCAAAGCGGTCATCGCAATCTACAGCCACAACGGATATGAGCCGGCACAGTCTTCTGACTACGATAAGGAAAGAGAAGCACAGAAGCTGATTCAGGAACTGAACGCAGCCAACTAATAAACGGGCAGACAGAGAGTGCAGTGTCAGCGGAGTGATCTTGGAAAAGAGACATCACTCCGCTGTGCTGCATATTTTTTAGGGCAATGTGGAAGGAGCATTTATGATAGAGTTTTCAAACGTATCCAAGGTATATCCCAACGGTGTGGTTGGACTCGATGATGTCAATCTTACGATTGAGCAGGGCGAGTTTGTGGGAATCATCGGTCTTTCGGGAGCAGGAAAATCAACACTGCTTCGCACGATCAACCGTATGCATGACATTACTTCCGGTACGCTTACAGTGGACGGGCAGGAGGTTAAGAACCTCAAGGGAAAACAGCTGCGGAAATTCCGCCGTAATATTGGAATGATTTTTCAATCCTTTAATCTTGTGACACGCACCACGGTCATCCGCAACGTATTGATGGCAAAAGTGCCTGAGATGCCGTTCTGGCGTGTATTACTCGGTATATTTAAAAAAGAAGACAAGTTGAACGCTTTGGAGGCACTCGACAAAGTGGGCATTTTAGATAAGGCATATATCCGTGCGGATCAGCTTTCAGGCGGACAGCAGCAGCGCGTGGCGCTCGCCCGCACACTTGCACAGAATCCGAAAATCATCCTCGCGGATGAGCCGGTAGCGGCGCTCGATCCGGTAACGGCAAAGCAGGTAATGAGCGATTTTAAGAAGATCAATCAGGAGATGAACATTACCATTTTGATCAATATCCACCACGTAGAACTGGCGCTTGCCTATGCGGACCGGATCATCGGTATCCGCGCCGGAAAGATCGTCTATGACGGACCTTCCGCGGATGTGACAGAGGATGTGTTAAACATGATCTATGCCGGAAAGATACCGGATGAGGTGGAGGAAGCCTGATGGGAATATATGATAAAATTTTCAAGCCGAAGAAACTGGTGTTATCCGACGGAAAAGTAGTGGAGGAAAAACGCACGCGCACACCGCTTGTACTTCTTCTGCTTCTGATTGCGACCATCATATCCGTCCGGATTACCGGTTTTTCGCTCAATACGATTCTCACACGCGGAAATCAGTTTTTTGTCATATTAGGACAGATGTTTCCGCCAAAGACGGGATATTTAAGCAGTATCTGGGGACCGCTTTTAGATACGATCAAGATGTCGCTGCTCGGTTCCTTCATCGGTGGGGTTCTGGCAATTCCATTTGCCATCCTGGCATCCAGCAATCTGGTCAAAAATAAGGTCGTTCTGGGCGTGGTGCGTATCTTCTTAAGTATCGTGCGTACGATTCCGACCCTGGTGGCAGCACTGATTGCGACTTATATCTGGGGACTTGGAACAATGGCAGGAACTGTGGCAATTGCCGTCTTTACATTTGCTTATGTCGGCAAGCAGCTTTATGAGCTTATTGAGACGGTTGACATGGGAGCTTACGAGGCGATGGAAGCGATGGGAGCCGGCAGGGCACAGGCATTTCTGGCAGCGATCCAGCCGCAGGTGCTTCCGGCATACCTTTCCGTCTGCCTGTTCTGTTTTGAGGGAAATGTCCGCTATGCGGCAATCCTGGGATATGTAGGCGCCGGAGGACTCGGTCTGATCTTAAACGAGAAGATCGGCTGGAGAGAATATGACAGCGTGGGCATGATCCTCGTGGTATTATTCGGAACGGTGCTCGTGATTGAGGCACTCAGCCATTATATTCGCAAGAAGCTTACCTAGGAGGGGACAAGGCAGAATGAAAAAAGAAATAGATAAAATGTATGAGCAGGAGCCGAAGACGTGGTACGCGAAGATTCTTGTGGCACTCATCGTTGCAGCACTTCTGGCATGGTCGATGTCCACGGTGCAAAGCGGAACAACAGGCGGCGATGGGCTTACGGTAGCGGGAAAGATTATCAGCGGCATTTTTCATCCGGACACAGCGCTCTTATTTAATTTTACAACCTCCGGCGTGGCGTATCTGCTGTTGGAGACAATGTGTATCGCATTTCTGGGTACGATTGTGGGAGCAGTGCTCTCGATCCCGCTGTCTTTTCTGGCGTCAGCCAACCTTGTTCCGAAGCCGATTGCACTGATTTTCCGTGTGTTTATTATGGCGATCCGCACAATACCGGCATTTGTATATGGATTGATGTTCATCCGTGTGACGGGACCGGGACCATTTGCGGGACTTCTGACGATGTCCCTGTGCTCGATCGGTATGATCAGCAAGATGTTTATTGAGAGTATCGAAGACCTTGACACCAAGATACTGGAATCGCTTGATGCAGCGGGATGCACGATGTTCCAGAAGATCCGTTATGGCATTCTGTCACAGTTATTCCCGGACTTTATGTCAACGTTAATCTATCGTTTTGACATGAATCTTCGTGATGCGACTGTGCTTGGTCTGGTAGGTGCCGGCGGTATTGGTGCGCCGCTTATTTTTGCAATGAGCGCGTACAAATGGAATCAGGTGGGTGCAATCCTTGCAGGACTGATCGTGCTGATTCTGATTGTGGAGGTAATCTCCACAAAGATCCGTGTGAAGCTGACGCGGGGATAACTATAATACGACTGAGGGATAAGATGGAACAAACGTTAAAGATATATTTTACCTCGGATGTTCACGGGTATTTTTACCCAACGACTTACGGGGATTTGAAACGAAAAGATCTGGGGCTGTTCTCGTTTGCCCGGGATTTCAAAAAAGATGAGAATACACTGGTAATTGATGGCGGAGATATATTGCAGGGCTCCGCCTTTGCCTACTATTGCAGGCAGAAGTCAGGATCGCCGCAGGCCATTGCGGATATCATGAACGACTGCGGCTACGATTATTATACGCTCGGCAACCATGATTTTAATTATGGGATGGACTATCAGAACGCTTACATAGAGGCTCATCACGGCGCGTGTGTCTGCCAGAATGTTGTAGATGAGGCGGGAAGAGCATGCCATCCGTATGTGATCCACACGCTTGGAAACGGACTCCGGGTCGGGATTGTCGGTATTGTGACAGACTATGTGAATGTGTGGGAGCGGAAGGAAAATCTCGCGGGAATTTGCATTACAGACCCATTTGAGGCGGCAAAAGAGGCGCTTTTGCATCTGAAAAAAGAGGTGGACATTACGCTTTGCATCTACCACGGCGGATTTGAGTGTGATTTAAAGACCGGAGAGCGCCTGCAGAAGACGACGGAGAATGTCGGATACCGCATCTGTAAGGAACTGGATTTTGACATTCTGCTGACCGGGCACCAGCATATGTCCGTCGACGGGCAGTATGTGCACGGAACTTACGTGGTACAGCCGCTTGAGAATGCAAAAGAGTATCACTATCTGGAAGCGGAGCGGACAAAAGACGGACTTGTTGTCCGCTCCGAGAAGCGTGTCGCCGACGGAGCAAATGCTGTCGGTGCATTATGCGAAAAGTATGCCGCCGACGAAGAGCGGGTACAGAGCTGGCTGGATCAGCCGATCGGGCATTTAAGCCGGGCGCTTCTTCCCGGAGAAAAAGCGGAAATGGCGCTGCACGGTTCGCCGATTGCCGATTTTTTAAACCGGATACAGTTACATTTTTCCGGCGCACAGCTGTCAGCGGTCGGTCTTGCCAATGAGATCGCCGGATTTCGCAGCGAGGTGAGTGTCCGCGACATTATAGCAACCTATCCGTATCCGAATACGCTCATCGTATGCAGGATCAGTGGAAAACAGTTAAAGCAGGTGATGGAGCGGAGCGCGGAGTATTTTGTCGTCGCCACGGATGGAACGGTGCAGGTTGCGGAAAGCTTCCTTGTGCCGAAGGTGGAGCACTATAACTATGACTACTATATGGGGGCAGCATATGAGATTGACCCGGCTGCACCGGTCGGAAACAGGATTAAAAATCTGACTTACCAGGGAAAGACGGTAACGGAGACAGATTCTTTTACGCTGTGCCTTAACAATTACCGTTACAGCGGAGCGGGCGGATATGAAGTATATACGGGATGTGAACTTGTCCGTGAAATCAATACAGAGATGGTGGAACTCATTCTGGAATATTTCAAAGAGAATCCTTATGTGGAAGTGTAATTGTGTGTATTGCACAAAAATAAAAAGATAAATTGAACACAAGTGCCGAAAGTGTCAAAAGGGTATTGACATTTTCGGCCTTTTTTTATATTCTAAACTCAGAAAATGGATACAATATCAAATATCAAACAAGCAACAAGGGAGAAAATTCAATGAGCCATGATGGGAAGGGTTTTTACGTGGCGGTTGCATTTTGCTTCGCAAAACAAAGGAGGGTTTTATGGAAGCATCAGTAATAACACTATTATTTTTGTTGTTTGCCGTCGTGATGTTTGTCTGGGAGAAGATTCCGCTCGGCGTAACATCCATGATCGTCTGTATGGGTCTCGTCGTCACCGGCGTGCTTGACTGGAAGACGGCGTTTGCAGGATTTGTGGACAGCAATGTCATCCTGTTTGTGGCGATGTTCATTGTCGGGGGTGCGCTGTTTGAGACAGGGATGGCAAATAAAATCGGAGGCGTGGTCACACACTTCGCCAAATCAGAGAAACAGCTGATTATCGCCATTATGATCATCACCGGTGTGATGAGCGGCGTACTTTCAAATACCGGTACCGCAGCAGTGCTGATCCCGGTAGTCATCGGAATCGCCGCAAAATCCGGTTATTCCAGATCAAGACTTCTGATGCCGCTTGTATTTGCGGCGGCTATGGGAGGAAACCTTTCTCTCATCGGAGCGCCGGGCAACCTCATCGCCCAGTCGGCGATGGAAGACATGGGGAAAGCATTTGGATTTTTCGAGTATGCCAAAGTCGGTCTGCCGATCCTGATTACAGGAACTATTTTCTTTGCACTGTTTGGCTACAAGCTTCTGCCGGAGCACAAGGGCGGAGAGGATGGAATCTATGATGAGACAAAGGATTTCGACCATGTACCGAAGTGGAAGCAGAATCTTTCCCTCATCATACTGGTACTGACACTGATCGGAATGATTTTTGAAAAACAGATCGGCATCAAGCTCTGTGTGATTGGTGCGGTCGGCGCACTGGCATTGATCTTAACCGGTGTCATCAGTGAGAAAGATGCCTTAAAGGCCATCGACTTAAAGACAATCTTCCTCTTCGGAGGTACGCTTTCCCTGGCGTCAGCGCTTGAGGAGACAGGTGCAGGTGAGATGATTGCGGACAAGGTCATTGGTCTTCTGGGAGCGAACCCGTCACCGTATCTTCTGACATTCGTGGTATTCATGCTCTGCTGTGTACTGACCAACTTTATGTCGAACACGGCAACGACTGCACTTATGGTTCCGATCTGTGTATCCATTGCGAACCGTATGGGAGCTGATCCAAGTGCTGTTCTGATGGCTTGTGTGATCGGCGGTTCATGTGCCTATGCGACACCGATCGGTATGCCGGCGAACACCATGGTCGTTACTGCCGGAGGTTATACCTTTAAAGATTACGCAAAAGCGGGAATTCCGCTGATTCTGGTGGCAACCGTTGTCAGCATGATCCTGCTTCCGGTATTGTATCCGTTTTTCCCGTAAAATCAGTTTTTGCCGCACAGCTGCGGTGTACTGGATAGTTATAGATAAAAGGAGGACAAAAAAATGTCAAAAGAAGCACAGGTTGAGCAGCTTACCGATTACATGGCAAAATTTATTGCACATGTGGCAAAGAAGCTGCCGGATGATGTCATTGCAAAATTAACAGAGCTGAGAGCACAGGAGGACAGCCCGCTGTCCAAGACGATCTACGATACCATGTTCCAGAATCAGGAACTTGCGGTAAAGCTGAATCGTCCGAGCTGCCAGGATACCGGCGTGCTGCAATTCTGGGTAAAATGCGGCACAAACTTTCCGCTGATCGGAGAACTGGAGGCACTCTTAAAAAAAGCCGTTGTAAAAGCAACGTTTGAGGCTCCGCTCCGCCACAACAGTGTTGAGACATTCGATGAGTACAACACAGGCAAAAATGTCGGAAAAGGAACACCGACGGTCTTCTGGGATATTGTTCCGAACAGTGATCAGTGTGAGATTTACACCTACATGGCAGGCGGCGGATGTACGCTTCCGGGCAAGGCGATGGTCTTAATGCCGGGCGAAGGTTATGAGGGTGTTACCAAGTTCGTACTCGATGTCATGACTTCCTATGGAATCAATGCATGTCCTCCGCTTCTTGTGGGCGTTGGCGTAGCAACCTCCGTGGAGACAGCGGCACTGCTTTCCAAGAAAGCGCTGATGCGTCCGATCGGTTCCCACAATGACAATGAGCGCGCGGCAAAAATGGAGCGTCTGCTTGAAGATGGAATCAATGCAATCGGACTTGGACCGCAGGGCATGGGTGGCAAATATTCCGTTATGGGCGTTAACATCGAGAACACGGCGCGTCATCCGTCCACGATCGGTGTGGCAGTCAATGTCGGCTGCTGGAGCCACAGAAGAGGACACATTATCTTTGATAAGGATCTGAACTATACGATCACAACACATTCGGGGGTGGAATTATAATGGTAGAGATGAAAGATGGAAAGAAAATTTTAACAACTCCGATTTCTGCGGAGGATCTTGCAGATATTAAGGCCGGAGATATTATTTATCTGAACGGAAGCATGACAACCTGCCGCGATGTTGCACACCGCCGTCTGGTTGAGGAGGGAAGAGAACTTCCGGTAGATGTCAGAAACAACGCGATTTTCCATGCAGGACCGATCATCCGTCCGCTGGAGAACGACAAGTTTGAGATGGTCTCTGTCGGACCGACCACGAGCATGCGCATGGAAAAATTCGAGTATGAGTTTGTAAAAGAGACCGGCGTGCGTGTCATCATCGGCAAGGGCGGAATGAAGGAAAATACGGAGCGTGCCTGCAAGGAATTCGGTGCCATCCACTGTGTTTTCCCGGCAGGAAATGCAGTCGTGGCTGCAACGGAGGTCGAGGAGATTGTGGCGGCCGAGTGGAGAGATCTCGGAATGCCGGAAACACTTTGGAACTGCCGTGTCAAAGAGTTTGGTCCGCTGATCGTGTCCATCGATACAAAGGGCAATAATCTTTTTGAGAAAAACAAGATTGAGTTCAACAAGCGCAAGGACGAGCAGATCGAGAAGATCAGCAAACAGGTGGGATTTATCAAATAGGCGTTGAAAGCAGAAGGGTGATAAGTAATACTTAGAAAAAACATACTTAGGGATTGCATTTTCATCTGAAATCCCACGGTGTGATGTTCTGATAATATTACTTATCACTCAAAAGCACGGTATGCTTATTACGACAGTTCCACCCCGTAATCGTTTTTTAATAACTCCCTTTTTACAAAAGTGTGTCTGATGCATACTAACTCATAATTATACGAAACACCACACTTTTATTCATTTTCTATTCATTTCCGGCTAATGGGTATTCATTTTTACTCTAAGTTATCATGCAATTTATTAGAATGGAATTTTTGAAAGAGCCAGCACCTTGAATGGGCTGACTCTTTCAATGTCACTTGTAATTGACAAACTGGAAGTTGTTTGTTATTTTACAAAGGTTGCATCATCTCAAGAATGATTCCATCCGGGTCTCTGAAATAAAACGCTCTGCTTTCCCCAAATCCATCTGCCCTGAAATCGAAATACTGCGGTTCAGACAAGCACTCCACATGATTTTCAATAAGGGTTTTGTAGACAGAATCAATGTCATCCGTGTAAAAGCATACTTCTGAGATAGATGTCGTAAACAAGTCTGATTGTTCTTTATGGATTTTGCTGTCTACAAACTGAATCAATTCAACCGGTGGTGCTTCAAGAGCCTTTGAACCATTCAAATATGCAACCCTTGCTTTACAATTTTCCTTACGGAACATTTTATCTGTTTCTTCACCTTCCATAAAGATTTCGCCCTGAAATTCAAGCCCAAGAATATCTCTGTAGAAAGCAATCGAACGATCCAAATCAGAAACGGTTAATCCAACGTGATAAATTCTTCCAACCATATATATTCCTCCCAAGAAATACCGATTTATTGTTCCTTTCAGGCGCACCTGCGCCGCCTTTCTCCCTGTCGTTTCCGGCACTGTGGGGAAGGGTTTGGAAAGGGAAACCTTGTGTCCCTTTCCTCGTCTGCGGAGGTTTGGAACCCATTACAGAAGGTGCGCCCAGATAAGAAACCTTGAATTCTGAAATGCTGAAAGCTACGGCTACTGCGTCAGTTCCCCTTGACAGCCTAAGTCAAAGGATGCCTGCGGGAAACTTCCTTGTATCCGCAGTCTTTCAGCTATTTCATTTTCTTCATGTTTTCTTATTGGGACACACCTAAACCGGTTCCAAGTTTTTGTTACTTTTTAGCATAAAAAGTAAGGAAGAACACCTTTGTTTCGCCGTGAGAGTTCTAAACTGGCGAATTTCTTATCTTCACAAAGCAAAATTTCGGCACGACTGTGCCCATCCAGTGCGAAGCACTGTTCAGCTTCATTCCCCCAAATCATGAATAAACAACCCACTCCGCAGCTTCGGCTCAAACCAGGTGGATTTGGGCGGCATCAGTTTTCCTGCATCTGCCACCTCAAATAATTCCTGGATGGAGGTCGGATACATGGAAAATGCCACGGTCATGTCCTCTGAAACTCTCCGCTCTAACTCCTTTAAGCCACGGATACCACCGATAAAGTCTATCCGCTTATCAATTCTCGGATCACCGATCCCAAGGACCGGGCCAAGAAGATGATCCTGCAGAATCGATACATCCAGCCCACTTACCGGGTCATCACTCCGGTACTCATCTTTTACCTTCAACAGATACCAGACACCCTCCAGGTACATTCCGAAGGTGCCTTTTTTTACTGGCGCATAAGGCTCACTTCCAATCTGCGCCACATCGAATCTCTCATGGACCGCTGTAAAGAATTTTTCCATAGACAGGCCATTTAGATCTTTTACCACCCGGTTATAAGGCATGATCATCAGCTGATCTTCCGGGAACAGGCGCTGGAAATGCTGCAGTGCTTCTTAGTAAAAACCGCCGAGTGGACCCAGATTTAT
>ERZ773221.525-NODE-525-length-44264-cov-7.262526_pt1 | contig 44264 bp, 38 predicted proteins | sample MGYA00580994_ERZ773221 | MGnify/ENA primary metagenome ERZ773221 (study PRJEB29015, sample SAMEA2737758) | human gut metagenome | biome: human gut; feature: human-associated habitat; material: faeces | place: China | collected 2012 ... | reverse complement strand
ATAAATGCATCCATCAATATATTGATGCAAGGCATATTAGCAAATTAAGTAAAAACAAAAACAACCGCAGGAACTGCGGGGTTAGCTTGGTAAGAAAGGTTTCAATAGAAACCTGTTCCCAAGAATCTCGTCACTTCAATGATGAGAGGTTCAATTGACTTGCAACAAATATAATAAACATAGTCTAGCTGTATATGAGAAGTTTGGCTTTCAATGGATCGATTCTGTACAGACAGATATAGGCAATGGATTTATCATGGATGATTACATCTTGGAATATCGATTAAATCGTATATGATTTTGAAAAACATGCGAGAATATGATATTGTCAAAGGGTGATTAAAGAGGGATGTTGAACATGGATATGAAGAAGATACAGGAGTTGCCAACTCCAGAAGATTTAAAGAAGGCGTTTCCTTTACCTTATAAGGTGCAAAAAATTAAGAAACAAAGAGATCAAGAAATTGAAGATATTTTTACTGGAAAAGATGATCGTTTAATTTTAATTATTGGTCCTTGTAGTGCGGATCGTGAAGATGCGGTTTTGGATTATATGAATCGTTTGGCTGTATTACAAGAAAAAGTTAAAGATAAGATTTTTATGATTCCACGTGTCTACACAAATAAACCTCGTACAAAGGGTGTTGGATATAAGGGGATGTTGCATCAGCCAGATCCTCACTCCAAAGAGGATATGTTGAAGGGAATCATTGCGATTCGTAAGCTACATACAGATGTAGTTACACAGACAGGTTTTACTTGTGCAGAAGAAATGCTGTATCCAGAAAATCATGCATATTTATCGGATTTATTGGGATATGTAGCTATTGGTGCAAGAAGTGTAGAAAATCAACAACATCGTATTGTGGCTAGTGGTGTAGGAATTCCTGCAGGAATGAAGAATCCGACAGGTGGAGATCTTACAGTCATGATGAATTCTATTGTGGCAGCGCAAGCCGATCAAAGATTTGTATATCGTGGCTGGGAAGTACAGACAGATGGAAATCCACTAGCTCATGCGATATTAAGAGGATATGTGGATAAGTTCAATCATGCGCATGCGAATTATCACTATGAAGATTTGATGGAGTTGATTCATTTATATGAAAAGTCAGATTTAAAGAATCCGGCTTGTATTGTGGATTGTAATCACTCGAATTCAAATAAACAATATCTAGAACAGATTCGTATTGCCAAGGATGTTATGCATTCTAGAAGTAAATCGGAAGATATCAAAAAGCTGGTGAAGGGTTTGATGATTGAGAGTTATTTAGAGGATGGAAATCAGCCAACAGATGGTAATGTGTATGGAAAGTCGATCACGGATCCTTGTCTTGGTTGGGATAAGACAGAACAATTGATTTTAGATTTGTATGACTTATGTGATTAAGAGAAGCAAATGTTGCTTCTTTTTTATTTTAAAATAGGCAAAAATTAAATAGTCATTTATAATGAAAATGTCAATATGAGGAGGTCATACTATGAATCAACTTCTTCAAGAAAAAAGAGATGCCGAAAATTTTTTGCGATTAATAGCACCTAAATATGCAGCGGTTTATATTTTAGATCGAAGTACAGATACTTTTCGTGATATTTTAGCTCCAGAAGCATTTCGTGCTTTTGCCAAAGACACAAAAGGTTCCTATTCAGATGCGATGCAATTATATCGAGATCATTATGTAGCTTGTGATTATCAAGAAGTGATTGATCGAGTCTTGGACTATGATTATGTATATAATATTTTATCTTCTGGAAATCAAGTGAATGTTACGTATCGTAAAAAGGATGGTACCTTGATTCGTCTGAAAATTGATCGGTATTCAGATAATGATGAGAATACTTCTATATGGGTATATACAAACGAAGATAGTGAAGATGCGCTATATGGAGAGCTTGGTGAGGCTCGTTATCGCATTCGGTTTGATGATAATGAAAGGCCAGTAGAGTTTATAGGTAGTGAGAGTCTATCTGAGATGCTTTATGGATTTAAAGGTGAGACGCATATTTCGTTTTCTATGCTTTGGAATCATATGCATCCTCAAGATATTGATGTTGTTAAAGAAGAGTTTAAAAACATTTATGATACGAGGGATTCAACCGCAACATATGAGGTAGAGTATCGTCTTCAGAATAAAGACAAACAATATCGTTGGTATCGTGCGATTGGAAAGCCTGTTTTAAATGAAAAAGGAAAAATAGTAAGTGTTTGTGGATTTCTTATTGATATTCACAAACATAAAGAAAAAAACCTTCTTCAACAGCGTTTTATTTCTGGCTTGAGTCATGAATATGTCACGGTATGGGTGATCAATCATGATTTAACGATTGAGTTGTATCAACAAACAAAAAAAGGTGATCATATTGCTCAAGAAGCAATCGAGGAGTTTGCCAAAGAAAATAATTATCAAAAGAGCATGGAGAAATATGCTTTAGAATATGTTTGTGAAGAAGATCGAGAAGATTTTTTAAGAAATGTGAATTATCGTGTTGTTCGTGAACGAATCAAGACAGAAAAAGTATATCCGGTTGTTTTTCAAAGAGAATTTAATGGAAAAATAGATTATTTCCAGGCTTGTTTTGTCCAAATATCTGAAGAAACAGATGATTTTGTGTTGGGCTTTAAATTGGTGAATGACATTGTTGAGCATGAAAAAGAAAGAAATGACCGGTTAGAAGAAGAAAAACAAATTCTAGAAAGTCTAAGCTCTGACTTTACGGCTATTTATTATTTGGAAGTTAACAGTGGGAAATTTGAACCTGTTCATATTCAGGATGAAACCAATGCGAGTGAATTAATAAGAAGTTATTCAGGGTATAAAGATTTTTATGAATATGCTTATCAATATGCGATGCGTTATATTCCTATGGAGGAGCAGCCTGAGTTTTTATGGTGGTTTTCCCGTGATAATTTAAAATCTTTGTTGGAAACACAAGTGAGTCTTACACAGAATTATCGTACTTATCCAAATGCGCAGAATCAACAATATTTTGAAACGAAAGTTGTTAAGGTGAGTGAAGATGAAGAGTCGTGTCACGTATTATTGGGTTTTCGTTATATTGATGATATTATCAAAAAAGAAAAAGCAACGCAGAAAAGGTTACAGAATGCTTTAGAGGAAATAAAGAGGAGTGATGAAACGATTTCTACAATTGCGAAAAGTTATAGTTCAATTTATAAAGTTGATTTTGAAACAGATACATATGAAAGAATTTCCGGAAGTGACATTATTCCTAAAACGGGGTGTGCATCTGAAAAAATGTTTGATGTATGTGAACAGGATGTTGCACCGGAATATCGAAATATCATTCATCAATTTGCGAATATAGAAACATTAACTTCACAACTTGAAAAAGAAGAGGATGTTTTAGCGGAATATCGAATGGCGGATGGCAACTGGCATAAATTGCGTATTATTGTTTCCAAAAGAAATGCGAATGGAAAAGCGATTCAAGCCATTGCGACAATTCGTATAATTAGTGAAACAAAGCGTAAAGAATTAAATTTATTCTTTGAAGCAGAACAGGCAAAGCGTGAGGCAAAAATAAAAACTCGATTCTTACAGAGTATGTCTCATGATATGCGTACGCCATTAAATGGTATTGCGGATATGCTTCATATTGCAGATCAAAATCCAAAGGATTTAGAGTTACAAAAAACTACTCGAAATAAGATTCATCAGTCGTTAAATTATTTGATTTCTTTAGTCAATGATGTTTTGGATATGAATGATTTAGAAAGTGATCATTTCACAGAGGAAGAAGTTGATTTTGATATTACTAAATTATTAGGAAACATGAATATTGATGCACAACAATTGGCACAAGAAAAGAATATTCAATATGTTTTGGATTGGTATGAAGGTCAATTGAGTCATTCAAGTTTTAGGGGATTTCCAATATATCTTTCACGAATATTATCGATAGTTGCACAAAATGCCGTTAAATTTACACCAGAAAATGGAGAAATTCATGTATGGATGAATGAGAAATGTTTAGATGATTCGACATCGCTTTTAGAATTTAGATGTAAAGATAATGGTATCGGAATGAGTCAAGATTTTATTCAACATGCTTTTGATTTATTTGCGCAAGAAGATAGTTCTAGTAGATCCACATATCAAGGTACAGGTCTTGGTTTGTCTATTGCCAAAAAGCTTGTGGAGTATATGCATGGAAATATTCAATTGGAAAGTGAAAAGGGTATTGGAACGACTGTTTCGATTCAGATTCCTTTTAAGTTAGGAAAACCAATTGAAAACAAAAATAATAACAATCAACAAATTTCGTTAGAAGGTTTATGTGTGCTTGTGGCAGAAGATAACGACTTGAATATGGAAATCGTTGAATATATGTTAGAACGTAATGGTATTCAGGTTGTATGTGCAAAAGATGGTCAAGAAGTAATCGATTTATTTGAAAAGAGTGAAGTAAATGAATTTGATTTTATTCTTATGGATATCATGATGCCAAAATTAAATGGTTTAGACGCGACAAGAAAGATTCGTTCATTAAAACGACAAGACGCAAAGACAGTTCCAATCATTGCGATGAGTGCCAATGCGTTTGTAGAAGATATGCTTAATAGTAAGATAGCGGGAATGAATATGCATTTGGCTAAGCCGTTGGATGAAACAAAGCTGATTGAAGCTTTAAAACAATGTAAAAAGGATGAAAGAGTGAATTAGACATTAAAAAACATCCTCAACATGTCTAGTAGGCATATGGTGAGGATGTCGCCAAACAAAGTTCCCAATGACTGCTTAGACATTAACTTTCTTTGGCTTTTTAATTATAACAGATTCATAAAACGGATATACTATTTTCACTTTATCAACCACACGATTGTAGATTAATAGATTTTCTTTTAAAAGAAGAATATTAAAAATGCAGGGCTTTCAACCCTGCATTTTCTATAACATAATATCAAAACTTGCAATACATTATATTAAAGAACATTGTCTGATAATAAAAAATCAATTAGGCCAATGTTTAAAATTCCATTTTCATCATAAAAACGTTTACGAATATCTCTTCTGACAATAATTTTTGGAAAACTGTCTCTGGTAATGTTTAGTGAACGTGATTCAGAATATACTTTTTCTTCATTTTCCATTGCATAAGCGGATTGAATATAATATTTTTTCATTCCTTTTTGAATAATAAAGTCGATTTCTCTAGCTACTTTTCGATAGTTTCCTTTTTCCGTTTTAATGTTTTCGTAGACCACGCCCACATCGATTTTAAATCCACGAATGATTAATTCATTGTATAAGATATTTTCCATAATGTGCGGCATTTCAATTTGTCGAAAGCCGGTTCTTGCATTCCGCAATCCTATATCTTCGCAATAGTATTTTTTTGGGAAATCTAAATAAGATTTTCCTTTTACATCAAACCGCAAAGCCTCTTTAAAAAGAAAAGAATCTTCTAAAAAATCAATATATTTATTAATTGTGGGAAGATAAACAATATCTTTTCCGCTGCGTTGTTGTTTGGAATTAATAGCTTTAGTGATTTTAGATGGATTTGTTAAAGAACCTACAGACGAGCATAATAAATCAATAATAGAACTTAAAATGTCTTCTCTTTCAATATGTTTGCGTTCTACAATATCTCGAATATACACTTCTTTAAATAAGTTTTCTAGATATTCAATCTTGGAGGTTTCGTCTTGTTTTGTGAGTAGAAAAGGCATTCCACCATAAAACGAATAATTATCAAATGCCTCCTCTTTATCTCCACCAACAAATGAATAATATTCCGAAAAGGAGAAAGGATGAATTTTTATTTCATCACTACGACCTCTAAACTCCGTTAAGATATCATTAGAAAGCATTTTAGAATTGCTGCCAGTTACATAAATATCCAAATTTGATAGTTCTTTTAAGTCATTTAACATATCATAGAAAGAAATTTTTTTTCCTTTTGGATTATAAGGATTATTTACTTCATCGGACATTTGTACTTCATCAATGAATAGATAATATTGTTGTGTCGTATTGTCAACAATACTATGGATTTTCTTTGAAAGTTCAATGGGGTTTCGATATTGAATGTCTTTCATCTGATCCAATTCAAAAGTGATAATTTGTTGGTTATCAATGCCGTTATCTAATAGATAATTTTTAAAAAGATGGAAAAGTAGAAACGATTTTCCGCATCTTCTCAGGCCTGTGATGACTTTGATTTGTCCGTCATGTTGACAAGCAATCAATCTTTGTAAATATAGATTTCTTTGAATTTCCATAAATCCTCCTAGTATAAAGTAATATCAAAACTCGCAATACATTATATTAAAATTATACAATTTGATAAAACTTTTATCAAACGAAATATAATATAATGCAAAAATTCGCAATACATTATATTCAAAAAAGATGTGCATTACACACATCTTAATCTTTATTTGTTTGTGCTGGGATTTCAGCTGGCTTATTTAAGATATACATGAATTCTTCGCCCGTAATTGTTTCTCTTTCATATAAGAATTTGGCAAGTTCATGTAACTTCATCTTGTTGTCTTCTAGAATTTGATAAGCTTCATCATGCGCTTTTTTAATCAATGCGATGGTCGCCTCATCAATCTTAGTAGCTGTTTCATTTGAACAAGCTAAAGATGTATCACCACCCAAATATTGGTTGTTTACTGTTTCTAAAGCTGTCATACCAAATTCATCCGACATTCCTAATCGTGTAATCATGGCTCTAGCAAGTTTAGTAGCTTGTTCAATATCGTTGCTCGCACCACTAGTGATCGAATTAAAAATCAATTCTTCAGCACAACGACCACCTGTATACACCATGATTTTTTGGAAAGCTTCTTCTTTTGATAGTAAGTTCTGCTCGTTTTCTTCTACTTGCATAGTGTATCCCAAAGCTCCTTTTGTACGAGGAATAATTGTGATTTTATGAACGGGAGCCGTATTTTTGCATTTGGCAGCCACTAGTGCATGTCCGATTTCATGATAAGAAACAATCATTCTTTCTCGATTTGAAATCACTGCACCCTTCTTTTGTTCACCCGCAATAACGATTTCAATGGCTTCTTCCAAGTCTTTTTGAACTACGGATTTACGATGGTCACGAACTGCTAATAAAGCACCTTCATTAATGATATTCGCAAGTTCGGCACCACTGGCACCTGCGCTAGCTCTAGCGATTACGTTAAAGTCAATGTTGTTAGAGCATTTGATGCCTTTGGCATGTAATTTAAGAATGGCTTCACGACCGGCAAGATCAGGAAGTTCAACAGGAATTCTTCTGTCAAATCGACCAGGACGAGTTAAAGCAGGATCTAGTGAATCAGGACGGTTTGTGGCGGCAAGTAATACGACGCCTTTGGAACCATCAAATCCATCCATTTCGGCAAGTAGTTGGTTTAATGTTTGTTCACGCTCATCATTGCCATTCATACCTGCGCCATCACGTTTTTTACCAATGGTATCAATTTCATCAATAAATACAATACAAGGTGCTTTTTCACGAGCTTGTTTAAATAGGTCACGTACTTTGGCAGCTCCTCTACCGACAAACATTTCTACGAATTCACTACCTGAAATCGAGAAGAAGGGAACGCCAGCCTCACCTGCAACGGCTTTGGCAAGTAATGTTTTACCTGTTCCAGGAGGACCTACTAATAAGGCTCCTTTTGGCATTTTAGCACCAATCTCTTTATATTTAGCTGGATTGTTTAAGAAGTCCACAATTTCTTGTAAGTTTTCCTTCGCTTCTTCTTGTCCAGCTACATCCTTGAATGTTTTTCCCGTTTGTTCACCAACATAGACTTTGGCATTGCTCTTTCCTAGATTGCCTAGACCAAAACCAGAGCCTTGTGAAAATGACATTTGATCATCTCCGCCCATTTTCTTTTGCATACGCTTAAACATCCATGCGCCAAAGGCCCAGAAAATGATTAATGGTAAGAAAAAGGAAATTAAACTCGACAGAATTGGATTCATTTGTTCTTGATAGACTTGTCCAAACTTAGCGCCAGATTTATCTAATCGATTGACTAAATCCGAATCATTCATAACACCTGTTTTATAGGTCTTGTCTTTTGCGTCTTTCTTTAAAGTGTAAAAAATATTGTGATTTTCGATTTGAACGGTATCAATCTTTTTTTCTTCAATCTTATTTAAGAAATCGGAGTAATTGGTTGTTTCAAGCTTAGATTGTTGAAACATGGGTAATACGATAAGGTTTAAAGCCATAATGACAATCAATATGATCATGTAATATCTGTATAAAGGCTTCTTTTGTTTGTTCATGAGTGTTCCTCCTTAAGAAATTGATTACATTATACACCTTATTAGCACTTTCGCAAGCAGAGTGCTACACATTCTATAATTCCACATAATTTAAAAGAAAAAGTACCGCCATTGCGATACTTAATGAGTTGCGATACGCGTAATATGCACAATTAAATATATTTTTTCATCACGTGTAATTTGTTTATGTAGTAACTTATCGATATATTTTTCGATTTGTTCTACGCAGTCTAATGCAGAAGAATTCTTGATAATATATGTATAATATATATCATCATTTTCATTTTCAAGCATTTTATTTTCTAAAAGTCGTTGTAAGAAAAATTGCATGTGAACAACAAATCTTGAATAGTTCAGCGAATTCTCATCAATTGTATAGCCATAATGTAATTGAATGATTTGAAAAATATCTTTTAACATTTTGACCATCAACATACCATTTTCTGTTGAAAGATCGTTGGATTTGATTTGTGCATTCACAAAGTGAAAGGCAATGTTTCCAGCTTCAGCTTCAGGAAGTTTAACGTTTAGTGTTTCATTAATGTAGTCTACAGCTTGTAAACCAAGCATAAATTCATTTGGATAAAATTTTTGGATTTCCCACAACATTCTATTTTGTAGAGCAATGCCTTTTTCATATCTTTCTACTGCATATAACAAGTGATCTAACAAAGTCACAAAGATCTGTTTGTTGAATGGAGAAGAAATTTTAAGTTGTGCCATTTCAATAATGTGGTGCACAATTTCTAAATAGATGTCGGGTGCGTTTTCTAAAACTTGAAGAGATCCATTTTTATTTGTACTATCTTGAAGAACATATGTTTTTTCTATATCTTCATCTCTAATTTCGTCTCCTACTTTATAGTGAAAACGCAGCCCCTTTCCCATCACAATCATTTCTTCATGATTATCATTCACTAGAAGCATATTGTTGTTTAAAAATTTTTCGATAATCATGTGAAGCACCTCATCTACTTAGATATTCTTTCCGTTTTCCTCAATTACTTGTTTGTACCAGTAGAAACTGTCTTTTTTATATCGTTTTAATTCTTTTAAATCAAATTCATCACGATCGACATAAATGAATCCGTATCTTTTCTTATAGCCTTGATGTGTACTAACAACATCAATGGCAGCCCAAGGACAATAGCCAAGCATTTTGACACCATCTGTAATGGCTAAGCGTATTTGGTGAAGATGTTTCTGGATAAAATCAATACGATATTGATCATGAATACATCCATCTGGTTCTAATGTGTCATTGGCACCAATTCCATTTTCTGTAATCAGAATAGGAAGTTGGTAACGTTCATATACCTTTCTTAAAGTATATCGGAATCCAACAGGATCAACAACCCATCCATACTGTGTTTTCTCTACGTATGGGTTCTCACTAGGTCGATATACGCCTTGTTCACCTAGCATAATTTGTTGGTCACCAGCTCTTGCCGCTACATCTGAAGCATCTCCTTTACTTGCAGCTATTGTTGCGGTTGAATAATAATTCATGGCGATAAAGTCTGGGTTTGCACCTTTTAATGTTTCAAAGTCTCCATCTTGAATTTCTGGAGCGATATTACGATCTTTTAGGTAAGACCATGCCAAAGGGTGGTATTTTCCAAATGCACAAACATCGACAAAATTCCAACAGCGAAGTACTTCCCAGTTGTGAGCGGCAATCACATCATTTGGATTACAAGTAGCTGGATACATTGCTGTTAAATTAAGTGCAGGTCCGATTTTTCCTTCTGGAACCATGGTGTGGAATAGTTTCATGACCTTTGCCTGAGCAAGCATCATATGGTGGTTTTGTTGATATAAATCTTTTTTTGATGGTAATTTACCACCTTTAGGTAAGCCGATTGCACCAGGATGTAGAATCATCGTATTTTGTTCGTTGATTGTTAACCAATACTTTACTTTTGATCCAAAGTGGACAAATAATACTTTGGCATATTCAACAAAGGTTTCAATCGTATCACGATTTAACCAACCACCCTTTTCTTCTAGGCAATATGGTAAATCAAAGTGATACATTGTAACAACAGGTTCGATGTTGTATTTTAAGCATTCATCAATGACGTTATTGTAGAATTCGATGCCTTTTTCATTAACTTTACCTGTTCCATTGGGTAAGATACGAGTCCATGCGATAGAGAAACGATAAGCTTTTAATCCCATTTGGGCAAATAACGCAATATCCTCTTTGTATTTATGATAATGATCGGATGCGACAGAGAAATCAGCTACATCACTTGGATGTTCATACATGTCAATAATAGATGGACTTTTACCATCTTCATCAATGGCACCTTCAACTTGATAAGCTGAGGTAGAAGCTCCCCACAAAAAGTTTTGTGGGAAGTCTTTTAATTTAGAATAGTGCATGGTTTACCTCCTAGTCTAAAGAAATTAATTTGTTTCCATGTTGAATTGTTGATTGTTTTTCAATTTGAATAGAATTAAAATCTTTTGAGTTTGTGATGATAACTGGTGTTGTTGTGTCATAGCCTTCTTCTTTGATTTTTTCTAAATCAAAATTTAAAAGTAATTGTCCCTTTTTAACTTCTTCATTGACTTGAATTTGAGGAGTAAAATACTTTCCTTGTAGATTAACAGTATCAATACCTACGTGCATTAAAATTTCTGTTCCATTTTTTGATTTTAATCCAATCGCATGACCTGTTGGGAAACATACAGTAATTGTTCCATCACAAGGAGCATATAAATTTCCTGTGCTTGGTTCGATTGCGATACCTTTTCCCATGATTTCTTGTGAGAAAACATCGTCATTTACTTCGGATAGTGGTTTTACAGTTCCATCGCAAGGTGCGACAATTTCATCTTTTGAAACAGTAGCTACTACTTCTTCTTGTGGAGCATCTTCTTTAAATCCTAGAATCCATGATGCGACAAAACCTACAACGAAAGAAATAATGATTGTGACAATGGCATGAACTACGTTCATAGGGTTTTTACCAATGAAGGCTGGAATAGCAGTTAATCCTGGTGAAACAAAGGCATAACGAACTAGGCCGGTAATTCCTGCATAGATACCTCCGGCGGCTCCACCAATCATAGAAGCAACAAATGGTCGTTTTAATTTTAATAGGACACCATATAAACATGGTTCTGTAATTCCCATAACAGCTGTAAATCCAGATGATGATGCAAGAGATTTTAAGTTTTCGTCTTTTGCTTTTAAAGCAACCGCCAAAGTAGCACCACCTTGTGCAATATTGCTTGCTAACATACCAGGTCCATTTACAATTTCATATCCAAGTGTAGAAATTTGACTTGTCGCAATTGGAGTCATGGCCCATGCAGTACCTGTTAGTGTTAAGAATGGTTGGAAGGCTCCCATCAACATTGGAATTAACCAACTTACGTGTGCATTTAAATAGTTAGCGCCAGATTGTACTAAATCGTTTAATAGGTTTCCTAATGGACCAACAATGATTAATGCGATTGGTACAGAGATAAACATAACTAAAAGTGGTTTTAAGAAAAACTTGATAATAGATGGTGAGTATTTTTCGGCAAACTTTTCAACGTAAGACATGATCCATACGCTTAAAATAATAGGAATTACACTGGATGCATAGTCAACTAATACAACAGGTGCTCCAAAGAATGTTAATGGACTTCCTGCAGTGACTAAGCCTGACCATGTTGGGTGTAAAAGAGCACATGCCATAGTCATTGCCATGATTGGACTTGTCTTGAATTTTTGGCTGGCTCCATAAGCTAAAAGGACAGGCATGAAATAGAATGGGGCATCGGAAATAAAGTTGATGATTTCATAAGTAGAACTTGCTTCATTAACTAAGTTAAATAAAACAAGAATAGATAATACGGCTTTGATCATACCACCGCCGATTAGGGCTGGAATCACAGGGGTAAATGTAGTGGAAATTACACTGATAATACGATTGACAATACTGCCTTTTTCTTCATCGGATTCTACATGAGAAGTAGAAGGAACATCTTTCATTTGGGATTGAATGGCTCTAAAAACGGATTGCACTTCATTGCCAATTACAATTTGGTATTGACCCCCTTTTTCTACTACGCTGATAACGCCGTTTAAAGATTCCACTTTTTTGGTGTTGACTTTATTCATGTCGTAAAATTCGAATCTTAAACGAGTTGCACAATGTGTTAATTGTTTGATGTTGTCGATACCACCAATGTTTTGGATGATATCATTTCCTAATTGTTGATAATTCATATTCTCCTCTTTCTAGGCTTATGGCAATAAAAAAGACCAAGATAAAAAGAGCATTAAAAATGCAACTTAAATATCTTGGTCTTGCCTGCATTACCAGTAACAGCCGTTATTTACATGAAGGATGATAGCACAGCCAAAAATAAAATACAAGCACTTTTTTGAAATCCCTTTCATGAAAAGGCAAAAAAATAAGGGGGAGTAGACATTAAAAAATGGTATAATTAAAGAGTTTATGGAGGATATATATTATGAAGGTAGTAACTTTTGGAGAAATCATGCTTCGTTTAAAAACACCAGAAAACTTGCGTATTATGCAAAGCGATGGTTTTGAGGCTAGTTATGGTGGTGCAGAGGCCAATGTAGCCGTAAGTTTAGCAATGTATGAAGATAAATGTGCTTTTGTATCTAAAGTACCAAACAACCCAGTGGGAATGTCAGCATTAAGTGAAGTTCGTCATTATGGTGTAAATACAGAGTATATGCTTCGTGGAGGCGATCGTTTAGGAATTTACTTCTTTGAAAAAGGAAGTGATATTCGTAATACAAACGTTGTATATGACCGTGCATTTAGTGCTTTTTCATTGTCTCAGCCAAGTGAATATCATTGGGAAAATATCTTAGAGCCAGGTGATGTTTTCTATTTTTCAGGTGTAACTCCAGCTGTATCTAAATATGTTGAGGATACAGTAAGAAGTGCTTTGAAGTATTGTAAGGAAAATGGTGTTCAAGTTGTTTGTGATTTAAACTATCGTGGAAAAATGTGGTCTAAAGAACAAGCACAAGTTGTCATGCGTGATTTAATGCAGTATGTAGATGTATGTATTGCCAATGATGAAGATTTTGAAGCAACACTAGGAATTCATGCCTTTGATGGTAACTTATCTACAGGTATTGATCAGATTGATACGTATAAAGAAGGTATGTTAGAAATTACTCGCCAATTCCCAAATGTGAAGAGTGTGACTAGTGTATTAAGAAATATGCATACTGTAGAAGAAGGAGATTGGATGGGCATCTATTATGTAGATGGAAAGTTCTACCAAAGTCCAATTCATAGAGTACATAGTTTAGAAGCTGTGGGGGCAGGAGATGCCTATGGTGCTGCATTTGTGCATGGACTAATCAATGGATTTGATCCTCAAAAGACAGTCGATTTCGCAATCAGTGCGAGTGTATTAAAACTTATGATTCAACATGATTTTAATGTGGTAACCCAAGAAGATGTATTTAAGATCATGAATTCTAAGAATACAAACTTATCTAGATAGAGTAAAAGATATCAGTTCAAATAAAATGAATTGATATCTTTTTTTATGAAATTTTCAGATTTAATGTCTTTTTCACATTGGGTTGTTAAACTTAAATATGTAGATAATTATATATAAATGATATTGAATATGATATCATATAAGAAAGGACCGAATGTCAAAAATTGAAAAGTTAATTGCGAAGATTGAGAATTATAAATCTGGAAATAAAATAGAATTTTCCGATTTAGAGAAATATTTAAAATATTTTGGTTTTAAGAAGAAAAATCAAAATGGAACAAGTCATGTAATATTTACACATGATTTGTTAGATAGACCTTTCCCAATTCCTAAACATGGGAATAGTGTAAAAGAAGTATATGTAAAAAAAGCAGTAGAATTAGTTGAAGAGATTAATTTTAGAAAGGAAGAGAGATAGTATGGACTATGCAATGAGAGTATATCCTATGCATTTGGAAAATGGAAAAACAGAATGGTGTGTTGAGTATCCGGATTTAAAAGGCTGTGTAGGTGGTGGAGATACAATTGAAGAAGCAATTGCCGATGCCCAAGCTACTAAAGCTGTATATCTAAGTTATTTAAAAGAAGAAGGAATAGAATTACCAGTCCCAAAAGAGGAAGGAAATCTTCCTAGTGGAAAAATAGCTTTAAGGGTCCCTAAAACGACGCATAAGCAATTATTAGAAAATGCACAAATGGATGGAGTGAGTCTAAATACGTATATAAATACAGCTATTAGTGAAAAAATTGGGCGAGCTTCATTTTCAAATCAACGCATATTGGAGTTGGAACAAGAGTTAGCTTATTATAAATTTAAGGATAAAAATTTAGTGGATAAGCAAAATATATGTCATGAATCCAAGAAATTTAGTGTTGGAAATTTTGTGTTAAGGTCATTAAAAGATTTTAATGTATAAGGAGATTATATGTTGCAGATAACTGGAGTGAATTTATATTTGGAAAGCATCAAATATTCAGTAGAACAAGTATCTACAGAAAATGAAAATGTTCAAGTTTCTCGATTGTTAGAAATTGTGGATTGTACTGAAACAAAAATAAGTGTTCGCTTAAGAAAAGAGTTAAAATCCGAAAATTTAAATGCTCCTTTTTTAGATATTTCTTCAATTGGAGAATTCTATTTGTCGGATAAAGCGGTGCAAAATTTTGATAGTATAAGGGATATGGAAGACTATGTAGAAAAGCGATTGGATTTTCTAGTTGACAAAGTGCAAATGGATGCTTATCTATCGCAGTTGATTGCGAATGTTACAGGATCCTTTGGTAACGCGCCTGTTGTGATTCTATCGGAATAACGCAATTATTTCTTGATACAAAAAAACAATGCTCTAACTCATGAGCATTGTTCATGTTAATACAGAATATAAAAATCATTCTCATAATAATCTAAAGGAATCTCTTTTTCACTAATAAAGTCAATTTGAATACGATCTACATTTTGAAGATCTGTAATAACTTTATTGATGTTTTTTTCACTTCCTTGTAATTCGGCAGTAACAGTACCGTCATCATTGTTTTGGGCAAATCCTGTGATTTTTAACGGTTTTGCACGCTTTTGGATTTCAAAACGAAACCCAATATTTTGAACAGTTCCTTCAAAATAATATCTTTTTCGAATGGTTCCAGATGGTAATTCTTGTTTAGGTTTTTCTCTTTTTTTAAATAAATTGAACATGGTTCACCTTATTCATAATTTCCTTTCCTTCACAATAGTTTTTAATGTTTGTTGCACTGATTTGAATTATACGATTTAAAGTTTCATCTAAATGATAGCCACCCGTTACATGTGGGGTGATGATTAGATTGTTTGTGTTCCATAAGTTTGAAGCTTTAGGTAATGGCTCAGGATCAGTAACATCAATATAGGCTCCAGAGAAAATATTTTCTTTTAGAGCTATTTCTAATATGTTTGAATCGATTAAAGTTCCTCTTCCTACATTGACGAAAATTGGCTGCTTCTTAACATGAGTTAAAGCTTCTTCACCTAATAAATGATATGTAGATTTAGAACCGGGAAGACTTGAAACAATGATATCTGCCTTTTCTAATTCATCATATAGTGAATCCATTGTACATAATTTATCTATATAATCTGGTTTGTCTTTAATATTTCTTTTAATTCCCGTAATATGAGCACCCATCGCATAGGCTCTTTTAGAAAATTCTTTTCCAATATCACCTAGACCAAGTACAAGAATATTCGATCCATAAATAGATTTAACACTTCCTTCATCTTTCCACTCATGATTAGATTGATTTAAGATATAACTAGGCATACGTTTCAATAAAGTTAATATACCGGCAAGAATACATTCAGAAATCGCAACTCCATAAGCACCTGTAGCATTGGCAAGTAATACATTTTTAGGAAAGTCTGGATTATCTGAATATCCATTTGTACCTGCACTGTTGAGTTGTACAAATTCTAAATTGGGAATATTTTTAAGAATATCTACTGGAATATTTCCGATGATGACATTCGCATCTTTGACTTGTTCAAGACTAGGTTTAATTTGTCCTAAATGGATGAATTCACAATTGGATGATGAACTTTCTAATAGCTTTTTGTGCTCTTCCTTTAAAGGAAGAAATGTATATATTTTTTTCATAAGTAGGCTCCTATATAATATTTAATTTTTTAAAGGCATTATAGATACCATCTTGTAGAATGTCGTCTGTAACATAATTAGCTTGTTTTTTTACTTCATCGACACTATTACCCATAGCGATAGAAAAACCTGATTTTTCAAACATTGGAAGATCATTATAGTTATCTCCAATAGAAATAATATTATCTTTTGAAATATTAAAGTGTTTAACGATAATATCAATTCCATTTGCCTTGGTAATATGTTTGCGTGTGATTTCACCACTCATTTTTCCATAAGGTGGATATGTAGATGGAATCACATCATATTTTTGACTGAATTGTTTTTCTATTTCTTCAAGGGGAATTGGGGAATTCAAAAAAGCAATTTTATTAATTGGACACTTTTTTAGCTCGTCAGTACTTACAATATGAATTTGTTGAATCACTAAAGCTAGACTGTGCTTTGATTTCTCTTCTTCAGACAGATTGTAACATAGTTTATCAAGATTGCTGTTTAAGTAATCTACTACATTTTGCGTAGAGAATAAACCGTGACTTCCTTCAACAATAAATGGAATTTGATTATTAAAGAAATATTTTTTTAGTTGAGAACTTTCTTCATAATCAAAATTACTATCATATATGATTTTATCATCAACAATAACTGTAGATCCGCTTCCACAAATAGAAGCATCAAAATTTATTTTTTTTAAATCTCCAATGATTTCAACAACTTGTCTTCCAGTACCTAAGCAGATCTTATGTCCATTCTTTTGTGCTAATTCGCAAGCTAAAATTGCACTTTTTGGAATATGTCCATCGCTATGTAGTAGTGTTCCATCTGCATCTAAAAATATTAATTTCATATATGTTACTCCTTGATAATATTTTATTCATTAGATTAAAGTGATTCTATCAATTAGTTAAAGTTTCGTAGATATAAAAATAGAATCAAATTTAAAGTTATTTCTCGAATCCAAATATAATTATTCTAATGAAACATGCATTTTAATTTTTCTTTTGGATGGATGTTATTTCTTCTTTTTCCAACCATATCTGATCATATAATCTCCTCTTATTTATATTCCAAATAAGCACCCTTCATTGTACTTGCCGCATGTTCACTAAATAAACGCAATACACCATTTTTATATTTTCTTTCTCTTGGCTTCCAATTTTTACGTCTTTCAGCTAGAATTTCACCCATTTCTTCCATGGATTTACGCTCACATTTAACACCAACAATATTTAATTTTCTTTCCATCACATCGATTTCAATTAAGTCATCCTCTTCAACTAACGCAATTGGACCACCATCACAAGCCTCTGGACTACAATGACCAATGACAGGACCTGTACTAGCACCCGAGAAACGTCCATCTGTGATTAAGGCAATACTTCTACCTAATTCTTTATCACTACTAATAGCTTCCGATGTATAGAACATTTCAGGCATACCACTTCCTTTAGGGCCTTCATAACGAATAAATACGGCATCGCCTTTTTGTACTTTATGTTTTAAAACAGCATCCAAACATTCTTCTTCACTATCAAATGGTCGAGCACGAAGAATGGATTTAAACATTTCTTTTGGACAAGCTGTATGTTTGATGACAGCCCCTTCTGGTGCAAGATTTCCCTTTAATAAGGCAATACTTCCATCTGTACCAATTGCCCTGTCATAAGGACGAATAATATCTTCTTTTGTCAAATTCACATTGTAACGTTTATTAAATTCTTGAAGCCATTGATCACATTTTTCATAGAAACCATTCTGTTTTAATTCCTCAAGATTTTCACCCAACGTCTTACCTGTGACTGTCATAACATCTAAGTGCAAGTGATCTTTGATTTCTTCCATAATCGCTGGCACACCACCGGCATAATAGAAGCATTCAGCTGGCCAACGTCCTGCAGGACGAACATCTAATAAATAACGTGCATTTCTATGTAAACGATCAAATGTTTCTCCAGTAATTTCAATCCCAAATTCATGGGCAATGGCAGGTAAATGAAGAAGACAGTTTGTACTTCCTGAAATAGCCGCATGGACTAAGATCGCATTTTCAAAACTATCCATAGTTACGATATCAGATGGTTTCATGTTTTCCATTTTGGCAATACGCACAGATTGTCTACCAGCTTTTCTTGCGAAAGCTAATAAATCCGGACTTGTAGAAGGCATAAGAGCAGTACCTGGAAGCGCTAATCCTAATGCTTCAGCCATAATCTGCATTGTAGATGCCGTACCAATAAATGAACATGCTCCACAACTAGGACAAGCATTGCATTTTGCCCAATCCAATTTAGCTTCATCAATTTCACCACGTTCAAATTTAGCACTGTACATTCCCAATTGTTCCAACGTCAACATTTCTGGTCCAGCATTCATAGTTCCGCCAGGTACAAAAATTGAAGGAATATTCGCTCTAGCAAGACCCATTAAGTTTGCTGGAACCCCTTTATCACAACTCGATAAATAAACACCGGCATCAAATGGTGTAGCATTCGCATGAATTTCAATCATATTTGCAATCATTTCACGGCTGACAAGACTATAATTGATTCCATCTGTACCTTGACTTTCCCCATCACAAATATCTGTACAATAATAACGGGCTCCAAATCCATTTTCATCGGCAATTCCTTTGCGAACTTCTTCAACAAGCACATTTAAATGACCACTTCCAGGGTGACTATCACCATATGTACTTTCAATCATGACTTGAACTTTTTCCAAATCTTCTTTCTTCCAACCTGTTCCAATACGTAATGGATCAAGTTCGGGTGCTAATTTTCTCATTTCTTGACTAATTAATTTCATGTTAATTTCTTCCTTTTCATAATATATAGTTTAAAAAGAAATAAGGTGAGTTTCAACAATTGAAATAATGTTGGAATATTTTTCGGAATTTGGAACAATTCTCTATTTTTATAAATCGATACAACACACGTCATACATCTTGAAAGCGTTTGCATTCGATGCTATTATTCACTTGTCTTAAATGTGCACGGTTTAAAAGACTAAAATTTGGAGAGGAGAAAAACGGATATGATGCAAAAAATCCAAAAATTCGGTGGCGCAATGTTTACACCCGTATTACTATTTGCGTTTTCTGGAATTATGGTTGGAATTACCACTGTATTAACTAGTGAAGTAATTGTGGGTTCAATTGCAGAAGCTACTACTACATGGTATAAAGTATGGTGGACAGTAAAGGAAGGAGCTTGGACAATCTTTAGACAGATTCCATTACTTTTCGTAGTTAGTTTACCTATTGGTTTGGCAAAAAAACAACAAGCTCGTGCTTGTATGGAGGCATTGCTACTCTATTTAACTTTTAATTATTTTATCGCTGCTATTTTAACAAACTGGGGAACTGCTTTAGGAGTTGATTATTCTGTAGAAGCAGGTAATGGTACAGGTTTAGCATTAGTTGCTAGTATTAAAACATTAGATACTAACATGGTTGGTGCTTTAGTTGTTGCTGGTGTTGTTGTATATTTACATAATAAATATTTTAATACTAAACTTCCAGAATGGCTTGGTGTTTTCAAAGGTTCTTGTTTTGTTTGTGCTATTGGATTCTTTGTAATGTTAGCATTGGCAGTTGTATTCTGCTTTGTATGGCCAATTATTCAAACAGGTATGAAATCATTACAAGGATTCTTCATGGGGTCTGGAGCTTTAGGTGTTTGGGTATTTACATTCTGTGAACGTATTTTGATTCCTACTGGTTTACACCACTTTGTTTACATGCCATTTGCATATGAATCAATTGCAGTTGATGGTGGATTTAAAGCTGCTTGGGCATTGAACTTATCTGAATATGCAGCATCTAGTAAATCATTAGCTACATTATTCCCTGCTGGACGTTTCGCTTTATATGGACATTCAAAAATCTTTGCTGCTCCAGGTATCTCTTTAGCATTCTATGCTACTGCAAAGAAAAACAAGAAAAAAGAAGTTATGGGATTAATGCTTCCTGTTGCTTTAACAGCTATTCTTTGTGGTATCACTGAACCAATTGAATTTACATTCTTATTTGCTGCACCATTCTTATGGCCAATTCACGCAGTACTAGCTGCTACATTAGCTACAATTGAATACTTTGTTGTTGGTATTTCTGGTGAATTCTCTTCTGGTTTAATTAACTGGTTAGCATTAGACTGGATTCCTATGGCTAAAAACCACATGGGACAAATTCTTGCTCAAATCGCTGTTGGTTTGATCTTTACAGCTCTTTGGTTCTTCATCTTTACTTTCTGCATCAAGAAATTCGATTTGAAAACACCAGGACGTGAAGATGATGATGAAGAAGCTAAATTAATGTCTAAAAAAGATTATCAAGCTGCCAAAGCGGCTGAAGAGGATACAAGCAATGATCCTACTGGAACTATCGAAATTGAAGGTGGAGATGCTGCTAAAGCTAAAAAATTCTTGGAATTAGTTGGTGGTAAAGACAACGTTGAAGATGTAACTAACTGTGCAACTCGTTTACGTTTAACATTGAAAGATGATAGTATATTAGCTGATATGAGTGCGTTCAAAAAAGCAGGTGCTCATGGTTTAGTACACAAAGGAAAAGCTGTCCAAATTATTGTTGGATTAAGTGTTCCTAGTGTTCGTGAAGAATTTGAAAATTTACTTGATTAATTAAAAAGTGGAAAGGTGATTGTATGAAAAGAAATAAAAAAATTAGCGCAGCTATGCGTAATAAAATGAATAAAGTAAATAATATTATGTTATTTGGTGTGGTTGTGTGTTGTGCATCACCTTTCCTATACTTTGCATATCTATATATGAAATTGCAAGGTGGAGACATTTATGGATATATCCAAACAGATGCCTATACATTGATTAATATGATTGCAGCATTTATCAATCCTTTTGCAGGACTTATGATTGATAATATGCGAAAAAAAGCCAATGAATTTCAAGATCCTTCGGTTGTTTATCGTAATTTATTCATATTATTGATTGGTGAAATTTGCATGTTGAATACATTCTATATTTTCTTATTAGTATTCATTCTATACAAATTACACGATGTTTATAATGAGCCATTTAATTGTGCTTGGAAATCATTAAGTTTCAAGAAATTTATGGAAGGAACTTCCGGAAGTTTCGTTGTATTGGCAGGATATTTATTCGTTGATGTGTTATTAGCAAGAATTATGTTCTTTGCGTAAAGTTAGATAATTAAAAGCTTATAGATTTCTATAAGCTTATTTTTTTAGGGAGACAGTTATGGATTTAAAAATAATTATAGAACAGCTTACGGTTTTATTCTTTTTAATGGCTATTGGCTTTTTGATTAATAAACTAGGCATATTAAATAAAGAATACAATAAATGCATATCTAAACTATTATTGACGATTGGTATACCAGGATTGTTGATTAGTTCTGTGGCAAATGGAAATCCTTTCGAAAATAATTATGATATTTTTAATGTACTTTATGTATGTACGATTATTCATATATTTGTGATTATATTAGCTTTAGTTGTCACAAAATTATTTCGTTTTGGAAATACAGCAAGCGTTTACCGTTTTATGTATGTATTTCCTAATGCTGGGTTTATAGGCTTTCCAGTTATTAATGCAATTTTTGGGCCGGAAGCCCTTATTTATGCAACGGTGTTTCAACTGCCAAGTAATATATTATGTTATACATATGGTATTTATTTGATGAGTGGAGTGGGATTTAATAAAAATGAAGCATTGAAAAGTATTTTAAATCCTTGTATTGTTGCTGCATTGATTGCGTGCTCATTATGTATATTAGACATACATTTGCCAAGTTTAATTATTGAGTGTGGCTCTTATTTAGGTAGTATAACGACTCCTTTAGGAATGGTGATTATTGGAAGTAGCTTAGCTTCATGCGATATTGATATACGTAAAATAGATGTTCGCCTTTATATGAATATTTTAATAAAAATGTTTTTACTTCCTATCTTATGTTATTTGTTTTTATCACTCATTTGTAATGATGCAATATTGATAGCTGTATTAACAATTACATTTGGTTTACCAGCCGCTACAAATACAGTTGTGTTTGCAAATTTATACAATAAAGATATTGAACTAGCAAGCGAAGGCGTATTTATTACAACGGTAATGTGTTTATTTAGTATACCTATTATCTGTTCATTATTGTTTATTTAAGAAAGAGGGGGAAACCATGGAATTAAATGTATTTGTGGCTTGTGATTCTTATAAAGGATCATTAACTTCTATAGAGGCAAATGAATGCATAAAAAAAGGTGTAATAACAGTATTTAAATCCGCAAATGTGGAATGTTTTCCTGTTGCGGATGGTGGCGAAGGAACTGTAGATGCTTATACATATAATTATGGGCATAAAATAACTGTAGATTGTGAAGGTAAAACGGTAGAAATTGGAGTAAATGAAAAAGAGGATACTTGCATTATTGAAATGGCAAGTGTAAATGGAATCATGGATGATTCTGACAAGAATATATTAGGAAGAAATACTTATAAAACAGGGTTATTGATAAAAAAGGCATTAGAACTCGACTATAAAAATATAATGATTGGTATTGGTGGCAGTGGTACAAATGATTGCGGGATAGGAATTGCAGCTGCATTAGGTTATAGATTTTTAGATGCACAAGGAAACGAAGTGTTACCTTATATTAATAATGCATTTAAAATGAAAACAATAGATGCAACAAATGTTGATTCTAAAATCAAAGATGCTAACTTTATTGTTCTATCGGACGTTAAAAACCCCTTATTAGGGCAGAATAGTTGTGCACATATGTATGGAAAACAAAAAGGTGCTAATGCAGAAGAAATTGAATTGTTAGAAAAACTGGATATACAATTTTTTGAATTATGCAAATCAAATGGATATGTGCTAAATGATTTTGAGGGTGCAGGAGCAGCTGGTGGACTTGGCTTTGGACTTGTAACTTTTTTAAACGCAAAGATTTGTTCAGGCATGGATTATATGCTTTCAAAAATTGAAAAAGAAGAAGAAATGAATGATTTTGATTTAATTATTACGGGCGAAGGAAAAATAGATGAACAAAGTCAATATGGAAAAGTCATTGAGGGTATGCAAAAATTGGGCGCTAAATACGATATCCCAGTACTTTCTATTGGTGGAAGTGTTGTTTTGGAAAATACAGAAAATCTATTATATGGTTCATGTATTCAAAAATGTTGTAGTTTAAAGGAAGCTATGGATCATGCACAATTAAATTTGGTTAATGCAACAATTCAATGTATGAACCTTATTGATTGTGGCATGAAAATAATGAAGGGGTACTAAATGAGATATACAGAAGAAAATTTTCCACGTAGTACAATTCAAAGAGATGGAATGAAGACATTGCAAGCGCATATTGATGAAACTTCCTGTATGACAATTTGTGATGTTGTGTATCGGGAAGTTGAAAATTATACATTACATCTACACATAATTTTGCCTACACAAGATAAGGATGAAACAAGAAAATTTCCAACAATCATATTTGTTCAAGGCTCGGCTTGGCATAAACAAACCTTAGGAAGAGAAATTGTGCAATTGGGAAGAATCGCAAATCTTGGCTATGTCGTTGCGATAGTAGAATATCGTCCTAGTGATGTTGCATTATTTCCAGCACAAATTATAGATGTAAAATATGCTGTCCAATATATGGTTGAGCATAAGGATGAATATTGTGTTGACCCGAATAACTTGATCTTATGGGGTACATCTTCAGGGGCTCATACGGCTTTAATAACGGCATTCACAAAAGGGCTTGATCAATTTAAAACTCAAGAATTAAAAGAATTTGAATTCAAATGTATAATCGACTATTTTGGACCTACAGATGTCTATGAAATGCGTTTTCAACCATCTTTAGGTGAACATTATACAAAAGACTGTCCAGAAGGATTATTGTTAGGTCAGGTTGTCACAAGAGAAAATAGCCTGGATACAGTAGTGATGAAATATGTTGAAAAAGATAAAATGATTCCTCCTGTTTTGATTCTGCATGGAGATATGGATAAAAGTGTTCCATTTCATCAAAGTGTATTATTATATGATAAATTGATGGAATGTAAAAAAGATGTACAGATTTATAAAATTCGAGATGCAGGACATAGTGGTGCTGAATTTTGGAATAAAGAAGTACTTGACATTGTAAATGAATTTATGTCATCTTATCTGCTAAATGAAAGGGCTTAGAGACTTTTTTTGTTTTTGAATAAATTATGGTAAAATAATACGTAAGCAGATCAGGGGATGTAATTTATGACAATTGATGAATTAGTTAATAAATACTATGAAAATCTAAATGATAGTGATTTATATATTTGGAATTATATTTCAAAAAATAAATCTAAAACATGTAATTATACAATTGAAGAATTGTCTAAATGTTGTAACGTTTCAAAAACGAGCATTATTCGCTTCGCAAAAAAATTATCCTTATCGGGCTTTAGTGAATTGAAGGTTTATTTGAAACTCGAAAAGGAAAAACCTGCTTTTGAAACAAAAGAAGAAGATTATTTGAATCAATTGTGTTTAAATTATGCGGAATCAGCACAATCTTTGAGAAATGCAAATATGGATAAAGCTTTTGAATATATTTATAACGCAAAAAGAGTTTTTATATTTGGATCAGGATCTATACAATTAAATGTGGCAAAAGAAATTTACCGACTATTCTTTAATGGTGGAGAATACTTTCATTATTTTGATAGTAAATACGATATTGAAGATGTCATGTATAATTTAACAGAGAGTGATGTTATGATGATTATTTCTCTAAATGGAGAATCGAGTACGGTTATTGATCTAGCTAAAAAGTTGAAACTTAAAAATATACCGACAATTTCGGTGACACAATTTAAAAATAATACATTGGCAACATTAAGTACAGAATCTTTGTATTTTTCATCTCATTCATATCAATTGCCAGGAAATGGACGTATAGTAGGATTGCTAAGTTCACTATTTATATTTACAGAAATTTTTTATATAAAATATCAAATTTATAAGAATAAAAAAATGGAGAGTGATAAATAATCACTCTCTGTTTTTAGTTAAATTGGATTAAATCATCTCCAACTTCAATATTATCATTGTTATGAATATCTTTAAATGGATGTGAATCATGATTTAAAACAACCAAAGGTGTGTATAATTCTAAGTTGTTTTCTTTCATAACGCTTAAGTCAACCTTCATAATTGGTTGTCCTTTTTTGATTTCATCATTCGTTTTTACTAAAGGTGTAAATCCTTTTCCTTTGAGATTGACAGTTTCTAGACCAATGTGAATCAACAATTCAGTACCATCTGCTAGATTTAAACCTACTGCATGGAATGTAGTTGCAACCATCGCAACTTTTGCATCGCAAGGAGCATAAATGGTATCTCCTTCAACTAAGATTGCAACACCGTCACCCATCATTTTTTCTGAGAAAATAGGATCAGGAACATCGGTAATAGGAATAAATTTACCTTTCGCATAAGCTGCTATTTTTTTATTATCGTTCTTTTTCTTAAAAAAATTAAACATTGTTATATCCTCCTTAAAGTATTATTTCTCCTTGTTAACGCTATTATTATAGAAAAAAATGGACTGTAATACAATGGAATTATTGTAACAATAAATGTTTACCTAATAAATGTATAAATTTCAAAAAGTGGAAAAAAATCCATAAAAATCAAAGGTCTAAAAATTCGATTTGGTTAAAAAATGAACAATTCCATCTTCGTCGTTTGATTTGGTTGTGTATTTTGCTAAAGACTTAGTTGTAGAATCTGCATTTTGCATTGCAACACTATTAGGAATGGCCGTTAATAATGCGTGATCATTAGCGCTATCGCCAAAGGCAACCGTATTTTCAAGTGAGATATTAAGAATATTTGCAAGATATTTAGCTGCAACACCTTTACTAACACTTGCATGATTCACTTCTATACATCCTTTTGTTAGGCGAAAACCATTATATGTATCGTTATGAGTCAATATGTATTCTTCAAATTTATTCACATTTCGAGGGGCACCACGAAAACATAGCTTATTAACGGGTGCATTAATAGTAGTGATTATATTGGAAACTCTTGTAGAATGATTTGACATATATCTAAATTGTGTAAGAACAGGATTTTTAAAACGTAGCCATTCAGGCCAAAATAATTTTGTTAGAATTCTTTTGAATTGTACAAACGAGTTACAGTCTACAACATAAGAATCGTTGTATTCGACGATTGTATATAAATTATTCTTTTTAGCTATGCCAATTAACTCTTGCATTTCATTTACATAAATTGGAGAAAAACTTATAGATTCTGAAGTTTTACAATTTATAATGCCTGCACCATTTGTATGAATGATATAACCGCCATACTTATCTAATTGGAGTTGTTCAACAAAAGACTGCAATTCAGCAGGAATTCTTCCGCTACACAGAGCAATAACTACACCTTTTTGTTGCAAATGAATCAAATAATCTAATGTTTGTTTAGAAATGTTCTTTTGCGTATTTAATAATGTTCCATCAATATCTGTAATCAGTAATTGTAATTTGTTCATATAAACCTCTTTTCACTTGGCAATATTATATATGTAAAAAACAAAAAATCCCTAAAACGGGAATTATATCCAATTTTAGGGATGGTTTTATTGAATGGATTCTAAATAAATAGCATATTGAAGGAATAGTATTTCTACAGTAATAAAAAACATACTTGTAGGAGAAAAATGTCTTCCATGAATTGAAAAATCTCTATGTGAACTTAAATAATATAATGTTTCATCTGAAATTCTTGCGATTGGATTATCTCGAAGCAAAGTAAGAGAGATTATTTTTGCATTTTTATCTTTGCATTTTTGCACAAATTCTACATCTGATTGTTGGCTAGCTTGAACAGAAAAAACAATAACTAAATCATCACTTGTTAAATTGTTGACCAAATGATCCATTTCATTTGAACCATAAACAATATTTATTGATTTATTTAGCTTGAAAAAGAATCTTTTTAAACTTTGAATCGCAAGTTGTTGAACCCCACCAGTTCCATACGCGAAAACATGATTTGCAGAATAGATCATCTGACAGGCTTTTTGATAATTTTGATTTTCAGCATATTGAATGGCATTACAATAATCGTTACAGATTGTTTTAATTAAATCGTGATTGATAGTCTCTTCATTGTTATTTTCCATTTTTAAATAGAATTTTAATTCACTGAAACCATTTAATGAAATTTTTTGTGTGAATCGTAAAATACTTGTTTTTGAAACATTACAGTGTTCTGCTAATTCAGAAATGGACATGTTTTCACAAGCTTTCTTGTGACCAAGTATATATCTCCAGATATATAAATCATTTAAATTCAAATCACTATAATACTTATCTACCAATTCATCGAGTTTCATAAAAATCACCTAACAATATAATATAAACATAAAAGCGCTTACAGTCAATAGGAAAAAATTACATATTATGGAAAAAACATCTTAAAATGCACCCAAATACTGAATCGTGTTGAACTATTGTTTCTGTTTTTTCTTGGTGGTAAGGTATCGTTGTCGAAAGAAAATAGCATGTTAGGAGGAATAGATATGAGAGAAAAATCAGCTATTTGTATTGCAGGTGGAGGAAGTACTTTTACACCAGGAATCGTATTAATGTTGGTTGAAAACCAAGAACGTTTTCCAATTTCTAAAATCACTTTATATGATAATAATGCAGAAAGACAGGATAAACTTGCAGAAGCTTGTGCAATTATGTTAAAAGAAAAAGCTCCTGAAATTGAATTCAATTGGACAACAGATCCTGAAACAGCATTTACAGGAATTGACTTTGTTATGGCACACATTCGTGTTGGATTATATGCAATGCGTGAATTGGATGAAAAAATTCCATTAAAATATGGAGTAGTCGGACAAGAAACTTGTGGTCCTGGTGGAATGGCTTATGGTATGCGTTCAATTGGACCAGTTATTGAAATCTTAGATTACATGGAAAAATATTCACCAAATGCTTGGATGTTGAACTACTCAAACCCAGCAGCTATCGTTGCCGAAGCAACTCGTCGTTTACGTCCAGGACACCGTATCATTAATATTTGTGATATGCCAGTTGGATTGGAAACAAATATGTGTTCAATTATTAAAGATGAAACAGGTAGAGAATTAACTCGTAACGACATGGAAATCCGTTATTATGGTTTGAACCATTTTGGATGGTGGACACAAATCCAAGATAAAGAAGGTAATGATTTAATGCCAATCTTAAAGAAGCACATTTCTGAAATGGGATACGCAAATAATTCACCTGAATTCCAACACAGAGATCCATCATGGGTTGAAACATACACAAAAGCTAAAGATGTATACGCTTTGGATCCAGAAACAGTACCTAATACATATTTAAAATACTATTTATATCCAGACTTTGTAGTAGAACATTCAGATCCAAACTATACTCGTGCTAACGAAGTTATGGATGGACGTGAAAAAACTGTATTTGGGCAGGCAAAAGCCATTGTTGAAAATGGTACTTCAAAAGGAAATGAATTTGCGGTAGGAGTTCACGCATCATTTATCGTAGACTTAGCATGTGCACTTAAATTCAACACACATGAAAGAATGTTGTTGATTGTTCCTAATGAAGGAGCTATCGAAAACTTTGATCCAACAGCTATGGTTGAAATTCCTTGTTTAGTAGGATCAAATGGTCCAGAACCATTAAAGATTGGAGATATTCCAACATTCCAACGTGGATTGATGACAGAACAAGTATGTGTTGAAAAACTAGTTGTAGAAGCTTGGATTGAACATAGTTATCAAAAGATGTGGCAAGCAATTACATTAAGTAAAACAGTACCAAGTGGAAAAGTTGCTAAACAAATTCTAGATGAATTGATTGAAGCAAATAAAGATTTCTGGCCTGAATTAAAATAATAAATAATTAGAAAGAAGAGAAGCTTAACTATTATTAGATCCTTGAAAACTAAAGTGACTTAATTAATAGTTAAGCTTTTATTTATGTAATGGAGATAATAAAATGAAAAAATATAATGTTGTAATCGTAGGTGGTGGAAGTCACCGTAATCCAGATTTAATGGCAATGTTAGCCGATAACAAAGATCGTTTTCCAATCCGTCGTATTTGTTTATATGACACAGAATCAGAACGACAGGAAATAATGGGGAAATATGGTGAAATCCTAATGCGTGAATATTATCCAGAATTGGAAGAATTCACATATACTACAGATCCTGATGTTGCTTTTAAAGATGTAGACTTTGCTTTAATGCAAATTCGAGCAGGTCGTTTACCAATGCGTGAAAAAGACGAAAAGATTCCATTAAGCCATGGTTGTGTAGGACAAGAAACTTGTGGTGCTGGAGGATTTGCTTATGGACTTCGTAGTGTCCCAGACATTATTGAATTGGTAAAAATGATTCGTAAACATTCACCAGAAGCATGGATTTTGAACTATTCTAACCCAGCAGCTATTGTAGCAGAAGCAACAAAACGTGTATTCCCAGATGACCATCGAATTCTAAATATTTGTGATATGCCAATCGCTATCATGGATCAATATGCAAATATTCTGAAGTGCAGTCGTAAAGATTTTGAACCACGTTATTTTGGCTTGAATCACTTTGGATGGTTTACACACATTTATGATAAAAAGACAGGTGAAGATCTAGAACCAAAAATTAAAGAATTGATACTTAGTGGTGAAGATCTATTTAAACTAAGTGGTGTAGATGAACATACTATGGAACCTAGTTGGATTGAAACATATAAATTTATGGCAAATATTTTGAGGGATTATCCAGAATATTTACCAAATACATACTTAAAATATTATTTATATCCAAAACATGTTGTAGAAACATCAGATCCTAACTATACTCGTGCAAATGAAGTTATGGATGGAAAAGAAAAACGTTGCTACGAAATGATGGAAGAAGTAATTAAATTAGGAAAGTTAAAAGGAACAGAATATGAAATTAAGCCTGGTCGAGGCGTGCATGCAAGTTACATTGTAGATTTAGCTTGTGCAATTATTAATAACACAAATGAAATCTTCTTGATTATTACTAAGAATAAAGGTGTAATTCCAAATGTAGATGAAAACATGATGGTTGAAGTTGCATGTCGAGTAGGTTCAAATGGAGTTGAGCCATTAGCATTAGATCCTATTCCAACATTCTATAAGGGAATGATGGAAAACCAATATGCTTATGAAAAATTAACTGTAGATGGATTGTTTGAAAGAGATAAAACAAAACTATTACAAGCATTAGCTTTAAATAGAACCGTAACGGATACAGATACAGCTAAAGCAATTTTAGATGATTTGATTGAGGCAAATAAAGATTATTGGGGAAAATATTTTAAATAATATGGAGAAATAAAAATGAAAAAGTATAACGTATGTATCGTAGGTGGAGGAAGTACTTACACATTAGGATTTTTGAAATCATTCGCTCGTATGCAGGAAGAATTTCCATTGAATAAATTGGTGTTGTTTGATATCGATGGAGAAAGACAAAAACCAATCGGACAATATGGAGAAATCATGTTTAAAGAAAGATATCCAGAATTGGATTTCTCTTATACAACAGATCCTGCCGAAGCTTATAAAGACATGGACTTTATCTTCATGCAGATGCGTGCAGGTGGACTTCACATGCGTCAAAAAGATGAACACATTCCATTAAGTTTTGGAAAGATTGGACAAGAAACATGTGGTGCAGGAGGAATGAGCTACGGTTTACGTTCATGTGTAGACATGGTAGAAGCTATTCACCAAATTCGTGAATATTCACCAGAAGCATGGATCTTAAACTACTCAAACCCAGCAGCTATTGTTGCAGAATGCTTAAGAAGAGAATTCCCAGATGATAAGAAAATCTTGAATATCTGTGACCAACCAGAAAACGTCGTACGTTCAACATCAAGATTATTAGGATGTGATTGGAATGATTTGGATCCAGTATACTTTGGATTGAACCACTATGGATGGTTTACACATATGTATGATCGTAAAACAGGTGAAGACTTATTACCAAAAATCCGTCAGATTGTAAAAGAAAAAGGATTCTTACCACAAGATGCAGAACAACGTGATAAATCATGGTTGGAAACATATGGATTTGTACAAACAATGTTAGAGGATTTCCCAGACTACTTGCCAAATACATATGATGGATACTATCTATATCCAGAATACAAGGCAAGTCATTTAAATCCAAACTATACACGTGCAGATGAAGTTATTGATGGACGTGAAAAGCGAGTGTTCAAAGAATGTGAAGAAGTCATTAAAGCAGGAAAACTAGGGGACAAGTTCCACGCAATCAGTGATGCACATGCAGAAATGATGATCAAAGTAGCAGAAGCTATCGCATTCAACACATTAGGAAGATTCATTTTGATTGTAGAAAACAATGGAGCCATTGCGAACATGCAAGATGATGCCATGGTAGAAGTGGTATGTGAATTAGGAATCAATGGACCAAGACCAATGCGAGTAGGAAATATTCCACAATTCTATTTGGGATTGTTGGTACAGCAAGTATCAAGTGAAAAATTATTGGTAGATGCATATTATGAACATTCATATCAAAAAGCATTTGAAGCATTCACATTGAACCGATTGATCAATGATGCAAAAGAAGCAAGAAAGATTCTAGATGCATTGATTGAAGCCAACGGAGATCAATGGCCTGAATTGAAATAATATTTAATATAAAGGATAAAAGTTAGGATAAACAATAATCTAGGGATTAATTTAGGTGACTAATGCTATGACAGCAGTAACCTATAGATCCCTAGATTTATTTTTAAGTGATGCTATAAAATATAAGTAATTGTAAAGAATAATTATTTTAACGCTAAGCTTAGATTAAAAAAAGGAGTTTGTATATGTGCAGAAGTAATCGAGAAATTAAATGAAAAGTTTTCTTATGGACAAGTTTACTTATATTTTCATGAAGCTTTAGAAGGAAAGAAAATGGATGTATTAAGAAAGAATAATAAAGTAATATTTGAAATGGATTGCGATTACAGTTTTATTTTATATTACTATAGAACGAGTTGTACTATGGGATATGAAAGTATCGTTGGACATGGAATAATGGAATTTGTAAAGAAAGAACAAAAATTTGATGCAACAATATAATGATGAAGATTTTAAATTTAATACGAATATAATGAAGGTAACTTTAATATTTCGATAAAAAGTTTTGGATATGACAGGAAAAAGAAGAAATAATGTATATTCAAATGCAGGAAAACAACATTAATTTAAGTTAAAAAAGGAGGTATATTTACTTATGAGAGCATTGTATGATTCAAAAAGTAGTTTAGATGATCGTGGCATAAAAGAAATAATGAGCGAAAAGAGTAAGTATGACTATTGGCTTAAGGTGGAACGTGCTTTAGCTAAGGCACAGGCTGAGATTGGATTGATTCCAGAAAGTGCAGCTTTAGAAATAGAACAAAAGGCAATTATTGAAAATTTTGATTATGCATTAATGCAGAAAAATAAGAAAGTCGTGGGTCATGGTTTTGTTTCATTTTTAAAGGCTGTTTTACCAATATTAAATGAAGAAGGTAGAAAATATCTTCATTATGGATGCACGACACAGAATATTCAACAAACAGCACAAATGCTTCAACTAAAAGATGTTTATCAAGTCATGTATTCGTTTTTAAAGGATATATTAGATCATCTAGCAGATTTAACCGATAAATATGCAGAAACTGTAATGTCTGGAAGAACTCATGGAAAGCATGCCATTCCCATTACTTATGGATATAAATGTTCGGTATGGACAAACGAGTTGTTGACCAATATTGAACGTATGGAACAAAGTGAATCCAGAATCTTCCAAGTGATGATGGGTGGAGCTGTTGGCTCATTTAATTCCACAGGAAAAAAAGGGCGTTTGGTTCAAGAAAGAGTGTCAGAAATACTAGATATGAGTGAAATGATAGTGCCTAGTCGAAATATGTCGCAGCATAAAACTGAATATTTAATGATACTTTCTTTGGTTGCGAATACTTTTCATAAAATGGCAGAAGAAGTTTATTATACCGGCATTGAAGAATTTGGCGAAATTAGTGAACCTTTTCAAAAAGGGACAGTTGGCAGTTCAACGATGCCTCAAAAGATTAACCCAAAGCTTGCGAAGGGTATTATCGCAAATTCACAAAAGTTGTATAGCTTAATAACGCCTGCATTATATAGCGCAAGCCGAATGTTTGAGGCTGATTCAAGTTCATATATGTTGTTTGATGGACTTATCGAAGAGGCTACAGAGTTAATGACAGAAATATTAATACGAGCAGAAGAGTTAACTAGAGATATTATTGTGAATGAAGATCGAATGTTATTTAATGCGAACCTTAATAAAGGATTGGATAATAGTGAGTACGTTATGATGGCTTTGGCAAAAGTTATTGGTAAAGAAAAAGCACATGAAATTGTATATGAAGACGCCATTCTAGCTGAAACAGATAAAAAAGATTATTTTGAAGTTTTATCAAAAGATAAAAGAATATTATCGATATATTCTGAAGAAGAAATATATTCAATGTTAGATCCAAAAAGTTATACGGGTGAATCAAAAAATATCGCATTAGAAATATCGAAAAAGGCAAAGGAAAAAGTAAAAGAAATGAGTTGATAGAATGATTAATTGTATTTTTGACTTTAATGGAACAATGATGTTTGATGGAGATATTCAAAATAATTCTTGGAGAAAGTATTTAGAAACCAAAATAAACCGTCCTATTCTAGAGGATGAATTTCAAAAGTATGTTCATGGAAAAAACATTATAGATACTTTCAAATATTTTTTGAATATTGAGTGTAGTCCTGAAGAAGCATTAAAAATTGGTGAAGAAAAAGAAGTAATTTATCGAAAGATGTGTTTGGAGAGCCCAGATTTTAAACTGGCTGTAGGATTGGTTGATTTTCTTGACTATTTAAAAGAAAAGGGAATAGATAGAAATATCGCAACGGCTTCGGCTTTTCCAAATGTTAAATTCTTCTTTGATCACCTTGATTTAGATAATTGGTTTGATATAAATAATGTGGCATACAATGATGGCATTATTTCAGGGAAGCCAGGTCCAAGTATTTTCTTGTTAGCTGCAAAAAATATCAATGTAGATATTAAGGACTCTATTATTTTTGAAGATTCATATTCAGGGATAGAAGATGCAAAACGTGCAGGTGCAAAGAAAATTGTAGTTGTTGATTCAATGAAAAATAATTATGCGGAAAAAATAATATGTTAGTCATAAAGGATTTTAGAGAAATCGAAAGATTAATACAGTTTATAAACTCTTGATAAAAGCACAATTCGTGCTTTTTTTCTTGCAAAAAGCTTTAAATAAAGTAAATGTAAAGAATTACTATACATGTAATAATTGCCATTGTTACACATATAAGCCTAACAGGCACGAAAACGTTTACATTTATAAATTTGTGAATTATATTATGAGTGTAAATTGAATTCGTAAAAAAATTGGCCATTTGAAAAACGAAAAAAGGAGAACAAAAATGAAAAAGTATAACGTATGTATCGTAGGTGGAGGAAGTACTTACACATTAGGATTTTTGAAATCATTCGCTCGTATGCAGGAAGAATTTCCATTGAATAAATTGGTGTTGTTTGATATCGATGGAGAAAGACAAAAACCAATCGGACAATATGGAGAAATCATGTTTAAAGAAAGATATCCAGAATTGGATTTCTCTTATACAACAGATCCTGCCGAAGCTTATAAAGACATGGACTTTATCTTCATGCAGATGCGTGCAGGTGGACTTCACATGCGTCAAAAAGATGAACACATTCCATTAAGTTTTGGAAAGATTGGACAAGAAACATGTGGTGCAGGAGGAATGAGCTACGGTTTACGTTCATGTGTAGACATGGTAGAAGCTATTCACCAAATTCGTGAATATTCACCAGAAGCATGGATCTTAAACTACTCAAACCCAGCAGCTATTGTTGCAGAATGCTTAAGAAGAGAATTCCCAGATGATAAGAAAATCTTGAATATCTGTGACCAACCAGAAAACGTCGTACGTTCAACATCAAGATTATTAGGATGTGATTGGAATGATTTGGATCCAGTATACTTTGGATTGAACCACTATGGATGGTTTACACATATGTATGATCGTAAAACAGGTGAAGACTTATTACCAAAAATCCGTCAGATTGTAAAAGAAAAAGGATTCTTACCACAAGATGCAGAACAACGTGATAAATCATGGTTGGAAACATATGGATTTGTACAAACAATGTTAGAGGATTTCCCAGACTACTTGCCAAATACATATGATGGATACTATCTATATCCAGAATACAAGGCAAGTCATTTAAATCCAAACTATACACGTGCAGATGAAGTTATTGATGGACGTGAAAAGCGAGTGTTCAAAGAATGTGAAGAAGTCATTAAAGCAGGAAAACTAGGGGACAAGTTCCACGCAATCAGTGATGCACATGCAGAAATGATGATCAAAGTAGCAGAAGCTATCGCATTCAACACATTAGGAAGATTCATTTTGATTGTAGAAAACAATGGAGCCATTGCGAACATGCAAGATGATGCCATGGTAGAAGTGGTATGTGAATTAGGAATCAATGGACCAAGACCAATGCGAGTAGGAAATATTCCACAATTCTATTTGGGATTGTTGGTACAGCAAGTATCAAGTGAAAAATTATTGGTAGATGCATATTATGAACATTCATATCAAAAAGCATTTGAAGCATTCACATTGAACCGATTGATCAATGATGCAAAAGAAGCAAGAAAGATTCTAGATGCATTGATTGAAGCCAATGGAGATCAATGGCCTGAATTGAAATAATATAACTGATTATTTAAGACTCTCATGATATATAATAAAGAATTTGCAGTTTATGAGAGTCTTATTTTAAAATAGGAAAGAAAATTTTGGAGAAAGTATATGAAAAATAAAATAATGGGATTCTTCTCTGATTTAGGAAGAAGTTTAATGATGCCAATTGCTGCACTAGCTGCTTGTGGTATCGTATTAGGTTTATCAAGTGCATTAATGAAACCGCAAGTACAGGAAGTTTTACCTTTCTTAGCTGCTAGTGTGCCTTTATTTATTATCTCAACTTTAAATAAGGTATCAGGTATTGTATTTACTTTAATGCCAGTCTTATTCTCAATATCAATTGCGTTAGGATTAGCTAAAGAAGATAAAGGTGTAGCAGCTTTTGCCGGATTCTTAGGATATTATGCATTCTTAGTAGCTTCTAGTTGTATGATTCAGACTGGAGTCATGGACTTTAGTGCAATGAAAATTTCTAATATTTTGGGTGTTGATACTGTAGATATGGGAGCCACAGCAGGTATCATTGCTGGTTTAGTAACAGCATGGCTACATAATAAATATCATAAAGTACAATTTCCTGCTGCCATTGCCTTCTATGGAGGAAAACGATTTGTAGCATTAGTTGTTATTGTAACAATGGCAGGCATCGGATTAGTAATGCCATTGATTTGGGAACCTATTTCTGTAGGAATTAATGGTTTAGGAGATCTGATTCATTCTGCAGGAGCATTTGGTGTGTTTATTTTCGGTACTTTAGAACGATTATTGATTCCAACTGGACTTCACCACGTGTTAAATTCACTATTCAGAACAACTCCATTAGGTGGAACATTCCAAGGAGTAGAAGGTTGTCTAAATATCTTCTTACAATTTGTTGATAAAGTTCCTTTAAAAGATTTACAACCATATACTCAATTCTTAGGACAAGGTAAAATGCCATTCATGATGTTTGGTTTACCAGCTGCAGCTTTAGCTATTTATCAAACTTCACCAGCCGAAAAGAAACAAAAAGTAAAAGCATTGATGATTGCTGGCGTTGCTGCAAGTTTCGTATCAGGTATTACAGAACCACTTGAATTCTCATTTATGTTCATTGCACCAGCATTATTTGTATTCCATTCAATTATGGGTGGTATTTCATTCATGTTGATGACAGTTTTAAATGTAATCATTGGTAATACAGGTGGAGGAATTATTGACTTCTTTATCTGGGGTGTATTCCAACCAGGATCTAATTGGTATTGGGTTATTGTTGTAGGTGTATTCTACGCAGTCATTTACTATTCTGTATTTAAATGGTATTTATCAAAGAAAAATATTTCAATGGATGTATCAGATGAAGATGATGATGCTTCTAGTAATATGTCATTAGATGAAAAAATGGTTAATACAGTAAATACAATTATTGAAGGACTTGGTGGAAGAGATAACATCGTTGTTGTTAATAACTGTATTTCTAGACTTCGTGTGGATGTTAAAGATATGGCAGCTGTAAACGAGGATATGTTAAAGAAAACAGGATCAATGGGTATTGTTAAACCAAGTGATACACATATTCAGGTTATTTATGGACCTAAAGTTGAAAAAATTGCAGATGCTGTTCGTGAAGTATTAAAATATTAAACTAAAAATGCAGGAAGTATTTTAAGCTTCCTGCTTATCTATATTATGACGCAAATATTCAATGATAAATTGCACTAATAGAAAAGATGTTAACTTTGTTAATAGTGGAGGTGATTCTAATTCCACTTCATGAGTTGATATATAGATATCATTCTTATTTAGTAAAGAAGAATCTAAATCTGTACTAGAAATCCAAATGATTTTCACCTGTCGTTCATGACATAGCTTTACAATTGGTTCATATATAGATTTATCTCCATAATTGGTGAAAATGAAAAGGACGGCATCATCTGGAAATGATTTAGAAAGTGCAGACAAAAAATCAATCCAATCTATGTAAATGCATGGAATATCCATTGTATTTAACATGGATTGTAAATATTTAGCTGGCAAACTCGACATATTTCTGCCATAGATATATATGGATTTATGATTTTTGATTTCAGAACAAATTTGTTCGATTATTTTATCGTCAATGTTATCAATAAAATCTTTTAAAATAGAGGTACGATGAGGGATGGTATCCCATGCGTTTGTAGATTTATTTGTAAGATTAAGCTCATTTTTTAATTGAAATTTAAGTTCATTGAATCCTTTGAAACCTAGCTTTTGACAAAAGCGAATAACGGTTGCGTTGGATACATATAACTCTTTACAAATATCGCTTAAAGATAAATAAACAATATTGTTTAAATGATCTTTAAAATATTGATAAATAATTTGTTCACTAGAAGTTAAAATGTTAACATCGACTGTATCAAGAAATGATTTCATGTTCTATTCCTTTCTTGTATTCATTGAAAAATTCAATGAATGCACTTAATACAAAGAAAGTACAGAATCTTGAGGTAAAATCGGCACCTTCATTTTCGGCTTTTTTAGAAAAAAAGCGGATATTGTAGTTAGATATTTCAGCTAAATCATTATTTTCAATAGAAGAAATTGAAATGACAATCATTCCATGTAATTTTGCTTCTTTGGCTAAATTTAGTGTAGATTCAAACTTACCTGAGCTAGAAATAAAGATAAAAATATTACCTTTATCAAGAGTTTGAATGTAGTGATGTGTCATTTTAGCTGCATCCGATTTGTATATATTTTGGCAACCTGATATAAACAACATGCTTTCTAGATAATTAACAGAAATATCTGTTAAACCAGCGGGTGAATGAATATAAACAGGGGCATTACTCGATAGTAATTTGGCAATTTGAAAAAGGCCTTCGGTATTCATTAAGCTGGTTGTGCCTTCTAAGTCTGTGATAATGGATTTTTTTATCGATTGAATGGAATAATTAGCAACATTTTTAGAAGATTCTTCATCTTGACGATGCAAGAAAAATTTTAATTCTGGAAATCCACTGAAGCCAAGTTTTCGACAAAAGTGTAAAACGGTAGATGTAGAATAGTTAATTTCTTTTGCGAATGTTTGAATGCTCATGGTACTGATTCTATCTTCGTTATCATGAATATATTGTAAAATTTTAAGTTCTTTATTCGATAAAGAATTTAGAGGAATATTTAAATTTAATTTCAAGGGAAACATCCTTTCTTCTTTTTATAATTATAAGGTTTTTTTTGGAGGTGTAAAATATGTTTTTATTTAAGAAAAGAAAAAATAGTAATGATTTGAAAGCGTATATAAGTGGCGACTTGATTTCAATTGATCAAGTGAACGATGATGTGTTTTCGCAGAAAATGATGGGAGATGGCATTGCCATTAAACCAAAGGGAAATGAAGTGTATGCTCCTTGTGATGGAAAAGTTACCGCCATATTTGATAGCACAGAACATGCGGTAGGGTTGACACTAGATAACGGAATGGAAATTTTGATTCATTGTGGATTAGATACAGTGAATTTAACGGAGAAAGTTTTTAGTTGTAAAGTAACAAAAGAACAAAAAGTAAAACAAGGACAAGTATTACTAACTTTTGATCATGACAAATTAAAGGCAATGAATTATGAAGATGTTATTATGTTAGTTTTATTAAATCCAGGTAATGCAAAGAATGTAAAATTTGTATTAGATCAACCTGTACAGGCTAAAGAAAGTGTCATTGCGACATTTGAATAATGACGCTACTATTAACTAAACAGATTGCGGAATTGTTTATAATGATTTTACTAGGATTTATCCTAGTAAAATCTAGTTTATTAACTAAACATGATAGCAAGGTATTGTCAACAGTTGCATTATACATAGTCACTCCATGCGTTATTATAAATTCATTTCAAGTTCAATATTCACAAGATGTAAAAAATGGAATTATACTCTCGTTTCTTGCGGCTATAATTGTTCATGTTATCTATATTGTTGGAGCAAGAATACTTGGAAAAGTATATACATTAAATGGAGTTGAAAAAGCTACTATTATTTATACGAATGCCGGAAATTTGATCATTCCTTTAGTACAAGCTTTGTTAGGAAAAGAATGGGTTGTGTATACAACAGGATATATTCTTGTGACGACTGTGTTTATTTGGACACATGGAAGAATGTTGATATGTGAAGAAAAAGGTTTTAATGTTAAGGACTTATTGAAAAATGTGAATGTAATCGCATCTGTAATAGGAATATTAATGTTTGCACTTAAAATACAATTGCCATCTTTAATTACGGAAACTATGGATTCAATGAGTGCAACTATTGCACCAATTTGTATGATTGTTGCAGGTATGTTGATTGCAGGTATGAATGTCAAAGATTGTTTAAAGAATAAGCGGCTATATGTAATAACTTTTTTAAAGATGATTGTATTTCCATTATTTGCGGTTATCTTATTTAAATTCACAAATTTATCATCAATGGCAAAAAATGGAGATATGATTTTACTGATTAGTTTATTAGCTTCAGTAGCTCCAACGGCAGCCTCAGTAACACAAATTGCACAAATATATGATGCGGATTCAGAATATGCAAGTGCCTATTACTTTATTACAACTATGTTGTGCATATTAACCGTGCCATTTTTTGTATGGCTCTATCAGTTTTAAAACAAATTAGAAGGATTGATATTCAGTGGGAAAAGCAGAATATCGATCCTTTTTATGTATGGTAATAGGTGACAAATGAATTGTGAGTATATTATAGTTTGGAATAATAAAGTGTTTTTAAATCAAACTCAAACTATATTCATATGCAAATTTTAATATTTCACTCAAGATTTCCGTATATAATAGAAGGGGAAAGATGATATTTATGTTATATAAATAAAGCAAATATGGTAAGAATATGTTAGATAAAAGACCACTGCCGCAAATAATTGCGGATAAAATAATTGATTTAATTGAATCAAAAGAATTACTTCCGGGTGAAAAATTGCCTAGTGAACAAGAATTGATGAAAGAATTGAATGTTGGAAGAGGAACAATTCGTGAAGCTATTAAATCTTTAGTTTCGCGAAATATTGTTGAAATTAGACGTGGTGTTGGCACATTTGTTGCAAAAAATACTGGAGTTGTAGAAGATCCATTAGGTTTTTCTTTTATCGATAATAAAAAAAAGCTAGTCAAAGATTCGATGGATGTAAGACTATTGTTAGAGCCATCTATCGCTAGATGGGCTGCTCGAAATGCAACAGATTCTGAGATTTTAGAAATTATTGAATTGAGTAAAAAAATTGAAACTGCCATTTTAAATGATGAAAATTATAGTGATTTAGATGTAGAATTTCATACGAAAATTGCGAATTCTAGTAGGAATCTAGTAGTAGAAAATTTAATACCGATTCTAAATACGAATATTCGATCTTTAATAGATGTTACGCATGCTGTTTTAAAAGAATATACGATTTTAAGTCACAAAAAAATCGCAAATGCGATTAAAGAAAGAGATGAAGAAATGGCTGAACAATTAATGAGAGAACATATTGAGATTAATCAAAATTATTTAGACGAATCCTTTTATGATTGATTCAAAATAACTATACCAAGATAATGATTAAGCCTAGTGGTTAATATTGTATCAAAAGAGGATACAACACTACCAGTTAAGAAGGACGCAATGATTGTACCTAAGCCAACAGATTGAATGCTATGTAATAATATTAAGGATATAACGATTGACGCAAGGGTAAATGTTACGTCAAGAATGACTCTTAGTTTTCCAAAGTCTTTTCTTAAACGGATGGCAAGTGCGCCAATAAAGCCTTCATAAGGCATGACTGTAAGATTCGAATGAATAGTTAATGTGATGCCTAGTGCTAAGACAATACATGCTAGAGTAGCTAGTAAAACTTGTTCTAAGAAAGAATGAGGTTGTATATGTGTTAAGAATATAGATGTTAGCTTAATTAAATAAGAATAAATGAATGTGATAAATAATTGTATGATTTGTGTTTTTCCAAATTTATGTACGATAAGCGCTTCTAATATCAAAAGGGCAGTGTTAACAATAAAATTAAAGAGCGCATAGCTACCTGGAAGAAGAAAAGTGAATGTCAGTGCTAATGAACAAGATGGAGCAACACCTAAAGTAGCATTTAAAAATAAGTTGGATCCAATAGCTAGTGTAAAAATTCCTGTTAAATAAACAATGAGTTTTCTTCTCATATAATTTGGCATTGTTTTACCTCCAATCATTATATGCATTATATAAAGACATGTACTAGCAAACAATTCGATGTTTGCGTTAAGATATTCCAAAATGGAATAGGGTGATTGTGATGGAAATAGAAAATTTAAAGTGCTTCGTAGTATTGAGTGATAAAAAAAGATTTACAGAAGCTGCCTATGAATGCAATATGTCGCAAAGTACGCTTTCAAAGAAAATCAAAAAAATGGAAAATGAATTGGGTGTACAATTGTTTAATCGTACTATGCATGAAACGGTTTTAACTGTGAAAGGTGAAAAGTTTTATAAATATGCCAAGTCCATACTAAAAATGTATGATCGTGCATTAGTTGAACTACAACCCAATACTATTCGCCTAGGCTGTATGAGTGTTTTGTCACCGTATCACATTCCTAAAATGTTAAGAGACTTTTCTTTATCTCATCAAAATCTAGAATTTCATATTAAAGAAAGTAATGCCAGGTATACCATTGATCATATTGATGACTTTGATTTTATTTTGATTCGAATGGATTTATTAGATAATCATTCGGATTATGTAATATCTCCATTAATTGATGATGAGCTATGTTTAGTAGTATCGTCGCTAAATCCATTGTCTAATAAGACTGAAATAAAATTGAGTGATGTAAAAGATGAAGCATTTATCTTTCCCGAAAAAGGCTCGGGTGGATATGAAATCTTTTATGAGGCTTGTACACAAGCTGGTTTTGAACCAAACATAGCCATAGAAATGCCGCATACAAGTACGATGTTCAGCTTTGTGGAAGAAAATGTAGGTATATCACTTTCATTTAAAAAAGTGTATCAAGAATTTGAGAACCCAAAAATCAAAATGATTTCTTTAAAAGACGATTTGCATTATCCAATAGCTTTAGTATATAAGAAGGGGAAAATATTGCATTCAATTAAGAAGGAGTTTATTAAATATTGTAAGGAATACTTTTAATAAAAATAAGCAATGTAATCGAACTTAATTAAAAACTCAAATGTTAATTTATTACGTACAATCAATGATTTACATTGGCATAAAATCATTAAGGCTGATGAAACATTTGATGTAAATGTGGTTCCTGCTTGGCATCCAGGCAAAATTATGTGTATCAATAGACCAGAATTTGCTGATTATATGAGCTGATTGGCTAAGGTTTTTGATGTTGAATTTCAGACTTTTGAAGGTATGAAAAAGCCATCCTTAAATATTCAAGGACGACTATAAAATCTCGGTACCATCTTATTTCCTGTACAAAAGTACAAGCGGTTAACTATTTGGAGTTTTTAATTTTCGAAAGCTTAGTTCTAAGACACGTTAACCCTGTGCTTACTGTTTCATTTCTACCATCAGAAGCATCCATGGCTACTACTTTTTTCCATTGCAGTCACAAAGGATGGGTCTATTATAAACAAACTATTTTTAATTGTAATAAGAAATTTTACGATTTTATCAACGATTTAAGTTCATCCACACTAAGTGAACAGTAATTTGATATTTGTTCAAAGCTAAAACCATCTTCATACATCTTAAAAATCATCTGTTCAACTTTCTTATCAGCTTCTTCTTGTGCTTGTTGAAATTCTACTTGTGCTTGTTGAAGCTCTTCTTGTGCTTTTCGAACATCTTCTTTTGTTTTTTGAAGCTCTTCAATTTCAAGTTGTCGTTCCATTCGTTCTTCATTTTCATGCAGTTTTCTAAAATCTTCTATTATTTTCTTCCAACCATCATCCGATATGGTTTCTACACGCTTCTCCAACATTTGAATCACCCCATCACTTTCTATCATCACCTTAATTTTACTATCTTCGA
>ERZ773221.518-NODE-518-length-44432-cov-6.237826_pt1 | contig 44432 bp, 39 predicted proteins | sample MGYA00580994_ERZ773221 | MGnify/ENA primary metagenome ERZ773221 (study PRJEB29015, sample SAMEA2737758) | human gut metagenome | biome: human gut; feature: human-associated habitat; material: faeces | place: China | collected 2012 ... | reverse complement strand
GTTGCCTTGTTTCTATGGTTCCAGACACTCATTTGCTAAAATTTTTATTCGCTGCACGGTATATCAATTACTTGCTTTGGCGTTCTGCCAGCCTTCTAGCCTCTCCTAGTGGAGAGGTGGCATCGCGTAGCGATGACGGAGAGGGGGATTACGACGCTCTAAAGCATTCTTCTTCCTTCTACCTTCGTTTTTCTCTTAAGAGGTCCTAGATATGAATTTCAAAAAACTGATATGTTCTGTTCTTATGTTGGCTGCGCTGTGTGCCGCTCCGCTTGCGGCGAGCGCCGCTCCCGTTACAGCGGTACGCAGTAGCGTTAGTCCTGCGCGAGTACGTCTGGTGTTCGACAGCACGGAGCCTGTTAAATATACTGCCGAAAAAAACGGCCTGCAGCTTGTGGTTACCTTGCCTGATGGTACGGCGCTGACGCAAAGTCCTGTTTTAAAAAAAGATGTAGTGATTAAAAGCATCACTGTACCTGTCAAAAAGAAGAAAAAGGCTCAGGTGGTTATAGATTTAACGAAGGATTGCCAGTACAAGCTGTATAACCTGAAAAATCCTGACCGTCTGGTGCTGGATATTTACCGCATTCCTATCAGCAAAACAACGACGCAGCTGGCAGGCGGCGTTACCTATACCTATGCGCAGGAGGAGCTGAACGGAAGGCCTATAGTAAGCTATTTGGTGAGCGTTGCGCCTTCGGCGCGTCTGGAGCTCAGACCGTTTTCTGCCGCAGGCATGTATAACGGATGCGGCAGCCTAGCTGCGCAGGCAGCACAAAGAGGTCTTGTGGCTGCCATTAACGCGTCGTATTTTGATACCGACGGCTGGGTTATCGGCAACGTTAAGGATAAGGGCAATTTTGTCGCTATGGATGCTACGCCGCGCAGCGGTTATGTAGTGCAGGACAACGAGCAGAAGATTGTGCGCGACATTGCCTACACCGGCAGCGTAACACTGCCTGACGGCAGAGCGCTGCAGCTGAAGGGCATGAACCGTGCGCGCATTGCCAATGATTTGGTGCTGTTTAATTCCTATTACGCTACCTCGACCAAAACAAATCAGTATGGGCGTGAGGTAAAGATAAAAAATGGCCGTGTTGTTGCTGTTTCTACAGCAGGCAATATGTCTTTGGAGCCGGGTTGCGTAGTGCTTTCCGGTCATGGCACAAATGCGGCTGCTCTGGCAGGCCTGCGCCTGGGCGACCATGTAATACTCACGCAGAGCCTTGGCAGCAGCATTGCGGATGCGGCAACTACTGTTGTCAGCGGCGGTCCGTTGCTGGTAGAAAACGGCAGGGTGAATGTGCGTACTGCGGAGGAGCAGATGGCTCCCGATATCGCGCGTGGCAGAGCGCCCCGTACTGCAATCGGCCTGAAACCGGACGGCACGCTTTTAATGCTTGTTGTTGACGGCAGAAGCAGTGCTTCCGCAGGCATGACGCTCGCAGAGCTGGCGCAGTATTTTGTGAAGCTGGGTGCGGTAAGCGCTGTCAATTATGATGGCGGCGGCAGCAGCGAAATGGTCATCAACGGCAAAATCGTCAACAACCCTTCGGACGGACGCGAGCGCCGTGTAAGCATAGGCCTTGGCTTGTTCATCAAATAAGATATTTTCATAGGCAAAATAAAAACAAGGGGCGGTCACGCGTTAGCTGTGACAGCTCCTTGTTTTGTTGTTGCGGGTTATAGCTTAATCCTCGGTGATGATAACGCCGGTGCCTATGCCGCCGTTATCGCTGCAGACAAGCTCCTTCAGGCTTTGGATATCCGCATTGCGCAGGCGGATGCAGCCTTCGGAGGCCATCGTGCCGATAGAAGCGGGATCATGCGTACCGTGAATGCCGATGCCTATCCAGCCGGTGTCCAGCGAAAGGAACCAGGGGCCGTAGGCACCTTCGATTACGCCCTTGCCGTCACCGAAATCGTGCGTCCAGTAATACGCCGGGCAAACCTCCTCGATGCGGAAGGGAACCTGCGCCGAAGGCACGCCGACTGCCGCACCTGTGTAGTAGGACGGAATTGCTGCTGCACTGCCCCAGGAGGTGGGGGTGCGGTTGTCGCCGGTGTACTGCTTGTCACCGGGTTTTTTGGCAACAGCGATAGGATAGCTGCAGACTGCTTCCTCCACACCCTGCTGATAGACGTCAAGGCGGTAGCTTTGCTTATGGATGCAGATGAGATATCTGGCGTTGCCGAACAGGGCGGACGCAGGCGCCGCAGCTGCTAAGCCGCAGCTTAGCAGCAGGCAGACGCTAAATATTAAGCCTAAAAGTTTTTTGAGCATTGCTGATACTTCCTTAATGCTTATTTAGCAGGCTACGCGTACAAAATCTGCGCTTACATAGCCAACCTCGCCTTGAGCGTTAATAGCCTTCCACCATTGGCGGCCTTCGGCTTCAAATGCGCCTTCTAGCGGTGCTATTTCTTCGCCGGACATCAGCGAATCAATTACATTGCTGCTTGTGGAGGGGGCGGTGCGGAAGTTTACATAGTCACCGGTTAAAACCAGTTTTACGCCGGGAGCCCAATAGCTGTCCATGTTTTCAAATTTGCTGTAGAGGTTGGATATTCTTTGATTGGAGTATTGCAAACTTTCGGCAGACATGCTGTCCCCGTATTGAGCATAGCTTTTGCTGGCAGGGAGCGATTGTGCATTTTCGGTGCGGAGCTCATCGTAGGTACTGATAAAGGCATTGATATATTTTTTGTTGTCATAAATAGTAGTCAGCCAGTAATCACCATCACCGGAATTGGCTTCGCCCTTGGCGCTGAAGCTTACTGTGGCGCCGTTACTGGTCTGCTGCACATCATACATCTGCAAGGCGGCAAAGGCAATAGCTTTGGCCTCCATATCGCTGATGTAGATGCCCTTGCGGCTGAAGCAGGGAGCGACATATTCCTCGGCATAGTTTACGGTCATGGTATGCTTTACATCAAAGCGGGTATTTTTCAGCAGAAAGGCTTCTGTTATGCCGCAGCGGGAGTCAATCTTAGTAGGGAGTCTGCTTGCGGAGGTATTATAGACTGCCGCCTCCATAACAGATGTGCCGGTGAAGAGCATTGCTGCTGCCAGTGCTCCGATAGCAAAATTTTTGATTTTCATAACAACATCTCCTTTCCAGATGTGGAAATTATAATCTTTGATGCTTATATTATAGCCAAAAAAATGCTTTTGCACCCCACCCAAAAGGGTGATTTCGGGTAGGATAGGCAAAAAAAGCGTAAAAAATTATGTGCCGGCAATTTTTTGCCTGCAGTTGATTTCAATAATGTTTTATTTAAGAGCGGTTTACAGTCTGTTCACTTGTCAAAATATTGCTGAGGCTGTATAATTTATGTTAGAGAAATATATCTGAAATGAGGTGAGTCACATGGGTAAAAAGTTGATAGTGATTTTGACTATTGCCGCTTTAGGCATCTTTACACTTGCTGCCGTTGGCTGTGCTGCTGTGACTGACCAGCGCGCCGCTGTCAGCGGTATTGTAGTTGCCGATGGACTGGCGCAGGAGGGCACCCAGGTTAAGCAGGGTGACATTCTGGTAAAGGTAAAATCTATAGCTGGCGGCAGTATTGCTGCTGCGCGTGCTACAACTGCAGGTAAGGTTAGCCAGGTACTGGTTAAACCGGGTGATAAGATTGAGGCACAGCAGGTTGTAGCTAAGGTTAGTGAATAACGGTAAAGAAAACCGGCGAGCTTCTTAGCCGCCGGTTTTTGTAGTATTATAGAGCAAAATACCGGAAGCGGACCGGTAAATATTTTATTATTAGGAGCGAGTATGAGAGTATTTTTATTAGCATTATTGTTTTGCTGCCAGCTGCTGACGGCAGCTGCCGCCAATGTTCCTCTGATGCCGGTGCGTGACCTGCGCGCAGGTATGCAGGGCATAGGCAAAACCGTTATCAGCGGTGATACTATTGAAACCTTCAATGTAGAAATTTTAGGTGTCAACGGCAGTGAAGCTATGGGATATAATATTTTTGTGCGTCTTTACGGCGATCTGATTGAAAAGACAGGCGGTGTTGCTCAGGGAATGAGTGGCAGTCCTGTTTATGTAGACGGCAGACTTGTCGGTGCTGTGGCCTTCGGCAAGACCTTCAACGACCCGCATTACTGCTTCCTGACACCGATCGGCAAAATGCTGCCGCTTCTGGACGAACCGAGAGAGCTGCCGGCAGACTGGATTCCTAAGGGAACGGCGCTGATGGCAGGCGGTTTTACGGAATACGGTATGGAATATCTGCAGGAGAAGCTGCAGCCCTTCGGCCTGACTGCTGTCAACAGCGGCGGCACAGGCGCTTCCAGCGATAAGCCGCTGGAGCCGGGCAGCAGTGTCGGTGTTGCTCTGATGCAGGGTGATATGACTCTTGGCGCTCTCGGTACCGTTACCTGGACCGATGACAGCGGTAAGATTCTGGCCTTCGGCCATCCCTTTATGCAGCGCGGCAGCAGCAATTTCTTTATGAATAAGGTGTGGGTGCTGGGTGTAGTTCCTAACCTGCAAAGCAGTTATAAGGTAGGCAATTTGGGTGAGGCAATCGGCAGCATTACACAGGACCGTTCCAGCGGTATCGGCGGCGTGGTCGGCAAACAGCCTGCTTCTATTCCGATGTTTGTTACGGTCAACGACAGCAGCCGCGGACAGGCCAACAGCATGCGCATGCGTCTGATTGACGACGAGCAGCTGGTGCCTTCGATGGTGGATGCTGCTGTAGTAAATACAGTGAGCAAGACTGTGGACCGCAACGGCGGCGGTACTGCCAAGCTGCATTTTACCATTACCGGCGTGGACAGCAAGAAGGAAATGCTGACGATTGACCGCGAAAATATGTATTATTCCAATGATGCGCTGCTGAAAAATCTGGATGCGGAGCTGACGGAGGCTGTAACGATTCTGATGCAGAACAAATTCGAGCCTGTGCAGATTTACGGCATTAATGTAGAGGCAGAGGTCAGCAATGCGGTGCAGGTGGCGGAAATTCTTAACGTGCGCACCAAGAACGCCAAGGTTAAGCCCGGTGATAAGGTAGCCATTGATGTTACAATGAAGCCTTACCGTGGCGAAGAATTTACCAAGACGGTTTATTTCAAGGTGCCTAAGGATCATCCGGGCGGCAAGCTGGCACTGAACGTGCGCGGCGGCAGCAGCATGGCCTGGGCTATCGAATTGCTGCGCAAGCAGCAGTCCGAGGGTGTTCCCGCTGCCAAGAAAAAGGAAACACGCCACAAGCTCAGCGATTATATCAAGAGCGTGAATACGGCCGACAAGAATAATGAACTGATTATTGATGTGGCGATGGGACAAATGCAGCCGCCGAATCCGGAGGCTGCTGCTAACGATGCAGGCCTTGCGGGTATGCTGCAGGGCTCTCCGTTCAAGCAGAAGTATCCCTTTGACTTTATTATTGACGGCGAGAGCGAAATCGTGCTTACTGTTGACAAGTAATTTTTCTGAGTGATATTTCCGTTCACTTAACAAAATTTTTCATATTACTGTATCGGTATGGCTGTTTTGTGTCATACATTCGCCATATTTTGGCGGTATAATAATTATGTAGAAATAGCTGAAGATAAGGATATAAAAATGCTGAAATCTATCTGTGAAGCAATGGGCAACAGAATATTGGCCTTCTGTGCTGCCAGCGGTAAGCTGACGCTGCTGCTTTTGGCTACGCTGCGTCATCTGAAGGACGCCAATGGCAAGGAGGTTGTGCGTCAGATGGCACTTTTGGGAGCAGACTCGCTGCCAATTGTAATGATGACGATTCTCTGTACCGGTATGGTTTTTTCCGTGCAGACGGCCAAGGAATTCGTGCGCTTGGGTGCGTCCTCTTCCGTAGGCGGCATTGTAGCTATCGCTATGGCGCGTGAGCTGGTGCCGGTGTTGACAGGTGTTGTTGTTGCCGGCCGTATAGGTGCGGCGATTGCGGCGGAGCTTGGCACGATGAAGGTTACTGAGCAGATTGACGCGCTGCGTGTTATGGCTGCCAATCCTGTGAGCTATCTGGTGGTACCACGCTTTATCGCGCTGGTGCTGATGATGCCCGTGCTGGTGGTTTTTGCCAACTTTATCGGTAATATCGGCGGCTGGGTGGTGGCGCATTATTACGCTGGCATCGGCAGCTTTACTTATGAAAATTCTATCAGGACACTGGCGGAATTCTATGACGTGTTCGGCGGCATGGTAAAAAGCTGTGTCTTTGGTGCTATAATTTCTATCGTGGGCTGCTACAAGGGCCTGAACGCGCCGAACGGCGCTGAGGGCGTTGGTCTGGCGACCACTGCCTCGGTAGTGCTTTCGATTATTCTGGTGTTTATCACCAACTATTTTCTTTCTATCGTTTTGTATGTGTAAGGAGTCGGCAGAATGTCAAACGAAGCTATGATTCAGCTCCGACAACTTAAAATGGCCTTTGGCAGCAAGGTAATTCTTGATAATCTTGATTTGGATGTACGTCAGGGCGAAACGCTGGCGGTTATCGGTCCCTCGGGCACCGGCAAGAGTACCATCATCAAGCTGCTGACAGGACTGCTGGCACCTACTTCCGGCAGTATTGTTATCGACGGGCAGGAGGTAAGCGCCTTCACCGAGGATGAATGGGATGGCCTGCGCCAACATATGGGCGTAGTTTTTCAGTATTCCGCTTTGTTCGATTTTTTGAGCGTAGGCGAGAATGTAGCCTTTGGCCTGCGGCGGCACTTTAAGCTGCCGGAGGAGGAAATACAGGAGCGCGTCGGCAAGCTGCTGGAGATGGTAGGCATGCCGAATACGCAGCACATGCTGTCGGCAGAGCTTTCCGGCGGTATGAAAAAGCGCGTCGGCCTAGCGCGGGCACTGGCAATGCAGCCGCAGATGGTGTTTTATGACGAGCCCACCTCAGGTCTGGACCCGGTAATGACGATGACCATCAGCAGGCTGATACGCAAAACTCAGCAGACTTTGGGAGTAACATCGGTTTTGGTAACACACGATATGGAATCGGCCTATTATGCCGCAGACCGTATCGCTATGCTATATAATGGACGCATTGTGCAGATAGGCACGGTTGCGGAGATAAAAAACAGCACTAATCCTATCGTTAAAGCATTTATTAACGGTACGGAATTGAAAGAGGAGGAGAAGGATGAGCAGCAGTGAGGTTAAGGTAGGCGCCTTTGCAATAGGCGGCGCTGTGGTGCTGGCCGGCATTATTACCTTTATGGGTGCTTTCAGCTTTGGCAAAAAAGGCTATGAGCTGCGCATTAACTATCCTCAGGTAAGCGGACTGATGCCTGGACATGTTGTGCGCTATGCGGGAGTGCAGGTAGGCACGGTCAAAAAAATCAATGTGGCACCGGATAAGGTAGAGGTTATCACAGAAATCAACGATGATATCAAAATACCGCAGGGAGCAACCTTTACGATTTCTTCCGACGGTATTATGGGCGAAAAATTTGTCAGCGTTATTCCTCCTGCCAAGCAGGGACAGGGTTATGTAGCCGAAGGCAGCACGATTAACGGTGTTCCCGGCGGCGGTATGGACGAATTCTTTGCTTCCTCCGGTGATCTGGTAAAGCGTATGGAAAATATCGCCAACGCCTTTGAAAATGTTTTTGGCGACAAGGAAGTACAGCAGTCCATGAAATCCGGCTTTAAAAATATGAATGATATCGCTGAGAACATGAATACCTTCACAAAGGTCATGGCTGATGTGGCAGTAGCCAACCAACAGGATATTACTTCGATGATTCATCAGATTAATGAGCTGAGCCATCGCATGAACGGCACGGCGGCGCATATCGAAAGCATTATGGCCGGTGTGGACAATAACGGCAAGACAGGCCAGAATGTGGCTGCAATTGCCCAGAATATGGCAGACACCAGCCAGCGTATGGAAAATATTGTCGAGGTTCTGGAAACAGTAGCTAAGGATCCTGTTACGCAAAAATCGCTGAAGGAAACGCTGGTCAACGTCAAGGAAACGAGCGAGCGTGCCAACAGGATTTTGGGAACCCTCACCGAGGCGAAGGTTTCGACTGACGCCGGCTTTGCCGCCAAGGGCGGCGACTGGCGCGGCAGTTTAGGCGTAACGCTGCATCCTGCGGATGATACCTTCCTTTATATGGGCGGTTATGACATCGGCAATGCCAATAAATTCGATTTTCTCGTAGGCCGTCAGTATGGCAACGCTGCCTTCAGTATGGGTGCTATGCAGGGTGACTTCGGTGTCGGCGCCAGCTATGATTTAGGCAGGGATTTCAGATTGTATTCCCAATTATACGATTTTGATGATCTCAAGGTGCGTCTGGGCGGCGAATTCCGTTTGCATGATAACCTGTCGCTTTACGGCGAAACCATGGATGTGCGCGGTAATAAAGCTAATACTTATATGGGTGTGCGTACTTATTTCTAAAAAATATTTGACAAACAGCCCTAAATAAATATATAATTTTACTACTGACTGGTTAGTCAGCTTTAGAAAATGGAGGTTTTTCGGATGAATAGAAATAAATTAACAAAACGTTTCTTGCTTTTATCTGCAGCGCTGACCATGGCACTGGGCCAAAGTGCTTTTGCCGGCGAAACCGTTGCTTTAAACTTGGATGACGCTATGCTGCGTGCTTTCCAGACCAACCCGACTGTAAGCATTGCCCAATACGAGCTTGACAGTGCACGTGCCAGCTACAACGCTGCCCGCCAGAGCCGCGGTATCAGCATCACTGCTAACCATACTACTCAGCGCGGCGGCTATGATGATGCTCATGAAGCTGCTCCCGGTCTTTGGACCAAGGGAATCGGCAACAATCATGCCAACAGCCTAAGTACTTCTTTGCCGATTTTTACCGGCGGTAAATTAAGCGGTACTATTAAACAGGCAAAGGCTAACTATCAATACAATGAGGTTGGCGTACAGCGTACCTATAACGAAATGCGTTCTACCGTTACCGACGGTTATTTTAATATGCTGCAGGCAGATAATATCCAAAAGCTCAGCGCGGAATCCGTTACCCGTCTGGAGGACCATCTGAAAAATGTTCAGGCACAGTATGACGTTGGCGTTGTAGCCAAGGTTGACGTGCTGCGCTCTCAGGTTGAGCTGGCAAACGCTAAACAGACACTGATTCAGGCTGAAAATTCCTATCAGGTTGCCGAAGCGAACATGAATAAAATTGTCGGCCTGCCGATGGATACCAATCTGAAGCTCGATAATCTGCTTGTTTATAATGCTTATGATAAAAACATGGATGACTGCCTGGCTTATGCTGCCGAGCACCGTCCTGAGCTGATGCAGGCTAAATATGGCGTGGATGCTGCCAAGGGTGCTTTGATGGTTGCCCGCAGCGGTCATATGCCGCAGGTTGCTGCCAGCGCTACTCAGCAATGGAGTGACAGCAGCTGGCCCGGTGATGACAACGGCAAATGGGGTGTCGGCGTAAATGTCAGTATGAATGTTTTCGATACCGGTGTAACCCTGTCCAAGATTCATGGTGCCGAGGCTGATTTGAAAAAGGCTGAGGAAACCTATCGCAATACCGTGGACTCTGTAAATCTGGATGTCCGCAGCAATTATCTGGGACTGCGCGAAGCAGAAAAACGCATCAGCACCACTAAGCTGGCTGTAGAGCAGGCTGATGAGGATTACCGTATCGCTCAGCTGCGTTATATGTCTGGCGTTGGCACCAACACTGATGTACTCGATGCTCAGGTTGCGCTGACTCAGGCCAAGACCAACTATACACAGGCTCTGTATGATTACAATACTTCCAAGACAGCATTGGAAACCTCTATCGGCGTGCCGATGGAAAATCCTGTAACTGCTGTAAAGGTGCAGGCTGCCAAAACTGCCGAAGCAGCAAAAGCAACTGAAGAAGCTGCCAAATAATTAAGGCGTAAATTTAATAAACAGTGACACAATCAGGCCGGTGGGGCATAAATCTCACCGGCTTTTTTATGCGGCTTTAGCCGAGATTTCAGCAGATAAAAGAAATTTCTTCTCAATAAGAGGATGTTTGCTGCTGATGTCGAATAAATAAAAGTCGGAGTATATAAAAAACAGTCTTGTCATATTTTTGTCATAGAATTTTGTTAAACTATTAAATGGTGAAGTGTCATGAAAAAATATCTACAATTTGTTGGAGCGTTAATCATACTGCTTGCGGCAGGCTATATCTTTTTAGTCCATACGGTGATGCCTAAGTACATTAAGCAGGCGATACCGCAAATGCAGCAGCTGGCAGCGGAATATATCAACGGCAGTGTTTCTATCGGCGGCCTGAAATGGGAAGGCGGCCTGACGGCCGAGCTGACGGACGTTGTCGTAAAGGATGTCAAGGGCGAGAAGGTAGCGGAGCTTCCGCGCACTGTTATTACCATGCGGCCATGGCTGGCAATGCAGAAGCCTGAGCGTGCGCTGAGCAGGATTGATGTGATGCGCCCGAAAATATATCTCACAATGAATGACAAAAATAAATGGAATATGCAGAATCTGCTGAAGCCGTCAGATTCTGAGGAGACGCCTTTTTACGGTACGCTGGCGGTAGACAAGGGCGAGCTGGTGGTAACTATGCCGCAGGGCAAGTGGCAGTTTGGCGTGGAAGGCAATATCAACGGCGGTGCCAATCCTGATTTTGCCGTGGATTTGTCTGTGACAAGCGGTGCAGATAAGCTGAAGCTGGCCGGCACGATGACTACCAAGGGCGAGGGCCGCATGAAGCTGACCGGCGACAAGCTGGCGCTGGCACCCTATGCTGCTTTGGCTAAGCAATATGGTAATGTCGATGAGCTGCAGGGCGGCTTAGGCAAGCTCGCTCTGATTTATGTGAATAAGAACGGCAAGCAGCGCTTTAGCGGTGAAGTGAAGCTGGCAGCACTCAGAGGTAAGTTGAGCCTGGCAGGCGAGCAGCACAGTCTGCAGCTTGACGGCCTGGTACGTGCGGATGAAAATCTGGTGAGCGTCAGCAGTATTGACGCTCTGGTTGACGGGCAGAAGATGCACCTGGAGGGTGAAGCGGATTTGCGCAACACCGATTCTCCTTCAGGCTTTGGCGTGCTGAGCAGTGATGCCTTGGCCTATAAAGGCTATAAGGCGGAAAAGCTGCGTGTGCCGTTTGATGTATCTAAGGACGTTGTGCAGCTCCATGATGTGAGCGCGCAATACGGCGGCGGTACGATTACCGCTAACGGTACGTATGACCTTAAGGAGCAGGTGCTGACGGCAGACGCACAGCTGCAGCAGGTTACGCAGAATTTGCCCGGCAAACAGCAGGAGCAGGTACATATTAACGGTAAGCTGGCTGTTCTGGCCAAGCTGGTGCAGGACAAGCTTACACTGCACGCTGCTGCCGATACAATGGATATCAGCTGGCGCAGCCTGAAGCTTAAACGCTTAGCCTTTGATGGCAGCTATGACAGCAAGGGCCTTAATATTGACGACCTCAGCTTTTTTGCCGACGGCGGCGGTACCTTGGCTGCCAAAGGACGTGTTGCCAAGGATGGCGCTTTGGCTGTTCACGGACGTATGGCAGATTTCCCGATTGATTCCGTACTGGCTGCGGCCGGTCAGGATGGACGCGGACTGTGCTCTACCGGCTTTGATGTAGGCGGTACGCTGGATGCTCCCGAGTTTTCCGGTATGGTACAGCTGACGCAGGCAGAATTTATGTCGCAGAAGCTTAATGAAGCGCATGGCATTATCAGCATGAGGGATAATATCCTGGGCTTTAAGGATTTTACCGCACATATGGATCAGGGACAGCATATTCTTAACGGTACGATTAATCTGCAGGGAGCAGAGCCTGTGGCGAAGCTTACACTGACAACGAAGAACGTGCGCATTGAGCCGCTGATGGTGCTTGTGGGCAAGCCTGATATAGTTACCGGTAATCTTGATAATACTATGCAGATAAAAGGCAGCCTCAGCCATCCTTATATTCATGGCGAGGTGCATGCTGCCGACGGCAGTGCCGCCAAGCAGCTGTTTAATAATATCAGCGGTCATTATGCTTATGAGGACGGCCTGCTGAGATTGCAGGATTTTGTAGTAGATGCTTTCTATGGACGTCTCACATTGGATGGCACGATGACTGCCGACCGCAGGCTGAACTTTGTTATGGATGCCAAGAATGTTGATCTGGAGCATTTGCCGATAAGTGATGATACAGTCGATTTGGGCGGCAAGGTTAATGCCAAAGGACATTTGAGCGGTACGCTTACAGCTCCCTTCTTTGACGGCGAAGTCAGCAGTGAAAAGATAACTGTCAATGGCGAAGCTTTGACGGAGCTGGAAGGAACGCTTGCCAGCAACGGACGTGATAAGAATAAGCTGAATGCTTCCTTTAAGCAGCCTTATCGTGATGACCCTGTCAATTACGGCTTATACAGTGCAGATCTTAATCTTAACCTTGTACAGCATTATATTGAGGGCAAGGTGGAAAATATTTGGGGTGATATCGGCGGCCTGCTGCGCATGGCGCGTCTGGATTATGATATCAACGGCCTGATGCAGGGACAGCTGCTGTTCAGCTACAAAGGCCACGGTGAAGGCGTCAAGATTACGGCTGCGGCCGATAATGTAAAAATTCATGATCTTAATTATGCCCACATGCGTTTTGAAGGACGCATTGATAAGGGCGGCGTGCTGCATTTTGACAATGTCAGACTGCAGGAGCAGGACGGCGTAAGCGATAAGGGAATTATTGCCGTCGGCGGTTCTGTTGACTTTAAGAAAAAGCTGCTGGATGTAGAGGTGGCCGCAGTTAAGGCTAATCCGGCAATCGTTACCGCAGTCATGAAGGACCCGCCGGAAATTAAAGGCGAAACGGATATGCTGGTGCAGGTGCATGGCAGCTTTGACAATCCTCAGGGAACAGCTTCGCTGGAAATTGCCAACGGTTCTGTTGCCGGCGTAAGTGTGGACGAGCTTACCGCAATGCTGGCGTTGGCCGACGACAATATTAAGCTGCAGCAGCTGATTGCCACTAAGGATGCTTACGGCGTCAGCGCAGCGGGTGATATTCCGCTGGATTTGTTCCGCGATAAAAAGCAACGCCGTAATCCTGATGCACAGATGAATATTGTGATGGATCTGGATAAGGCACGTTTGGGAATCCTGCCGGCGCTTACTAAAATGGTTGAATGGGGCGTAGGCGATACTCAGGGCAAAATCCGTCTGGCCGGTACGCTGGAGGAGCCGCTGCTTTTCGGTTCGGTTAAAATAGACGGCGGCAGCGTTAAGGTAAAATATATAAATACAGTCTTTGATGATATTAATCTTGATGTGCTGTTTAATGGCAATACTGTACAGCTGAAGAATCTTTCTGCTAAATTAGGCAAGGGCACGCTCAGTGCCGAAGGCAGCTATGCACTGCATACCGATGCTGATACAGCCTACAGTCTGCATATCAAGGCAGATAAGGCACAGCTGGCCTCCAAGATTTTCACCGGTACGATTACGAGTGATGTAACCTTGCAGCCGGAGCAATATCCGGATATGAAAAACCGTAAGGGTAATGCTGCACCGCCGATGGCCTTCCGCCCGCGGCTTGCCGGCAGTTTGCGTCTTGATGATGTTCTTATTAATATGCCGACAGTGCCCGAGCTGGGTGAGGGCGATAGCAACATAGGCCTGGATATGAAGCTGGTACTGGGCCCGAAGGTACATCTGTACAACAGCTATCTGTATGATATCTGGCTTAAGGGTGGCATCGATATCAAAGGCAGCACAGTATTCCCGATGATTGACGGCACAATTAAGGCCGATAAGGGTACAGTCAAATATCTGCGTACAGACTTTAAGCTGAATCAGGCAGGTTTGGTATGGGTTGATCCCGGCAGCTTCCTGCCGAACGTAAATCTGGACAGCACAGCGCGCTTCAGCCGTTATAATATCTTTATGAAGATTAACGGCCCCGTAAGCGAAATGGATTTGCAGCTGACAAGTGATCCGCCGCTGACACAAAATACGATTGTGCGTATGCTGACGCTGCAGCGTGAAAGTGCAGGCAGTAACGAGGTTACCGGTGATGATATGGCAAATCTGATGACTGTCGGCCTGCAGATGACAGTGCTGGGTGACGTGGAGATGTTTGTCAAACAGACATTGGGACTTGACCAGTTCCGTATCTATACCGGTAAAACACGCTCTGGTATCGGCTTTGAAAGCGCTTACGACCGGAATAAAGAGTTGACGGCAGATGAGAAAAACCAGTATAATGTTTTAGTAAGCAAATATCTTAATAATAATTTTATGCTTGGTTATACAACAAGCTTTGATGCTGTTGACAGAAGCATTTTCGGACAGTACGATATCAGTAAGCACATGAATATCACTTATTCACGCAGCTACGATATGTCGAAGGAACCGAAGGACTGGTATGGCTTGGAATATAAGATTTCGTTCTAAGCAAAGAATATTTTACGAGAGGAGGTGAACAGATGCTGCAAGGATATCTGGAAGAGCTGCGCAAGACTTCGCTGCTGGAGCAGGAAGAAGAGCTGGAGCTTTGGCGGCGTGACGCTGCCGGTGACGAAGCAGCGCATCAGCGCCTGATGACAGCTTACCAGCCGTTGGTTTTCAAAATTGCGTCGAGCTTCAGGCTGCCTGAGGCCGATACAATGGAGCTGATTCAGGAAGGCATGGTGGGACTGCTGGAAGCGGCGGAAAGCTATGATTATAAGCGTCAGGTAGCCTTCAGACTGTTTGCCTCATACCGTATCAGAGGAAGCATGGTAGATTATCTGCGGCACAGCACGGATAAGGGCATGCTTTATCTGGACAGTGAACTGTCCAAGGGCTTTACCTTAAGTGATGCTCTGCCGTCGGAGCTGGCATCTCCCAGCGAGGTGACGGAACAGCATCTGCTCTGCGAAAAGGTGGCGCAGGCGATGGACCGTCTGCCGCTGAAGGAGCAGCAGGTGCTGCAGGGAATGTATCTGGATGACAGGCCGGCGCAGGCAGTTGCCGATGCTATTGATGTAAGCCTCGGTTATGTTTACCGCCTGCAGAAGCAGGGGGTGCGCCGTATCCGCGGTATGCTTTCCCGTTTTATACATGAATTTAATAAGGAATAGTATTTAGGCTGATAAATAACGAAAAAAAGCGAAAATGCAAGTTAGCTTTACTAAATCTGTTGTAATCATCTGAAATGACTTGTGAAAACTCAAGGCAGCAGACGATTATATAAGACATAGTTATTAAAAACAATTATGCACAGAAAGGGGTAAAAGCATGACGCAGTCAAGCCGTACATTGTTTCAACGCATCCGCTGCATAAAGAGCAGTCTGGATAAGGCGGAGCAAAGCTTTATGGATAATAAGGATATACGGGGCGAGCTTGATTTGATGCTGGCGGAGGCTGAGCTGAAAAATCTGCGTCGGAAGAAGGACCGCCCCTGGAGCTGGAACCGGCAGGTTCTGGCAGGCTGTGCAGCTGTTTTGCTGGTAGTTGCCGGTTTCGGCGGCTGGTGCTTTGCCAGAAACCATTACCGCGCGAAGGCGCAGGCCGTGTTGCCGCCGCCTGTGTCAGCACCTGTGGTCAAGCCGGAGCAGAAAATACCGGTGCAGGCTGCGGTGCCCAAGACTGCAGCTATACAGAAGCAGCAAGCTAAGGATACACCGGTACAGGAGAAACAAGGCGCTCCCGACCGTGTTACTATATCTAAAGCCGATATGCACAAATTAGTGCAGTCAGCGCGAGTTGAGTTGAGTAACTCTAAATGAAATATGAGGAGGAATATCAATTGAAGAAACAAAAATTATGGCGGCCTCTGACAGTAGGCCTGACAGCAATGATGCTGGCCGCACCTGTCTATGCCCAAGAAATTCAGACACCTGCTATGGGTGCTGATACCTCTGTAACGCAGACTGCACCGTCATCCCATCAGGAGGAAAACAAGCTGGCTCCTTATATCGGTAAGACCATTACCAAGCAGATTATTGAGGGTAATGTTGCTGTACCTGAGGCTGAAATTGCCGCTGCTTTGAAAACCAAACCGGGAATGCAATTTACCGAAGCAGGCCTGAGCGAGGATTTAAGTGCTATTTATGATTTGGGCTGGTTCTATGACCTGCGTCCGGAATTCAAGACGGTACCTGAAGGCGTACAGGTAATTTACCATGTTATGGAAAACCCTGTATACCAAAAGACTGAAGTTGAAGGCAACACTGTACTGAACAAGCAGAAGGTTGCAAGCTTCTTTGACCTGGAGCAGGGCAAAATCGCTAATCTGAAGGATATCAATAAATGCGTACAGAAGCTGGAAGAGGAATACCGTTCCAACGGCTATATCTTGGCGCGTGTTACCGACGTGCATATGGAAAAGGACGGTACTTTGAAGGTTGCTGCTAACGAGGGTATCGTAGAAGGCTTTAAGGTTAAGGGTAATGTTAAGACAAAGGATTATGTTGTTACCCGTGAAATGAAGCTGAAAAAGGGAGAACCCTTTAATGCCAAGGCTGCACGCCGTAGCATGCAGCGTGTCTATAACCTGGGCTATTTTGAAGATGTTAACATCAAGCTGAATCCTGGCCGTGAGCCTAACGGCGTTGAGGTGGAGATTTCGGTAGTAGAAATGAACACCGGTACCTTTGGCATTGGCGCAGGCTATAGTAATGCTGATGGCTTTGTCGGCATGGTTTCTATCGGTGATAAGAACTTCCGCGGTATTGGCGACAAGATTAATGTCCGCTGGGAGTTTGGCGGCGAGGATAACAAGAACTATGACTTCAGCTATACCCGCCCCTGGCTTGATGATAAAGAGACCAGTGCTACTCTTAACCTTTATGATATCACCAACGAGTATGCTGACTACAACATCGACGGCGATGAAATTGCCCGTTACGACAAAAAACGTCGCGGTCAGGAAATTACCTTTAGCCGCAGAACTCATAATGAATTTGTCAGCAACTACATCACGCTTAAAAACCGTGATGATATCTATAAGGGCGAAGCTGACGGCTACGAAGGCGATCCTAATCAATATTATGAACCTGGATTTAACAAGAGCGATAAATTTGAGAAGGACTGGATGCCTGAAGATTATCGTGAGCGCCGCAAGGAAAACTTCGGTGTTACCCGCAGTATTACCTTCGGCCGTGTATATGATTCCCGCGACAACATCTATGATCCGCATGAAGGCAAGCGCATCGGCTATAGCGTAGAATGGGCCGGCGGCCTGGGCGGTGACTTTGACTTCACCAAATGGACCGCTGACTGGCGCTACTACTTCCGTGCAGGCGGCGAAAGCGTTTGGGCACTGAACCTGGGCGCAGGCTATGCAAGCGGCGATATGCCGTTGTCTCAGCGCTTCACCATGGGCGGCAGTGATACTCTGCGCGGCTATGAGGATGACCAGTTCCGCGGCAACAGCATGCTGAAGGCAACTCTGGAATACCGCTTCCCGATTGTCAAGAAGGTTCAGGGCGTACTCTTTACCGATAACGGTTATGCATGGGATAAACGCCATGAGGATGAATTTGATATGGGACTGCTCAAGAACAGCTACGGCGTAGGCCTGCGTATCAACTCTCCGCTGGGACCGGTTAAGCTGGACTATGGCTACGGCGAGGATGGTGGCAAGTTCCACTTCAGCTTTGGTGGACAGTTCTGATTTTGCGGAGAATATTTAGGCTATGAAGCTGAATAAGATTCTGTTCTGTGCTGCAATGACAAGCATCTTGCCATTGCAGCATGCTTTTTCTGCACCGGTTAACAGTGTAGAAGTACAAGTTATAGATGTTAACGGCGGTACCAGCCAGCTGCTGCTGCAGAAGATGAGCGACAGCATGCAGGTGGTGGCGGACCAGCTGTTTATTGATAAGGACGCGGAAAAGATTGCTGCTGCAGGGGAGGACTATGCCCGCCTGCTGACGGAAATCGGCGACAGGGTATTTACCGGCTACGAGCTGACTGATGTTAAGCTGGCTGTAGGTGAAACTACACAGGTGAAGCTGTATGCCCGTCCCTGGAACAAGGTTATCGAAAAGCCGCTTATCGATTTGCAGTTTTCCGGAGTGGAGCCGCAGACGGCGGCGCTGCTGGAGCAGCGTATTCCTGCGCTGCATGCTCAGTTGGAGCAGGCCATCAGCGGTGCATCGGTGGATGCAGGTGACTGGGCTGGCGGCGTACTGCGCAAGCTGGTACGCAGTGAGGTGCAGGCACAGCTGCCGGAATTTAAGCCGGCGGTGGATGTGCTGCAGGAGGACGGACGCACGGTAGTGCAGGTAGTTATCTATCCCGTTGGCCAGCTGGTGCGTAATATCCGCTATGAATTACGCAGCGAAGCTATTCCCAATGTGCTTTTGATGAAGCTGAAGTACAAATATGCCGGCGAATGCGATAAGCTGCGCGGTTTGCCTGTTGCTTATGTGCAAAGGCATCGCCAGGAGCTGGAGCAGCAGCTTTTAGAGAAGCTCATGACTGAGCCGGAGGTAAAAAATTATCAGCTGCGCCCGGAGGTTAAAATTACGCCCGGTGCTGATCTCGGCGTAAATATTATGATTGAATCGGATGATTATAAAATCTGGTTTGAAGGCTACGGTGATATCGGCCGTGATAAGGAAAACCTATCCGGTAAGGCGCATCTTGGTAAAATGATTTCGCCGCACGATGAAATTTTCGGCGAGGCGGAGGTTATTCTGGATGACGTACAATGGCGTTTCGGTACAGGTTATACGCATTATTGGGGCAAGAGTGGCTGGAGCTATGTACGGCGGATACCGACAGGCGACAACAATTATCGTCTGGAATACAGCCTGAGTCCTAAATGGCGTTTGCGGGCCGAGCATTTTTCCGGTGATAACCGTAATGAATTTGCGGTGCGCTACCGCATTCATGAGTTCCTCAGCGCGGAATATGTTTACGGCGGCAAGGAATTTTACCTGCGTCTTATAGGAAATCTCTAGCAATTCTTGAAAGAATTAGCGCAGGCTGATATAATAAGATATATTATTGCAACAGATAGTACAAAAACGGATGACGGTAGCTTGCTGCTGTTTTCTGCTGTTGTAGCTTCTGAATTTTTGTATGAGGAAAAGAAGGTAGGGATTTAGATTATGATGCAGAAATTGCGTAACCCTAAAAATGTAAAGCTGATCTCCTTGTTTATTGCAGCTATTTTCGTACTGGGCTGCTTTGCGCTTTCCGTAACGCAGAGCGGTGTAGGCAAGAGTGCTTTTGCCGCTTCCAGCGAATCCGCTATCGGTGTAGTTAACTATCAGATGCTGGTAGCACAAAGCCCGGATCTGAGCAAAGTTAACGAAGCTATGAACAAAGAAATCGAATCTGCCCAAAAGGACTTCAATGAAAAAAGCAAGTCCATGAATGAGGCAGAAAAGAGAAAGTATTATACTCAGACTCAGGAACGTCTGGCCAACAAACAAAAAGAGCTGATGGACCCTGTGCTGAAAAAAATCGAAGCCAGCATCAAAAAGATTGCCGACAAAAAAGGTCTGGCAGTTGTAGTAGATAAGAACACTGTTGTTTTCGGCGGTGTAGATATTACTGACGAGGTTGCCAAGTCTATGCAGGCAGGCAAATAACAGCTTCTTCAGCGCATTGCTGCTCTGAAGTTGGCAGCTTGCCTTGTGTAATGTCAATTTAATCGCGGTATTTACGGATGTACAGCAATGTTATTGGAGGCAGGCATGAAGAAGAACAAGCTGGTAAAAATAAGTGCTATTATTGCAGCTGCTCTGCTGATTTCGGCATGCAGTACCAATGTCCGGGGACCGCAGGAAAAAATTGCTGTTATCAACTGGGAGCAGGCGGTAAGCGCCCATCCTCAGTATGCTAAGCTGGAGCAGGGCGAAAAAATTTTGCAGGATCTGCTTAATAAGCGTAAAGGTCAGGAAGAGCTGGCCAAGGCGCAGCTCAGCAGCCTGAATAAGCTGCGCAGTCTGCGGCAGCTCAGCCAGCAAAGCTTTATGGAGGCTGATTTCAATACCCGTATGGTAGAACAGAGGGAGATTGAAAATGCCAAGCTGCAGAAGTTTGTAGCACAGGCTGAGGCAGAAGCAGACAGCAAGCTGGCAGAACGCAAAAAGAATGTTGAAGAAGCCTATAAGCTGAAAATATTTAATCTGCGGGCTATCCTAGAGGCTGTTAAAATGAAGCCTGATGAACGTCAGGCCGTTGAAAAACAGCTGCAGGAGCTGCAGAAAGAGCGTGGTGCGCAGATTGCCGAGCTGCAGGCGGAAAAACGCCGTCTGGTTGATGCCAAGGTACTGCCGTACAAGGCAGAGGCCGAGCAGCGGATGCGTGATATGGCGCAACAGCAGCATGCTCAGGCTATGCAGCAGCTTAAATCGCCGGAGGAACGCGACAAGGAAATGCTTGACGCAGCACCGAAGGCCTTAAATAATGCACTGAGTATTATAGACAGAGAAATTGATAAGCAGCAGGAAAAGAACGATAGCCTGAAGAAGCAAATCAATCAGGATATCGAAAGCCAGGCTGTGAAGCTGGCGCATGAGCGCGGCTATACTATTGTTTTCAATAAGTTTAGAGTTAATATGAAGGCAGAGGATATTACCGCTGCTATAATCAAGGCCCTGAAAAAGGCATGATATTGTTAAGTGCCCGGGCCTGATATGAGCTATAATTAAGTGAGGTTAAAAATTATGAAAAAAATTATTGCCGGTCTGATGATTGCAGCATCTATGTTTACTTTCGGCTGCAGCGGACGTAATGCTGATTTTGGTACTGTTGATATGAGCAAGATTGAAGCTGAAGCTCCTATCGTAAAAACCACTCAGGAAGATGTAACTAAAAAAATGACCGATCTGAAAACCCAGATGGATAAGGATATGGCAGGTAAAACCGGCGATGATGCCAAAAAGGTTGCCGAAGATTACGGCGCTAAAGCCAAGCTGATTCAAAGCGAGGCTCAAAATAAGCTGAAGGCAAGTCTGGATACTGCTCTGAAGCAAGTTGCAGACGAGAAAAAGCTGGGCGCTATTTTAGACAAGCGTGCCGTTCCTCAGGGCGGTACCGATGTTACCGGTGACGTAATTGCAAAAATGAAATAAGCAGCACCCTGAAGCGGGCGGATAGTCCGTCCGCTTTTTGCGTAAGCGGCTTTATGGTGGAGGTATGAAATGGAGAAGAGTGTACAAGAATTAGCAGAATTTTTAAAAGGCACGGTAGAGCATGATAACCCCGAATTGCGCATTACCGGCGTTAACGGACTGGTTGAGGCAGGACCGAAGGATATTTCCTTTGCGGTGCCGCCTCATGTAGAGCACTGCCATCTCAGCAAGGCCGGCGTAATGGTTCTCAGCCCCGAGGATCCTGAGCTTGACGGACGTCCGGTTATCAGAGTTGCCAACCCGCGTGCAGCCTTTGCCGCACTGTTGGAGTTGTTCCGTCCGCAGGAAGAGGTTGAGCGTGTTATCAGTCCTTATGCTTATGTATCCAAGAAGGCAAAGATTGGCAGCAATGTTGCTATTCAGCCCTTTGCTGTTGTTGAGGATGATGCCGAAATCGGCGACGGCTGCGTAATCTATCCGCATGCTTATGTCGGCAAGCGCGTAAAAATGGGCAAGGATTGTACTATTTATCCTAATACCACTATCCGTGAGGACTGTGTACTGGGTGACAGAGTTATTCTGCAGTCCGGTTCTGTAATCGGCGGCGACGGCTTTGGCTATATTACCCAAAACGGCAAGCACAGCAAGGTGCTGCAGACCGGTAATGTAGTGCTGCAGGATGATGTAGAAATTGGCAACAACACCTGTATCGACCGTGCTACCGTTGACAGCACTATCGTTGGCAAGGGCACCAAGATAGATAACCTGGTACATCTCGGCCACAACGATATCTTAGGTGAAAACTGCCTGGTTGTTGCTCATGTAGGTATTTCCGGCAGCGTAACCGTAGGCAACAATGTTACCTTTGCCGGTCAGGTTGGTACTGTCGGTCATATTACCATCGGCAACAACTGCGTATTTGGCGGAAGAACCGGTATTACCAATAATGTTCCCGACAATTCCGTTATGGGCGGCTTCCCTGCTATGCCGATGAAGGAATGGCTGCGTCAGGAAGCAAATATGCGCAAGATGGGCGATATGCTCAAACGCGTCAAAGCTCTGGAAAAGGAACTGGCAGAGCTGAAAAAATAATAGGGTGGTGAAAGCTTGTTAGGTTATTATATAGTCAAGCTTTTTAGTAAATTTATGTGTGTTTCCCCCATGTGGCTGCGCAAGCTGGTGGCAAAATTCCTGGGCAGCGTAGCAGTGGCGGTTGTACCGCGCTGGCGTATGCAGATGGCAGAGGCCAATATCCGCGAATGCCTGGGGGTTGATGAAGCAAGAGCTGCGGAAATCGCTGCAGACAGTCTGCACCGCTTCGGCCGTATGGTCGTTGAGGTTATGCGCTTCCCGCTGCTGAATAAGGATAATATTGACAAGAAGGTAAGGGTAGAAGGCTTGGAATACCTGGAGGCTGCTTATGCTCAGGGCAAGGGCGTCATCATGGCTACAGGCCACTACGGCAACTGGGAGCTTTTGGGCGCTACCGTAGCGCTGCACGGTTACCCGATGCTTTCTATTACACGTAAGCAGAACAACGGTCATATGGATAAGCTTATCAATGAATTCCGCCAGATGGTGGGACAGAAGGTTACCTATAACCGTGGCGAGCATGGCCTGCTGGCTATCAGCCGTATGCTGCGCGAAAAAAATCTTCTGGGCATCCTTTATGACCAGGATACGAACGACGATGGCGTACGCATTGACCTGTTCGGCAAGGATTCTGTTATCCCTATGGGACCGGCGGCACTTTCGCGTATCTACGGTTCACCGATTTTACCGATATTTCTGCACAACAATACAGATGGCACTTGTACGGCTAAAATTTATCCTCCCCTGTACACCCCGAAAACAAAAAACAAGGAGCAGGATTTTTATGCTGTAACCCGTGAGCTGGTAACAATACTGGAGCATGAGATTATTGCGCATCCGGAAATGTGGTTCTGGGTGCATGACCGTTGGAAAGACGGACGCCAACGTTTTGGCAGAAAAAAATAAATTTGATAAAGGAGGAGCAAAATGACCGAGCAAAAAAAGGAATACCAGCATACAATTGCTAAAGAGGTATCCTATTCAGGCATTGGTCTGCATTCCGGCAAGGATGTACTGATGACACTGAAGCCTGCAGAGGCTGACACAGGCATTGTCTTCGTCCGTACCGATTTACCGGGCAGACCGGAAATAAAAGCTTTGCCGGAGAATGTAAGCTCCACGGTAAAGGCAACAACACTTAGTGCAAACGGTGCTGAGGTTTTTACAGTTGAGCATCTTATGGGTGCGCTGTCTATGATGGCGATTGACAATATCCGTATTGAAATGTCTTCCCCGGAACCGCCGGTAACCGACGGCAGTGCTAAGGTTTTCTGCGAGCTGATTGAAAAAGCAGAACCGGTGCAGCAGGAGGCAGAACGTCATATATATGCCGTTGATAAAGCATTTTCCGTTTATGACAATGACCGTTATATCGTTATTTTACCTTATGACGGCTACAGAATTTCTTTTACATCCATCAACAGTCATCCGATGCTGGGAACCCAGTATTTCGATATCCTGCTCGATAAGGAGAGCTTTAAAAAGGATATTATGGCTGCCAGAACAGTGGCTTTTACTTCCGAGCTGGAAATGTTGCGTAAGATGGGACTGGGCCTTGGGGGTTCGTTAGAGAATGTAGTTGTTTTTGATGATGAAAAAATTCTTTCTGTGCCGCGTTTTGACGATGAACTGATCAGACACAAGATTCTTGATGCCATTGGCGATTTGTATCTGCTGGGACCGATTAAAGCACATGTTATTGCCGTAAAAACAGGACATGCCTTTAATTCGCAAATCGCTAAACAAATTCAGGCTTACAGAACAAAGGGGGAGTAATAAATGACAGTATTAGATATTAACGAAATTAAAAAGATTCTGCCGCATCGTTATCCGATGCTTTTGGTTGACCGCATTCTGGAAGTTGAGCCTATGAAGCGCGCAGTAGGTATTAAAAATATTACCGCTAATGAAATGCAGTTCTTAGGTCACTTCCCTAACGAACCGATTATGCCAGGCGTTCTGCTGATTGAGGCTATGGCTCAGGTTGGCGGCGTTGCTATGCTGTATCCGGAAGAAAACCGCGGCAAGATTGCTGTTTTCGCTAAAATAGACAATGTACGCTTCCGCAAGCAGGTTGTGCCCGGCGACCAGGTTGTAACCACCGCTGAGGTAACTAAAATTATGCGCGGCAGCATGGGTATCATTCATTGCGAGGGTAAGGTTGACGGCAAGGTTGCCTGCGAATGCGATTGCACCTTTGCTATTATGGACCCGAAAGAAAATTAATCAGCAAAATACAAAAAAGCTGTAATTGGTAGAATAAGCGAGCAATACAGCTAAAATTAATGCTAAATTCATTTAACTGTGATTTTTGTAGTGTTAAAAATCGTGGATACCTGTGATTATAGTATTATATTTATATTTAATTGCTTGATTAATATCTTGTTTGGGGAGTGAAAATAATGAGTTCGGTTATTATGCCAACTAGTGGTATCCATGAAACTGCAATCATTCATCCGTCTGCTAAAATCGGCAAGGACGTAAGCGTAGGTCCTTATGCTGTCATCGACGAAGATACGGAGATTGGCGACGGCTGCGTGATTGGTGCGCATGTGACTATCCATCCATATACTAAAATCGGCAAGAATTGCCACTTTTTCCCGGGCTGCTCTATTGGTGCGGTACCGCAGGATTTAAAATTTGTAGGTGAAAAAAGCTATACTATTATCGGTGACGGTGGCAGCTTCCGTGAATGCTGCACTGTTCACCGTGCATGCGGTGAAGGCAACGAAACCCGTATCGGCAATAACATCCTGATGATGGCCTATACTCACGTTGCACATAACTGCATCGTGGGCAATAATGTTATTATGTCTAACGTTGCAACACTTGCAGGTCACGTTATCGTTGAGGACCGTGCTGTTATCGGCGGTTTGTCTGCGGTACACCAGTTCTGCAAGATTGGCCGTAACGTAATGATCGGCGGTATGGCACGTGTAACCCAGGATGTTCCTCCGTTCATGATCTGCGCCGGTGATCCTGCTTTTGTTTCCGGTCTGAACAGCGTAGGTCTTTCCCGCGCAGGTATGCCGGTAGAGGAACGCAGTGAGCTGAAAAAGGCTTTCCGCATTCTTTATCGCAGCGGTCTGCCGCTGCAGGAAGCAATCAGCACTATGGAGCAGGAGCTGACAAGCTCTGAGCCCATGGAACATCTGATGCGTTTCCTGCGTAATGTAGAACGCGGCATCATCCGTACACGCAGAGGCTAAGGCTATGGAGGTGCTGGGCGTACTTTCAGGTGTCGGACATCTGCCGGTAGAGGTAGCACGCTCAGCGAAAGAGCTGGGTTACCATGTTGTCGCTGTAGGTGTTGTTCCCGGTATTGACGAGGAGCTGCCCGGCAGTGTTGATGTTTATTACGATATCAACATTGGCAAAATCGGCAAGATTATTTCTACACTGAAAAAAAATAAGGTTACCAAGGTCACCATGATCGGCAAGGTAACAAAGGAAGTTTTGTACAAAGCAGGCAGGATTGTTCCTGATCTGCGGGCGATAAAAATTTTGGCTACCATTCCGGACCGCAAGGATGATACTATCATGAATGCGATTGTCAAGGAGCTGGAGGACGAAGGCATTGAGGTTATGGATCAGACCTTGCTGATTAAACCGTTGCTGCCGCCGCCCGGTGTCCTGACCAAGCGTAAGCCTACGGAGGCAGAGCTTGCGGATATGGAATTCGGCTTTGAGATGGCCAAAGCCATCGGCGGACTGGATATCGGTCAGACCGTTGTTGTAAAAAATCGTGCCGTTATGGCGGTAGAAGCGATTGAAGGCACCGATGCCTGCATTCTGCGCGGCGGTTTTTTAGGCAAGGGCGGCGTTATCGTAGCCAAGGCTGCCAAGCCGAAGCAGGACCAACGCTTTGATATTCCCGGTTTCGGTACGACAACGATTGAATCAATGATTCACGCCGGTGCTACCGGAGCGATTATTGAAGCAGGTAATACTATCATTCCGGAGCGCGAAAAGGTGATTGCGCTGGCGGATGAGCATAATATTACTATTCTTGTAAAATAAATATCGGAAAAATTTCGTATTTCTTAGCGGCTGATAGCTTATGTCAGCCGCTTTTTGTGTTATAATATATACTGAATATATATAGGTAAATGCAAGGAGACATCATGGCGAAAATATTAATATCTGCCGGAGAAGCCTCTGGCGATATCCATGCAGCTGCTGTGACGGCTGCTATAAAAAAACTTGATAGCAAGGCCGAGGTCTTTGGTATGGGCGGCGATGCTCTGCGCCAAGCCGGCGGCGAGGTGCTGTGGGATATTAAGGATCACGGCGTAATGGGCTTTGTGGAGGTTATCCGCAAACTGCCTGATTTATTCCGTCTGCGCAGTGATTTTGCGCGCATTATGGACGAACGCAAGCCGGACTGTCTGGTAGTTGTCGATTACCCCGGTTTTAATATGAAGCTGGCAAAGCTGGCTCACGATAAAGGAATGCCCGTTGTATCATATATTGCTCCGTCGGCATGGGCCTGGAATAAGGGCCGTGCCAAAAAGGTTGCGAAGATAGTGGATAAGGTTGCCTGCATCTTTCCTTTTGAATACGATGTGTACAAGGAAGCAGGTGCTCCCGTAGAGTTTGTAGGTCATCCGCTGCTGGATATTGTGCATCCTGCGATGACTAAGGCCGAGGCTGAAGCCTGGGCCGGCAAGCAGCCCGGCAAAAAGCTGATATTGCTGATGCCCGGCAGCCGTCTTATGGAAATTGAAAAAATGTTGCCGACGCTGCTGGCAGGCGCTAAGCTTTTAAAGCAACAGCTGCCGGATGTACAGTTTGTTATGCCGCGCGCCAATACCATTCCGCTTGCTATGCTGCAGGAAAAAATTGCGGCGTATGGCATTGAGGTGAAAATTACCGAAGGCCATAACTATGATTTGTTTAGTGTAGCGGACCTGGCGCTGGCTACCAGCGGTACGGTAACGCTGGAGGCTGCTTTGTGCGGACTGCCGAGTGTTATTGTTTACCGTACTTCCGCACTGAATGCTTTTATCGCGCGTTTGGTAATCAACATCCCCAATATCGGTCTGCCGAATATTGTTGCGGGCAAAACGATTATGCCGGAGCTTCTGCAGGAGGACTTCACCCCGGAAAAATTAGCAAAAACTGCAGTCGAGCTTTTGCAGCCAGAGTGTCAGGCACAGCTGCAAAGCGATTTGGCATATATGAAGCACAGACTGGGTGAGCCAGGTGCGGTAAACCGCGTTGCTCAATTAATCTTAAAAATAACTGAGGAGAGAAAATGAATTTATACCTTCGAGCACTGAAATATGTTAAAGCCTATTGGATGCGTGCGCTGGCAGCGCTTATCTGCACCGGCATTGCCTCCGGCTGTACTGCTTATCTGCCCTGGGTTATCAAGGACATGGTAGACCAGGTTCTGCGTGATAAGGATACATCTATGCTGAACTATATTGTAATCAGCATTGTGGTTGTTTTTATTATCCGCGGTGTTTCCTATTACGGACAAAGCTACCTGATGAACTATGTCGGTCAGCGTGTGATTATTGATATCCGCAGGGATGTTTTTGAAAAGCTGCAGCGTTTAAGTATGAGCTTTTATGACAAGCATAAAACCGGTACCATTATGAGTTATGTTACCAACGACGTTAATGCGTTGCAGTCCGCAATGGTAGAAAACGTTGTGGAAATGTTTACCGAAAGCGTTATTCTTATCGTATCTATCGCTATGATGCTGTATCTGGACTGGAAGCTGTTCCTCGTAACCTTTGCAACCTTCCCGGTTGTACTGTTCTTCATTGACAGCTTCGGTAAGCGCATCCGTAAATCCGGCAGCCGTATTCAGGAGGCTGCTGCTGACATTACCTCTGTACTGCAGGAGGTTGCTTCCTCTCCGCGTGTTATCAAATCCTTTGTGCGCGAAGGCTATGAGGTAGAGCGATTTGACAAGGAGAACATGAACAACTTCCGTGCCAATATGAAGTATGCGCAGCTTTCTTCAACGCTCACCCCGACGATTGAATTTGTTGCGGCTGTCGGCGTTTCCATTATTCTCTGGTACGGCGGCAACAGCGTTATCAATGGCAGCATTACCGCAGGCTCTCTGGTAGCCTTCCTGACCTATGCTGTTAATATTTCTAACCCGATTAAACGTTTAAGCCGTGTTATCGGCAATATTCAGAAGGCATTGGCTGCAGCGCAGCGTGTTTTCGACGTATTGGATTTGCCTGAGGTTATTAAAAATGCACCTGATGCCAAGGCTTTGCCGCCTGTGAAGGGTGATGTCCGCTTTAAGGATGTATGCTTTGCTTATAACGAAAGCGAAGAGGTGCTCAGCCATGTTTCCTTCGAGGTTAAGCCCGGCGAAATGATTGCCTTTGTCGGTCCTTCTGGTGCTGGCAAGTCTACCGTAGCCAGCCTCTTGCCGCGTTTCTATGATGCGACTAACGGCAGCATTACGATTGATGGCGAGGATATCCGCAAGGTTACGCTTGATTCCCTGCGTGAGCAGGTTGGTATCGTACCGCAGGAAACAGTACTGTTCAACGGCTCTGTTTATGATAACATTCTTTACGGCCGTCTTGATGCGACACGTGAAGAGGTAGAGGCTGCAGCGAAGGCTGCGAATGCCCATGACTTTATTATGCAATTGCCTAACGGTTATGAAACAATGCTGGGTGACCGCGGTATGAATATTTCCGGTGGTCAGCGTCAGCGCATTTCTATTGCCCGGGCAATATTGAAGAACCCGCAGATTCTGATTCTCGACGAGGCAACCTCTGCACTCGATACGGAAAGCGAGCGCGTGGTACAGGAGGCTTTGGACCGCCTGATGGTAGGCAGAACATCCTTTGTTATTGCGCATCGTCTTTCGACGATTAAAAATGCTGATAAGATTATGGTTTTGGAAAAGGGCCAGCTTATCGAGCAGGGTAACCATGATGAGCTGATGGCTATGGACGGGCTGTACGCGCATCTGTATAAGATTCAGTATCGCAGCAAGGAAGCCAAGTAAGGCGAAAAGAGGTTAGTAAATGTATATACTCTACAATATTCTTATTTTAATAGTGCTGGTAATTTTTATTGTCCCCTATTATACTTACCGCCTGTTTACAGAAAAAGGCTTCGCCTTGCGCTTTAAGCAGAGCCTCGGTTGTGTAGATGAAGAGGATATCGCCAAGGTTGCCGGCAAGGACTGCGTATGGATTCATGGTGCGTCCGTAGGCGAAATTGTTGCCACCAGTCCGCTTGTCAAACAAATCCGCAAGGAAATGCCCGAGCGCCCGGTATTGGTATCTGCCTTTACCGTAGGCGGTTATAACATGGCCAAGCAGATTATTCCCGAAGCAGATGCTATTATCTACTTCCCGCTGGATTTACCGTTTGTCGCAGAATCTCTGGTCAAGCGTATTCATCCCGGTGTCTTTATGCCGGTAGAAACAGAGCTGTGGCCTAATTTCCTGCGCGCTATCCGTGAACGCCATATACCTGTAATGATGGTAAATGGCCGTATCTCCGAAAAATCCGTAAAAAATTACAAATATCTTTATGGTATCTGGGATGATATGCTCAATACCGTAACCCGCTTTTGTATGCAGTCCAGCATTGATGCCGATTATATTGCGCATCTCGGTGCCGACCGCAGCAAAATCTTTGTTACCGGCAATACCAAATTTGACCAGACCTATGCGGAGGTTACGCCGGAGGATTTGGCAAAATATCGCTTTGAGCTTGGCTTGAAGGAGGATTATCCTATTATCGTTGCCGGTTCTACGCATCCGGGTGAAGAAAAGGTGCTCTTTGAATCCTTTAAGTGCATCCGTGAAAAATATCCGCATGCGCGTCTGATTATCGCACCGCGTAAAACTGCCAGAGCCGAGGAAATTGCCAAGCTGGCAAGCCATTACGGCTATGAAACAGGCTTCCGTTCCAAGATGCTGGAGGAAAGCGGTGAGCGCAAGGAATATCCTTTGCTGATTATCGATACCATCGGTGAGCTGGGACGTATTTATGCTGTCGGCGATGTTGTTTTTGTCGGCGGTTCTTTCAGCAATACCGGCGGTCACAACGTGCTGGAGCCTGCTGCTCATGCCAAACCGATTCTCGTCGGCCCGAGCATGCAGAACTTTAAGGATTCCTATGCACTGTTGAGCAAGGTTAAGGCCTGCAAGATAGTTAACAATAATGATGAGCTGACGAAGGAAATGCTGGATATTCTGGGCAATGACGAGCGTCGTGCGCAGATGGGTGCAGCTTCTTTGCAGGTTATTAAAGAGAACCGCGGCGCGGATGTGCGCAGTATCCATTATCTCAAGGAGCTGCTTGATTTAACTGCTGTGCCTGCCCGTGAATACAAAAGCTATCCGATTAATACGCGTAACCTGACGGATGAAGGCGGCGGACGCCTGCGTCACGGTGATGCGATTATCCAATATGTTATGCAGGTTGCCTATGGTCCGGAAACTCCGTTCTTCGGCTGGCTGTTGCTGGCAGTTCTGCGTGGCATGTCTTATTTATACGAATTCGGCGTTTGCTGCAAGCTGTCTATGTATAATTGCGGCCTGCTGCACAGAAAAAAGCTGAACTGCTGCGTTATCTCTATCGGTAATATTACCGTCGGCGGCACCGGTAAAACTCCGACCGCCCAGAAGATGGCGGCAATTATCAAGTCTATGGGCTATCGCGTTGTTATCCTGAACCGCGGCTACCGTTCGCATTGGGGCAAGGAGCTGGGCGTAGTTTCCGACGGCAATAAGATTTTCATGACTGCCTATGAAGCAGGTGACGAAGCTTACCTGATGGCCAAGACTTTGCCGGGTATTCCGGTAATCATCGGCAAAAACCGTGCCGTTACCGGCCGTTATGCCGTTGAAAAGCTGAATGCCGAGGTTATCATTATGGACGATGGCTATCAGCACTGGCAGCTGGAGCGCGACCTGGATGTCGTCTTGGTAGATACGCTGAATATGTTCGGCAACGGCTGTGTACTGCCGCGCGGTACTCTGCGTGAGCCGCTCGAAAACCTGAGCCGCGGCGATTTGTTCCTGCTGACCAAAACCGACCAGAGCAGCAAGCTGAGCCGCATTCAGCTGCGTCATACTATTGCCAAATATAATGACAAGGCACCGGTAGTAGAAAGTATTCACCATCCGAAAAACTTTGTGGAAATTGCCGACTGGTACAAGGGTATTTCCGAAAATAGCAAGGATCTGGAAGAGCTGCGCGGCAAGGATGTTATGGTTTTTTCCGCAATCGGCAACCCGTCATCCTTCGAACAGACACTCTCCAGTATCGGTTTGAATATCATGGAGGCTGTACGCTATCCCGACCATCACGATTACGGTATGCTGGAAATGCAGTACATCAACGAGCGTGCCAGCAGCCTAAAGGCTGTAGCAATGGTTACTACAGCGAAGGATGCTGTTAAGATACCGACTGAATTTATTTATTCTGCCCGCGAAATTCCTTTGTATATCCTGAATATGGATATCTGCATTACCGAGGGCATGGATAAGTTCAAAGAATATATTGATCATGCCATTAAAAAGGAGCTTGATAAAAAATGAAAGTTTTATGCGTAATTCCCGCACGTTATGCTTCTACCCGTCTTCCGGGCAAACCGCTTTCCCTGATTGCAGGTAAGCCGATGATTCAGCACGTTTATGAGCGTGCCTGCCAGGCTAAGCTGCCGGATGAGGTAGTTGTAGCTACCGATAATGAGCTTGTCAAAAAGGCTGTAGACGGCTTCGGCGGCAAAGCAATGATGACATCTCCCGACCATCCGAGCGGTACCGACCGTTTGGCCGAAGTAGCGCTGAACTATCCTGATGTTGACGTTATTGTTAACGTACAGGGTGATGAGCCGATGATTCCGCCTGAGGTTATTGACCGTCTGGCTGAATGCTTTACCGGTGACAGCGAGCTGCAGATGGCAACATTGAAGGTTGCTATGAACGAGGAGGATTACAACAATCCTGCTGCCGTAAAGGTTGTAACCGACCTTAACGGCTATGCACTGTACTTCTCTCGCAGCCTGATGCCGTATCCGCGCAATAAGCCGGAGGGATACAAGGTTTACAAGCATGTAGGCATTTATGCTTACCGCCGCAGCTTCCTGCTGAAATATGCAGCACTGCAGCCGACACCGCTGGAAAGAGCGGAAAGCCTGGAGCAGCTGCGTGCACTGGAAAATGGTTATAAGATTAAAGTTCTGGAAAGCGATTTCCAGGGCATCGGTGTTGATACCCCCGAGGATTTGGCAGCAGTCAATGAGCTGTTTGCTAAAATGAATAAATAAGCTGGAGGATACTTATGCAAATCGTTAAAGTTGGTAATTATGAAGTAGGTCAGGGCCATCCCCTGATGCTGATGGCAGGTCCCTGCGTGCTCGAAGGCTATGAGCGCAGCCTGATGATTGGTCAGCGTACAAAAGCAATCTGCGACAAGCTGGGCATTCCCTATGTATTTAAGGCTTCCTTTGATAAGGCAAACCGTTCCTCTTATGCTTCCTTCCGCGGACCCGGCATTGAAGAGGGCTTAAAGCTTTTGGCTCAGATTAAAAAGGATCTGGGCGTTCCTGTCGTAACCGATATCCACGAGCCCTGGCAGGCTGAAAAGGCTGCCGAGGTTGTAGATATTCTGCAAATCCCGGCTTTCCTGTGCCGTCAGACCGATTTGGTTTATGCAGCTGCCAAAACCGGCAAGACTGTTAATGTAAAAAAAGGTCAGTTCCTGGCACCTTGGGACATGAAAAATGTTATCAAAAAGGTTGAGGAAGCAGGCAATCATAACATTATGCTGACCGAGCGCGGTGCAAGCTTCGGCTATAACACACTGGTAACCGATATGCGCGGTCTGGCTATTATGCGTGAGCTTGGTTATCCCGTAGTTATGGATGCTACTCACAGCGTACAGATTCCCGGCGGTCAAGGCACCTCCAGCGGCGGCCAGAGCCAATATGTTCCGCATATGGCACGTGCTGCTGCGGCTGTCGGCATTGATGCACTGTTCTTAGAGGTGCATGATAATCCGGCAGAAGCACTGAGCGACGGCCCGAATATGGTTAAGCTGGATAATCTGGAAAAATTATTGACCGACGTGCTGGCAATCGACAAGATTGTACGTGGCTAAAGGTAGGGTGAGAATATGGAAGCAATGCTAAAGCATGCACAGGATGTTCTGCGCATGGAGGCAGAAGCGATTTTAGAGCTGGTGCCGCGTGTAGATGAAAATTTTGCTGCGGCAGTAAAATTGATTTTAGACTGTCAGGGCCGTACCGTTATTACCGGTATGGGTAAATCCGGTCTTATCGGCCGTAAAATGGCTGCAACCTTTGCCAGCACCGGCACACCATCCTTTTATCTGCATCCTGCAGAGGGTATTCACGGTGACCTGGGCATGGTTACGGAAAGCGATGTTGTTATTGCTCTCTCCAACAGCGGTGAAACTGGTGAGGTTTTGAATATCCTGCCGTCCTTGCGCCGCATCGGGGCAAAGATTATCGCTATGGTTGGCAAGCCTGATTCAACACTTGGCAAGAATGCCGACGTTGTACTGAATGTTGGTGTAAGCAAGGAGGCCTGCCCGCTTGGTCTGGCTCCGACAAGCAGCACGACCGCAGCGCTGGCGTATGGCGATGCGCTGGCTTTGGCGCTGCTCAAAAAGCATAACTTTACCGCAAGCCAGTTTGCTATCTTCCATCCGGGCGGCAGCTTGGGACGCAAGCTGCTTTTGACCGTAGGCAGCATTATGCATAAGGGCGAGGAGAACCCGACTGTACTGGCAGATACCAAGGTACAGGACGCTTTGTTTGTTATTACCGATAAAGGTCTGGGTGCTGTATCCGTTGTTGATGCGGACGGCGTTATGCAGGGCGTGCTTACCGACGGCGATATCCGCCGCGGTCTGAGCAAGGGTGTTGATTTCCTGCAGCGTCCTGTTTGCGAGCTGATGACGAAATCTCCGAAAACTATTACCGAAGATAAGCTGGCAGCGCAGGCTCTGCATCTTATGGAAAGCAACAAGCCGAAACCGATTACAGTATTGCCTGTTATTGACAAAGACAATAAGGTTATCGGCCTGCTGCATATGACCGACCTTGTAAGGCAAGGAGTGGTATAATGATCAGCTGGTTCGACGATGCACAGGATGAGGATGACGAATTTATAGAAGCAGCTAAAGCAATCAGACTGCTGGCTTTGGATGTTGACGGCGTACTAACCGACGGAACTATCTATATTGCGGCAGACGGAGAATGCTTTAAGGGCTTTAACGCAAAGGATGGCATGGGCATCAGCTGTGCTTTGCGCAATGGTCTTGATGTAGCAATTATTACCGGACGCAAAAGCGAGATTATTCACCGCAGAGCTGAGGAGCTGGGCATAACAACCATTATCGAAGGGGCTAAGGATAAGCGTGAAGCGCTGCGTTCCTTAAGAAGGCTGCGCGGACTGTCGGTAGAAGAGGTTGCTTATGTAGGTGATGACCTCAATGATTTGCCGGCCTTTGCCGAGAGCGGTCTGACATTTGCCCCCGATGATGCTGCAGAAGATGTGTATGATGCAGCTGATATCGGTTTGGATAATCCTGGCGGCAGAGGTGCTGTCCGCGAGGCAATAGAGTATATTTTAGCTGCTCAGGACAAATGGGAAAAAATTGTTGCTTCATATGAGCAAGCTGGACAAGGAGATAGACAATAATGTGGCTTTATTATTTATTAAAAACTATGAGTACCGTTATTTCCTGGCTGCCCTATAAGGCAGTTGTGGTTATCGGTAAGGGTATGGGCCACCTCTATCATAAAATTGCCAAAAAGCAGCGTGTGCGTGCAGAGGAAACTATCCGCGAGCGCTTAGGCTATGGTCAGGAGCAGGCTGAGGCTACAATCAAATCGCTGTTTGTGAAGCTTGGCATAACCTTTATGGAAATTATGTATATGCCGGCGTTGAACAAGGACAATATCCGTGGTCTGGTAACCTTTGACCGTCCGGAGGTTCTGTGGGATGCGCTTAAGGAGAAGCATGGCGTTGTTATGCTGGCCTGCCATATGGATAACTGGGAATGGCTGGGAGCTGCACTGGCGCTGAACGGCTTTCCGCTGAGTGCGGTAGAAAAACCGCAGCCTAACCGTGTTTACAGCGATTTTATGAATGAGCTGCGCAAGGGCGTAGGCCAGGAAATTTTTTCGCGTGGTACAAGTGAAATCCTTGGCTGTGCGCGTGCTATGAAGAAGGGCCGTATGCTGGGCCTGATAGCTGACCAGGATGGCGGTTATGACGGTATCTTTGTTCCTTTTTTGGGCAAGATGGCATCAACGCCTAACGGACCGGCATATTTTTCCCGTAAATTCAAAGCACCTATTGTGCCGATTTTTATAGTACGTAAGCCTGACGGCTATGGCCATAAAGCGATTGTACGCGACCCTATCCATTATGAATTCACCGGCGACCAAAAGCTGGATGATTATAATGTTACCCTGAAAATGACTCAGGAAGTTGAAAAAATAATCAAGGAATATCCTGATAACTGGTTGTGGTTCCAGCATCGCTGGAATACACCATACACCCCACCGGAGGAGGAAAAGCAGCCAGATGAAAAATAAGAAAGTAATTCTGTTAGTATTGGCAGGCATTGTAATTGCCGGTGCAATTATTGCCTGGCTGATGCTGAGCGGCGATAAACCTATAACTGTAAAACCGGGTGATAGTGTTACAGCGCAGATTAATGCTTCCTTAAAAAACAGTATGGTTAAAAGGGAAAAGGATGGCAAAAAGCTGTGGGAGTTTACAGTAGAAGAGGTTGTTAACGATAAGGCTAAAAACACAGCCTATCTGAAGGGCATCAAAGGCAAAGTTTATCGTGCGGACGGCAGCTTTATCGATATTTCTGCCGATAAAGGCAGTGCCGGCATGAAGAGCAATGACTTTTTCCTAGAGGGTAATATTAAGGCTGTACTGAATACCGGCGGCGAGCTTTATGCCGATAAAATAAGCTGGAATCAGGAAAAAGAGCTTATTACGGCAACAGGACATTTTAAAATGCATAAGGATGCCTATACCGCAACTGCGGATAGTGCTGTAACTACCAGTGCTTTTAAGCATATTAAGCTTAAGGGTAATGCTAAAGTGGAGAAAGGCGGCGAATAAGATGGCTTACAAAAATAGATTACTGCTGACAATGGCTACAGCCGTGCTGGCAGCAGGCATAACAGCAACTGCTTTTGCGGCTCCCGGCAATTTCAGCGTTCAGGCTGATGAGCTGGAGTATGACCTGGGCAGCGGTGAAGCTGTAGCAAAAGGAAATGTTGTACTGATGCAGGATGGCGGCAGAGCTACTGCCGATTATGCAAAATTCAACAGCAAAAGCAAGAGCGGTGTTTTAACCGGCAATGTTATTGCCGACCGTGATGATGCACATATTGTGTGCAATGAGTTTATAGTGCATAATGAAAATGATTTGTCTGCTGTAGGCGGTGCCATGATTACCAAGGGCGGCAAAAGCCTGAGCTCTGACAGAGTTGATTATTACAAGGCGCGCGAATTTGCCGAAACAATCGGCGGCTGGGCACGTCTTACCGACAGCGACGGCAGTGTGCTGAATGCGGCAAAGATTGATTATAATATGGCACAGGGAGTTGCCAATGCATACGGTGGTGTTGATATCCGCAGTGATGCACGCAGCCTGACAGCTTCTGCTGACAGTGCAGTCTACAAAACCGATAACAGCGGTTATGTAGAGCTTATCGGCAATGCCAAAGCAACTCAGAACGGCAACAGCGTTGCCGGCGACAAACTGCGTCTTACCAATACCAACGTGGCTATTGCCGACGGTAATGTAGATATTATCTATATTCCGGAAAAGCAGCCTGCGCTGCCCGGTAAAGAAAAACAGGGCGCAGATGATAAAGCTTTAGCCTAAGAAGCGGAGGGCAAAGTTTTGGTTATAACAACAGATAATCTGGTAAAAATTTATAATACCCGTCACGTTGTTGACGGAGTAAGCATCAGCGTAGAGCAGGGCAGCGTAGTAGGACTTCTCGGTCCTAACGGTGCCGGTAAGACGACAACCTTCTATATGATTGTCGGTATTGAAAAGCCTGATGCAGGTACCGTGATGCTCGACGGCAAGGATATTTCCTCAATGCCCATGTACGAAAGAGCGCGTGCAGGTATCGGCTATCTGCCGCAGGAGGCTTCTATTTTCAGCAAAATGACGGTAGAAGACAATATCATGGCGATTCTGGAAACAACTGATCTGAATGCATCCGAGCGAGAAGCGAAGATGAACGCTCTGCTGGATGAGTTCCGTCTGAATCATGTGCGCAAGAGCGAGGGCAAGGCGCTTTCCGGCGGTGAACGCCGCCGCGTAGAGATTGCCCGTGCGCTGGCTACCGACCCGGCCTTCATTCTGCTGGATGAACCGTTTGCCGGCATTGACCCCATTGCCGTAGCGGATATCCAGGGCATGATTGCGCATTTGGCACAGCGCGGCATCGGTGTGCTGATTACAGACCATAACGTCCGTGAAACACTGAGCATCGTTGATAAGGCCTATATTTTGGCTGAAGGTCATATTTTGCTGCATGGTGACAGTGAAACAATTGCCAATGACCCCGTTGCCCGTAAATATTACCTTGGCGATAACTTTAGCATGTAACAGGAGGAAGAAAAGTGCGCTTACGATTATTAGACCGTTATGTACTGAAGGAGCTGTTATACCCCTTCGTTTTCGGCATCGCTGCTTTCTCCAGTATTTTTATTGCCAGCACGATGCTGTTTAAAATTACCCAATACATGACTAAATACGGTGCTCCGCTGGAGACTGTAGCCCGTTTGTTTATGTATAATCTGCCGGAGGTTATCAACTATACCTTCCCGATGTCTATGCTGCTGGCAGCGCTGATGGCTTTTGGCAAGCTTTCCGGTTCCAGTGAGATTACGGCAATGAAGGCCGGCGGTGTCAGCTACTACCGTATTGTTGCGCCGGTGCTGGTTGTTGGCTTCTTTGTCAGCATGTTTTCCATGGTGTGGGCAGAAAAGGTAGTGCCTACCTCCAAAGCGAAGGCGTCGATAATCCTGAATGAGGAAATCCGTCACAATACGCGCCCCACAACTCAGAATCATATTATCATCAAAACTATCAGCGGTGATACCCAACGTGTTACCTATGCTAATAAATTTGATGAAAAGCTCGGCAAGATGACCGATATCACCATCGAAGAGTTTAATAAAGGCAAGATTGCCCGTATTCAGACAGCTAAGGAAGGCTATTGGGAAAACGGCAGCTGGCGTATCGTAGACGGCAATGTTTTTGCGCTGGACGATAAGGACGGCGTACAAAGCAGTGCTAAATTTAAGGAGCAGATTATTCCCTTGAATTTCTCGCCGAAGCAGATTTCCTGGGAGCAAAAGGAGCCTGAGGAAATGACTATCCGCGAATTACGCGAATATATCAGCATGCTGGAAGAACAGCATACCTCGGCAGCACGTCAGTGGTGCGAAATCTTTATGAGAATCAATATTCCGCTGGCAAGCTTCTTCTTTGCAATGATCGGTGCTTGTCTGGGCACTCAGAAGCAGCGTACCAGCTCTTCTATCGGTCTGGGCATCAGTATCATCGTAATATTTATTTATTATGCAATAATGACCTTCACCACCGGTTTGGGCAAGGGTGGTGCAATGCCGCCGCTGCTGGCCTGCGCATTGCCTAACATTCTTTGCTTGGGTGTCGGCGTTTATCTGATGAAAAAGAAAAATGCCTAAAAGACTTGGATGAGTAAGTCATGGAGGTGAGTACTTGGTAGGTATAAGATTAATTATCATTATGGCCATTGTAGGTGGCCTGATTGCCTATCTGGCCGATAAAATGGGCAGTAAAATAGGCAAAAAAAGAATGTCGGTATTTGGCTTGCGTCCAAAGCATACGTCCATATTACTTACGGTACTCGGCGGTACTATTATTGCTGTTCTGACTATCAGTGTTATGGCAATAGCATCACAGAGTGCGCGCACAGCTTTGTTCGGCATGGAAAAAATTCAGCAGGAGCTTAAGCTTTTAAACCAAGAAAAGGCAGATACAACTGCTGCACTTGAACAGGCTAAAGGCAAGCTTAACGAGCAGAACAAAAAAATCAGTGAGCTTGATGCTAAAATCCAGGAAGCAGTTGCCGAAAATGATGCAATGGAAATCAAGCTGGCTCAGGTTAATGACATGTACAGCCAGGCACAGAATGAGGTAAATTCGCTTACACATTCCAAGCTGCAGCTGACGAATGAAATTGACGAGCTGGAAAAAACTACCGAGGCTCTGCGTAAGGGTATCATCAATATGCGTGAAGGCCAGGTATATTACCGCGCCGGTGAGGTTGTCTTTGCCGGTATTATGCGTGGCGGTCTGAAGCATGAAGAAAATATGATTCAGATGAACTGGCTGCTGCAAAATGCTAATGAAGCAGCATTGCAGCGCTTGGGTGTAATCCACGATGAGCAAAAGCCTCTGCAGGCCATCTGGATTGGCAAAAATGTTGTTGATAATGCTGTAGCAAGACTGGATAAAAGCAAGGGTAATATGCTCTTCCGTATCCGTGCCGTTGCCAATATCATAGTTGGCGAGCTGGCAGTATGCGATATTGAAATGGTAGACAATCAGTTCATTTATCCTGACGGAACCTTGATTTTCAGTGAGCAGTATAATCTTGGTAATAACGGCCCGAGCTATGAAAGCGTGCTTATGGAATTCTTGACGCAGATTAACCATAATGCGGTAAAGGCCGGTGTGCTGCCTGATCCGATGACGGGTAAGGTTGGCAGTATGGATGCTGCTACTATGATTGAAGCAGCTAATTCAATGCGTCGCACCAGAGGCAGCTTTATTCTGCGTGCTTATGCTAAAGGCGATATTACGACAGCCGGACCTGTAAGGGTAAGGCTGGAGGTGGTTCCGGTCAATGAGTAGTTATCTTGGCGTAGATCCGGGGCGTAGCAAAACAGGATTGGCATTAGTTGCCGCTGATGGCAAAATCCTGGCTTTGCATATCGCTATGACGGATAATCTGGCTGCAGAGCTGCGACAGTTTGTCGGTTCAGCTAAGCTGCAGGGAATTATTATGGGCAACGGCACAAATAATAAGGCTATAGGCGCAGTTTTGCGTGAGCTTTATCCGGATTTGGTACCGGAGCTTGTCGGTGAAGCATACAGTACGGAAGAAGCTCGTAGCCTGTATTGGCAGGAAAATCCTCCTAAGGGCTGGCGTAAGCTGGTGCCGTTAGGTCTTTTGGTGCCGCCTGAGCCGCTTGATGCATATGCTGCTGTTGTGCAGGTGCGCAGATGGTTGAAGAGAAATGAGGAAATGGATTAATGAATAAGCTTGGCGATTTAAGCTGTAAGGAATTTTTAACTGAGCTTGCAAGCGCTGCGCCTGCCCCCGGTGGCGGCGGCGGCGCTGCAATGGCCGGAGCTTTGGCGGCGGCGCTTGCTTCTATGGTTGCTAATCTGACGATTGGCAAGGAAAAGTTCGCTGACCGCGAGCCGGAGGTTAAAGAGCTGCTGAAGCAGGCGGAAGCAGAACGCGTACGTCTTTTGACGCTTGTAGATGAGGATGCGGCTGTATTCAACAGCTTTATGAGTTGTTATAAGCTGCCTAAGACTACTGATGAAGAAAAGGCTGCGCGTACAGCGGCAATACGTGCCGCTGCAAAGCAGGCAGCGACTGTACCGCTGAATATTGCCCGCAGCTCCTTTGCTGTACTGAAGCTGGCAGACAGGTTGGTAGTATCAGGAAACCCAGGCGTGATTACGGATGGTGCCTGCAGCGGTTTGCTGGCGCGTGCGGCGCTGCGCTGTGCGGAGTACAACGTGCGCATTAACCTGGGACTGACCAAGGATGAGGCGTGGAACGCGCAGGCTGCAGCAGACCTGAAGCAGCTTTTGGCAGATGCCGAAGCGTTGGAAACACGTTTGCTTGCAGTAACGGATAAAGCGTTGCAATAAGGCTTTATTGCTTGGTGCTTTGTAAGTACTTGACGTAAGCGTGTTTTTAAAGTATAATAAAATTCTAATGGAAAGGTGGCCGAGTGGTTGAAGGCTCTAGTCTTGAAAACTAGCGAAGGTGCAAGCCTTCCGTGGGTTCGAATCCCACCCTTTCCGCCATTAAAAAATTATAATAGGGTCTTGCAATTTAGATAAGAATCTGTTATAATAAACAAGTAGTCTAATGGAGTGGTACTCAAGCTGGCTGAAGAGGACGGTTTGCTAAATCGTTAGACGGTTTACCCCGTGCGTGGGTTCGAATCCCACCCACTCCGCCAACTATGGCAATCGGCTCTCGGAGAAATCTGAGAGCTTTTTTGTTTTTGAAAAGCTTGCTTCATCGTGAAAACTTTATTGACAAGTATCCTTAAAAGTGTTATAAATTTATATTTGTTAGATGTTTTATGTACATGAGAGGATGAATATTTATGAGAAAAAATACTGTAATTTCCCTGACGGCTACGCTGTTGGCTGCGAATATATCTTTTGCGGCTCCGGCTTTTGCCGACAGCCTGCAGACATACAATCTTGATACCATGGTTGTTACAGCGCAGCGTGAAAGCAAGCGTGATGTTGATACACCTGCTTCCGTTACAACCGTTTCCCAGAAGCAGCTTGTGGAAACCGGTGCTGCTAATCTTTTTGATGCCTTGCGTTTGCAAAGCGGCGTAACTACCTATTCCTATGGCGGCAGCCAGTCCCTTGGCGGTATGAACGCAAAAATCCTGATGCGCGGTGCGAATAAAGGCACTGTGGTAATGATTGACGGTGTTCCTGCCAACATCAATGAAACCTATTATCTGGATTCCATTCCCGTAGAATCTATTGCACGCGTAGAAATTGTTAAGGGTGCTGCTTCTACTCTTTACGGTTCCGAGGCTTCTACCGGTGTTATCAATATCATCACGAAAAAGAAAATGCCCAACACCTTATCTCTGACTAAGGGTGAATACGGCAGAGAGAAGGCAGCACTGACATTGAATGCTAATAAGCTGAATTTTGCAGTAGCGCTGGAGCAGAGTGACCCGATGAAGGGATACAGCAGTAATTATAAGCAGATTAATGATTTAAACAAAAAGTCCTTTACCGCAAGCTATAAGTTTGATGATAATTGGAGTTTTTCACATCAGCACAATGACAGCAAGTATTCCTATGATCAGTATGACAAAACCTGGAGCAAGCTTACCGAGGATGCGAATTACCACTATATTGATGATTTTTCACGCTTACAATATAAGGATGACAGCGTGAGTGCCAATTTGTTTTATAACCGCAGCAACCGCAGAAATCAGACTTACAATGTTACGGGCTCTAAATGGACCAAGTCCGATCATTTACGCTTTGATACCATAGGCCTTGATCTGCAAAAGCAGATTACCGGTAAATTCGGTGATGTTATTGTTGGTACGACGGTTTCCCGTGATTCCTATAAAAATGATATTACCGTAGCAAAAAACATTAAACCCGGTACGAAGATTAACGAATTCAGAACAAATTATGCTGTGTTTGCACAGCTGTCCAAAGATCTTGGCGCAGGCTATACTGCTACCGTAGGTGCCCGTGAAACTGTTGTAGAGGCCTATAAGCGTTACAATGCTTTTACTCCGCAGTTTGCTTTGCTGAAGAAGCTGGATAACAACAGCAGCTTATATGCAAATGCGGCAAAATCTTTTAAGATGCCTACATTTACCCAGATTTACGGCGGCGGCGGTGCCAACTTTGCGGCTAATCCTTTACTGGAGCCTGAAGAAGGCTGGACCTATGAGTTCGGTTACAAAAAGACATCTAATACAAGCATGTTCAAAGCTGCTTTGTATTATATGGATTTGGATACTATTGAGTACGAAGGCAAGGGAACCAGCTCCAATCCGTATGTGACACGTAATATGTCCTTTAAAAACAAAGGTCTGGAAATGACCTATGAGAAGGATTTCGGCAGCAAATACAGCTATTCTCTGGGCGCTAATTTCTGCAATCCTATGGGCAAAAATAAAAAAGGCGTATGGGAGCGTAAATTTGCACGCGAGCAATACAATGCCGGCATTAAATACCATGATGCTAAGTTCAATGCTGCGCTGACAGGCATGTTTACTACGGACAGAGCCAGCGGCTGGGGCGATTTGCTGCCGGTAAACTTTATTGCCGGCTATAAGTTTGATAAGAGCAGCAGTGTAGAGCTTGGCGTGGAAAATATCTTCGACAGGGATGATATCGTAAGCAATCCGGGATCCGCTACCAAGTATTACTGCCTGCCGCGCATGGTGCATGTGACCTATACTTATACATTCTAAACATAAATAGGTTGCTATGTTTCTAGGGCGTTTTGTTTGCAAAGCTTTTTATCTGACTATATTAAATATCCATAAATTGAGCTTATTCAGATGCCAGTCGATAGGTTATAATGATTACATTATTAAAGTGAAGGAGTGTGTCTTATGACCTTGATGAATAAAGCATTGACAATTGCTGGCAGCGATACAAGCGGCGGCGCCGGTATGGAAGCGGATATTAAAACTATGGAGGAGCTGGGCGTTTATGGTATGCCTGCTTTGACCTGCATTGTTACTATGCATCCTACTACTTGGGAGCACAGCGTATTTCCGTTGCCGTTGGATTTGGTAGAAAAGCAGCTGGTGACAGCGATTGAAGGCGTTGGCATCAATGCGATGAAAACCGGTATGCTGGGAAGTGCTGAGCTGGTAGAACTGGTTGCAGCTACGATTGATAAGTACAATTTGCAGAACGTTGTTATTGATCCGGTTATGGTCTGCAAGGGCTGTGACCTGATTCTGGTGCCGGATGCGGCAGAATCTATCAAAAAGCTGCTGATGCCGCGCTGCGATATTATTACCCCGAATACCGTGGAAGCTGCTTATCTTGCAGATATGCCGGAGGTTAATACTGTAGAGCAGATTAAGGAAGCAGCAGAGAAAATTGTTGCTGCCGGTGCGAAGAGCGTTGTTATCAAGGGCGGCGAGCGTCTGAGCGACAATTCCGCAATTGATATTTTTTACGATGGCAAGGAATTCACAGAAATGGCTGTGCCGAAGATTTATCCTTCCTACAACCATGGCGCAGGCTGCACCTTCTCGGCAGCAATTACCGCAGGCCTGGCAAACGGCCTGAGCATGAAGGAAGCGGTACTGCAGGCAAAGAAATTTGTCACTGCTGCGCTCAAGCATGGCTTTGCTATCAATAACATTGTCGGCTGCACCAATCATACCGCGTATAGAAAATATAGCGAATAAAAGAAATAAAACCGTCATTTCCTCAGACTATTGTGATATGTACCCCCAATACTGGACACCCAGTATTGGGGGTATTTTAATGAAATA